>Ga0209061_1005315_pt1 | contig 11382 bp, 8 predicted proteins | sample Coa_R1_10_FD_187157 | JGI IMG/M metagenome (GOLD analysis project Ga0209061, IMG submission 187157) | Surface soil microbial communities from Centralia Pennsylvania, which are recovering from an underground coalmine fire - Coalmine... | ecosystem: Environmental > Terrestrial > Soil > Unclassified... | reverse complement strand
GGAGGTTGAGGAAATCTTGTTTGTGCTCTGGGCCGAGGCGCAGCACGCCGCGCAAACGGTTCGCCTGGCGCCTCAGCCTTAAACACGATTCCCCTTTCCTGTGTGAGGAAGGCGTCAGGTCTTCCGCCTCCCCCTTCCCCACACGGGAAGAGGGCTAATGAAGGGACGATGGGGTAGGGCTCCGCTAGTGTACGCCAGCCAGTGTCGCCTCGCGTCTCTGGCGTTTCGGCTCCTTCACGGATCGAGTAGAGGCGGCCTGCCAGCGCAGGGTCTGGCGTGGTGTGGGCAACCGTTGCGCCAACCCCGTCACCAGCAACGGCAGTGCAAGCGAGGCGTCGGCGGGAACAGTAATGGGGGGCGTATCAGTCTTATCTGTAAGCGCCATCCCTTGCCGCAGGAAGTCGCTCGCCAGCCCGTCGGCGCCCGAAATCTGTGCTACCTCTGATCGAGTTTGCAGCAGTTCCGCCAGCGCCAGCATATCGCCGGTCGCGTCGAGCGTGAGTCGTTTGCCCCGCGCCTGAGCCGCCAGCAGTTCACGGCCAATCAGGCTGACGGGCAGATCGGGCGTGAAGATGGCGATTCCTTTCTGCGCCGCAGCCTGCAACACGCCCTTGCGCGGCACTTGAGTGGTCAGCCGCTCGCCCAGCCGTCGCCACAGCGCGGCGCCCGTCAGTGCTTCGGCCCCCTGTTCATCCGCCAGCGCGGCCAACTCGTCGGCAAGGTAGGTGCGTGTGCGGGCGCGTCCCTCATCGGTCATCTGGCTCAGAGCGCTTGCCTCATCGGCAAGATGCGCGTGCCCGAGCGCCTCGTAGAGATCGGCGAAGAGGTCGTCGGCGCTGGCGATCAGCATATCCACAAAGCCATGCTCGATGGCATACACCAGCGTCTCGCGTAGGCCATCGGCGATGACAGGCGCGGCCAGCGTCAGCGCGATGACGGTTCGCTCATCGCGGGCGGCGCGCTCCCACTGCGCCAATGATTGACCAAGTGTGCGCCCCTGGCCGCCGCTGGCGCTCAACTTATCCAGCAGTCCACTGATCGAGGCGGTGGGATTGATCTGCACAGGCTCGCATACGGGCAAGACACGCCCATCGGGCAGCTTGTGGGATCCGGCTGGCGAGAGCCTGTGAATCGTTGCGCCAGCGCGGGCGCTGAGCGCGTCAGCGCCGTATGTGCCTATATCGGGTGTAACACCGTATTGCGGCCAGAGCATACGCCCGCCCGCAATCTGCGAATCGGTGGCTGGCGTTGATGGGGTGGTGGGCGCGTCTGGCAGGGCAGGCTCATTGCTTACGATTCCAGCGGCCAGCCGCGCCTCAGCAGCGGCGATCAGTTCGTCTGTGGCGCCCAGGCGTCCGTGGTGTGGCCCCTTGAACGAGAGGCCGCGCTGCAAGAGGATACGATCCATCTCGCCAACTGAGAAGGCGTCGCGGATATAGGCGATGGCTAACTCGTGGTCGAAGTTCTTGCAGGAGAAGATGTCGAGCGTGAAGTAGTCAAGCTCTGGGAAGGTGTGGATAGCGATATGGCTCTCGGCAATCACCACCAGACCCGAGACACCCGAATAGGCAGGGTCGGGCGCCTGGTACTCAAACATATAGGGGCCGCCGATCTTGGTCATGCCAATGGCGGTGGGATAGTCATTCAAGACTTGCTCGACGATGTTGCGATCCGCCAGCTTGCGGGTATCGCACCGGGAGCCGTCAATCATCAGGTGGGGTCCGAACATCGGCGTCTCTTTCTCGGCCAGCGAGGGCCAGGAACGGGGTGCGTGCTCATGTAGTCTCATAGGCGAGACGATTGGCACGGCGCCTCAACGCGACGCAGACGCCAGACGCGCTCCCAGGACGCAAATGGTCTGGAGAGGATAGGCGTGCGTCGTCAACTGCCGCCTGTCCGCAGGGTCGCCGGATTGCGCATCGGCTGAGGGCAGACGGTGGAAAGAATGGCGAGCGAGAACACCACACGCTCAGCGCGGCGCTCCGCAGGGGTGGGATGCGTGCGGCCTAAGCCGCTGCTACTCCCATCAGCGTCCATACAATGCCACTTTCTGTGCGTCGAACTCCCTATCCCGCGCATGTCTACATTTGGGGTCGGCGATTGCATATCACATCTGCCAACCGGCGCGGGGAGGCGGCCCGACGTAGCGAGACAACACTCCGGCGAGGAAACGTATGTTTGCCCCAGCAATGTACTATAAGACAGAGCAAGGGCAAACGTCAAGCAAGACAGAAGACCGCATCCCAATCCAAATGAACGTATTCGGGGTCTTGCCCTTGTTGGCGATACAGTTCTTTCCACTCAGCTATCAATTCGTCGCGCTCACGATCCAGGTCGTCCCACTCTCGCTCAAGCGCCTCACGTTCGGCTGCTGTAGCATCTTCCGGCATGCCGCCAGCCATCACCTGCTGCTCATTGTACATAGTATCCTCCTTGTGGCTGTGAGCAAGATAGATCACAGCCACAACTCTATTGCACTATTGAGACAATTGTCAAGCGCCCCCGCAGCCTACACCTCGACCACCAGAGGCAGGATCATCGGGCGACGGCGGTTTTGTTCGTAGATGAAATCGCTGAGTGTATCGCGTATCTTGTTCTTCAGGTAGTTCCAGTCGGCGGTATGGCCGGGCGCCTGGCTATGCTTCATGAACGCCTGGCTCACCCGTGCGCGCGCCGCCTCCATCAGCGCCTCAGATTCCCGTTCGTAAACGAAGCCGCGCGAGATGATGTCTGGCCCGGCCAGCGGTTCGCCCGTCTCGGCGTCCACCGTCAGCACCACGACGATCACACCGTCACTGGAGAGCACGCGCCGGTCACGCAGCACGATCTGCCCCACATCGCCAACGCCTGTGCCATCCACATACACATTGCCGCACGGCGCGTGATCCACAATCTTGATACCGCCCTCAGCCGACGCCTCGATGATGTCGCCATCCTGCGCGACGACGACGTTCTCGCGTGGGACACCCATGCTCACTGCGACGTTTGCATGGTGCGCCAGCATGCGGTACTCCCCATGTACCGGAATCACATAGCGGGGACGCACGAGCGCCAGCATCAGCTTGATCTCTTCGCGGCTGGCGTGGCCGGAGACATGCACCTGGGCCAACCCCTGGTAAAGCACATTGGCGCCCTGGCGCATCAGGTTATCTACATTGCGCGAGACAGCGCGCTCGTTGCCGACGATGGGCGTGGAACTCAGCACGACGGTATCGCCCGGCTGAATCTGCACCAGCCAGTGGTCGCCGTTGGCGATCTTCGTGAGCGCGGAGGTTGGTTCGCCCTGGCTGCCCGTACAGATAATGATCAACTTGTGCGCAGGTGTCTTGGCAATATCGTCAGCCGAGATCAGCACACCGACCGGAACGTTGAGATAGCCCAGTTCAATCGCCATCTGCACGTTGTTGACCATCGAGCGGCCCACCAGCGCCACCTGTCGCCCGTAGCGCACAGCGATGTCAACAATCTGCTGCACGCGCGAGATGAGCGAGGCAAAAGTGGCGATGATCACGCGCCCCTGGCTGTGGCTGATGATCTCGTCAAACGTCTGGCTGATCACCTGCTCAGAGGGGGTATAGCCAGGGCTATCTACACGGGTGGAGTCGCCGCAGAGGACAAGCACGCCCTCATGTCCAAGCTGCGCGAGGCCGCCAATATCGGCGTGCAGACCATCCACAGGCGTGAAGTCAAATTTGTAGTCGCCGGTATGGACGACGTTTCCGGCTGGTGTGCGGATGACAACCGCCACAGCGTCGGGGATGCTGTGGTTGATGCGCAGGAAGCTGACGGCGCACGCCCCTGCATTGATTGTCTCTCCCGGCGTCACCTCGCGCAGGGTGGCGTGATCGAGCACGCGGCGCTCACGCAGCTTAACGGCTATCAGTCCCAGGGTCAGCTTGGTGGCGTAGACGGGAGGATAGCCCAACTGCGGCAGCAGATAGGGCAGCGCGCCAATGTGATCCTCATGGCCGTGGGTAATGAAAAAACCTCGGATGCGGTCGAGCTTATCGGCGAGGTAGGTGACATCGGGGATCACCAGGTCAACGCCCAGCATCTCCTCGTCGGGGAACATCAGGCCCCCGTCAACGATCACGATGTCCTCGCCGTACTCGATCGCCATCATGTTTTTGCCGATCTCGCCCAGGCCGCCCAGTGGCGTGAAGCGGATTGGCTGAGACGCCTGTGTGCTTTTTGCGCGTGTCGCGGGGATGGGGCGGCTGGCTGGCGCCCTTTGGCCGCGTTGCGTCTGTGTTGGCTGGTTCTCCTTATCCGGTTGGTTGGCTTGATACGCTTGGTTTGGTTGGCCGGGAATATGTGGCCCTCTGCGTGTTCCCATACGGTAGACATTCCTTCTGGCCGTGAAGGGGATTCTCCACGGCGATAACTGTTTGCCTCTATTGTTCCTCCCCATACTTGTGGGGGTGGGTGAAACGTGATGGAAGTTGATTCTTTTGTTGCGCATTCTCATCGTATAGTGTCGGCTGATCGGGTAGGACTTGTCAACGTGGCGGGCCAATTGGGCGGCGGGTTGTGAGGCGCCTGATCTTTGCGCAATCGAGAAGTACCGGAAGTACCCACAGAACATTGGCCTAGGAATGGCCGTTATAGATTGATGGGATGGCGCAAACCCAATGAGGATAAAGGAGAACATATCATCATGATAAAGATAAAACATGTCCCGCCTGACATATCTGAGATACAAGACGTACAAGAAAATCAACACACTGCGGCGCTGGCCTTCCGCTCATGGTGGGCGCCCTATGCGATGGCGCTGCGTTGGACGATAGCAGGGGCGGTTGTGCTGATTGCCGGCGCTGAGATCAGCGCCGCGTTCCTGCGGGTTCCCTGGGCGAACGCGCCGATCACCGATGTCATCAGTGAAATTGATGGGATTGGCCTGGGACGCGAGGTGGCGCTCACCTTCGCGTTTATGCTGGTGGCAATGGCGCGCAGCCTGGGGCGCGGCAAGCGCCATGCCTGGTGGCTGACACTTACCCTGCTTGGGATCGCGCTCTGGGGCGCCATTGCTCAGCATGAGCCGTGGGCGTCGTTCTTGCTCTTGCTGGCGCTATGCCTGGCGCTGCTGCTGCTGGCCCCACTCTTTTCCACCCGTAGCGATCCGCAGATCGCCGCACGCGGCTATCTCTTTCTGGGGCTTGGCCTGCTGCTGATCATCAGTTCGACAAGCCTCCACTTGCTGGCGCGCTGGCGACTATTTGGCGATATAGATGATCTGGCGCGCCCGTGGGTGATTGCCTTGCATGTGGTCGCGTTTTGCGCGCTCGGCTATGGATTGCTTGCAATTTTGCGCCCCGCGCTCGCCCGACGTGACCGCCGCGCCGCCCGGCATGCGCTGCTCGCCAGGGCGCGCCAGGTGGCAGAGCAATGCGGGCGACAGACGATGACCTATTTTACACTGACCGCCGATAAAACGCTCTTTTGGTCGTCCACCGGATCGAGCTATTTGGCATATCGGGTCATCCAGGGGGTTGCCGTGATGTTGGGCGATCCTATTGGCCCGCTAGAGGAACACGTCGCGCTGCTGGCCGCTTTTACGCGCTACTGCCGCCGTCAGGATTGGACGGTGGCTATCTATCAGGCAAGCGAAGAGTGCAAGCGCATCGCCACAGCGCAGGGGATGATGGCATTCAAACTGGGCGAGGAGGCGATTGTCTCATTGGATTGCTTCACTCCCGCTGGAAAGATCGGCGCGCCAGTGCGCCATATGGTCGCACGCGCACGGCGCGCCGGAGCCACTGTGGATTGTTGGCAGGGCGTCTCGATTCCCGCAGAGGTGTTCGCAGGGATGAACGAGGTTTCGGCGCAGTGGTTGAGCGAACGGCAGGCGCAGCGACAGCTTCGCTTCAGCATGGGACGCTTCCCCGAAGATTGGTCGCCCGATCTGCTGACGGTGGTCGCGCGTGGCGCGGATGGGCGCGTGCTATCGTTTCTCACCTGGACACCCCTCTACGCCGCGAATGGGTGGGCGCTTGATGTGATGCGCCGTGGCGAACTGGCGCCTCCGGGTGTGATGGAACTGATGCTGACTGAGGGGTTTGCCTGGGCGAAGGCGCACGGCTACGCGCATATGTCGCTTGGGCTGGCTCCGCTGGCCGGGCTGGCGGGCGCCCCCGACGACGCCGACACGATGGAGCTGGCGGTTTCCACTGGCGCACATGATGCGGCCACACATCTCATCACGCTCATCGAAAGGAGCGCTGTGGCGCTCCATCGGCGGGGATTGCTCCTCAAAGACTATCGTTCGCTCTATGCCTTCAAGGCAAAGTTTCAGCCGAAATGGGAAGCGCGCTATTTGCTGCTGAATGAACCACAGGCGGCGGCGCAGGCGCTCGCAGGGATTGCGCTGGCGCATGGGGTCAGTTGGCGGAGCATCGGGCGTAACTGCGCAGGAACTGTCTCAGAGTGGGGGCGACGCGGGGCAAGGCGCCTCCTTCACACCGGCCTGGCGAAGAAGCCAGAAGCGGCGAATGCGCCCGAGACGCTTGCCTCATAGGTCAAAGGCGCCAGGGGTGGCAAGTGAAAACATACCGCTTGCGTAGACGCCCAGAGCATGGTACGCTAGGCAAAAGCTATGATCACGGGGTATGCAATGGCGTCTACCCTGATTATGCTGCCTAGACACAGGAAACGCAGGAGTACCTCATGCTCACGGTACGGCAAGTTTTGGCAATGGATATTTTTGCGGGCGCCTGTGTTGTCGCAGGGGAGGCCGGTCTCGACCGCGAAGTACGTTGGGCGCATCCGGTGGATATTCCCAAGGCGAACGAATGGGTGCGCGAGGGCGAGTTGTTGCTGACCACGCTCTATGGCTATCGTGATGACCCCCTCGCCCAGAGCGAACTCTGTGCGGCGCTGGCGGCAAAGGGGCTGGCGGGCATGGTGATTGCCATTGGCAGCGACTACGTGAGCCATGCCCCGGAAGCAATGCGGCAGGCCGCCAACGAGGCCGACTTTCCGCTGATCGAGCTTCCCTGGGATGTGCGCTTCGAGGATGTGGTGCGGGCGGTCTCCGAGCGCATCATCAACGATCAGTATGAACTCTACAAGCAATCGCTTGAGATCCACCGCACGCTGACCCGCGTTGTGCTGGATGGCGGGTCGCTGCAAGATGTGGCAAGCGAGCTATGCAAGCTGTTGAACCGCCCGGTCGAGATGGATGACATCTCGTTTGGCGTGTTGGCTATCGCCACCAACGCCGACAGCGAGATTGACGAGACCCGGCGGGTTTCCATGAAATCAGGGCGTAGCTCGACTCCCCTGCTTGATTATCTGCGGCGGACCGGCGCGCTGGTGAAGGCGCGCACAACCCTCGCGCCCGTGCGCATCGATCCAGATGAACAGACGCGCGCCCTGGGGATGACGCTGGCGCGCATTCTGGCGCCCATCGTCGTCGCTCGCACGATCTACGGCTATGTCTGGGTCATCGCCAGCGGGCGCGATCTCGAGCCGCTCGATTTCCATGCCATCGAGCATGCTGCCACCGTCGCCGCGCTGATCCTCTTCCGCGATCAGACCGCCCATCAGGCCGAAGAACGCGCCGAGAGCCGGGTGATCAGCCGACTGCTTTCCGAAGACGTGCGGATTGATAACACCCTTCGCGAGGAGGCCGCGCGCTTCCGGCTGCGTATGGAGGCGCCACATGCGGTGATGGTGGTAGACCCCCACGAAAATGAACTGGCTACCATCGAGACGGCGGCGCGCAACAGCGCACGGCGGGCGGGCGGCGTCGCTGTGGTGGGCGAACGCGCCGGGCGTGTCACGCTTATCGTGGAATGTAGCCGCGCCGAGGGAATTGACGAGTATTGCAAACGCCTGTTGGCGGAGGCGCGTTTCTTCCCGTCGCCCATTCGCATTGGCGCGAGCGCCCTGCATGATGGCGCCGGTTCGCTGCGCCGCGCCTACGACGAGGCGCTGGAAGCGTTGGCGCTCTTGCCTGCGCTGGGCGCCAAGCGCCAGGTCGCTCACTTTGACGAGCTTGGCCTGCTGCATTGGCTCAACGCGCTGCCGCCCGATGCCTTCGCCGAAAACTCGTATGCGCGGCGGTTGCAGCGGCTGGCCGAGAGCGACCGCGCCCGCGACGCCGACCTGTTGCACACGCTCGAAGTCTTCCTGGAGTGCGATGGCAATGGGGTGCGCGCGGCGGAACGTCTGATCGTCCATCGCCACACACTGAAATATCGCCTGCGCCGCATCGAAGAGATCTGCGAGGTTGACCTGAGCGATCCCTTCTGCAAGCTCAACCTGCGTACCGCCATGCTCTCGCGCCGCCTGCGTGCGGGCCACAACGGCGCATAACGTTCTGGCAGGCGTTGAGCCTTACGGTGAGCGCGCTCAGTCGGAAAACTGATAGCGCCGGGCAAGCGCCGTCAGCAGGACACAGCTATGATTGGTCGGCGTATATTTTCCCGTCTCCCATTCGCTAATGGTCTGTTGGCGCATGTGAAACCGCTCAGCCATCTCGCGCTGAGTCCAGCCGAGGCGCTTGCGGAGCGCGATGATGCGAGCGGCGTCCCATTGCTCAAACGGGATTGCGCTTTCGGCCCCGCGATGGAGTGGTTGACGCTTTTTGCGATGGGTAGCTGATGGGGTATGTTCGTTTTTCACATGCTGGCTCCTTCAGGGGATGTGCGTGGCGTCTGGTTCGCTCCGGCCTTGCGCTTGCGCGGAGGCGCCCCAAATATGGCAACGTATAGCATAGCATGCCATAGGCGGCGCACACAGCGGATGGCGCATGCTTGCAAGTGTATCAGATCGCTCGATTAGCAAATTGGTGGGCGCCAGAGGACAAAGGGGGACAGACGATGCCACGAGTTTGTGTGTTTGACGTACAGGAGACGCTGCTCGATATGCGCGGCCTCGATAGCGCGTTTGAGGTATCCTTTGGAACACCCGACGCCGTTCGCCGCGCGTGGTTTGCCCAGGTGTTGCAGAGCGCGTTTGTGGGAACCATCACTGGCCATTACGACAATCTCCTTCGTATCGCTGACGCTGCGCTCGAAGTGGTCTCCGCGCGCGAGGATGTGACGCTCTCATCCGATGAGCGGCAGGCTATCCTGAGCCAGTGGCGGCGCTTACCTGCCCACACGGATGCCCAGGGCGCCCTCCAGCGTCTGCGAGACGCAGGGATACGTCTGGCGGCGCTCTCCAATGCGCCACTTGATCTGCTCGATGATCAATTGAAGCATGCGGGACTGCGCGGCTTCTTTGAGATAATCCTTTCCGCCGACGAGGTAAAGCGACTCAAGCCCGCGCCTGAGCCATATCATCTGGCGGCGGAGCGGCTGGGTGTGAAGATTGACGCCCTTCGGCTGGTGAGCGCGCACGCCTGGGATATTGCGGGCGCGCAGCGGGTGGGGGCCGCTGCCGCATATGTCGTTCGGGTCGGCCTGCTCTTCGATCCCCTGGTCAGGCTCCCCGACGCCGTTGGCGAGGGGCTTGCCCAGACGGTCGAACGTATTCTTGAAGCCGAGGGCGTCAAGCGATAGCTAAGCGATAGCTAAGCGGTAACCAAGCGATAGTCTGTGCATGATTTAGAGCGCCGCCACAGGCTCCGGTTCGTCCTTGCTCTGCTTATTGGCGCTGGCGCTCTCGGCCAGCTTGCGGCGCCGCCCTGGCAACGCCAATGCCAGCGCCAGGAGCACAAACGAGCCAAAGAAGATCAGCCAGAAGATGCTCTGGATGGCCCAGGTTCCGGCCTGCACGGCGATCTGCGCCTCGATGGCATGCAACGCTTGCAGCACACGAGGATCGGTTGGGCTGATTCCTGATCCATGCGCCAGCGAACGAAGCTGGTTGACGAGATCGGTCGCCCTGCTTTGGGTGCGATCCACAAAAATCGTCGTGATCACCGCGACGCCCACCGAGGAGAACAACAGCTTCAGCGTCAGCCACAGTGACGAGGCTTTGGCGAGCGTCTCGCCCTTCAAGGCTTCCAGCGCCAGTGTCTGGATCGGGATGTTGATGAAGGTGAAGCTCAGCCCGACAAAGAACAACCCCCAGCGCAGATCATCCGGCCCGGCGATGGCCGCGATGGAGCCGTGGCCTTGCGCCGCCATGAGCAACTGGCTGGCGTTCGCCGTCGGATGGATCGCCTGCGCAAGCATCCACGCGCTCAGCCCCGAAAGCGCCGCGCCGAGAGCCGTCACCCAGCGTGGGCCAAGCGCGCGATAGAGCGCTGCTGCCGCCACAGTGCCCGCCAGGCTGCCCACACCAAAGGGGATCAGCGCAATCGCGGTATCCAGCGCGGAGAGCGCAGGAAAATGCACTGCCTCAAAGTAAATTGGCAGCAGCACCAGCAATCCATAGCCGATCAACGCCGACGCCCAGGCGATCAGTCCGCTCATCAGGAAGTCATAGCGGCCAAGCTGCCTCAGGTCGAGCGCGGGGTCATGGCTGACGCGCAACTCATAGGCGGCGAAGGCGCTCAGCAAGACCCCGCCGACAGCCAACAACACCCAGACCAGCCAGTAGTCCCAGCCGTAGAGTGAGCCGTTGGGATTCGCCGCCGTAACCGTATTGGGATCGCGTTGGGTAACGAGCGACAGCCCATAGATGACCGCGATCACGCCAGCGGTGGAGAGCGCCAGGCCAACGTAATCGAAGCGGCTGGCGCCTGCCCGGCTGGAGGTATCTGGCGGGATGACAAGCAACGCCGCAAGCACAGCGATGATCCCAACCGGCAGGTTGATAAAGAAGATGCTGTGCCAGCCAAAGGCATCGTTGAGATAACCGCCCGCGATGGGGCCAAAGATTGGCGCCAGCAGGATAGGAATGCCGACCAGCGCGCTGGCCCTGGCGCGCTCCTCTTTGGGAAAAGCGTCGAACGCGAGCGCAGGCCCGATGGGGAAGACGAGGCCGCCGCCAATACCCTGGATCACACGAAACACGATCAGCCAGCCGATGCTAGGGGAAATGCCGCACAGCATTGAGCCAAGCGTAAAGAGCGTCACGCCGAACACGAACATGCGTTTCCGCCCGAAGAGATTCGCCAGGTAGCCGCCAATGGCGACCACGGCGGCGTTCGCCAGGATGAATCCTGTAACAATCCATTGCGCCGTGCTCACATCCGTGTTGAGTTCCGTGCGGATGGGGGTGAGGACGACGGTAACGATGGTGGAGTCGAGGACGATAGGGATCAGCCCAAGCGCGGCTACCACCGCGACAAGGTAGCGATTGGTCTGTAAGGCTTTCATGGGAGATACTTCCTTTCCTGAACCGGTGTGATGTGGTTTTTTTCGGTTCCAGGGAAAGGGTATGCCCCGCGTGGCGACATTTCACCATCCTTTAGGATGGTTTTTGGGATGGTAAAATCACGGGTTACGCGATAAGCGACAGTTCGCGTGCGCGGACAACTGCCTGTAT
>Ga0209061_1005313_pt1 | contig 11386 bp, 9 predicted proteins | sample Coa_R1_10_FD_187157 | JGI IMG/M metagenome (GOLD analysis project Ga0209061, IMG submission 187157) | Surface soil microbial communities from Centralia Pennsylvania, which are recovering from an underground coalmine fire - Coalmine... | ecosystem: Environmental > Terrestrial > Soil > Unclassified... | reverse complement strand
CCGCGATCAGCAGCAGCGCGACCGCCGCGCCGCTCGCATATTCGAAGATCGCCCGCACGATCTGCACGTCGAAGGCGTTGCGGAAGCTCAACCGCTCGATCCGGTCGACCGCCCGCTCGACGAGCGCGCGCGCGGCGTCCTCGCGCGCGGTCGCCTTGACGAGCTTCATGTTGGCGACGAGCTCGCCCGTGTTCGCCTGCAGATCGCTGTTGGCGGCGGTGAGGGCCGCGCCGTGCACGAGCGCGCGGCGCACGAGCCGCCGCGTCGCGGCGAAGAGCAGCGCGGCGACGAGCCCGATCCCGGCCGTGATCGCCGGCGCGATCGCCGCCGCGATCGCGACCTGCACGGCGAGGAACGCGGTCGAGGTCGCGATCAGGTTGGCCTGGTAGAAGGCGCCGCCGAGCCGTTGCGCCTCCATGGTCATCGCGGCGATGATCTCGCCCGCGCGCTGTCGCCGCAGAAACGGCCAGCCGGCGCGAACGACCGTGCCGAACAGCCGGCGCTGCCAGTCCGCCACATAGGCCGCCTGCAGACGGGTGGAGAAATAGGCCTGCAGCAGGAACACAGCGGCGCTCGCGGCGAGCAGCCCGAGCAGGAGCAGCGCGATCGACAGCGTCGTGAACGGCATGCCGACCGTATCGAACAGCGCGATCACCGTGCGGCTCACGGGATCCGCGCCGGCGCGGCCGAAACCGAGAACCGCGAGCAGCGGCAGGAGCATCACCAGCGTCAGGCCCTCGAGCGCCGCGCACGCGAGCGTCAGCGCCGCCAGGAGCGGCAGGCGCCAGCCGAGCACGCCGAGCGCGTCGGCGGCGAGCGCCAGGGAGGCTGAAGAGATCGAGAGCGGCCGAGCGGCTGTCACCCTACGCCTTCCGACGGATCACCGTATAGCGGCCGTCCACCCATCGCCCGCCGGCGAAGGAGCGATCGGCCATGGCGGCAAGCGTGTCGGCGAACTGGCGGGCGCGGGCCCAACGCGAGTCGCACATTGCCACGAGTATCAATGAGGCAAATGCCGCATATTCGGTCAGCACGATTAGGTCTGCCGCATACCGGTCCAGGTATAGCCTAAGGCCACCGTTGAGGGTGCGAGAATCAACATAGCCCGGACCGTAAAGATGCAATTCGGTCGAAAGCGCAAGCAACGACGGCAGCAGTTCGCGAGTGGGATTGTAATACCTTGCATTGATGTCCACGAAAATAATCTTCGTCATCGCTGCCATCGCGGCACCGGACGAATATCGTCCGACGACTTCAGACACAAAAGCAAAAAACGATTGCCTTCTCGCGTCCTTGAAAAACCGAGACTTTCGAATGCCGAGATTTTCGACAACGATGACACTTTTTTATCGACCACCACCGCCTCAATGTCGAATTCTTCTATTAGCTCTCTCAATTTGCCCGAATCACTGGTAAGCGCCGGGTATCTCGGATAATACTTTCCCAAGAAAGCGACGTTTTTCGGGGAAAAACCAAAAGTCGCTATTCTGAATCTAGGTAGGTGCACAATTGCACCGATCATCTCGGCGATTCGAATCGGATCACTCACGACATTAATCTGCTCGGTTTCGATCGGATGGAATGTCCACCGAAGCTCCGCCAAATCCGCATTCCAATCCATCGCGGCTTTTCTTGCTCTCCAAGCAAACAGAATGCCAACCACGACACCGAAGCCCGCGTCCGCCACGAATAGAAACTCAGCTATTCGCGGAGTATAAACGAGCAGATCCGCAAAGATGATCGGAAGACCGGTCACGTACAGATAACGACAACTTGGTCCAATAACCGCTGCCCGGCCCATAACAACGACGGCCGACACGAGGATCGCGGCGGCCGTCACTCCCCACATTGGGCTGTATCGAGGCGGACCGAAAAACAACCACGCTGCAACGGTGGGAATGCTTAATGGCAATAGCAAAAACAAATGTCTTGATGGCACGGAATTATATATCTTCCACGCCCAGCGCGGAATGTTGCGGGGGCAATTTCCACGTGCCTCATGCGACAAAAAATAGTGGCCGTATTTCAGATACCAACTCAGGTGACCCAATTGGTCACGCAATTGATGAAGAACCTCTCGACCGAACAGAGCGTAGGAAATTCCGAACGACAAAATAACCGCGAGGATAAGGGGCCAATTCCCCGTCAGTCCAAAAGTTGCAGAAGCAACGAGAACGATCGCCTGCACGCCGAATTTCGATGAGTGCCAAACCATCGCCCAAAATATCGCCGCCGCTCCAATCTGCATCAGGACCCCCAATTTTGGGTCTGTCATCAGAAATGCAGCAAAGCCGCTAAAGACGGCCAAATCTCCAAGTGCCCGTTCGGTAAAATTAGCTATTCTTACTACGGTTGTGCCGAGGGCTGCCCCGCACGTCATCCACCAACTGACGGCGATCATCACGATGGGATAGCTATAGTGGCGAGAAAGAAAAACTATTACGGCAGCGATATGTAAGACGATAAAACCGAAATTGATCGCACGGCCGGCCCGGATGATGTCATCCTTAAATATTTTCATCAACCGTCTATGAAGTGCGTGCATCACGGGCCGGTGCGCGAACATGTACGGAGGCGGTAGTTGTGACCGTCGCAAAAGACAGTCCGACAAGTTTACGGTTTCGTCGGAATACAGCACTACCGGTCTTTGCCGCAGAATCACGAACATTCCGAGATTAAGCAGGAAAGCCGCCACGAATACCGCTGTGCCAATAATGTTTGTATCCATCACCTTGTCCAATACTCCACCGCGCCTAAACTGCTCCGCCCTTCACGCAACCGATCAAGTGCGCCACACGTCGCATAAAATGCGGCACCAGGCTGGTTCACACTTTCCGATCACGTCGCAATGCCGCCAAATCAGCGGCCCGTATTACGTGCGATATTGCCCGACGTGAGCGAGTCCTTGTCACCTACGTGTTGCCGCCAGTTAACGGCGGGCGTCACCATGCCCCAAATCGCAATGCCACTGTCCGCAATCCAAATCTCACACAACCACTACGCCGTCCGGCGGACGACGATCATTAGAAATGAAATCGACTGGCCCGTGTCTCCGTGTGGATCGTGCACCACAAAGCCAACCGTGACGGAATAGGTTTGGGATTGGGTGCGACCTAAACAATTGAGGACATCAGAACACCGAATCACAACCACCGCGGTCCGATGTTCGTCGGGTTCCGGAAATAGACATTCGGTATCCGCTTCCATGAATTGCAGTTCCTGCACAGCTCGACGTGCTTATGCAATTCCCCTTGCATGTTCCACCGATGAAGCTGTTGGAAACGGTCCGATCGATAGATCTCCTCGATGGTCTGATCTTTTAAGTTTCCCAGCAGCAGGTCCTTGTTGCCGTCCGGATAGGCCACGCAGCAGCCATATACATCTCCCGTCCACGATATGCCGGGCACGTAGAGATGTCCGCAGGGATACCGTTCTTCGGTATCGTCCTTGAAATAATATCCGCCCCAGTTGCTGTATGGATGAACGTAAAACAGGATCTTGTCGTCAAACCAGTGGGCGTGCGATCGGCGGAATTTCTCGATTTCTTCCGGTGAATTGATCGTGTCGATCAGTTGGATCACGAAATCGAGCTTTCGGTCGGCGACCGTCTTGTAATATTGAACGAGCTCCCCGACCTTGCGATAAACTTCGTCGAACTTGTCGACGCGATTGATTTCCTTGTACGTGTCGCGGTTTGCGCCGTTCAAGCTCACCGTCAACTGGGTAATGCCGCATTCATTCATCACGTCGAACGCCTCGCGCGTGAGCAACAAGGCATTCGTCGTGATGACGATGTCACATTTCGGCAGGGCCGCTCGGACCATCCGCAGAAGTTTCTGCCATTCCTTATGGACGAATATTTCGCCAAATCCGACCAGATCGACCCGTTTCAAATTTCGATGATTGATCCGTCCGGCGTATTTTTCGAAATCCTCGACCGTCACATATCCCTTCGGCCGATCAATGCCCAAGGATTTCGGGCAGTATGAACACTTCAGGTTGCAGTAATTCGTCGGCTCGAGGCTTACCGCGACCGGCGGGATGGGCCACACCCCTCGTGTCGCCCGTGCATATAGACGCCGGACGATGGAAAACGGCAGGTATCGTTTTGCGTAGCGTTTGGCCTTGGCTCGAACGGAGCCGGCATAGCGAGCAAGGTGGTTGGTCATCATCGATCGATCCTTAATCAAGGCCGCCTCATCCCGCCGCCGGCCTCGGTCCTTGCGGGCCGGCGTCGGCGGTCTCGCGCTGTGCCAAGGCCCGCTCGCGGTTCGGCGCCGCAGCGATGGCCTCCTCGTGGCTCGGCACATCCGTCGGATTCACCGTATGCCGCTCGACGGTAAAGCCCGCCGGGCGCGCGTGTTCGAGCCGCGGCAGCCCGTAGCCCGAGCACAGCCGGCAGATCGACACCTTGCCCTGCTCGGTCAGGATGCGCCGGCGGAAGGCCGTGGCCCGCTCGCCGTTGAACACGGCGCGCAGACCCTCCTCGAACACATTGCCGAGGATGAACCGGCCGTTGGGATCGCGGCAGCACGGCACCGCGCTGCCGTCCCAGTTGAGCTGGATCGAATTCCAGATCCACACGCATTCGTTGTCCGGCACTTTCTTCGGCTTGAGCACGCCGCGCGCGAAAGCCTCCTCGTCGTAGTACCAGTATCTCCGGTCCCGCGGCAGATAGGCGTGCGCCTCCAGCATGTTGCGCGCGCAGGGATCGATGACATTGGCGCGGTCGGCGCCGATCGCCTTCGCCCAGCGCAGGAATTCGTCCACCTGGTGCTCGTTGTGGCGCATCACGATGAAGCCGACCTCGATCTGCACGTTCGAGTTCGGATGCCGGCGGCGCAGCGCGACGAGCTCCTCGAGATTGCGCATGGCCTTGTCGAGGCGCGAGCGCACGCGGTAGCGCTCGTGCGTGGCCTGGTCGAGGCCGCCGATCTGGAAGCTGATCCGGTTGACGTCGGAATAGATCACGCCCTCGGCGTTGACGAAGTCGCCGTTGGTGCAGGTCTCCACGAAGATGCCCTTGTCGCGCGCATAGCGGATCATGTCGTAGGCCGACCGGTGCATGAAGGGCTCGCCCATGAAATAGAACAACAGCACGGCCGTGGTCGGCGCGGCCTCGTCGATGAAGGCGCGGTAGAGATCCTCGTCGAGGAAACCGGTACGGCGGCGCATGTCGCCCTTGCCGGTCTCGCACACCGGGCAGCGCGCGTTGCAGGCGTTGGTCGGCTCGATCGACACGTGCACCGGCGCCATCAGCGGACCGGGCCGCCTGAGCTGCGCCATGGACGAATTCCACAGGAGCGAGCGCCAGCCCTTGGGTCGCCGGGCGGCGAGCGTCGTTACGAGCCGGATCTTGCGGGCGAGCATGACTGTCGACTCCGAGCCGCCTTGGCGCGGGAAACGGGGCCCATCGCAGCCTAACGCAGCGGCTGCGCGCCCGCCAGACGGCAGGCGGAGGGCCATTCAGCCCGACCGTCGCGCTCGATCGATGACGAGCCGGACATTCTCCCCCTCGCCCTCCACGCGACCGATCGGGCGCGCCGGCGTGCCGCCGACGACCGTGCGGTCGGGCACGTCGCGGTTGACGAAACTGTTCGCGGCGACGACCACCATGTCGCCGATCGTCACGCCGCGGGCGATCACGCTCATGGCACCGATGTGGACGCAGTCCCCGATCCTGACCGCCCCGCAGCGGCGCGGCGCCTTTCCTCCGGAAAGCGCCCACAACACGGTATCATGCGTGTAGATCTGCACGCCGGCCGACACGGTGCTGGTGCCGCCGATGCGGATGCCGCCGCCCGAGCCGTCGAGCATCACCCACGGCCCGATCCATGTCCCCGCGCCCACGGACACCTCGCCGAACACGCAGGCCGAGTCGTAGATCGACGCGCCCTCGCCGAAACCGAGACGCCGCGCGCGCTCCCACCGGTCGAACAGGCCGTCGGCGAAGGGCAGACTGCGGGAATACTGCGCCTTGAGCTCCGCCTCGCGGGCAAGGCGCAGCTCCTCCAATGCGCGCCGCAGTTCCTCGGGGCTCATGCCGCGGCGAGCTCCCGCGCCCGGCCTTCGGCCGACATGAAGCACTGCATGAATTCTTCCATGTAGAGCAGCGACCAGATCAGCAGACGGCGGTTCGCCCGCCCCGCGAGATGCTCGCCGAGCAGGGATTCCACCTCGCGACGGTCGAGCACGTCATAGATGCGCGCCTGCGCGCCGAGCAGGCGGCGCCGCACGTAGTCGATCGACTCGCCGCGATACCAGCTCGCGTCCGGTCCGGAGAAGCCCTGCTTGAAGCCGTTGGCGATCTCGGGCGGGACGTGGCGCTGCATGAGCTGGCGCAGGATGAGCTTGCCGTCGCGGGTCTTCGCGAAATAGCGCGACGGCTTCGAGCCCGGCTCGTTCTCGTCGAGCCGCACGACCTGCTCGAGATTGCCGAGCTTGTGGCGGACGGGGATGCGGCAGGCGAGGTCGACGAGGTCGTTGTCGAGGAACGGCACCCGCGCCTCGAGTCCGTGCGCCATGGCAAGCTTGTCCTCCACCACGAGGATGCCGTGCAGGAAGGTCTTGGCCTCGAAATAGAGCGAGTGGTTCACGTAATCCTCGACGCGCTCGAGCCGCGCCGGCGGGGCGCGGAAGACCGAGCGGAAGATTTCCCGGCGGTCGAGATGGGAGACCTGCTTCCACACCGGCGCCAAGAGGCGGCGGAAGCCTGCCTCGTCGGGCACCAGGCGCTGCCAGGCGCGATAGTAATCGTCGACGAAATGGTCGAAGGTGTCGCCGGTGACGGTGCGCCAGTAGCGCCACGGATAGCCGGCGAAGAACTCGTCCCCGCCGGTGCCGGACAGCACGACCTTGACGAGACGCGAGGCAAGCTTCGAGGCGTAGAAATTCGGGTAGGACTGGCCGACGCGCGGCTCCTCGAGATGCCAGACGAGGTCGGACATGGCGCGCTCCATGTCGCCGGCCTTGAGCACCATCTCGTAGTGCTCGGTCTTGAACAGATAGGACATGTGCTCGGCCGCGCGCCGCTCGTCGAAGCCGAGCTCGATGCCGGAGGCCGAGGTGAGGTCGAACCCGATGGTGAAGGAGCACATGTTGGGCATCTGCCGCGCGGCGATGGCGGTGATCGCGCCGGTGTCCATGCCGCCCGAGAGATAGGCGCCGACGGGCACGTCGCTGACGAGCTGGCGGCGCACGGCGGTCACGAAGGCCTCGTCGAGACGCTCGATCAGCTCCTCGGCCGGGGCCGGCTCGGCCTCGCGGAAGTCATAGTCCCAGTAGCGTTTCAGGCGCGCGCCGCCGTCCGAAGCGATGTCCATGATGCTGCCGGCCGCGACGAGGCGCACGCCGGCGAACAGCGTCCGATCGGTGAAGAAGTTCTGGAACGTGAGATATTCGGCGAGCCCCTCGGGATCGAGCGCCGGCGCCAGCGCGCCGTGGGCGAGCAGCCCCTTGATCTCCGAGGCGAACAGGAAGGTGGTGCCGAGCCGCGCATAGTAGAGCGGCTTGGTGCCGTAGCGGTCGCGCGCAAGCAGCAGGCGCCGCTCGCGCCGGTCCCAGAGCGCCAGGGCGAAGATGCCGTTGAAGCGCTCGATCGCCTTCGCGCCCCATTCGGCGAGCGCCTCGAGCACGACCTCGGTGTCGGAGGCGGTGCGGAAGCGCCGCCCGCGCGCGACGAGCTCGCCGCGCAGCTCGCGGAAATTGTAGACCTCCCCGTTATAGGCGAGCACGAAGCGCCCGTCCGCGCTCGTCATCGGCTGCGCGGCCGCCGCGCTGAGATCGATGATCGCGAGCCGCCGATGTCCGAGACCGAAGGCGCCGTCGGTGAAATGGCCCTGCCCGTCCGGTCCGCGATGGGCGAGCGCGCGGGTCATGCGCTCGATGATCGGCAGGGCCACCGGACGCCCGTCGAGATTGAGACAACCGGCAATACCGCACATGTCGGTTCGGATCCGTCCCCTATCGCGGCCAGGCGGGATGTTTCATCAGCACGAGCGAAAGACCGCGGGCGAGGAAATCGTCGACCGCCTCGGCATCCGCGAGCGGCGTCGCCGGTTCGCGATGGATTTCCACCCAGCCGCCGTCGCGCGCCTGCACCAGAAAGCTCGCGCCGACGACAAGGGCATCGTTTTCCATGCGCGGCGGCGGGTCAAGCCGGATCGCGAGCGGCCGCGCGTGATCCCAGGTCGCACACTGCGCCTCTTCGATCTTGCGCTCGAGCCGTTCGAGCAGGCTCACCCTTTCCTCGCGATGACGGTGATGCCGGCCTCCTCGACCCGCTCGCGCTCGACGGCGAGCCCGAGCTCCTCGCACCAACGCCGAACCTCCTCGGGCGCGTGTCGGCGCGCATTCCTGGGCGAATACCAATCGAAGTTGATGTGGTTCATCTCCTCGACCGACATTTCCGGGCGGTAGAACAGCTTGCACACGTGCCAATAGAAGAAGCGCTGCAGGTTGATGCGCCCGGCGGGAATGTCCAGAAGCTCCACGGCTTCGGGCACGTCGATCTCGACGTCGAGCTCGCCGAGCGCCCGGCCGAGCCGGGTGAGCGGCATGAGCGCCTGCCAACCCTGTTCCGGCGTCATGGCCTGGAGCTTCTCGCGGATGTAGTCGTCGCTGAATTCCCGCAGCGGGCCCTTGCGGCGATAGACGTAGAAGAGGATGCGGCCGCCGGGCTTGAGGTGGCGCAGCAGCGCCGCGAGCGCGGCGCGCGTGTCGTCGGTGTGGTGCAGCACGCCTTCGGCGAGGATGAGATCGACCGCGCCCTCGGCGAGGGGAATCCGGTTGAGATCGACCTGCATGAAGGCCGCCGGCAGGCCCCGTTCCGCAAAACGCGCCCTGGCGACGTCGACGGCCGCGGAAATGTCCACGCCGAGATAGCGCAGGCGCGCGAGCACCGGCTCGAACAGGGCGAGCGCCGAGACGCCGGCGCCGCAGCCGGCATCGAGCAGGATCGGGCTCGCGCTGGTCGCGAACAGCCAGGGGGCGGCGCTCACCTCGCCATATCGCTCGATCAGCCATTGCCTGAGGAATTTGCGCGGCCCGCCTTCGAAGCTCTCGCGCCTGCCCCATTTGTAGCCGAACACGTCGCCCGTCTGCGCCTGCGCCGGTGAGACGAGCTCGCGCGCGCGCAGGATGCCGTCGCGCATGGCGAGAACCCGCCCGCGCGTCTCGATCGAGCCGCCTTCGGCGGGCAGCGGCGCGCCGAGCAGCTCCGCGAGCCAGGAATCCGGCGCGGCCTCAGGCGCCGCGCGCGAGATGCCTGATGCAGTCGACGACATAGGCGTAGTCGTCCTCGGTCATGCGATTGTGCAGCGGAATGGCCATGCTGTTGCGTTCGCAGTCGCGCGCCCCCGGCAGGTCGTCGGGCCGATAGCCGAAGCGCTGACGGTAGTAGCCGAGCATGTGGATGGCGTGGGTGCCCGGCCGCGTCGCGACGCCGAGCGCATGCAGCCGCGCCATGAGCTCGTTGCGCGAGAGCGGGGCCTCGCGCGGATCGACATAGGTCACGTAGGCCTGCCAGGCGTGGCGGCCGTCGGAAGGAGGCTCGGGAAGACGCAGCCAGCCGAGCTCGCCGAGCGCTTCGCGGTAGAAGCGCGCGCCGCGGTCGCGTTCGTCGACGAACCGGTCGAGCTTGCCGAGCTGCACGAGTCCGATCGCCGCCTGGATGTCGGTCATGCGGTAATTGAATCCGAGATCGTCGAAGGCGGCGAGCAGATAGGGCTGCGGGCCGTGATGGCGCTGCTCCTCGGACACCGCCGCGCCGTGATTGCGCATGCGGTCGGCTCTCTCCGCGAGCGCCCGATCGCGCGTGGTCAGCATCCCGCCCTCTCCGGTGGTGATCGACTTGCGCGGGTGAAACGAGAAGCAGCCGACGTCCCCGAGCCCGCCGGCCCGCACGCCGCGATATTCCGCACCGGACGCGCAGGCGGCGTCCTCCACGATCGCCACGCCCTGCGGCAGCATCCGGCGCAGGGCGTCGATGTCGGCGCACAGGCCGAACAGATGCACGGCGATCACCGCGCGCGTGCGCGGGCTCAGCCGCGCGGCCACCGACTCGACGTCGATATTGAAGGTCGCGCGGTCGACGTCGCAGAGCACGGGCCGCGCGCCGCAATAAAGCACCGCGTTGGCGCTCGCCACCCAGGTGAAGGAGGGCACGATCACCTCGTCGCCCGGGCCGATGCCGAGCGCGGCGAGGGCGAGGTGCAGCGCCGTGGTGCAGCTCGAGGTGGCCAATGCGTGCGGCACGCCGTGGAGCGCCGCGAAGGCCCGCTCGAATTCGGCCACTTTCGGTCCCTGCGTCAGCCAGCCCGAGGCGAGCGGCGCGCGCACGGCGAGCCATTCCTCCTCGCCCGTCGCCGGCAGGGCGATCGGCACGGTCCGTTTTCTGCGCGAATCCATCACCACGTGGCTGCCGCGATCGCGCCGGCTACTCGGCCGCGCGGGCGCGCCGCAGCGCGACCTCCTCCATGTGCGTGCGCCGCCAGGCGATGAGCCGCTTGAGGCCTTCCTCGAGCGGGATCGCGGCCTCGAAGCCGATTTCGGCCTTGGCGCGCGCGGTGCTGCCGATGCGGTTGCGCACCAGCGTCGCCTGGCTGCGCGGCGCGTAGCGGATGCCCTGCCGCGCGCCGGTCAAGGCGATGAGCAGCTCGGCGATCTGCCTGAGCGACGTGCGTCGGCCCGTTCCCACGTTGTAGAAACGATCGACGCTGTCGGCCTTCATCGCGCAGATATTGGCGCGCGCGCAGTCCTCCACCGCCACGAAATCGAAGGCTTCCGACCCGTCTCCGAACACCGTCGGCCCCTCGCCGCGATCGATCGCGTCGAGCATCTTCATGATCACGGCGATATAGGCGCCCCGATAGTCCTGGCGCGGGCCGTACACGTTCATGTAGCGCAGCCCGACATAGTTGAGCCCGTAGCGGTGATGAAAGGCGCGCAGCATGGCCTCGCCGCAGATTTTCGTCGCGCCGTAGAAATTCTTGTTGTTGAAGGGGTGCTCCTCCGTCATCGGCTCCTCGACGGCGTCGCCGTACACCGAGGCGGAGGAGGAATAGACCAGCCGCTTGACCCCGCGGGCGACGCAGGCTTCCATCACGTTGAACGTGCCGCGCACGTTGACGTCGAAGGCCGCGCGCGGAAATTCGTGACATTGCAGCAGCCAGAGCGCGGCGAAATGGAAGACGCCGTCGACGCCTGCGAGCGCCGCGTGCAGAATGTCGGCGTGCAGGATGTCGCCGCCGGCTTCGAAAATCCTCACGCGCGGATCCTTGAGCGCCTCGTGCAGGTTCTCCGCGGTCCCGCGCGTGAAGTTGTCGTAAATGATGATCCTTGCGACGTCCTCGCGCGTGAGAAGGTCGACCGTGTGCGAGCCGATGAG
>Ga0209061_1005312_pt1 | contig 11389 bp, 6 predicted proteins | sample Coa_R1_10_FD_187157 | JGI IMG/M metagenome (GOLD analysis project Ga0209061, IMG submission 187157) | Surface soil microbial communities from Centralia Pennsylvania, which are recovering from an underground coalmine fire - Coalmine... | ecosystem: Environmental > Terrestrial > Soil > Unclassified... | reverse complement strand
TCTGGTCTTCACGATCCTTCAGTTCCTCTACTTCCGCAAGAGGATCACCTATGAGCTCGCCTAATACCACCACCGCATCAAAACGCGTCCCACCAGACGCGGGCCTGGTCCGGGGGACTCGCCCTGTGGCTATCGACCCAGGCGAGCGAGAGGCCCGGACACGACCTCCTGCGGCAAGGCAGAAGGGGCGCCCGGTCCGACTTGCTGGGATCATGAGCCTGTACGGCATCCTGGCCGTCGGCGCGTTCATCGTCGTCTTCCCGTACATTCTGATACTGCTGACAGCGGCGAAGCCGATGAACGAAATCTTTTCCTCATCTCCGTGGCAGCTTCCCCAGCACCCTACCTTCGCGACCTTCCGGCAGGTGTGGATTCAAGACGATTTCGGACGCATTCTACTGAACACGGTCGCCGTCACGGTAGTGATTACCGCTTGTCAGGTGGCATGCTCAACACTCGCGGCTTACGCGTTTGCCCGCCTATCGTTTCCTGGCCGAGAGGCGCTCTTTTGGGTGTATCTGGCGACCATGATGGTCCCAAACGCCGTGACCGTGGTACCGCTGTACCTCGTGATGAGGGAGTTGCATCTCCTGAACACCTACTACGCGCTCGTACTTCCCTACGCGTTCGGGACCCCCTATATCATCTTTTTGATGCGGCAGTTCTTCCGAACGATCCCGAGGGAACTGCACGAGGCAGCCAAGATGGACGGATGCAGCGAGGTGCGGGTTCTACTTCAGATCATATTGCCGCTCTCGCGTGCGATCATCACGACCGCGACGATCATCGTCGTTGTGAGTTCTTGGAATAACTTTTTGTGGCCGCTGATCGCCGTGAATAGCCAAGCCCGCGAGCTGTTGACTGTCGGTCTGGCGGCGCTGCAATCCAACTTCGGAACTCAGTGGGACGTGCTGATGGCAGGTTCGTGCCTCACCCTGCTGCCACTGGTTCTTTTCTTTGCGATTTTTCAGCGACAAATAGTACGCTCAATACAAATGACAGGGGGGTTGAAGTGACATCTCGGCTACTTCGTAGGAGTCCATCGTCGGGGGCTGGTGCCTCGGGGCTCAGGAGGACATGGGGTAAGAGCTGTGCCATAGGGTGTGCGCTCGCGGCAACCGGCCTGGCCGCCGCTGGTTGTGGGAGCACAAGCAGCAGCGGTGGTGGCGGCGGTGGCGGTGGCTCCGGGGCGACCGTACATCTTACCTACGCACTGTGGGACCCACATGAGGAGATCGGCTACAAACGGTCGATCGCGAAGTTCGAAGAGACACATCCAAACATCAAGGTGAGCTTTGACCTCATCGATTACAACGACTACGAGTCTAAGCTGACAACGGAGTTCGGCAGCGGCCAAGGCCCCGACGTGTTCTGGGTAGGCAACGGGATGCTCAGCACCTGGGCTAGCGAGGGCGCGATGGAAAACATATTGCCGAAAGTGAAAGCCAACCACATCAACCTCGGCATCTACTACCCGGCGCTGGTTGCGGCACACGAACGTGGCGGGAAACTCTATGGGCTGCCGAAGGACTGGGACACCGAGGCTCTGCTCTACAACAAGAAGTACTTCGCCGCGCACCATCTGATCATGCCTCCACAGTTGACGTGGAACCCTACCAGCGGCGGGTCGTTTCTCAAACTGTTGAAGGAGGCGACGGTCGACTCGTCGGGCCATAACGCGATGACGGCGGGATTCAACCCGAACAGCGTCACCACCTACGGCATTGCCGACGTCAACACCATGCAAGAGTGGCAACAGAACTATCTCGCCATGGACGGGGTCGACGTGTATGCTGCGCCGTTCTCGAAGAAGATCGCGATGGGCACGCCACAGGGCTTGGCCACAATGAAGTTCCTAGTCGACCTCATCACCAGAGACCACGTTGCCGTTCCTGGCTCCGAGCTGGGGTCCAACGCCGAGGGCAGCGACAACCAGCCCGAGACGCTTTTTGCTCGCCAGAAGGTAGCCATGATTGAGGCGGGAGACTGGAACCTCACGCTGGTCCGTCAGACAGCGAAATTCACCTGGAGCATCGCACCCATCCCCGCGGGGCCGAAGGGGCGCATCAGCGTGACCGCCGGCCTCATCGACGCCATTAACCCTCACAGCTCCCACCAGGCTGCTGCTTGGGACCTTGAGCAGTGGCTCGGATCGACGGCCTCGGAAAAGATTCTCGGCTCGGGAGGATTCGTCTGGCCCGCAATCAAAGCCGACGACAAGTACTTCGTTCAGTACTGGAAGAAGCAGGGTGTCGATGTCGGCCCGTACCAGACGGAGCAGGAGCAGAAGACCGTTTATACCCCCGTCTCACCCGGCGCGGTGCAGGCGTTGGCAGATATCGGCTCGGCCCTCGGCCCCGCCTACCTCGGTCAGAGCTCCGTCAACGCGGCGATGAGCAACGCGGTATCCGTCGGAGACCGGGACTCCAACGCGGCGGCCTCCTCGAATGGATGAGATGACGGCGGGGTCGGAGGCCGGCGCGGACATCGCCGTTGTTGGCGGGGGGATCATCGGGTTGACGCTTGCGTGGCAGCTAGGGCTCCGGGGGCTCTCTGTGGTGGTCGTGGAGGGCGGTGAGGTCGCCGGCCTCACTTCGCGGGCGTCAGCTGGGATGGTGACCCCCCTCGGCTACGATGATGCTGAAGTTGTGGAAGTCACCGAGTTCGGCCACTTCAGGATGCGCAGTTCCCTGTTGTGGCGGGGCTTCGCAGAGCGTCTCACCGATGCGACGGGCCTCGACAGCGGGTTTCGGGTGCCTGGGTGCGTGCTCGCGGCGGTGGGAGACCGAGATGCGAGCAGGATCGCGCGGTTGAAGAACGTGCATGATCAACTGGGCATCGCTGCCGAGGTTGTGGACGGCCCGGAGATCTTCGAACTCGAGCCGGTCTTGAACAGGGATGTTGCCCGCGCAATGTGGGTCCCCGACGAGGGCTGCGTCGACCGGGACACGATCGTGCCAGCATTGAGAGAGGGCATAGCGCGACGAGGTGGGCGAATCGTCCTGGAGAAGGTCAGCGCGGTGAAGTGGGAGGGCGACAAGGTCGCAGGGATCGAGACATGCGCTGGCACCACGATCCGCGCCGCAACGACCGTGGTGGCCGCCGGCGCATGGAGCATGAGCCTGAATGGGATACCCCAGGAGCTTCGCGTCGACCTCAGGACAGTCAAGGGGCAGTCCGTGGTGCTAGAGGTCGGAAGTCCCACCATTAAGCCCCGGACGGTTGTGCGCTCCTATATGAATATCGTACCAAAGGTCGGTGCGGCAGTCATCGCCGCCGGGACGTCCGAAGAGGGCCGAGGGCATGACACCCGGACAACCGCCGGCTCTATCCAGGATGTGCTGGAGCGCGCCACCCGATCCATCCCGTCGCTCGCTGACGCCCGCGTGCTCGCACTGGCGGCGGGCTTGCGCCCATTCAGCCCGGACGGCGATCCCATCCTCGGCCCGAGCGCTGCGCCAGGCCTCTGGTGGGCGACCGGGCATTCCTCCTACGGCGTCCAGAGCGCGCCGCTCACAGCCACGCTGATCGCGGATGGGATCCTGGGCGATGCCGAAGCTCTCGGGCAACTGAAGCCGTTCGGGATCGAACGGTTCCGACATTGAGTGAAGACCGGAAGGTGTGGCCGAAGGAAGATGCCAGAGAGATGGACACCGAGACAGACTGGACGACGCTCCCGTTGCGCGAGTTTCGTCCAGAACCCGCGCTCAGGACGGCCGCGCATCGAGTGGAGTCTGCCGGGGCCCCGGCGATAGACGTCCACAACCACCTCGGACTACGTCGGGGCGCGGGCGGCGGCCAGGACGGCGCCTGGGCCGTCCGGGACGTCGGCGCACTTCTCCAACTCATGGACGAGTGCAATGTGGAGGCCATCGTTAACCTGGACGGCAACTGGGGCGAGACCCTCGAGGCCAACCTCAACCGCTACGACCGCGCCCACCCCGGACGGTTCGCTACCTTCTGCCGCTTGGACTGGCGGGAGTGCACCAGACCCGGCTGGCCAGGCCGGCTTGCAGAGAGTCTCCGTAAGTCCGCGTCACAGGGAGCGGCCGGCCTCAAAGTGTGGAAGGACGTAGGCCTCCACGTACGCGACGAATCAGGGAACCTCGTGCTCTGCGACGATGCTCGTCTCACCCCAGTCTGGGAGGCCGCGGCCGAACTCCGCCTGCCGGTCCTTATCCACACCGCTGATCCCCTCGCCTTCTTCGAGCCGCTCAGCGAGCGGAATGAACGACTGGAAGAGCTGCTTGAGCACCCGGACTGGCGCTTCGCCGATGCCAAATTTCCCCGGATGGACACGCTGTTGGAAGCCCTGGAGAGAGTCGTCCAGCGGAATCCTGACGTCACGTTCATCGGGGCGCACGTCGGGTGCTTCGCCGAGGACCTCGGATGGGTCGGCCGAATGTTCGACCGGTATCGGAACTTTTACGCCGACGTCGCGGCGCGAATCGCCGAGTTGGGGCGCCAACCCAGGGCGACCCGACAGCTACTTCACCGCCACCCGACCAGGGTGATGCTAGGAACCGACGTGTCGCCGCCTACGAAAGCAGCATACGCCATTTACTTCCGGTTCTTCGAGACCGCTGATGAACACTTCCCGTACTCCACAGAGAAGCCTCCTGGGAGCGGACGCTGGGCCATCTCTGGCGTCGATCTGGATGGCATAGGCCTGGCAAACCTGTATGCCGAAAACGCCCGGCGGGTCATTCCAGCGCTAAGGGCGAGCTGAAGCGAAGGCCGCCTTTCGTCGCACGTTCCAGAAGGTCACCGACGGCCGCAAAATCTCGGCCGCCAGCACCGGTCATAGGGCGTGGGTCCGTACCGCGCGCTCGGACGCGGTGGCAAGGGGCGGGAGTATGTCCGGGTCGGCGGTGACGTGGGTGCCGCCGACGGCGCGATTGGCCGTCCTCGCGCGAGCGCGGCGTCGAGCCGCCCGGCCAGGAAGGGCAGGAGGACGATGGCCGCTTGGGCCGGCGACCGAGCCGCCGAGGCCGTCGTCGGAGACGAAGGAGGCGAACCGCTCGGTGACGATCCCCTGCGGGTTACGTCGACGTTGGGCCCGGCCGGCCGCTCGGGTCTGGCCAGTCCTGCTTTGATTGGAGCCGTCCTGGAGGCCTGCGAGGAATGGAGAGGTGGCGTGGTCGATGTACTGGCCGGGATTGACGTCGGCACGACGTCGACCAAGGCGGCGCTGTTTGATCTCGACGGACGCCCGCTGGCGGCCGGTCGGGCGACCATGCCCTGGACGACGACGGTTCACGGCGCGGAGGCCGACCCGGAGGCGCCGGTGACGGCGGCGCTAACGGCCCTCCGAGCCGTCCTCACCCAGGCGCCTGGCCTCCGCGTGGCCGCGCTGGGAGTGACCGGGATGGCCGAGTCCGGGGTGTTGCTCGGTCCCGGTGACGCGCCCCTGGCTCCCATCATCGCCTGGCATGACACGCGCGACCAGGCGGAACGGGACCGGCTGGAGGCTGATCTCGGGCGGCAGCCTTTCTCTGCCGCGACCGGTTTACCCAGCGGCACGCAGTGGACCATCACCAAGCATGGCTGGCTGCAGACACACCAGCCGGAGACCCGCCGGGCTCGCCGGTGGCTCAACGTCCCCGAGTGGGTCGTCCACCGCCTGGGCGGCGACCAGGGATGTGAACCCTCGCTCGCGTCCAGGACCGGCTGGTTCAACCTCTCTCACCGCGATTGGTGGCGACCGGGTTTGGCCTGGTCGGGTATCGACACCAACCTCTTCCCCCCGCTGGCGCCGGCCGGGACTGCCCTTGGTCGCGCCGCCGGGCCGCACCTGCCCGCCGCGATCGCCGGCGCCGTCCTGACCGTCGCCGGCCACGACCACCAGGTGGCGGCCGTCGGTCTCGGCGCCGCTGGCGCGGGCGACGCCGTCGACTCCTGCGGAACGGCCAACGCCCTGCTGCGCACGGTGCCCCCCACCCTTCCCGAGGGCACCATCGTCTCCCTGACCGACAACGGGATCACCGTGGGCTGGCACGTCCTGGCCCACCGCTGGTGTCTTCTCGGTGACACCCGGAGCGGGCTCATGCTTGGGCGAGTCCTGGGCAGGTTGCGATCCGGCAACCACGACCTGCCGGAGCTCGACGCGGCGGCGAACTCGGTGGCTGCCGACCGGTACGAGCCGTTGCTCGGAGCGGACCTGCTGGCCGCCGAGGCCGATCCGGCTGTCCTGTGGCGGGCGGCGCTGGAAACGGCCGCGGTCGGAACGGCGGAGGTCCGCGAGGTCATGGCTCGCCACGTCGGTCGGGAGGCCAAACTTGTAGCGACCGGGGGGTGGGCCCGGGACCACATGCTTTTGGCCATCAAACGCCGGGCGCTCGGGCCGATCGAACATCTTGAAATTGGGGAAAGCGGCTGCCGCGGCGCCGCCCTGTTTGCCGGTATCGCGGCCGGATTGTACGGCAGCATCGACGAGTGCCCGCCGCCGACGATCGTGAAGGGCGCGGTGTGATCGTCACCCTCACCCCCAACCCGGCCATCGACTGGACCATCCACAGCTCGAACTTCGAGCGAGGCCAGCTGCACCGAGCGGATGGCGTGAAGTCCGAGGCGAGCGGCAAGGGCGTCAACGTCAGTCGGGCTCTGACCACCAATCGGGTGCCGTCCAAGGCGGTCGTCCCCGTCGGTGGCCGCTACGGCCCGATCTTCACTGCTCTGCTGGAAGAGGAATCCGTCGAGTTCCTCCCGGTCCCGGTGCACGGCTCGGTGCGGATCAATGTGTCGATTGTCGAGGGTGACGGGGTCGCGACCAAGTTCAATGCCCCCGGTCCTGTCCTTGCTCCCGAGGACGGCGAAGCGCTGGTCGCGGCCACCTTGGCGGCCGCCGAGGTTGGGTCCTGGGTGGTCGCCTCGGGCAGCCTCCCGCCGGGTCTCCCGGCCGACTTCTATGCCGTCGTCGGCGCCGGCCTCCGCGCCGGTGGCCGACGCCTGGCCTTGGACACCAGCGGTGCCGCCCTCGCGGCTGGACTGGCCGCCGCTCCCGACGTCGTGAAACCCAACACCCACGAGCTCGCCGAGGTCTCGGGTCGCCCGCTTACGACGGTGGGAGATGTCCTGGAGGCGGCGAGGCGCCTGCTCACTCTCGGGGTGGGCCGGGTGCTGGCGAGCATGGGCGCCGACGGCGCCCTCCTCGTCGGCCCCGACGGCGAGCTCCACGGCGAGGCCGAGGTCCCGATGCCGATCAGCACGGTCGGAGTGGGCGACGCGCTGCTGGCCGGCTATCTGTCCGGCGGCGATGCGGCCCCCGAACGAGCGCTGGCTGAGGCGATCGCGTGGGCGTCGGCCGCCCTCCGGCTCCCTGGCAGTCAGGTGCCCCAGATCACCGACGAGCACCGGAAGCTGGTGACGGTCGGCAGACCGGCCGTTGACCGACGGCTCGTGCAGTCGATCAGCACCAGCGGCAGAGCTCTATGACCTCGGCGGCAGGCCGGCTTCGCGGTCGCTTCCAACCAACGAAGGCGAACAGACGTTCGACACGGCGACCGCGAGGAGAGCTAGGATCCAGGCTGTGGTCGACCTGTCGCCGCAGCCGTCCCTGCCTCTGGAGTGGGGCGTCCCGGGCGGCCCGCTCGCGGCGTTCCACCCGGCGGTCGCGGTCTGGTTCTCCCGCCGCTTCTGTGAGGGCCCGACCGCGCCGCAGGCGCAGGGATGGGAGCTGATCGCCCGGGGCCTCGACACGCTCATCGCCGCGCCCACCGGATCAGGCAAGACCCTCGCCGGCTTCCTGGTCGCCATCGACGCGCTGTACCGGGCCCATGAGGCAGGCCAGGACGTGACGTCGACGACCCGGGTCGTCTACGTGTCGCCGTTGAAGGCGCTGGCCGTCGACGTGGCCGAGAACCTCGAGCGGCCGCTGGCGGAGATCGCCGCGGTCGCCACCGAGATCGGGTGCACGCCCGCGCCGATCACCGTCGGGGTGCGGACCGGTGACACGACGGCGGCGGAGCGGGCGCGGATGCTGCGCCACCCGCCGAGCTTCGTAGTGACGACCCCGGAGTCGCTGTACCTCCTGGCCACGAGCGGGCGGGGCCGGGACATGCTGCGGACGGTGCAGACCGTGATCGTGGACGAGATCCACGCCGTCGCCCGCGATAAGCGCGGCGCCCACCTGGCGCTCAGCCTCGAGCGCCTGGAGGCGTTGTGCGACAAGCGGCCGGTGCGGATCGGCCTGTCCGCGACCCAACGCCCCATCGAGGTCGTCGGCCGCCTCCTCGTCGGGGACCGGCCGCTGCCGGCGGTCGTCGACGTCGGGCACCGCCGCGACCTGGACCTGGCGCTGGAGCTGCCAGAGGGGGAGCTGGAAGCCGTCGCCTCCGGCGACCAGCTCGGCGACATCCTGGACCGCATCGCCGCGCTGGTCGGCGAGCACCGGACGACGCTCGTGTTCGTCAACAACCGTCGGATGGCAGAGCGGTTGGCGCATGAGCTCGGCGAGCGCCTCGGTGACGACGTCGTCTCGGCCCACCACGGCAGCCTGTCGAAGGAGCGGCGTTACCGGGTCGAGACCCGCCTGCGGGCAGGCGACCTGAAGGCGCTCGTGGCCACCGCGTCGCTCGAGCTGGGCATCGACATCGGCCCCGTCGAGCTCGTGTGCCAGGTGGGCTCGCCGCGCAGCATCGCCACCTTCCTGCAACGCGTTGGCCGTTCGAACCACAGCCGCGCCGGCACACCGAAGGGTCGCTTGTTCCCGATGACCCGCGACGAGCTGGTCGAGTGCACCGCCTTGCTGTCGGCTGTCCGGGCGGGACGCCTCGACGCCATCGAGCCGGCCCGGATGCCGCTGGATATCGCCGCCCAGCATTTGGTCGCCGAAGTGGCGGCAAAAGAGTGGGCCACCGACGACCTGTACCAGCTCGTCCGGCGGGCCGCCCCGTACACGGGGCTCAGCCGGGAGCGATTCGACGAGGTACTGGGCCTGGTGAGCGCCGGCATCCAGACCGGCCGCGGCACCCGCGGCGCCTACCTACACCAGGACGCCGTCAACGGCGAGGTTCGGGCTCGCCGCGGCGCTCGCCTGGCGGCGACCACCTCCGGCGGCGCCATCCCCGAGACCGGCGACTACCGGGTCGTCGCCGAGCCGGACGGGACCCTCGTCGGGTCGGTCAACGAGGACTGGGCGGTCGAGTCCATGGCCGGCGACATCTTCCTGCTCGGCACCCATTCGTGGCAGATTCGCAGAGTCGACCCGGGCGTCGTGCGTGTGCAGGACGCCGGTGACACGCCACCAACGGTGCCGTTCTGGCTGGGGGAGGCGCCGGCGCGCACGGCGGAGCTCTCCGAGGAGGTCTCGACGCTGCGCCACCGGGTGGACGCATTCCTGTCGGCGGGCGACCCCGACGGTGCGCGCTCGTGGCTGATGGAGCGGGCTGGGATCGGGCAGGACGCGGCGGCGATGATCGTCGACTACCTGGCCGCAGGGCGGGCGGCCCTGGGTGTCATGCCGACCCAGGACGACCTCGTCTTGGAGCGGTTTTTCGACGACACGGGGGGCATGCAGCTGGTTTTGCACAGCCCGTTCGGTGCCCGCATGAACCGCGGCCTTGGGTTGGCGTTGCGAAAAAAATTCTGCCGCACTTTCAATTTCGAGCTGCAGGCCGCGGCCAGCGACGATGCCCTGGTCCTGTCGCTCGGCCCGCACCACAGCTTCCCGCTCGATGAGGTTCCCCGCTATATCAACAGCCGGACGGTGACCGACACGCTCGAGCACGCGGTGATCGACTCGCCGATGTTCCAGGCCCGCTGGCGCTGGAACCTAAATCGGTCGCTGATGGTGCTCAGGTTCCGGGGCGGCCGACGCAACCCGCCGCCGATCCAGCGGATGGAGTCCGACGACCTGCTGGCGGCCGTGTTCCCGCAGGCCGCCGCCTGCCAGGAAAACGTGACCGGGCCCATCGACATCCCCGACCACCTGCTCGTGCGCCAGACGCTCGAGGACACCTTGCACGAAGCACTCGACGTCGACGGAGTCAAAGCACTGCTGGAGCGCATCGAGGCCGGCGCAACACGCGTGCACTGCCGCGACACGGTCGAGCCGTCGTTGTTGGCGCACGAGATCATCACCGCCCGGCCATACGCGTTCCTGGACGACGAGGAGACCCAAAACCGGCGGACGAACGCGGTGGTGCTGCGGCGGGGGATCCCGACGGACTTGTCGACCATCGGTGCTCTGGACCCCGACGCGATCGCACGGGTGCACGAGGAGATCGCGCCGGTACCAGAGACCGCCGATGACCTGCACGACGTGCTGTCGTCCACCGTGCTGCTGCGTCCGCGTCCGGACTGGGAGGCGCTGTGGTGGCAGCTCGTCGATCGGGGCCGGGCTCGGGTCGCGATCGGCCCGGACGGTACGGAGCTGTGGACTACGGCCGAGCTGACCGGCGCCGCGGCCGACGCCATCGCCGGCGACGACGCCGCGGTCGTCCGGGTCCTGCGCGGGCACCTCGAGCTGTCGGGCGTGACCACGGCAGAAGCGCTCACCGCGGCGACGACGCTCCCCGCCGACCGAGTCGAATACGCACTGGCCGCCCTGCAGCAGGAGGGCTTCGCCATGCAGGGCCGCTACCGGCCGGGGGCCGCCGGCGCCGAGTGGGTCGCCCGGCGCCTGCTCGCCCGCATCCACAGCTACTCCAAACGCTCCCGGCGGGCGTCGGTCGAGGCGGCCACGGCGCAGGACTTCATGCGGTTCCTGTTGCGCTGGCAACACGTGGCGCCGGGCACGCTCCGCTACGGGGAGGAGGGCCTGCTCGGAGTGCTCGAGCAGCTGCAGGGATTCGAGGCGGCCGCCGCGGCGTGGGAGCCGGAGCTGCTCGCCCGGCGCGTCCAGCGCTACGACCCGGCCTGGCTCGACCGTCTCTGTCACGCCGGGGACGTCGCCTGGCTGCGGCTCAGCCCCCGCAGCGGGGATCGGCTCGCTGGCGGCGGGCGGGACGGGGACCTCGACGAGGTCGACGGCGTCGACGACCGGGAGACGGCGGGCGTGGCTACCGCGCCGTCCAAGGCGACCCCGATCGCGGTGCTCCTGCGCGCCGACCTCGGCTGGCTGCTGTCCGCGACGCGGGAAGGACTGGCGGCGTCCACCAGTCACGGCCCGACGGCCTCCGTGCTCGCCGTGCTCGGCGAGCGGGGCGCGTGCTTCGCAGGCGATCTCTCGGCTGGTGCGGGGCTCGCGGGGGTGGAGGTCGAGCGGGCCTTGTGGGACGGGGTCGCCCGCGGGCTGGTGATGTGTGACGGCTTCGCCGCGATTCGCTCCAAGGTGCGGGTGGCTGGTCCGACAAAGACCGCGTCCCGTCCCGCCCGCATGTCCCCGCTGCGCCGCGGCGCGACGTCGACCACGGCCGCGGCGGGACGCTGGTCGCTCGTGCCACCCGCG
>Ga0209061_1005311_pt1 | contig 11389 bp, 9 predicted proteins | sample Coa_R1_10_FD_187157 | JGI IMG/M metagenome (GOLD analysis project Ga0209061, IMG submission 187157) | Surface soil microbial communities from Centralia Pennsylvania, which are recovering from an underground coalmine fire - Coalmine... | ecosystem: Environmental > Terrestrial > Soil > Unclassified... | reverse complement strand
GACGGCAGACGGCAGACGGCAGACGGCAGACGGCAGACGGCAGACGGCAGACGGGGCAAAGCGTACAGCCTTCCCGACCACAGACGCGAGACGACCGCCCGCTACGCTCGCTCAGACGAAAGACGACCGCTCGCTGCGCTCACTCAGAAGAGGAACGAACCCGCTCTTCGTCTCCCGTTTGCCAGTCAGGCGTGCGCGGCCGGCGACGCCGCGTGACTCGCGGGCTTGCGCCGGCGCCGGCGACGCTTGTTTGCCATTGGCTTGCCGGCATCGGCCGCGGGGGCGCGTTCGGCCGTTTCGGCGTGATCGTCGGGAGCTCGATGTACCTCCGCGCGTGGGGGCGGTGCCACCAGCCACCCCGATTCGACGCCCGACACCGGAATCTTCATCCCGATGTAGCGTTCGATGTCCGGCAGGTTCATCGCATACAAGTCGCAGGCGAAACTGATCGCATCGCCCTCGGCGCCGAGCCGCGCGGTGCGGCCGATGCGGTGAACGTAATCCTCGCCATCCTGCGGCAGATCGTAGTTGAAAACGTGGGTGACATCGGGAATGTGCAGGCCACGTGCCGCCACGTCGGTCGCGACCAGCACCTCGACGTCGCCCCTCTTGAACCGTTCGAGCAGGCGCTGGCGCTTGGCTTGCGGCACGTCGCCGGACAAAGCACCGACCTTGAAGCCATGCCGCGACAGACGCTGCGTCACGCGTTCGGCGGCGGCGCGGGTGTTGACGAACACGATGCTGCGCTGCGGATTGCAGTGTTCGAGCAGGTTCAGCAGCAGCGGGAGTTTTTCTTCCTTGGCCGGGAAATACACCTGCTGGCGTACCCGGTCGGCAGTGACGTTTTCGGTCTCGACCGCCAGTTTCTCGGGCTGATTCATGTGTTCGTAGGCGAGTTCCAGCACGCGGTACGACAGCGTCGCCGAAAACAGCATGCCCTGCCGTTCTTCGCGCGGCGGCATCTTGCGCAGCAGATAACGCACGTCCTTGATGAAGCCGAGGTCGAACATGCGGTCGGCCTCGTCGATCACCGTGGCCTCGACGGCGCGGAAGCTGAAAACGTGCTGCTTGAAGTAATCGATCAGGCGCCCCGGCGTCGCGATGATCACGTCGCAACCGTCGCGCAGTTGCTGGCGTTGCTTGTCGTAATCGACGCCGCCGTAGATCAGCGCGAAACGCAGCCCGGTGTGGCGGCCGATCGCGTGGGCGTCCTTGTCGATCTGGATCGCCAACTCCCGCGTAGGAGCGAGGATCACCGCGCGCGGATCGTTGTCCTGGCGCTCGGGAATCGCGGGTTTCGTGAGCAGGCGGTTCATCACCGCGACCAGGAACGCGCACGTCTTGCCGGTGCCGGTCTGGGCCTGGCCCGCGACGTCGCGGCCCTGCAACGCCACGGGCAGGGTCAGCGCCTGGATGGGTGTGCAGCGGGTGAAACCGCAATCGGCAAGACCGGCGGCAAGGTGCGGGTGCAGGTCAAACTGTTCGAAGAACGTTTCGGTGAGGACTTGGTCAGCCACTGGTTTCTGCCACGGAGTATCTGGGGCCACGGCTGGCGCTGTTCGCCGAGCTGGCATGTGATGGGAGCCGGCGCGCCATGCCGCTGCGGAGCTTGCGCGTTTGACGATGCCGCCGGTTGAATGGAACGTGCCGCGAACGCGCGGAGCCCACGGCGGACGTGCGTCTCGAACCGCGCTCCGCCGCAAGTGATTGACTTGATTGTAGCAGGACCGCGGCGCGTGCCGCGCTTGCAATGACAGGCCGTACCCCCCATCTTGTCCTCTCCTTCATCGTTTCAGACCTCCCATGAGCGAAAACATCACCCACGTCAAAGACGCCGATTTCGAATCCGAAGTGCTGAAATCCGATACGCCGGTATTGCTGGATTTCTGGGCGGAATGGTGCGGGCCGTGCAAGTCGATCGCGCCGATGCTGGACGACCTCGCCAAGGAATACGCCGGCCGCGTCAAGATCGCGAAGATCAACATCGACGAGAACCAGAAGACGCCGATGACCTACGGCATCCGGGGTATTCCGACGCTGATGGTGTTCAAGGACGGCAAGGTGGAAGCCACGCAGATCGGCGCCGTCGGAAAGGGACAGCTCACGCAGATGATCGATCGTGCCATCGCCAAGAGTTCCGTGGCCTGAGCCCACGCCCGCGGCCAAATCGGCTCCAGGCCCTTTTCTGCGCGGCGATGTGTCTCCCGTTGCCTTTCATGGCCCCATCCGGCAGTCCCGCCACCCTGCTTCCCGACTGAATATCGGCGCGGCGACCCGCTTGTCTGCGGGCCCCGCGCGATGCTAGATTGATCTCCGGCCGGTGGTGCATTTGCCCGGCCCTTTCCCTTTCGTTTCCTCCCGCGCGTCGAGCGCCGACGAGGCTTGCCCCGTGTCCGATACCGAAACCATCATTCAGGGCGAAGACGCCCGCGCGTCCGCCCCTGCTCCCGAATCCAACGTCCCCGCCGCCGGCAATGAAGGCGGCGATGGCCAATCCCAGCCGCCGCGCGGCAATCGCCCCGAACGCGGGCGCCGTCGACGCGGCCGCCATTCACGCGGCAGCAACGGTCAGGCGAATCCGAGCGGCCTGCCGGCCGACGTGTCCGGCGACGAGGCCGACGCCGGCGATCCGAAGCGCCTGATCAACCTCACCGAACTCAAGCGCAAGAATTCCGTCCAGCTTCTGGAAATGGCCGAGGAGCTCGGCATCCAGGAAGGCGTCGCCCGCGCCCGCAAGCAGGACGTGATCTTCCATATCCTGCGCGCCCACGCCAAATCCGGCGGCAGCATCTGGGCCGAGGGCGTGCTGGAAATCCTGCAGGACGGCTTCGGCTTCCTGCGTTCGGCCGACGAGTCCTACCTCGCCGGTCCCGACGACATCTACGTGTCGCCCAGCCAGATCCGCCGCTTCAACCTGCGCACCGGCGACTACATCACCGGCCGCGTGCGGCACCCGAAGGAAGGCGAGCGCTACTTCGCGCTGCTGAAGGTCGATGACATCAACGGCGATCCGCCGGAAGCATCCAAGAACAAGCTGCTGTTCGAGAACCTGACGCCGCTGTTCCCGCGCAAGGCGTTCCACCTCGAGCGCGGCAACGGTTCCACCGAGGACATCACCGGGCGGATTCTCGACCTGATCGCGCCGGTCGGGCGTGGCCAGCGCGGCCTCATCGTCAGCCAGCCGAAGGCCGGCAAGACCATGATGCTGCAGAATGTCGCGCAGGCGCTGGTGCACAACCATCCCGACGTGCACCTGATCATCCTGCTGATCGACGAGCGTCCGGAAGAAGTCACCGAGATGCAGCGCAGCGTACGCGCCGAAGTCGTGTCGTCCACGTTCGATGAACCCGCCGTGCGCCACGTCCAGGTCGCCGAGATGGTGATCGAGCGCGCCAAGCGCCTGGTCGAACACAAGAAGGACGTGGTGATCCTGCTCGATTCCATCACCCGTCTCGCGCGCGCCTACAACACCGTGGTGCCGTCGTCGGGCAAGGTGCTCACCGGCGGCGTGGATGCAAACGCATTGCAGCGCCCAAAGCGCTTCTTCGGCGCCGCGCGCAACGTCGAGGAAGGCGGTTCGCTCACCATCCTCGCGACCGCGCTGATCGATACCGGCTCGAAGATGGACGAGGTGATCTACGAGGAATTCAAGGGCACCGGCAACATGGAAGTCCACCTCGACCGGCGGATTTCCGAAAAGCGCGTGTATCCGTCGATCAACATCAACCGCTCCGGCACCCGCCGCGAGGAACTCCTGATTCCACCGGACATGCTCCAGAAGATCTGGATCCTGCGCAAGCTGCTGCACCCGATGGACGAGCTGGCCGCGATGGAATTCATGCTCGACAAGATGAAGAACACCAAGACCAACGACGAGTTCTTCAACGCGATGAAGCGGTGACAAGAGCGGGGGCGGGGAACGAGGGTCGAGGGGAAACGCACGGAGCTTCGGCTGTAGCTGGCTGACGGAATCGCGCGACGGACTGTAAGCTTCTTCCCCACCCCAATTCCCAACCCCCCCCGCCATGCGCATCTGCGTCTATTGCGCTTCCAGCAACCAGGCCGATCCGCGGTTTCGCGAGGCGGCATTCCGGCTCGGGCAGATCCTGGCGGGCGACGACCACGAGATCGTGTACGGCGGCGGTTCGGCAGGATCGATGGGCGCAGTCGCCGATGGCGCGCTGTCTAAAGGCGGCGCAGTCATTGGCATCCTGCCGCGCTTCATGGCCGACCTCGAATGGGGCCACCCCGGCTTGACGCATCTCGAACTGGTGGATGACATGCGTGAGCGCAAGCATCGCCTCTTGACCGATTCGGATGCGGTCGTCGCGCTGCCCGGCGGCTGCGGCACGCTGGAAGAACTGTTCGAGGCGATTACGCTGAAGCGGCTCGGGCTGTATTTCAATCCGATCATCCTGCTCGACACGTTGGGCTACTGGCAGCCGCTGGACGCGTTCCTGCATCAGGTGATCGCGCAGCATTTCATGAATCCCGAACACGCGAAGATGTGGAACCGCGTCGCCGCACCAGAGGATGTGCTGCCGGCGATCCGCAACGCACCGAAGTGGGACGCCGATGCACGCGCTCGCGCGGTCGTTCGGTAACATCCACGCGTCGCTGGCAAAAATGCGTGCTCAAGCCTGTATCATTGCGGGTTCGCGCGCTCGTAGCTCAGGGGGTGGTTCTGCGAGCGCTTGCGACCGTCCAGTGAACGGTCGCGCGAGCAGGGGCAGGGCGCCGACGGTTTCACCAAGGATGGTTTCCCGCCAAACTTCGATACGCGCTCGTAGCTCAGCTGGTGGTTTTGCGAGCGCTCGCGACCGTCCAGTGAACGGTCGCGCGAGCAAAACCGGGGAGGCAGGGATGCCGACCGGACGGTTCCACCATGGACGGTTTCCCGACAAACTACCAATACGCGCTCGTAGCTCAGCTGGATAGAGTACTGCCCTCCGAAGGCAGGGGTCGTGGGTTCGAATCCCGCCGAGCGCGCCAATCGCATCGCACGACTTTGTGGAGCAATGCGGCTTCGGTTTGTTCAGTGCGTCGCGACCAATGGGGTGTCCGCTCGCGACGCGGCGCCGCACGCACCTGCACGCATCCATCCCCGGGTGAATCACGGAGGTTGTCCAATGCAACATTCCGTCCTTGCAACTGCGCTGGCTGCGGGCATTCTGGCCGCAATCGGGTGGAGCACCACGTGTGCCGCCGCCGACATCACGACGCCTTACCCCGGCACGCTGAAACTCGAGGTCGACCTGACCCAGGCGCCGCGCAAGATCTTCACGGTGCACGAAACCATCCCGGTCAACCCCGGTCCGCTGACGCTGTATTACCCGAAATGGATTCCGGGTGACCATGCGCCGGACGGCCCGATCACCAATGTCGCCGGGATCGCCTTTACGGCCAATGGCAAGAAGTTGCCGTGGCAGCGCGACCGCATCGACATGTACGCGCTCCACGTCCAAGTCCCGGCCGGCGTCACCACGCTCGATGCGAACTTCGATTTCCTGTCGCCCCGGAAAAACTACATCTTGACGGGCGATGTCACGACGACGCGGAATCTGGTCGACCTCGAGTGGAACCAGGTCGTGTTTTATCCGGCGGGTTACGCGTCAAAGTCCATCACGATCGATCCCAGCGTGGTGCTGCCGCGGGGCTGGCAGTTCGCGACCGCGCTGGAACCGCATACGGGAATGGGGAACAACGGCGCTGCCATCCGTTTCGCGCCGGTGACTCTGAACACTCTTGTCGATTCGCCGATCATCGCGGGGCGCCATTTCAGGCAGGTGGACCTTGCTCCGGGCGCCAAGGCGCCCGTGTATCTCGACGTGGTCGCGGATGCACCGGACGACCTCGCGATCACGCCCGCACAGATCACCGATTTCCGCAATCTGGTCGTGCAGGAAACCCGGATGTTTGCTTCGCATCATTACGACAGCTACCACGCGCTGCTGGTGCTGTCAGACCACGTCACGCCCGACGGACTGGAACACCACCAGTCCAGCGACGACAAGATGGGATTCGCCGATTACTTCACCGATCCGCAGGCTTTCCTGACGGGCTCGCCGCTGATATCGCACGAATACACCCACTCGTGGAACGGCAAGTTCCGTCGTCCCCACGATTTGTGGACGCCGGACTTCAACACGGTGCCCATGCAAGGCGACCTGTTGTGGGTTTACGAAGGACTCACGGAGTATCTCGCGGTGGTGATGGACGCGCGCAGCGGTTTCTGGACGCCGGAGCAGTTCCGCGAGTCGCTGGCGATGACGGCGGCGGCGATGGACCACGTGCCGGGACGCACCTGGGATTCGTTGCAGAACGTCGCGAACACGGCGCAACTCGAATACTACGTGCCGTCGGAGTGGGACAACTGGCGGCGCGGCACCGACTTTTATCCCGAGGGCGTGCTGTTGTGGCTGGACGTGGATACGAAGCTCCGCGAACTGAGCCACGACAAGCGTTCGCTCAATGATTTTGCGCGCCTGTTCTACGGCATGGACAACGGCAGCCATGTCACGAAAACGTACACCTTCGAAGCTGTCGTCGCTGCGTTGAATGCCGTGCAGCCGTACGACTGGGCGACGTTCCTGCGCGCCATCCTGGACAGCAACGCGACCCACGCCGACCTTGCGGGGCTGTCGCGGGGTGGATGGAAGCTGGTGTACACCGATACGCCATCCGACATGTGGAAGGCCGCGTACAGCGCGGCGGTGCAATCCCATGTCACCAACGCGATGTATTCCGTCGGCTTCACCGTCTCGACTGACGGCCGCGTCGCGGACGTGCTGTGGAACGGTCCGGCATTCAAGGCAGGACTGGATCCCGACATGGAGATCACCGCCGTCGACGACAAGGAATTCTCACCCGAGGCGCTCGAGCACGCGATCCGCCGCGCGCAGCATTCCAGCGTCCCGATCAAGCTGCTGGTGAAATCCAACGGGCACTACCAGACGCTCGAGGTCGATTATCACGGCGGTTTGCGCTATCCGCATCTCGAACGCGTGAACGGCACGTCCGATTACATCGACCAGATTGCCAGGCCCTTGAAAGGCTGATCCACCTGCGCGGATTTCGCGACCGCTTCCGCCGCCGGATTGCGTTTCGCGGCCGGCACGGCAGTCATTGCCTTCTTCAGAGGTGTTTGTCGGCGTCGATGCGCTGCAGGAACTCGTAACGCGCCTTGTTCCGATCGATCTCCGTGTGCGTGTCGACGCCGATCACCTGGCGCAGCAAGCCGCCGTCCTTCGGCGCGGCGGCAGGCCAATGGGGCAAGTCTTGCCCATTCGGGTTGCCTGTCTTGATGAAGTTCGCGAAGTAGCCCTCCATCGTGGCGGACACCGCGCGGTCTTGCCGGGTCCAGGCGTACACGTGGTTCCCCGACAGATTGCCCAGCGCGTATTCGATTTCACCGCTGTGCACGGCGCCGGTGCCGGGCCCTTCGCTGCCGTCGCGTTTGGCCGGACGCGCCTTGGTGAAGTAGTAGTAATACACGGGCGCATCGCCGGCCGTGCGTTGCAGATCCATCCACCGCCAGGTCGCAAACGCGATGAACTCATCGCCGGCCAGTGCGGTGGCGGACGCTTTCACTTCCGCTTCGCCCTTGCCGGGATACAGCTTCAATGCTTCCGCCGCATGCTTGCCGAACTGGCGTTGCACGGCAGCGCGGTAATTCGCCGGCGTCGGCGCCGCATCCTTCAGCAGATCGACGTAGTGGCCCTCCTCCGAATTGGACCCGACCAGCAGAGGGATGTGCGCCTGCTCGCCCGATTCGTAAATCGCGGCAGGCGAACGTCGATGTCCGGCACCGGTGCAGGGACGCCCTTGTCGCCGCTGGCCGCGAGCAGCCTGGCCGCGGGGAGCGCGCGAAGCTGCGTCAGTGATTTTGCACCGACAAGCTTTTCGAAGGCTTCTCCATGCTGCTCGGCCACCTTCAGCGGTTGTGGCTTGAGATTGCCGAGCACCGCGCCGCTCTCGCCGATCGCGCGCTGCATCAGGCCCTTCGACAAGGGCGAGGCCATCAGCGCAGATACGGACATCGAGCCCGCCGACTCGCCGCCGATCGTGACTTCGTCGGGATTGCCGCCGAACGCGGCGATGTTGCGGCGAACCCAACGCAGTGCAGCGACCTGATCCAGCAATCCGTAATTGCCCGTGGCATGGTGCGGCGACTCGTCCGCCAGCGCGGGCAGCGCCAGGAACCCGAACACGCCAAGCCGGTAATTCACGGTAACGGTGACGATCCCGTGCCGCGCGAGGCTCGCGCCGTCGTAACGCGGTTCCGATCCGTCGCCCGCGAGGAAACCACCGCCGTAGAAGTACACCAGCACGGGAAGTTTCCTGCTTGCGCTGCCCACCGGCGTCCACACGTTGAGATAGAGGCAATCCTCGCTCATGCCGTCGGAACGGAACACCATGTCACTGAACAAAGGGAGCTGCATGCAACGCGGACCGAAATGATCGGCCTTGCGCGTACCGTTCCACGCCGCAACCGGCTGTGGCGGTTTCCAGCGCAGCGCCCCGACGGGCGGCGCCGCGTAGGGAATGCCCTTGAACTCGTCGAGGTGCGTCGCGGCATCGTGGATTCCGGAAATCACACCCGAGCCGATATGCGCCACGGGCGGCCTGGCAGCCATTGCAGTGGACGTGGCCAAGACGATCGTCAACCCCAGGAGAGTGCCGCACGAACGAATGATTGCGCTGGACATGCTGGCACTCCTCTACGAGTCACACGACGCCATCTTAAGACCCGACGGCCAGAGCCTCGCCCCGGAGGCGATGCACGTACCTAGCGTTGATCGTCGGCCCGCTTCGCGTGCCTGCGCCGCATCCGCCACCAGCGCAGCAGTCCGTAGGACAGGCGCACCTTCTCCTGCCCGACCGGCAAGTCGGCACGTGCGAAGATCCATGAAGATTTGCTGTAGGCGATCTGCTGTTCCGGATACACGCTGCGATGGCCGATGATGAGGTACGCGGCGACACAGGCGCCGGCGACGTACAGCGTGGAATCGGCACCGAACATCTCCACCCCCATCAGGATCGCTGCGATCGGGGCGTTGGATGCCGAGGCGACCACCGCGACCAGTCCCACCGCCGCGCCCTGCGCCGCCTGCAAGCCGAACACGTGCGCGAACGCGCCGCCGGTCACCGCGCCTATCACGAATTGCGGCGTCACGATGCCGCCGTAGAAACCCGAGCCCAGCGTGATCGCCACCAGCAGCGCCTTCCACAGGAATCCGAGGTACGGCATTGCGTTTCCGCGCAGCGCATCATCCATCATCGGCAGGCTGAGGCCGAGATAGCGGGTCGGGATCGCGAGGATCAGCAACGCAAGCACCACGCCGCCGAGCGTGGGCAACAGCGGCGGCCACAGCGCGTAGCGCTGCTTCAGCCATCCAAACGTCCGTTTGGCCTGCTGCAGCAACTCCACGAACAGCCACGCCACCGCGCCGCACAGGACGCCGACGACCACGGTCTTGAGGAACAGCAGTTCAGTGAAGGTGCCGACGAAGGTAACGTCGTAATGCGGATACGGCACGCCGAGATGGCTCGATACCTCGAACGCGGTGACGCCGGCGACGATGCCGGGGAACAGGAAGTCGTGGCGGATGCGGCCGATCGCCAGCATTTCCACGCCGTAGATCGCCCCCGCGATGGGCGTGCCGAACACGCTGGAAAAGCCCGCGCTGACGCCGCACGCCAGGAGACGCTTGCGCATTTCGGGATTGAGGTGCAGCACACGCCCGACCGCCGCGGCGAGGCTGGCGCCGATGTGCGAGCACGGCCCTTCCTTGCCGGCCGAACCGCCACAGCCCAGCGTGATCAGCGCCGCGACCGGTTTGATCCACATCGTGCGGAACGGCAGCTTGCCCTGCTGTTCGTTGACCGCGACGATCGCGTTGTCGTTGAAGGTGCTGCGGCGCAGCTTGTAGCCGTAGTGCAGCAGCAAGCCGTTCGCGAATCCGCCCAGCGGCAGCAGGAGCATCTGGATCCACAGCGGCGCGGTGTACGCGCGCCCGGCGGTCGCGAACAGGATGCGCAGGAAGATCGTGCAGCCGACACCGATCAGCGCCCCGGTGAAGATCGACAACACCAGCCACTGCACCACGGTCGCGAGCATCACCAGCGGTTCGGCGAGGTGGAAGCGTCGCATGAGTAGAGGGTCGCGAACCGGAGGATCACGTGATTATATGGGCCACACGCGCGCGCCCCTGCCGAGCAATTGACAGCATGGGCGAATTCGTTAGACTGATCGGCTCCCTGCGCCATCGAACTGGCCGGGCGGTCCGTCGGCCCCGACCCATGACAACGATTGCGGGCACACTGGACCGGCGCACGATGTCGGCTAGGTAGCTCAGATGGTTAGAGCGCGGCACTCATAATGCTGAGGTCGGCGGTTCGATCCCGCCCCTAGCCACCACCCCATTCTCTTATCGCGCAGGCTGTCTGAGGCGGTGCGCGCCGGCGCGCCAATCGCCCCCTCCCGCGCGAGGGTATCGCTGCGCCACAGCATTGATGTCGCAGTTCGGCTATAAACGTAAGTTACTGAGTATAAAGCAAAACTATAAATAAACCACGAACCAAGCAGAATATTTGTTGCACTGCACAACAGAACGCGTTAGAGTGGTCACACTCCAACCGACCCCGCCAAGGGAGCACACCATGTACAACCAATTCCAGAAGCAGTCGCTCGACTTCGGCAAGCAGTTCGCCGAACAGGCCTACAAGGCGCAGATGACCGCGCTGAAGGGCATCGCCGAAATCCAGAGCCTGCAGGTCAAGGCGCTGGAGTCGCAGGCCAAATCAAATCTCGCGTTCGTTGCCGATTCGCTGGAAGCCCGCGAAGCCCAGGACATCACCGCGCTGTGGCCAAAGGGCCTCGATTTCGCGCGCGACAGCGTCGAAGCCGCCTACGCGACCAGCCAGGAAATCCTGGGGATCGCCCAGAAGACCGCCGAGCAGTTCGGCGACCTGACCCGCAACAGCCTGAAGGCGGCCAACGACGCCGCTGCCGCGCCCGCAAAGAAGGCGCGCTGAGCGGAATGCGGAGCTCGGCTTCGCATGAGGAACAACGGCCTGCCCCTTGAGTCAAGGGGCGGTCGAACCCTCTAAGGGTTCGACGGGGATTGTGGAAGTACGCGCTTCGAACACTGTGCGAAGCGTCACACGATTCCCTGGTCCCCCAAAGTACGCGCGGCGGAGATCCCCCTCCCTCCTGCGGCGCGACTCCGACCGGACGGCAACGCCGTCCGGTTTTTTTGTGCGTGTGCGAAACGAGGCAAGCGAAGCAACGGCTGCCCGCAAATCAACGCAGATGAACGCGAATGAGTATCGCAGCAAGCGCCAGCATCGTTACGCAGGACCCATTTGGGTTCTTCGCGTTCATTCG
>Ga0209061_1005309_pt1 | contig 11392 bp, 11 predicted proteins | sample Coa_R1_10_FD_187157 | JGI IMG/M metagenome (GOLD analysis project Ga0209061, IMG submission 187157) | Surface soil microbial communities from Centralia Pennsylvania, which are recovering from an underground coalmine fire - Coalmine... | ecosystem: Environmental > Terrestrial > Soil >... | reverse complement strand
GCGATGGTGGCGCACCGCATGCCGGTAAAGATGCCCCCGCCGCTCAGAGGTTTGACCTGAGCCGCAGCATCCCCGACCAAAAGCACCCGGGGTCCGACGCACTTGGGCAGGGTGCCGATCGGGATTCCCGAAACGAGGTAGGCGGTTGGGTTCCGCGCGGCCTGGCCCGTCCGGGCCGCGCGGCGCTCGAGCAACCGCTCAAAGTAGCGACGGGCGGGAACGCCGTCAGCTTCCGAAGCGACCCCGATGCGGCCGCCGCCGCTGCCGTCCGGAATCCACCATCCGAAGAGCCCCGGGGCGACGTCATGCCCGAGATCGACCTCGACCTGGTCCGGGTCGCCGATGCTCTCGGGAAACTCGGCCTCAAACGCCGGGAGTATCTCGACGGGGCGGCGCAACCGGTAGGCCCGGGCGACCGCACTCGCAACCCCGTCAGCGCCGATGACCAGTTGGGCCGAGATTGCCCGTTCGGCACGGTCGGGCCCGCGCAGAAGGGCGACCTCACGGTTCCCGTCCCGAGAACACCGTCCCTCATAGGTCGTCCCGGTCTCAACCACGGCACCAGCCCGAGCCGCCCGGTCGGCAAGATCGATGTCGAGTCCCGCCCGGTCGATGACGAAGGCCCGAGGCTCCGGAGCCTTGAATTGGACCTGGCTGCCCCCCGGGCCATAGACGGTGGCCCCGTGGACGGGAGTCCGGACTCGGCGGTCCGACCCTGCGAGCTCAAGGACACGCGAGGAGACCAGGCCGGCGCATTGTACAGGGAATCCGACCCGACCGTGCTCCTCGATGATTCGGACCGAGTGGCCTCGGCGGGCGAGTTCGTAGGCGGCCGTCGACCCGGCGGGGCCGGCCCCCACGACCAGTACATCGACCTGTTCCACGGGCCCGAGAATCCTCTCGCCGATATGAGCTTGGGCGGCCGGACGGAAGCCGCGGCCGTGAACTGCGCAGGAGGGCCCAAATGCTGCGGGACTGAACCCCGATCTCCCTTCCAGCTTGATGTGAGCACGTGAAGAGGGGTTTCCCCCACCGTATCCCGGGTTTTCCCCGAGCTGTCGTGTCCCTTGGAGCCCAACCCTCGCTGAACCCCCTTGCGCACTAAACTTAACGTCAGAGGTGATAGCGAGTGTAAGAGTGGGACGAGGTCTTCCCATGCGACCTCTGACCGTACTTGACGCCAGGAACGTGTTCCTCGCTCTCGATGGTGGGATCCGCCATCCGATGAGTCCCGATATGATCATCGACTCCACGAACTACTCCTCGTCGCCCAAGGAATGACCGCACCTCAGGCCGGGCGGCTCCTGGGCGATTCCCCACGGAGCGTCCAGTATTGGGTCCGTCAGTTCGACGAAGAAGGGCTGGCGGGCCTACCCGAGGATAACACCTTGGTACCCCCGGCAGCTCACGGAGATCCAACTGAAGGCGGTCGAGGTGGCTCTCCGTCAGCGACCGGAAGATGCCGGCCTCTCCGGCCATCTCTGGGATGGCAAGACCCTCTCCGCGTCCCTTCAGCGGCGGTTCTCTGTCGGCCTCGGCGTCCGCCAGTGCCAGCGACTGTTCCGCCAGCTCGGGTTCCGTCTCCGAAAGCCTCCCCCGATGCTCCCTCACCCGCACCCGGAACTGCAGGCGGTGCACAAGGAACTCGCGACGTTGGACACCGACCCCACTATGAAATTCGGGGCGCTGGACAAGGTCCACTTCCGGAACCACGGGTCGCGTTGCCTCATTGTGGGTCCCGGGGAAGTCCAGTACCCAATCATCCTCGGCGCCGGAACCCACAATACCATCGGCTACTGGGCGGCGGTTCGACAGAGGGAGAGAAAACTGGATCATCGTAGGGAGCCGGGGATGTTCTAAGGCCCAACCCGCGCGGCGCTCCCCAAACTGTTCTACCGTCCGAGCACGCGAGGTCCTCGGGGTGTTGTTGGGTGAGCGGCAACGCACGCCATCAGCACTCCGGGATCCACAAGAACCGGCGGGTGGCGCGGGCCGGGGGATTCGAGCCATCGTTCTCACCGGCGACGAGCCCACAGCTCAACCCGATCGCGAGGGTGTGGAAGTTCACGCGACGGCGCTGCCTCGACAACAGGTACGTCTGCACCGTCGACTCGATCACCGAGGCGATGGAGAGCACCTTCGACGAATGGCGCGCCCCGATGAGACAGCTCGGCAGCTACTCGGAATGAATTGGGAATCGGTGTTTAGACGGGTCGTACATTAAGATCGTAAGAGCTCAGCCCTCCGGCCCGGCTGAACGCGCACCGATGCTCAAGTAGAGTCTTCGAGGATGAGGCCCTCCCTTCCTATGGAGTGAAGGGGGGTCTACTGACACCGAACGAAATAGCTTGACTTTCTCCGAGTAGAGAAGGGCCTGCCCCATGACGTTCTTCATCATCAGTACTTCAATCGTAGGGGTGACGGGCCTCGACGAAGGAACGGATCAGCTTCGGGCGGACGCGTACCCAGATGTTGCTGACGGAGTTCGTCCACGCGGGGCCCCCCACCTGGGCGGCGGACGTTCGGCAGCTCTTCGCCCTCCTGCAAGAGCATGGACCCGAACGGATGGCCGGGGCGCTTCGGGAGGGGGTCGAGCGGGTGGCACGACACCCACCTCGTCGCGACGCTGCTGACGAAGCCGTGGCGGGGGGTACTAGGAGGCCCACACATGACAGTCGAGGTTCAGTTGGGCACGATGCTGAGGCGTTGCACATGCCGACGGTCCGGAGGCTATGGAGCGACCCTCAGGTGCGGGCGGAGAGGATAGGATACGCTACACGGACTACCTGCAGACGCTGGTGGGGGGAGGAGATCGCCCACCGGACGCAGACCCGGAGGCGCGGATAACCCATCGGACGAAGTTCCCTTTACTTCGAACGATCGTTGAGTGCGGCTTCCCGTTCCAGTCGGGGTCGAGGAAGGAGTTGCTCGGCCCTTACCTTGGCCGCGAGTTTGTCTCCGAGGGACGGGGTCTCCTCCGTTATGGTCCCTCGGGGACAGGAGTGTGACCGGAAACTCCGTTTGACCTCGATGACGGTTACCCCCCTCGCGATTGGTCGTACACCAGCCCCAGGGCATTCCCGATCACCACCCGACAGAGAATCTCGACCCGTCTCGAGTGTCTCCGCCGCGCCTGAACGACCTCCTCGAACCGTCGCTTGACCGCCCCGAACACTCCCTCCACGAGTGTCCTCCGTCGGTAGCGACCTCGGAACGCCCGTCGGTCCTTCCGCTGGCGAACGACCATTCGTTTCCATGCCGGATGCCCGAAGGCGAGCGCGTGCGTCACGTTCGTCTTCAGGTCCATCACGGGGAGTCCGCCCCGCGCCTCGATTATCTCGGCGTTCCGTCGAGACTGGTCGCCCTCATCGAGCGCCGTATTCCCGAGTTCCACCTCCGGGTCCAGCTGGTCCAACACAGCCCCTCAAGTTCCGGGGAGTCGCCCCAGGTCCCGGCCGTCACCCGGGCGGAGAGAAAGTACGGCCACTGGGCTCGGGTCGCCACCCGCGCATGGAGCTTGACGAACCCTCGCCGACGGACCTTCTTCCCCGGTCGCACCTCGAACCATCGCTGGTAGTGGCGCGTGCTCACGCCGGTGGCGTCTCCGGCGGCGTTGGTCCTACCGTGGGCGAGCCGTCGGGCGGTTCGAGCGATCCGCCCCTCGAGGTAAGCGACCGGGCGACGGCTCACGAGGGAGGCGACCGTGCTCGCCGCCGGAGCCTTGCCCCGGAACCCGAGCTTGGCGGCGAGCTCGGGGAGCGCCTCCAAGGTGGCGTGGGTCTCGTCGTACGACCACCCCTCGAGGTTTTTGAGGAGGAGGAAGCGGGCCACATCATAGGGGTTGGTGGGAGGGCGTCCCGGGGTGCCCCAGGGTCGGCATCGGTAGGGGGCGGGTCCCTCCGCCCCGAGATCGGCGAGGGTCCGATAGAGGCGTCCCCGCCCGTGGCGGAGGAATCGGCGGTAGCGGCGGTGATTCCGCCGCTGCAGGCCCCGGCGAGCGGGGTGGGAGTCAGTCTTTTTCAGAATGGAGTGCGCTGGGTCTCCTGCGGCCGTACGGCCGCCTCCGCGGGGGTTTGGCGACACACCAATCGCCGCGGAGTGCCCTTTTCAGCGTGGAGTTCCACCGGAACCGAGGATCGGGTGGCTGGCAAGCTCACCTCAGCGGGACGAGTTTCCGGTCACACTCCGGGGACAGGGAAACCGCATGTGGTGATGGCGGCGGCGTACAAGGCGATCCCGCACAGGTCGGACGCTCATTTCGTGACGGCGGCGCACCTCATCGGCGAGCACTCCTTGGCGAGCCGGAACGGTCGGCTTGTCGAGGCCCGGGTGCCCTACACCCACCTGGGCGTCCTCGTCGTCGAAGAGGTGAGCCACCTATCGTATGGCCCGGCCACGGCGAACGTGCTGTTCCAGGTGGTGAACGTGCGGCACCTTCAACGGCGACCGATGGGGTTCACCACCAATAAGGCTGTGGAGGAGTGGGGGCTCCTGCTGCACAACCATGACATGGCGGAGGCCATCCCGGATCGCGTGCTCGAGCGGGGACGTATCCCTTACTTCAAAGGGCCGTTGTACCGGACCCGACATCTCCACTCGGAGGGTGGGCCCATACTTTCGCGAAGTGAGGGTCAAGGGTTTCGCGAACGCCCACATGGTTATCGAAATCCTGGCCCATACATGGCACTCTTGAACCGAGAAGGGTACCTTGGCGGGTGATCACTCTGCCGGTCGAATTTCTCCCCCCAGTGACACCCCCGATCCGTCGGGAAACCGCCCTCGGATTCCTCCTCACCAGCCGAGTCCTGCGAGGCGTGGCGGCCGGCCTCGTCAACATCGGATTCCCTTACCTGCTCCTGACCCAACTCCACAGCGGCGCCTTTCTGCTCGGAATCCTGTATGCGACCGGCTCACTCTCGACGGCGGGCCTCTCCTACATTGTCAGTCGATACGGGAGTCGTCGCGCCCTGCGGCCCGCCTTCCTCCTTTCCCTCGCCCTTCTTCCGGTGGCCTGTGCCCTCCTCGTCTGGAATCCGGACTTTCTGGCCGCAGCGTTGGCCTCGGTGATCGGGGGCTTCAGCGCGACTGGCTCCCTCGCCGGGGGCGGGGTCGGGGGCGTGGCATTCCCCCTCCAGACCACCATCCTGAGCGACCTGGTCGCCCCCGCCGACCGAACCCGGTGGTTCAGCTACTTCACCTTCATCGCGAGCATCGCGGCCGCCGGTGGATCGCTCTGGGCCGGGTTCATCGACCTACCGACGCTCTTCCTGATTGCGCTGGTCGTCTCGATCGTCTCGGTCGGCGTATCCATTCCGATCCCCATCCGACCGGTCGAGCGCGGACGGAAACCGTCGGCGCGCAGCCGGGACGTGATCCGGCGGTTTACCTGGACCGGCGTGCTCAACGGATTCTCCCAGGGGTTGCTGACCCCCTTCCTGATCCCCTTCTTCGTCATCGTGTTCGCGATCCCGCGCTCCCAGATGGCCGTCTACAGCACGATCAGCAGCCTGATCGGGACCTTCGCCCTCCTCGCGGCCCCCGCCTTGGAACGACGTTGGGGATTCGTACGGGCCATCATCGGAACCCGCGTAATCGCGGCCGTCTTGGCCGCCGTGATGCCGTTTGCTCCACTGGCCGCGGCCCTTGGTATCTACTTCGCCCTGCCCGGACTCCGGGTCGCGGCCCTTCCGGCGCAGACCAGCGCCCTCATGGGGCGGCTTCCGCACGCCGACCGCTCGGAGGGGGCCGGGACCAACCAGGCGGCCCGAGTCGGGGCCGCCAGCGGGGCGACCGCCGCCGCCGGTTATGGGCTCGAGAACGTGGCCGCGGCCGTGCCGTTCCTCGGCTACGCGGCGGCCCTTGTGGCGAATGCCTACCTCTACTTCCACTTCTTTGGATGGGACGGAGAACGGCTACCGGCGCTCTCCGAAGGGCCCGAGCCGGCGATCCGCTAGCCGACCGAAGGGCCGCGCCAGGGCGAGGGGACAAGGTCGGTCCGCTGCCGAGGCTGGACGGTCGATGCTTCGATCGGGGCGGCTCCCCCGTACGGCAAGGCCAGGAGGCCGGTCCAGGCAATCATCGCCCCGTTGTCGACGCATAGCCGCCGGGGCGGGGCGTACATCGTGCCTCCCCGGGCCTCGACCATTGTCCGGACCATCCCCTGCAGTCGCAGGTTGCAGGCCACCCCTCCACCGAGGACCACCGCACTCCGCTTGTGGTGCGCCAGCGCCCGCTCGGTCACTTCGGTCAGCATAGAGTAGGCGGTGGTCTCGACGGAGTAGGCGAGGTCCTCGGTGGAGACGCCTTGGCTATGCAGGGCCAGGCTGGCGGTCAGCAGCCCGGAGAACGCCACATCCATCCCATGCACCGAATAGGGGAGCGGATGGATCACCGTCCCCTTTTGGGCCGCCGCCTCGAGCGCCGGCCCACCCGGGAAGGTGCCCCCAAGCCCGATCCAGAGCTTGTCCAGGAAGTTGCCGATCCCGATGTCGATCGTCTCCCCGAGGACTCGGTAGCGGCCCCGGGCATAGGCGATGACCTGGGTGTTGCCCCCGCTCGCGTAGAGGAGGAGCGGATCGTCGAGCCCGCTCAGTACGCGGGCGATCTCGATGTGGGCGACGCAGTGGTTGACCGGCACGAGCGGCCGATTCCAGGCCAGGCTGAGCGCGCGGGCCACCGTGGCGCCGGCCCTCAGGCAGGGACCGAGTCCGGGTCCCTGGGCGAAGGCGACCGCTCCAATTTCCCCCGGCGCGGCTCCCGCCTCCCGGAGCGCCTGAGCGACCAGCTCGGGCAGCCGTTCGACATGGTGGTTGGCGGCCTCCCGGGGGTGAATGCCCCCTGTCGGAGGCTTATACATGTCGGAAGCGAGCGCCCGGACAGCGGCCGTCTCATCCACAATGCCGATCGACGCGGTATGCGCGGTCGACTCGATGCCCAAGACCAGCATTACCGGGGCTAGCGGGGCGACCTCTTATCCATGACGGGAAGAGTCCCGGGACGGCGCGTCAAAGGTCTCCAATCGGAAGTAGACCGTGAGGCCGTGCAGGGCTTCGTGGACCCGATCCGCCAAGGCCACAGCTTCTCGGACCGATCCCGGGGCATCCCACGCGTACTCGAAGTCATAGCCTTCCGACGAGGGCCGGAAACCGAGCGCCTCGAGCGGTTCGGCAACCTCGGGGTAGGAGGATCCCTCGCTATCGAGGTAGAGGAGAAGGCCGGTCCGCATCGGATCACGCTAGACCGAGGTGGGTCATATACCCGAAGGATGGCAGGGCGTCCGCGATCCAGGTCGCCCTGGGCCGCGGGGAACCACCGAACCCGGCTCGACCGGGGCGGCACCGATTTATGGTGACGGGACCCTCCCGAGTCATGCCCCGTCAGGTGTCGGTCTATGAAGTGGCCGAGCGCCATTCCAAGGATCCTGAGTGCATGGTGTTGGTCGATGTTCGGGAACAGGACGAACGGGACTTCAACCGCATTGAGCCTTCCCTCCACATTCCGATGAACGATATTCCCCGACGTCTCAAGGAGATTCCCAAGGACCGGGAGGTGGTCGTCTACTGTCACCACGGGTCCCGGTCCGCGATGGTCGCCGCCTACCTGACCCACGCCGGATTCGAAAAGGTCGCCAACCTGGAAGGAGGGATCGACGCATGGTCCCGTCACGTCGACCCCAAGATCCCCCGCTACGGCTGACGGGTCGAGGCGGACCATTCCGGCCTCCAAGGTATCGTCGGTGACCGACGCTTGGGCAGTGTTGCGGTCGGAGGTCATCGCCTGCCGGGCCTGTCCCCGACTGGTCGCCTACCGGGAACAGGTGGCGCGCACCCGCAAGCGGGAGTTCCGACACGAGGCCTACTGGGGTCGGCCGGTCTTCGGCTTTGGAGACCCCCATGCCCGGTTGGTGCTGATCGGGCTCGCCCCAGCGGCCCATGGGTCGAATCGGACCGGCCGGATGTTCACAGGGGATCGATCGGCCGCCTTCTTGGTCGATGCCCTGTACGCGGCGGGGTTCGCCAACCAGCCGACCTCCCGCCACCGAGGAGACGGCCTCCGCTATACCGACCTCTACATGACGGCGGCCGTCCGCTGCGTCCCCCCCGACAACCGACCGACCAGGGAGGAGCGACATCGGTGCCTTTCCTTCCTGGTCCGGGAGCTCCGGGCCCTTGGGGAGGCCCGGGCGATCCTGGCGCTCGGCGCCGTCGCCTGGGAGGCGCTGCTTGCCTCCGCGCAGGAGGTCTACGGAGTCGAGCCCCCCTCGGTCGCGTTCCGTCACGGGATCTGCGTTCCCCTCGGCCCCGGCCGCCCGCTCCTCTGGGCCTCCTACCACCCGAGCCCCCAGAACACCAACACCGGTAAGCTGACTCGGACCGAAATGATCGACCTGCTGGAACGGATCCGAGAGGGATATCGGGGTCGGAAAGCGCCCGATGAGGGGCCGGTCAGCTCCTCCTCGGGTGGGGGCACGGTTATTCCCTCCGGCCCGTCCCTCCCGCATCGATGACCGATTTCGAACTGGTCGAGCGGGACGGTCTCGCCCGTCTCGGGCGGCTCGCCACACCCCACGGCCCGATCCAAACTCCCGCGCTCCTTCCGGTCGTCCACCCGGACCCGACACGGCAGGCCGCCTCCCCACGTTGGATGCGGGAAACCTTCGGTCTCGGAGCGGTGATCACCTCGGCGTACATCACCTGGCGGAGCCCTCCGCTCCGGGAGGTCGCCGAGGAGCGCGGGATCCACGGACTCCTCGACTTCGACGGCCCGATCATGACCGATTCGGGGGCCTTCCAGCAGCACGCCTACGGTTCAGTCGAGATCACTCCCCGCGAGAGCCTCGGATTCCAAGAGACCATCGGGAGCGACATCGCCACCGTGTTGGATGTCTTTACTGAGCCGGAGGCATCGCAGGAGCAGGCAGCCGAGGGGCTGGAGCTCACCCTGGAGAGGGCCCGTGCGGCTCGAGCGGCCCGAAGCGGACTGCTCGCCGTCCCGGTGCAGGGAGGCGCCCATCCGGAACTCCGGGCCCGGTCGGCGGCAGCTGCGAGCCGGATCGGGGACGTATTGGCGGTGGGGGGCGTAGTGCCCCTCCTCGAGCAGTACCGGTTCGTCGAACTGGTGCGGGCAGTCGCCGTGGCGCGGCCGCACCTCGCTCCCGACCGCGCGGTCCACCTGTTCGGGGCCGGCCATCCGATGACCTTCGCCCTCGGGGCCCTGCTGGGGGTGGATCTCTTCGACTCCTCGGCGTACATCAAGTTCGCTCGCCGGGGGGCGCTCCTGTTTGCGGACGGGACGGTGCCGTTGAGCGGGGTGCGCGAACGGATTTGCGAATGCGCACTCTGCCGCGAGCGCCCTCTCACCGATCTGGGGGAGCTGGCTGCCGGGGATCGGGAGATCCACTTGGCGCGCCACAACCTGCTCACTTCAGCCGAAGAGATGGCCCGGGTCCGCCAGGCGATCCATGAGGGCACACTCTGGGAGCTCGTGGAGCGGCGGACCACCGCCCATCCGGCGCTCCGCGCGGCGCTCCGGAGCCTTGTCTCAACGCCGGAGCTCTTCCTCCCCACCGAACCGGATCGACGTCGGGCGTTCCGGGAGGTCACAGCGGAGAGCCTGCTCCGACCCTCGGTGGTGGGGTTCCGGCGGCGGGTGGAGGAGTACCGAGCCCGTCGGGTTGCGGCCCGGATCTTGCCGGTTGTTCCTTTGCGGCCCGAATACCTGGCTTGGATCCCCCGGGAGGACCGGGAGGGGCATCCGCTCGAATGGGTCGCCCGGACCCCGATGGGCGAAGTCCCCCTGGAGCTGCTGGAGACCTATCCGGTCGGTCCGTTCCTGGGCGTTGCAGAGTTCGAGTCGCCTCGGCAGGCGTTCCCCGTGGCCGCCCTTCGGGCCCACTTGGAACGCGACCCGTCCCTGAGCACCGACCGAGGTTCAGGCTGGCTCCCCGATTGGGATCGAGTACAGATCCGCGCTCTCCTTGAATGGAGGTACGGCCCAGAAATCGTCGATCGGCTGGAAACCTCCCGACTCAAGGTCGGTCGGTCCCGGCGGACGCAGAGGGTCCGCTGGATCGAGGCCGACGGTCGGCCCCTCTGGGTGGTGGGCAACGACGGCCAGGCCCACCCCACCTACGGTGGCGCCCATTGGCTCCTGGCATCGGCCCCGGGCCTCGTTCCCCGGGTAACGGTCCACGCGGAGGCGAGCGAGTTCGTGGCGGCCGGCCGGAGCCTATTCTCGAAGTTCGTCGTGCGGGCGGACCCGAGGCTGCGGGTCGAGATGACGGCCCCGCTGGTCGATCCCTCGGACCGGCTGCTCGCGGTGGGTCGACTGCTCCTTGCCCCGGAGGAGATGGGGCGGATGACCCGCGGCGTGGCCGTCCGGGTCACCGGCCATGCGCGCTCGCCTCCCGACTTGGAACCTGAGCCAGAGCCCATCCCTTCGGACGGGTAGGGGTGCGGCTCCTTCGACCCGGGGCCATACGTGCCCGAGATGCGAGCCCGGGAAGCCTCCAGCCGGGGTCGCCGCCCGTCGGCGTTAAGAGTCGAGGCGCCTCGCGGAGTCGGTGACGTATGGTCAAACTGGCGGAGTGGCGCGGAAAGGAGGTTTTTCACAAGTACGGAATCGCCCTGCCCCGGGGGACGGTGGTCCGATCCCCGGAGGAGGCTGAGGCTGCAGCCCAGTCCGGCAAGGTTCCACTGCCGTGTGTCATCAAGGCCCAGGTCCTCGCCGGAGGGCGCGGTAAGGGCGGGGCCGTCCGCTTTGCGGCCACCCCGGCGGAAGCGCGGGAGGCCGCTCGGGCGATTCTCGGGATGGAGTTCAAGGGCGAGCGGGTCCGCGAGCTCCTCATGGAGGAGAAGCTCGCCATCGCCCGGGAGCTGTACCTCTCGCTGACCCTGGATCGCAGCCTCCGGCTCCCGATCCTCATGGCCAGTCCGCACGGCGGCGTGGAGATTGAGGCGGTCGACCCCGCGTCGATTGACCGGCAGCCGATCCATCCGTTCGTCGGGCTCGCCGCCTACGAGCGGCGCCGGGCCGCGGAGTTCCTCGGCCTTTCCGGGCCGCTGGCCAAGTCGCTCGAACCGGTCCTCCATGCGCTCTGGGAGATCTTCCAGAAGGAAGATGCGGAACTGGTCGAGATCAACCCCCTTGCGGTCGTGGGGGACCGGGTGGTGGCCCTGGACGCCAAGGTGATCATCGAGGACGACGCGGCCTTCCGTCACCCCGAGTACTCGGAGGTCCGGGACGACCGCACCCCACTGGAGGAGATCGCTCGTGAGAAGGAGATCGCCTTCGTCCAACTCGACGGCAATATCGGAGTCATTGCGAACGGCGCCGGCCTTACCATGGCGACCCTGGACGTACTCCAGGAGTACGGCGGCCGGCCCGGTGTCTT
>Ga0209061_1005308_pt1 | contig 11395 bp, 7 predicted proteins | sample Coa_R1_10_FD_187157 | JGI IMG/M metagenome (GOLD analysis project Ga0209061, IMG submission 187157) | Surface soil microbial communities from Centralia Pennsylvania, which are recovering from an underground coalmine fire - Coalmine... | ecosystem: Environmental > Terrestrial > Soil > Unclassified... | reverse complement strand
CAGGCCCGAGGTGTCGAGCTGCCGGGCCAACCCGCCGACGGCCGCGTCGGCCTGCCGGTCGAGGGTCACCTGCACCCGCACGGCCCCGGACCCGTCGCCGGCGACGTGCACCCCGACGGTGGTGGTCACCTGGCAGCCGGTGAGGACCGCCAGCACGGCGGTGAGCAGGACGGCCAACCACGGCCACCGGCGGCGGGAGCGACGCCCGGGCACGGCTGGCCAGGCTAGCGGCGCCATGTGGCGGAGGAGCGGAGGCCCCCGCGGTCGGCGGCCGCCGCCCGCCTGCCGGCGAGGGCGGCGGGGTCGGCGCGCCCCGCTGGGAGCGGCTGATATCCCGGAGGATGAGGTTGCCCGCCCTAGGGTGTGCGCCTTAGCGTCGCTTTTTGGCGCGTCACGATCGAACCTGGGGGAATTGGCATGACCACAACGGACGAACAGCGCCGGCCGTCGGGCGACGCCGAGGGGCCGCTGGCCGCGCCGGTGCTCTGGCCGGCCGCGGACACCGGCACCGGCCTGCTGCTCGCCCCTGACGTCGCCGATGGCTCCGACGGCGGCCCTGACGGTAGCCCGGCGGGCCCGGCCGGCCCCGCCCTGCCTGTCGTGCGCTGGCTCGGACCGCTCGAGTCCATCGCGGTCGGGACAGCCGGGACGGTCGCAGCTGCCGGGACGTGGGAGGACACCGTGGCCGGGCTCGAGGCGGCCACCGCCGGCCGGCTGGACGGCCCCCGCGTGGTGTCCACCGCGGCCGAGGGCGCGCCTCTCCTGCCGGAGCACTCGCGGGGCTGGTTCACCCGGCCGGCCCTGCGGGGCCACCGGCTGAGCCGGCAGCCGGAGACGCCGGCGGCGGGACGGGACTGGTCGACCGCCTTTCGCACCGACCGGGTCGACGCCGACGGCGACACTCTCGTCATCGAGGCGACCGACCCGGTCGCCGGGCTGACCCTGCGGACCACCGTCGAGCGGGTGGCCGGCGGAGCCCTGCGCGCCAGCCACGAGCTGACCAACATCGGCGACGACCCGTACGTGATCGACGGCCTCGAGGTCCTCTTCCCCCTCCCCGACCACCTGACCGAGGTCCTCGACTTCACCGGCCGCCACCTGGTCGAGCGGGTCCCGCAGCGCCACACCCTCACTGACGGGTTGTGGCTGCGCGAGTCCCGGCGGGGCAAGACCGGCGTCGACGCCGCCACCATGGTGGTGGCCGGCACGCCCGGCTTCGGCACCACCCACGGCGAGGTTGTGGCCGTGCACGTGGGCTGGTCCGGCAACTCTGTGCTGCGGGTCGAGCGGGACAACGCCACCACGCCCACCATCGGCGGGGGCGAGCTGCTGCTCCCCGGGGAGGTGGTGCTGGCCAAGGGTGAGCAGTACCGGACGCCGTGGGTGTGGGTGGTGGCCTCTCACGCGGGCCTGGACGACGTGGCCGCCACCTTCCACCGTTGGCTGCGCTCCCAGCCGGCCCATCCGGCCACCCAACCGGTCACCCTCAACGTCTGGGAGGCGGTGTACTTCGACCACGACCTCCCCCGCCTCAAGCGGCTGGCCGACCTGGCCGCCCGGGTGGGGGCCGAGCGCTACGTGCTCGACGACGGATGGTTCCGTCACCGCCGGCACGACCGGGCCGGCCTGGGCGACTGGTGGGTCGACGAGACCGTCTGGCCGGACGGGCTCGGGCCGCTCATCGACCACGTGCACGGGCTCGGGCTGCAATTCGGCCTGTGGTTCGAGCCGGAGATGATCAACCCCGATTCCGACCTGTACCGGGCCCATCCCGACTGGATCCTCTCGACCGGCGACCGCATCCCGCAGCTGCAGCGCCATCAGCTGGTCCTCGACCTGACCCGGCCGGAGGTGCGGGACTACCTGGTGGAGCGGCTCAGCGCCATCCTCGGCGCCCACGCCATCGACGCCGTCAAGTGGGACCACAACCGGGACCTCTTGGACGCCGGCAGCGGCACCCGGGAGGGCGCCGCCGCCGTCCACGGCCAGACCGCGGCCTATTACGAGCTGCTCGACGAGCTGCGCCGGCGGCACCCGAACGTCGAGTGGGAGTCGTGCGCCGGGGGCGGCGGCCGGGTCGACCTCGGGGTGCTGAGCCGGGTGCAGCGGGTCTGGACCTCCGACATGACCGACGCCCTGGCCCGCCAGCAGATCCAGCGCTGGACCAGCCAGCTGGTCGCCCCCGAGTACCTCGGCGCCCACGTGTCGGCGACCGTCTCCCACCAGACCGGGCGGGTCATGACGGTCGACTTTCGGGCCGCCACCGCCATGTGGGGCGCGATGGGCATCGAGTGGGACCTCACCTCGGCGTCCGAGGAGGAGCTCGACCGCCTCGGGGCGTGGCTGAGCCTGTTCAAGCGGTTCCGGCCGCTGCTCCACTCCGGGCGGATGGTCCGCCCCGAGTGCGCCGACCCCTCGGCCCAGCTGACCGGCGTGGTGGCCGCCGACCGCCGCGAGGCGCTGGTGGCGGTGGCCCAGTTGGGCGTCCCGGTCCACAACCGGGGGTTGGTCGTGCCCGTCCCCGGTCTCGACCCGGCCCGCCGGTACCGCCTGGAGCGGATCGAGCCCGAGGGGCCGGCCGGCCAGGCCGGCTCCGGCGGGGCCGGCGGTGACGCCGGTGACGCCGGCTTCGTGGCCGAGCCGCTGGGCGAGGCGCCGGTGCCGGGTGCGGTGCTGGGGTCGGTCGGAATCCGGCTCACCGCCCGCCGCCGGCCCGAGACGGTGACCCTGCTGCGGGCCGTTGCCGTCGACTGAGCACCTCCACTGTTCGAATCCAGGAAGGAACAACCCACCATGCGCATCCTGCAGGCCGGCCTCGGAGGATGGGGCCGCAACTGGGCCACCGAGGTCGTGCCCCGTATCCCCAAGCTCGAAGCGGTCGGGTACGTCGACTCGTCTCCCGCCGCCCTCAAAGCCGTCGTGGCCGGAGGTATCGCCCCGGCCGAGGACTGCTACGAGGCGCTCGGCCCGGCCCTGGCCGCCACCTCGCCCGACGCGGTGCTGGTCACCGCCAACCTCGTCGGCCACGTCCCGCTGGTGCGGGAGGCGCTGGAAGCGGGCTGCCACGTGCTGGTCGAGAAGCCATTTGCCCCGTCGGTCGCGGCCGGCCGGGAGCTGGTGGCGCTGGCCGAGACCAAAGACCTGCGGCTGATGGTCAGCCAGAACTACCGCTTCCACCCCACCGTCACCGCCGTCAGGGACCTGGTGCGAAGCGGGGAACTGGGCCGGGTGCACGCCGTCGACATCGACTTCCGGCGCTGGTCGCCCCTGCGGGCCGACGGCGGCCGGTCGCCCCACCACGACCTCGACGAGCCGCTGCTCGTCGACATGACCGTCCACCACTTCGACCTGCTGCGGGCCGTGCTCGACAGCGACGCCAGCGAGATCTTCTACCGGGGATGGAACCCGCCGTGGAGCTGGTTCGCCGGTCCGGCCGAGGGCGCCGCGGTCATCGGCTTCGACGGCGGCCCGGTCGTGTCCTACCGGGGCAGCTGGCTCAGCCCGGGACCGATCACGCCGTGGTCGGGCGAGTGGCGCATGGAGTTCGAGCGAGGCGACGTCACCTGGACCAGCCGGGCCGACCGGGCCGACGGCCAGGCCGGCGAGCGCATCGAGGTGCGCCGCAGTGTCGGCGGACCGGCCGAGACGGTGCCCCTGCCGGCCCTCCCACTGGCCGACCGGGCCGGCAGCCTGGCCGAATTCGTGGCCGCGGTCGACACCGGCCGGGAACCGGAGAGCTCCGGGCGGGTCAACCTGGGCACACTGGCCCTGCTCGAGGCGGCGGCCGAATCGGCCGCGTCGGGCCGCAACGTCATCGTCGGCCGCTGACCGCATCGCACCGCACCCCCCACCACCGAGAGGAACGCTCATGACCACCCAACCGGCTCCCATCCGCGTCACCGTCTGGGGCGAAAACGTCCACGAGCACCGCGACGCCGAAGTCCGGGCCATCTACCCCGACGGCATGCACGCCACCATCGCCGCCGGCATCTCGGAGCACCTGGGCGAGCGGGCCGTGGTCCGTACGGCCACGCTCGACCAGCCCGACCAGGGCCTGCCGCCCGAGGTCCTCGAGCAGACCGACGTCCTCACCTGGTGGGGGCACATCGCCCACGGCCAGGTCGAAGACGCCCTGGTCGACCGGGTCTGCGACCGGGTCCGGCGGGGCATGGGGCTGCTGGCCCTGCACTCGGCCCACCTGTCCAAGCCGTTCACCCGGCTGATGGGCACCTCCTGCAACCTGCGCTGGCGCAACGACGGCCAGCGGGAGCTGGTGTGGACGGTCAAGCCGTCCCACCCGATCGCCGACGGCATCGGCGACGTGTTCGCCGTCGACGCCCAGGAGATGTACGGGGAGCTGTTCGACATCCCCGAGCCCGACGAGCTGGTCTTCATCTCCAGCTTCGCCGGCGGCGAGGTGTTCCGCTCCGGCTGCTGCTTCGCCCGAGGCTACGGCCGGGTGTTCTACTTCAGCCCCGGCGACCAGGAGTATCCCGTCTACCACAACCCGTCGGTGCGCCGGGTCATCGCCAACGGCGTCCTCTGGGCCTACCGGTCCGCCGGCGTGCTCGACACCGCCTACCCGGTCGCCAACGCTCCCGCCGGCTGGATCGAGAAGACCCTGGCCGAGCAGCAGGAGTAGCCGGCCCGGCGGGGGTGCCGGCGGGGGTGCCGGCGGCGGGTGCCGGCGGGCGACCGGCGGCCCGACCCGGCCCGACCGGCGGCCCGACCCGGCCCGACCCAGCCCCCCCAACCCGCCGGCGCCCCTCAACGGCCCCGCCCCGGCCGCCGACCCGGCGCGGCTGTGCGGTTTTGACCGGCACTATGAATGTTGTGGGCGAGTTTTCAGTCAATAGCTATGACTTCTCGCCCACAGCTTTCATAGTTTCGCTGGGGCGGCCGGCTCAAAAACCCGCAACCGCGCAAAACGGCCCCCAGGCGCGACCCGGCCCGGGCCCCCACTGCGGGGACCCGGGCCGATTTCGAACCCGAGGGCCGTAAAGCCCAAGGCCCGGAAGGCCGAAGGTCCGGAAGGAGCTACTCGCCGCTGCCGGCGCCGGCCAGCTCCGGCGTGGGCGGCTCGAGCCCGGCGATCGCCTTGAACACGATCTGCCCCTCCTCGACGTCGACCAGCACGGTCTCGCCGGGGTGGAACTCCTTCCACAGGATCTTCTCCGACAGCGGGTCCTCGACGAGCCGCTGCAGAGCCCGGCGCAGCGGCCGGGCGCCGAGGGTCGGGTCGTAGCCCTTGTCGACGACCAGGTACTTGGCGTCCTGGGTGAGCTCGATGGCCAGACCCTGGCTCTCGAGCTGGGACCGCAGACGCTTGATGTACAGGTCGATGATCTGGGCGACCTCGTCCTTGGTCAGCTCGTGGAAGACGATGGTGTCGTCGATCCGGTTGAGGAACTCAGGCCGGAAGTGCGCCTTCAGGGCGTCGTTGACCTTTTCCTTCATCTTCTCGTAGGTGATGGCCTCGCTGGACTTGCCGAAGCCGACCGACACCTTGCGGAGGTCGGCGGTGCCCAGGTTGGAGGTCATGATGATCACGGTGTTCTTGAAGTCCACCGTGCGGCCCTGCGAGTCGGTGAGCCGGCCGTCCTCCAGGATCTGGAGGAGGGCGTTGAACACGTCCGGGTGGGCCTTTTCGATCTCGTCGAACAGGACCACGCTGAACGGCTTGCGCCGCACGGCCTCGGTCAGCTGGCCGCCCTCCTCGTAGCCGACGTAGCCGGGAGGCGAGCCGACCAGGCGGGAGACGGTGTGCTTCTCCATGTACTCGGACATGTCGAGGGAGATGAGGGCCGACTCTTCGCCGAACAGGAACTCGGCGAGGGTCTTGGCCGTCTCCGTCTTCCCGACGCCCGAAGGGCCGAGGAAGATGAACGAGCCGCTGGGGCGCTTGGGGTCCTTGAGGCCGGCCCGGGTGCGGCGGATGGCCTGGGAGACGGCCCGGATGGCGTCTTCCTGCCCGATGATCCGCTTGTGCAGCTCCTCCTCCATGCGGAGCAGCTTGGCCGTCTCCTCCTCGGTCAGCTTGTAGACCGGGATGCCGGTCCAGTTGGCCAGGACCTCGGCGATGACCTCCTCGTCGACGACGTCGAACAGGTCGACGCCCTCGGCCCGCCACTCTTGCTCCTTGGCCGCCTTGCGCTGGAGGAGCTCCTCCTCCTTCTCCCGGAACCGCTTGGCCGCCTCGAAGTTCTGTTTCTCGATGGCGGTCTCCTTGTCCCGGCGGACCTTGGCGATCTCGTCCTCGATGGCCTTGTAGTCCGGCGGGGTGGCCATGCGCCGGATCCGCAGCCGGGAACCGGCCTCGTCGATCAGGTCGATGGCCTTGTCGGGCAGGAACCGGTCGGCGATGTAGCGGTCGGCCAGGTTGGCCGCCGCGACGACGGCCTGGTCGGTGATCGTCACCCCGTGGTGGGACTCATAGCGATCCCGCAGACCCTTCAAGATCTCGATGGTGTGGGGCAGCGACGGCTCGTCGACCTTGATGGGCTGGAACCGGCGCTCGAGGGCGGCGTCCTTCTCGAGGTGCTTGCGGTACTCGTCGAGGGTGGTGGCCCCGATGGTCTGCAGCTCACCGCGGGCCAGCATCGGCTTCAGGATGGAGGCGGCGTCGATGGCCCCCTCGGCCGCGCCGGCGCCGACCAGGGTGTGCAGCTCGTCGATGAACAGGATGATGTCGCCGCGGGTGCGGATCTCCTTGAGGACCTTCTTGAGCCGCTCCTCGAAGTCGCCCCGGTAGCGCGAGCCGGCCACCAGCGCCCCCAGGTCGAGGGTGTAGAGCTGCTTGCCCTTGATGGTCTCGGGGACGTCGCCGCTCACGATCTTCTGCGACAGGCCCTCGACGATGGCCGTCTTGCCGACGCCGGGCTCCCCGATCAGGACCGGGTTGTTTTTGGTGCGGCGGGACAGGACCTGCATGACCCGCTCGATCTCCCGGTCCCGGCCGATCACCGGGTCGAGCTTGCGCTCCCGGGCGTGCTGGGTCAGGTTGCGGCCGAACTGGTCGAGCACGGGCGAGCCGCTCGGGGCGTCGGTGGTGGCCTGCGGGCCGCCGGCGGCGGCCGTCTCCTTGCCGCCCTGGCTCTGGTAGCCGGACAGCTGCTGGATGACCTGCTGGCGGACCCGGGACAGGTCGGCGCCGAGGCTCACCAGCACCTGGGCGGCCACGCCCTCGCCCTCGCGCACGAGGCCGAGGAGCATGTGCTCGGTGCCGATGTAGTTGTGGCCGAGCTGGAGCGCCTCCCGCAGGGACAGCTCCAGGACCTTCTTGGCCCGCGGCGTGAACGGCGGGCTGCCGGTGGTCGACGAGCCGGCCGGGCCGATGGTCTCCTCGACCTTCTCCCGGACGGCTTCCAGGCTGATGCCGAGGGATTCGAGCGACTTGGCCGCCACACCCTCCCCCTCGTGGATGAGCCCGAGGAGGATGTGCTCTGTGCCGATGAAGTTGTGGTTGAGCAGCCGCGCCTCTTCCTGGGCGAGAACCAGGACTCGTCGGGCTCGGTCGGTGAAACGTTCGAACAAAGTGACCCGCCTCCTGCGCGGCTCTTGGAGCATCGGCGTGCCCCCGCCCGCCTGGTCTTCAGCCCCGTTGCCGGGGCCTCGGGCCAGCCGTTTGGGGAAGCCCACCTCAGATCCTTCGTTCCGACAGTGTACCCAGCACTCCGCTCTTACGACCTCACGCCACCGCCCCGTCACAGGCCCGTCATCGGGCCGTCACCCTCGGCCAGGGGCGCCGGTTCGCGGTTGCCGACACCCGTCGCGTACTGTCAGGCGTGGTGAACGTCCTCGAGCAGTTCCGCTTCCTCCGTCTCGACGGGCACCTCGGCCGGCTGGAGAAGGCTCTCGAGGCGGCGGTGGCGGTGGACGATCCCTTCCTCGCCGAGGTCGCCGGCCACCTGGTCGGCGCCGGCGGCAAGCGGCTCCGGCCGGCCCTGGTCATGGCCTCCGCCCTGGCCGGAGGGGCCGAGGTGGACGACCGTACCGTCGCCGGCGGGGTGTCGGTCGAGCTGGTCCAGCTGGGGTCGCTCTACCACGACGACGTCATCGACGAGGCGACCTCCCGCCGGGGCGTGGACAGCGTCAACGCCCGCTGGGGCAACCTGATCGCCATCCTGGCCGGGGACTTCCTGCTGGCCAAGGCGTCGGAGATCGCCGCCTCGCTCGGCACCGAGGTGGCCGGGCTCCTGGCCGCCACCATCGGCCGGCTGTGCCAGGGCGAGGTGTCGCAGCTGGAGCACGCCTTTGACACCGGCCGCACCTACAACGACTACCTGGCCGCCATCGCCGGCAAGACGGCGTCCCTCTTCTCCGCCTCCTGCCGCATCGGGGGTCTGGTCGCCGACCTGCGCCGCCCGTGGGTGGACGCCCTCACCGAGTACGGGCGCCACGTCGGGATGGTGTTCCAGATCTGGGACGACATCCGGGACCTGACCTGCACCGAGGAGGAGCTCGGCAAGCCGGCCGGCCACGACATGGTGGAGGGCACCTACACCCTGCCGGTCATCCACACCCTGGCCACGCCGGGGGCGGGCGACGACCTGCGGGCCATCCTGGGCGGGCCGCTCGACCCGCCGGCCCGGGACAAAGCCCGCGACCTGATCCTCGGCACCGACGCCATCGGGGCCACCGTCGTTGAGGCCCGCCGCTGGGCCGACCGGTCCGCGGCCGCCCTCGAGCCGCTGGTCACTGAGGGGGCGCCGGCCGAGCGGGTGGCTGACCTGGCCGAGCTCGGCCACCGCCTGGTGGACGACCTCACCGTCAGCTGAGGCTCCCGCTTTTCCGGGGAAATGAGGCCGGAACGGCCGGGCGCCGGGTGGCGTACGGGCCCTGGGCCCGGATCCGGCGGGGCGGTCACCCCGGCCTCCTTTCCCCCTAACTCACGCCTGCTCGGGGCGCAGGGTGGGGAAGAGGAGGACGTCGCGGATGGCCTCGGCATTGGCCAGCAACATCACCAGGCGGTCCACCCCGATGCCGAGCCCGCCGGTCGGGGGCAGGCCGTACTCGAGGGCCCGGACGTAGTCGGCGTCGACGACCATGGCCTCGGCGTCGCCGGCGGCCCGGTGGCGGGCCTGGTCCTCGAAGCGGCGGAGCTGCTCGTCCGGGTCGGTCAGCTCCGAGAAGGCGTTGCCCAGCTCCCGGCCGGCCACGATGGGCTCGAACCGCTCGACGAACCCCGGCTTGGTGCGGTGGTCCCGGGCGAGGGGGGACACCTCCTTGGGGTAGTCCATGACAAACGTGGGCTGCCACAGGGCGCCCTCGGCCGTCTTCTCGTAGATCTCGAGGATCAGCTTGCCCGGGCCCCAGTCGGCCTCGACCGGGATCCCGAGCCGCTCGCAGTGGGCCCGCAGCTCGGCGATGGGCGTGTCCAGGTCGACGGTCAGCCCGGCGTGCTCGGCGACCAGGTCCAACATGGTCGCCCGCCGCCACGGCGGGGTCAGGTCGAGCGGCCGGCCGGCGTAGGTCACCTTGGTCGACCCGACTACCTGGGCGGCCAGGTAGGCGACCAGGTGCTCGGTCAGCTCCATCATGTCGCCGTAGTCGGCGTAGGCCTGGTACAGCTCCAGCATGGTGAACTCGGGGTTGTGGCGGGTGGAGATCCCCTCGTTGCGGAACACCCGGGCGATCTCGAACACCCGCTCGATCCCACCGACGACCAGCCGCTTGAGGTACAGCTCAGGGGCGATCCGCAGGTACAGGTCGAGATCGAGGGCGTTGTGGTGGGTGATGAAGGGCTCGGCGTGGGCGCCGCCCGGGATGGGGTGCAGCACCGGGGTCTCCACCTCGACGAAACCGCGGTCCTCCAGCCACCGGCGGGTCAGCGAGACGACCCGGCTGCGGAGCAGGAATGTCTCCCTCGACCCCTCGTTGGCCCACAGGTCGGCGTAGCGCTGCCGGTACCGCAGGTCGACGTCGGAGATGCCCCGCCACTTGTCACCGAAGCTGCGCCGGGCCACGGCCAGGACCTGCCACTGCTCGACCCGTACCGAAAGCTCGCCGCTGCGGGTCCGCACCACTTCGCCGGTGGCGCCGATCCAGTCGCCGAGGCTCAGGTGGACGAACCCCTCGAAGTCCTCGGTCCAGGCCGAGCCGGCGAACAGCTGGATGGCCCCGGACGAATCGCGGAGGGTGCCGAAGGCGAGACGGCCCATCTCCCGGCGGAGCATGAGCCGCCCGGCGACGGTGACCACCTTGCCGCTGCCGTTCCCCGCCGGCAGGTCGAGGTGGTCGGCGGCCAGCTCGGCCGCGGTGGCCGTCGGCTCGAACCGGTACGGGATGGCGGGGGCCTGGCGGTCAGGGGTGGGGGCGTCGGGGTCGCTCATGCGCCCCCGATGGTGTCACGTGGGCTGATTGCGGGCGAAAATGATTCGCAGGCCTTCGAGGGTGAGCCACGGCTCGTGGTGGTCGACCGACTGTGACACCGGGCCGATCAGGCTGGCCAGGCCGCCGGTGGCGACGACCGTGGCCGGGCCGATTTCCTCCTTGAGTCGGCGGACCAGCCCGTCCACCTGGGCCGCGAACCCGTAGATGACGCCCGACTGGATGGATTCGACGGTGTTCTTGGCCAGCACCGTCTTGGGCTCCACCAGTTCGACGCGCGGCAAGAGAGCGGTGTGGGAAAACAGCGCCTCGAGTGAGATCTCGATCCCGGGGAGGATCACCCCGCCCAGGTACTCGCCCTTGGCCGAGACCACCTCGAAGGTGGTGGCGGTGCCGAAGTCGATGACGATGGTCGGCCCGCCGTGACGGTCGTAGGCGGCGACGGCGTCGGCGATCCGGTCGGCGCCGACCTCCCGCGGATTGTCGTAGAGGATGGGCATGCCGGTCTTGATGCCAGGCTCCACGATGACCGCGTCGGCCCCGAACCAGCGCTCGCTCATGTCCCGCAGGGCGGTGCGCAGGCGGGGCACCACCGACGCCACCGCGAAGCCGGTGATGGACTCCTTGGCGTCGAGCCCGTCGAGGGCGAGAAGCTGGGTCAGCTGCAGGGCCAGTTCGTCGGCCGTCTTGCGCTCGACGGTGGAGACCCGCCAGTGGTGGATCAGCTCGGGGCTGCTGCCGGCCGGGCCGTCGCCCGGGCCGAACAGGCCCACGACGGTCTGGGTGTTGCCGACGTCGATGGCGGCCAGCATCGCTCTCAGCCCTCCTCTTCGTCTCGGTCGCGGCCCGGCACGGTGGCGCCGAGGTTGTCGATGAGGCGGACGGGGCCGAGGCGAGCGGCGACGAGGAGGCGGACCTCACCGGTGAGGGTGGCCGGCGTGGACAGGTCGGCCGGGTCGGCGGCGGCGGCGTAGTCGAGGGCGAGGGCGGGCTCGGCCTCGACGACGGCGGCCATGGCCGCCTCCACCTTGGCCCGCTCGACGGCGCCGTCCTCCTCGATGGCCCG
>Ga0209061_1005304_pt1 | contig 11406 bp, 12 predicted proteins | sample Coa_R1_10_FD_187157 | JGI IMG/M metagenome (GOLD analysis project Ga0209061, IMG submission 187157) | Surface soil microbial communities from Centralia Pennsylvania, which are recovering from an underground coalmine fire - Coalmine... | ecosystem: Environmental > Terrestrial > Soil >... | reverse complement strand
GCGTTTCGGCCTCGACCGGGGGGAGCCCCGAACCCTCGACGAGGTCGGCGAGCATTTCAGCCTCACGAGGGAGCGCATCCGACAGATAGAGGCGCGGGCCATGTCCAAACTTCGCCATCCGTCGACGGACAGAGGCGCCCGGGAGCTCCTCACCGGCTAGTCAGAGGGTCCTGCCGCCGAAGGCACGCGGCAGACGGCCGAGCACCGCCGCCGCCACCAGGTGCAGCTTCCGGCTGGAAACGACGACGACGGCGTAGGGCCCGTACTGGCCGGAGGGCGCGAGGGTGACCTGGCCGGGGGCGAAGGCGCCCTTGAAGGCCATGACGCAAACCCCGGTGTCGTCTTCGCGGGCCAGTTCGGCCCGCGCGTAGGCAGGCAGGCGGCTGCGCACGTAGTCGAGCGGTACGTGGTGCACCCCGATCAGGCGGGCCTTGGGGTCGTGCAGGGCGGCTCGGCCGACGGGTATCGCCCGGTAGCACGCCGACACCGAACCGTTGCCGACCACCGGGGTGGGACCTCCGCAGGCGCCTGCCAGCACAGCGGCCGCCACCATGGCTGCGGCGAGGGCCAGCCGGCCTCTCATCCGACCTCCCGGGCGGGCCGTGCGTGCACCGCCGAGACGTGACCGGCGGTGCCGGGTGCCGCGGGGAGAGGTCGGCGGCCCCTGCCGGCGAGGGTGAGCATCCCCCAGGCGCTCCAGCCGACAGGCAGCACCAACCAGAAGGAGACGAGGCGGTATATGAGCACCGCGGCCACCGTCGACTCGGCCCCCCCGCCGAAGGTCACCAAGGCGACGGTGATGCTGCCTTCCACGGCGCCGAGGCCGCCGGGCGTCACCGGCAGCACCGCCGCCAGTTGACCGGCACCGTAGGCCAGCAGGAGACCTCTCCAGGGTATTCCGACGCCGACCGCCAGGAACGAGATGGTCAGGCAGGAGAGGTCCGCCAGCCAGTAGGCGAGCCCCATCACCGCCGAGCGCGCCCATACCCCCGGCGTCGGGCTGACCGCCGCCAGCTCGTCGGTCCAGCCCTGGACCACCGCGGCGGCAGGTCGGGAAGGGTCGGGCCGGTGCACCAGGCGCTGGGACAGCCGCACGAGCCGGGTGACATGGGGGACGACGCGCTGGCGCTCGGTGACGGCCAGCACGCAGAGCATGGCGAAGAGCAGGATGCCGAGGATCGCCTCGACCAGGTCGTAGGTGGTGCCGAGGGAGGCGGCCAGGGCCAGGCCGACCGCGGACACCGCGGCGAGTGCGGCGAACGCCACCACATTGAAGGCGACGATCACCCAGCCGGCCAGCAGGTCGTCGGCGTTCCACCGGCGGTACTGGCGGAACACATAGGCGAGGTACACCACGCTGCCCCCGGGGAAGGAGTTCTGAATGGCCGAGCCGGCCAAGGTGATGCCGAACATGCTGCCCGCGGGAACCCTGACCCCCCCTGAGCGGAGGAGGCGGCGCTCCAGCGACGAAAGCGCCAGGTAGGACGTCGCCTCGGCGGCGACGGCGAGGGCCACCCATTCCCAGCGCAGCCTGCGGAGGTATCCGGTGACGCCGGCCAGCTCCTCGGTCTTGCCGGACACCGCCCACGCCGCCACGCCGACGGCGGCGATCCCCACGGCGAAGCGGAGGTAAGGCCACGCCTTGGACCAGGTCCCCCTCGGCCGCGCCGCTCGGCGGGCGGCCGAGGTCGGCGGTTCGGGCGGACGGTCCACTGCGCAGCGATTCTGGCACCGGGCGTCCCTCCACGGAGGCCGGTGCCGCTAGGCGGCCGGCTGCGCTACCATGTTCGACGGCCATCCGGCCCGTCGATGCGCGCGGCAGCGGGCGACGAACGGGCCCTTTGCCGCCGCCCCAGAGAGAGGTGAGGTTTGCCGACAATCGCGCAGCTGGTCCGGAAGGGCCGCGAACAAAAGACGTCCAAGACCAAGACGCCGGCGCTGCGCGGCGCCCCTCAGCGGCGCGGGGTGTGCACCCGGGTCTACACCACCACGCCGAAGAAGCCGAACTCTGCGCTTCGCAAGGTCGCCAGGGTGCGCCTCACCAGCGGGGTCGAGGTGACCGCCTACATCCCCGGCGAGGGGCACAACCTCCAGGAGCACTCGATCGTGCTCGTCCGAGGCGGACGGGTCAAGGACCTGCCCGGGGTGCGCTACAAGATCATCCGAGGCACCCTCGACACTTCGGGGGTCCGCGACCGCAAGCAGGCGCGCAGCCGATACGGAGCCAAGCGGTCATGAGCCCCCAGCCCGTTGCGACAGCCCCCGTGGCCGCCCCGCCGGTCTGCGAGCCGGGGAGGGTGAAGTAGATGCCGCGCAAAGGACCGGCGCCCCGGCGCGACCTCCAGCCCGACCCTGTCTACCGGTCGGTGCTCGTGACCCAGATCGTCAACAAGGTCCTCTCCCGGGGCAAGCGCAGCCTGGCCGAGCGGATCGTCTACCAGGCCCTCGACATCGTCAAGGAGCGCGGCGACGGCGACGCCCTCGGCGTGGTCAAGCGGGCGGTGGAGAACACCAAGCCGCAGCTGGAGGTCAAGAGCCGCCGGGTCGGCGGCGCCACCTACCAGGTGCCCGTGGAGGTGAGGCCCAAGCGTGCCAACACCCTTTCGATCCGCTGGCTCGTCGGCTACTCCCGCCAGCGCCGGGAGAAGACCATGGCCCAGAAGCTGGCCGCCGAGCTGCTCGACGCCTCCAACGGGGTCGGCGCCGCCGTGAAGCGCCGGGAAGACATGCACAAGATGGCCGAGTCGAACAAGGCCTTCGCCCACTACCGCTGGTAAGCCAAGCCGGCACACAGGAAGCACGATGGCAGAACCGACAGCAACACGCGCCAAGCCCCTGGACAAGGTCCGCAACATCGGGATCATGGCCCACATCGACGCGGGTAAGACGACGACTACCGAACGGATCCTCTTCTACACGGGGATCAACTACAAGATCGGCGAGGTCCACGAAGGCGCTGCGACCATGGACTGGATGCCCCAGGAGCAGGAGCGGGGCATCACCATCACCAGCGCCGCGACCACCTGCGAGTGGAACGGCACCCGCATCAACATCATCGACACGCCCGGCCACGTCGACTTCACCGTCGAAGTGGAGCGCTCCCTCCGCGTCCTCGACGGGGCGGTCGCCGTGTTCGACGCGGTGGCCGGCGTAGAGCCGCAAACCGAGACGGTCTGGCGCCAAGCCGACAAGTACGGCGTGCCGCGCATGTGCTTCGTCAACAAGATGGACCGCATCGGCGCCGACTTCTTCCGCTGCGTCGAGATGATCAAGGATCGCCTGGACGCGACCGTCGCCGTCGTCCAGCTACCCATCGGCTCGGAGAGCGAGTTCAAGGGATGCGTCGACCTGCTCGGCATGAAGGCGATGGTGTGGACCGACGAGGCTGCGAAGGGGGAGAAGTTCGACCTCGTCGAGATCCCCCCGGCCATGCACGACGAGGCCGAGAAGTACCGCCACCAGCTGATCGACACCCTGTCGAACTTCGACGACTCGATAACCGAGAAGTACCTCGGCGACGAGGAGATCACCGCCGGGGACCTCGAGAGGGCGCTGCGCGCGGCGACCATCGCCGGCCAGGTCGTGCCCGTGCTGTGCGGGTCGGCGTTCAAGAACAAGGGCGTGCAGCCCATGCTCGACGCCGTTGTCGCCTACCTTCCAAGCCCGCTCGACATACCCCCCACCCGGGGCACCGACATCAAGGGCGTCGAGGAGCTGGAACGGCGAGCCGATGACAACGAGCCGTTCGCCGCTCTGGCCTTCAAGATCATGACCGACCCGCACCTGGGCAAGCTCACCTACGTGCGGGTCTACTCCGGCAGGCTCACCACCGGCAGCCAGGTCATCAACTCCACCAAGGACCGCAAGGAGCGAGTGGGGCGCATCCTGCAGATGCACGCCAACCACCGCGAGGACCGCGATGCCTGCTTCGCCGGCGACATCGTCGCCCTCGTCGGCCTGAAGCAGACGACCACCGGCGACACCCTCTGCGACCCGAGCGCCCCGATCGTCCTCGAATCCTTGGACTTCCCCGAACCGGTGATCCACGTCGCCGTCGAGCCGAAGACCAAGAACGACCAGGACAAGCTGTCCCGGGCGCTGCAGGCACTCTCCGAGGAGGATCCGACCTTCCAGGTCCACTCCGACGAGGAGACCGGCCAGACAGTCATCGGCGGCATGGGCGAGCTGCACCTCGAGGTGCTCGTCGACCGGATGCTGCGCGAGTTCAAGGTGGACGCCAACGTCGGCAAGCCTCAGGTCGCCTACCGCGAGACGATCAAGAAGGCCGTGCAGAAGGTCGAGACCCGCTACGTGCGCCAGACCGGCGGCCGGGGCCAGTACGGCCATGTCGTCTTGGACCTCGAGCCGACCGGCCCCGGCGGGGGCTACGAGTTCGTAGACAAGATCACCGGCGGCATCATCCCGAAGGAGTACATCCCTTCGGTCGACGCCGGCATCCAGGACGCCATGCAGTCCGGTGTCCTGGCCGGTTACCCGGTCGTCGACGTGCGGGCCACGCTCGTTTTCGGGTCCTACCACGAGGTCGACTCCTCCGAGATGGCGTTCAAGATCGCCGGATCCATGTGTTTCAAGGAGGCCTGCCGCCGGGCGCATCCCGTGCTGCTCGAGCCGATCATGGCGGTCGAGGTCGTCACGCCGGAGGACTACATGGGCGACGTGATCGGAAACCTGTCGTCCAGACGGGGCAAGGTGGAGGGCATGGAGCAGCGTGGGACCTCCCAGGTGATCCGCGCCCAGGTGCCCCTCGCCGAGATGTTCGGCTACGCTACCGACCTCAGGTCGCGCACCCAGGGGCGGGCGACCTACAGCATGCAGTTCAGCTCGTACCAGGAAGTTCCCGACTCCATCGCCCAGGAGATCGTGAAGCGAATCCGGGGCGAGTAGCCACTTCCAGAACCACTATCTTTTAGTACCGCGTCAGGATCCGGCCCGGTGGCCGGCAACCAAGCCCTAGGAGCGAGCCTTTCCATGGCAAAGCAGAAGTTCGAGCGCACCAAGCCCCACCTCAACATCGGCACGATGGGCCACATCGACCACGGCAAGACCACCTTGACCGCGGCGATCACCAAGGTCCTAGCCGAGCGGTACCCCGAGGGCAACGCTCCTGTGGCGTTCGACCAGATCGACAAGGCTCCCGAGGAACGCCAGCGCGGCATCACCATCAACATCGCCCACGTCGAGTACCAGACCCCCAAGCGCCACTACGCCCATGTCGACATGCCGGGCCACGCCGACTACATCAAGAACATGATCACCGGCGCGGCCCAGGTCGACGGTGCGATCCTGGTCGTGGCCGCCACGGACGGCCCGATGGCCCAGACGCGCGAGCACGTGCTGCTCGCCAGGCAGGTCGGGGTGCCGTCGATCGTCGTGGCGCTCAACAAGGCTGACGCAGTCGACGACGAGGAGCTGCTCGACCTCGTCGAACTCGAGGTCAGGGAGCTGCTCAACCAGTACGAGTTCCCCGGCGACGACACCCCCGTGATCAGGGTCTCGGCGCTCAAGGCCCTCGAGGGGGACAAGGAATGGGAGGACAAGATCATCGAGCTGATGGAGGCGGTCGACGAGTTCGTGCCCGAGCCCGAGCGCGACCTCGACAAGCCGTTCCTCATGCCGATCGAGGATGTCTTCACCATCCAGGGCCGTGGGACGGTAGTCACCGGAAAGGTGGAGCAGGGCCGGATCAAGGTGGGCGAGGATGTCGAGATCGTCGGCCTTCGGCCCACCCAGAAGACCGTGTGCACCGGCGTGGAGATGTTCCGCAAGCTCCTCGACGAGGGCCAGGCAGGCGACAACATCGGCGCCCTGCTCCGCGGCACCAAGAAGGAGGACGTCGAGCGCGGCCAGGTCCTGTGCAAGCCGGGCTCCATAACCCCCCACACGCAGTTCGAAGCCGCCATCTACGTCCTGTCGAAGGAGGAGGGCGGCCGCCACAAGCCGTTCTTCAACAACTACCGGCCGCAGTTCTACTTCCGGACCACCGACGTCACCGGGAGCATCACGCTCCCCGAGGGAACCGAGATGGTCATGCCCGGCGACAACACGACCATCCAGGTGGAGCTGCAGAAGCCGATCGCCATGGACGAGGGCTTGCGCTTCGCCATCCGGGAGGGCGGCCGCACCGTGGCGTCCGGCCGGGTCACGAAGATCATCAAGTAGCGCTCGTGGCAGACGGCACGAAGCAGCGGATCCGAATACGCCTCAAGGCGTACGACCACGAGATCCTCGACCAGTCGACCAAGAAGATCGTCGAGACGGTGCTACGCACCCAGGCCCGGGTTCGGGGCCCGGTGCCGCTGCCCACCGAGCGCAACCGTTTTACGGTCATCCGTTCGCCGCACAAGTACAAGGACAGCCGCGAGCACTTCGAGATGCGCATCCACAAGCGCCTGCTCGACATCGTCGAGCACACACCGAAGACCGTCGACTCGCTTCAGCGCATCGAGCTGCCGGCGGGCGTCGACATCGAGATCAAGATACAGCAGAATTAATACTGAGAGTCGTTGATAGGCAATCTGATTGCCTATCGGCGGACGATCTGATCGACAGGTTCGTCGCTCGGTATCCCAATCCGAAGACCGCCCAGCAGTACGAGTCGGAGTTGACGGCTCTGTTCGCCTTCGCTGGGGTTTCCCACCCGCGGCGGCTCAGCGAGGCGGTGGTGAATCAGTGGGTCGGCCAGGCCCGGGCCAACAACACCCGTCGGGGTCGGATGGCTCGGGCGTGTGCTTTCCTACGTTGGTGCGTTCGCCATGGGGAGGCCGATCCGGCGCTGGTTGAGGACCTGCAGAGTCGGGAGAACCCGTTGCGGGCTACGCCTCCGATCTACGGCAAGCTCCAGGGGAAGTACCCGGCCCGGTGGCTCAGCCACGAGGAAGTGTTCGGAACTCTCCTGGATGTCTGCGATGAGTCCGATGTCGGTCGCCGGGATGAGCTGATCCTCCGTCTCGGGCTAGCCGGGATGCGGGTGTCCGAGATCCAGCACATCACCGTCGGGGGCCTGGTGGTCGGCGGCGAACCAGTGTTGCAGTGGATCGGAAAGAAGAGCCGGCCCCGAAGGGTCGCCGTCGGTCCCGCCCTCTTCTCGCTCCTGACGGACTATCTCGACCGGTACGGCGCGGCCGCCGGCCGTCCGCTCGACTTGGGCGATCCCCTGGTGTGCCGGCAGAAAACCGGCGCTCACGCGGCAACGGGCGCCTCCGTTTGCTGAGAAACTCCCGGCTTCATCATCGTCCGTATTGTGCACTACGGCTGTGAGGGCGTGAGCAGCGTCCTGGCCGGAATCGTATCCGTCTGGCGCGACCAACGGGAGGAGAATGGGTCGGCTCGACCTGCTCCAGATCCGACACTAGGAACCGTGTGGGGACAGCCCTCGACTACGCCCTTGAAGTTGCGTCGTCAGACGACAACGTACGGGCCACCCTCGACTGGATGAGGGAGGTCGGTTTCGTCATACGGACTGAGCGGGGAGGGCGGGACGAATCCTTCGGAAACGTGCTCCTCGACTTCGAGCGCCCCCCGACAGCCATCCGACTCATTCGCGACCGCGGCCAATGGACTCTCGGGATAGCTCCGGATGGGGGGCCAATTCGTCGGCCTACAGGTCCTCCTCAGCGCAAGAGACGGACAGGAAATACCTGTACCCGACTCCGACCCGGCTGCCTTCCTACTGGTCGTGCTGCCCGAAGGGCTGTCTTGGGAAGCCACCGTTCCCGAAGTCGTGGCTTGGCTCGGAGAGGGAGACAGGTCCGCCGAGATCGAACGCGCTCAGATAGGCGGGCGAGCGGCCGTACGCGCCTGGCTGGATCGCCGAAGAGGAAGTGCTCGGCCTGCCTGACTCGCCGAGCAGAACGCTCACATTCCGTCGCGGGTTCGAACCGGTAGCGCACGGCGCTGGACGCGGCGCTATGCGCTGGTGCCGGGAACCTGACTGGCTACCCGTTCAGCGAGTCTCATGAAAAGGTCGTCTACTGTTATGTCCGAGGCTGGCACATCGCGAAGTATGTCGAAAGCGTCATCCTGGCCCTTATAGAAAGCGGTGCTCAACCCTCTCGAGAGGGCAGGTCCTAGGTAATCGATGTACTTCGAGATCGCGTACCGAGACGGCCACTGAGGTGTCGCATCCCTGAAGCCAGGACTACCACGACTTCTCCCAGCCATCGCATCTCTGACAGCGAAGCTTGCCGAGCCAGTTCAGGCAGAACAGCGAGAAGCTCATCGAGGCAAGATGCGACTGCATGATCGTCGGCGTAGAGCACCGGTGCGCCGTCAACCGCTCGCAGTTCAAGCATGACAAATAGTGTGTCACCCGCTGGAACGGGACGATGGCATGTCAGAACGTGAGCGCATCCGGTTACGGCTAAGGACCGTCGGTGGACGCGATATTCGGCGTTCGGAGCGGCAGCCGTGCTCTAGGACTTCCCGACGCGCATGAGGGACAGGTCGGGCACGCCATCGAAGATGCCGTCGCCAGCCACAAGGTCCAAGTCAAGCGCTAGGGCTGTTCCGGCGACCCATCGATCGGCCTCATGAATCTTCTGAGCGAGAGGATGCCCGGCCGAGTGAGCCCAGGCTCGAAGGGGTGGCACACCTGAGGATCAGAAGCTCTCCGGTGTGGACGATGTCGAGATCGGCGAGAGACCGGTCTAAGCGCCTCATCCGGAGCTCCCCCCAACCGGCCCGCAGGGCACCGTACCGAAGCTCGGTTACCGAAGCGAACGAGACGATTCGGGTCCGGGTTCCGATAGCTCGACGGACTTCTTCGGACCGCTGGGTCGGTCTCGGGTCCAGCGTGCTGAGCGCTCGGTGTCGACGACGACGTGAGTCGACCGGTTCCGGTCGGTCATGCCTCGGCGATGATGGCGTGGAAGGCGTCCCACTCCTCGTCGCTCACGTCGGGGATGGCAAACTCCGTGGCGTCGAGGCGCGATCGAAACTCCCACAGGCGCGGATCGTCGACGGCGAACACATGGAGGCGGCGCTCCTCGTCGTGGCGTTCCACACTTGACACACAATGATCGTATCGAGCAGATGAGACGGTGACGGCTGCACGCCTCGTCTCCGTCGCCTTCGGCGCCGCTCCGCACGGTCGCCTGGAGGCGACCGCTTGGCTCAAGACAAGTCTGAACGGTCACACGGCTGCGAGAGCATGGCCACGCCATGCAACGAATCGAACACCGCGATCCCAATCGGCGACCATGACGTCCCCCGAATCTCCGGATCGGATCGCGTACGACCTCGAGGAGGCGTTGGAGCTCCTTGCCGCCCTCGAGGACGCCTTGGAAGTTGTGGCAGCCACCGACTACCTGGGCGTTGTGGCCGAAGTCGAGAACGAAGTCGCCAGGCTTCACCGTAAACTTGGCTTCGATCATCCTGGAGGTGAAGATGGCCGCTGAGCTCTTGAGAGCCCCAGAAGCCGCTCGCCGGCTTGAGATGCCGACGAAGGAACTCCTGCGGCTGATCTACGAGCGGAAGATCCGGTACGTCATGGTCAAGGGGATCGCTCACATTCCTGACGATGCGGTGGAGGAGTACCGTGCCAAGCCCGCCTGACGGGGCCGGAAGCGATCCGGTTCGTACAACTACGGTTGTATATCAACCTAAGGGGGGATCAGGATACAGCAGAACTAACGCTATTAACCTAAGACGTGTTGACGTAGGGCCTCCCGCGTGGGAGGCCCTTGTCGCGCAGTTCGCCTTGCGGTATCCCAGCGCCAGCACCCGGCGGTAATACGAGCGGGACCTGAAGGCTCTGTTCGTCTTCGCCGGGGTTGACCATCCTGGGTTGTTGACTGAGTCGGTCGTGCTGGCGTGGTGTGGGCAGGGGAGAGCGAACAACACAGTTCGCAATACGCTCTCCCGGCCTTGCACTTTGATGCGGTGGTGCGTTCGTCAGGGCGAGGCCGACGCCACCCTCATGGAGGCGTTGATGAGCCGGGACAACCCGCTTTGCCAGATCTCTCGCTTGTACGGGAAGGTCCAGGGTGTGCGCCCGGCTCGATGGCTCAGCCACTCGGAGGCGTTCGAGCAGCTGATCGGCGCCTATCGGGACGGCACCGACCTGGGGCTGCGGGACGAGGCGCTCATCCGGCTCGGCCTGGCGGGGATCCGAGCGGTCGAGATAATCCACCTACGGGTCGGTGACCTCCGTCTCCACAATGCCGAGCCCCGGATCGCGTGGATAGGCAAGAAGCGGCGGGCCCGGGTGATCGTGCCCGGCCCATCGTTGATCGCGACTCTCGACGCCCTGTTTGATTGCCGGCAGGAGTTGCTCGGCCGCACGCTCCGCCCCGACGAGCCGGTCATCTGTTGTGGCAAGTCCGGCACCGGCAGCGGGTTGCTCGCTCCCGACCGGCCGTTCGCCGAAGCCGCGGTACCACGCCTCGCCGAACGCGCGGCGGTGACGCTCGAGCGTCCGGCCGTCTGGGACCCACTGCTTCCATTCGCCCGGGTAGGTGAAGGTGATCCACAGCGGTCGGTCGCCCAGCATCTCGAACGGCAGCGAAAGCACCCACCGCCACACTTCCCGCCGGCTGCGTTCCGACATCCCCTTGGCTCCGCGCCCCAGGCGCTCTTCGGCCGCCTTTCTCGCCGTTTCCAGCTCCTTGGACCCGCAGTAATCGGCCACCTCGTCAGGATCCAGCGTGTCGAGGAAGAGTTCTTCATTCTCCCGGCGCTCCTGCTCTTCGGCGGCCAGGATCTCCGCTTCTTCGTCTGGGTCGAACCGGTTGAACTCGATCGACTCGCCAGCCTCCTCCAGGTCCTCGAGCTGGCGGACGACCTGGTCTATGAGCGGACCCAAGCGACCCCGGCCGAACCTGGTGCGCAGTCCGAGCTGATGGCGCAACCTGACGTGCCCGGGAGCGACCTCCACGAAGAAGCGCTCACGCGCACGCTGGTCCCTCGGGTTCGTCGGCACTCGGGCCATCACCATTGTCCGTATTGTGCATCCTGAGTGTGACGGCCTCGTTGCCCTGTGCCGCGGGCCCCGGCGATCTCAGCCCGATGAACTCGGAGTTAGTCACGTCAAGGCGACGACCGATGCGGCCCAAGCGCCCCTCCCCGAACTGGGTCATCGCGTAGAGCGAAATAACTTGGGCGTTTGGGTCGCTCCGCTCGTCGAGTCAGCGGTGGGGCGGCGATCTATGCAGCGACGGTGACCGAGAGCAGCTGAGGTGGTTCGATCTCTTGAGGAACAGGCTCCCCGTCGGCGAGCAGACCTGCGATGTGAACCTCTATCGCTTCGACTGCACGCTGCTTACACTCCTCGATGGTCCTGCCGTGGGTGAAGCAGCCGGGCAGCGCAGGGACCGACACGACGAAGTCTCCGTCTTCTTCCGGTTCCACCACGATCGTGTACGTGCGCACTGTCGTCATCCTCTCACA
>Ga0209061_1005300_pt1 | contig 11418 bp, 6 predicted proteins | sample Coa_R1_10_FD_187157 | JGI IMG/M metagenome (GOLD analysis project Ga0209061, IMG submission 187157) | Surface soil microbial communities from Centralia Pennsylvania, which are recovering from an underground coalmine fire - Coalmine... | ecosystem: Environmental > Terrestrial > Soil > Unclassified... | reverse complement strand
CGACGGCGGAAGGCGGTCAGTTGTGCCGCCGCTACGCGCTCGGGTGTGGGGGTCCAGAGCGGTCCGTCCCGCCACGTCTCGCTCGTCATCGCCGCCTGCCCAATCCTCGATGTGCACCGTACCGCACCGGGGACGTCCGAGAAGTCCGCTGACGCGGTGCCGGGGGCTGACACGTGCCGGGGCATCACGCCACGCCGGCGCCTCACGCCGTGCTGGGGCATCACGCCACGCCGGCGCCTTACGCCGTGCTGGGGGCCTCCCACAGGTTGATGCCGGCGTCCCGGGCGTATCGATCGATATCGGCGAGTTCCTCGGAGGTGAAGTCGAGATTTGCCAGTGTCGCGACATTCTCCTCGAGCTGCGCGACGCTGCTCGCTCCGATCAGCGCCGATGTCACCCGCTCGTCCCGGAGCACCCAGGCGATCGCCATCTGGGCGAGGCTCTGCCCGCGGCGGCGGGCCAATTCGTTGAGCGACCGGACGAGGGTGAGCCGTTCCTCGGTAAGCATCTCCGGCGTAAGGAAACGCCCTTTCGCCGCACGCGAGTCAGCGGGAATGCCGTCCAGGTACCGGTCCGTGAGCATCCCCTGGGCGAGCGGCGAGAAGGCGATGCAGCCCACGCCTTCATCGCCGAGCACGTCGAGGAGCTCCTCCTCGATCCACCGGTTGAGCATCGAGTACGACGGTTGGTGGATGAGCAGCGGCGTGCCCATAGACCGCAGGATGCGCACCGCCTCTCGGGTTCGTTTCGCTGAATAGGAGGAGATCCCCACGTACAAGGCCTTTCCCTGCCGGACAGCGGTATCGAGGGCGCCGAGGGATTCTTCCAGCGGAGTATCGGGATCGAAACGGTGGTGGTAAAAGATATCGACGTACTCCAATCCCATCCGGCGCAGACTCTGATCCAGGCTGGCGAGGAGGTATTTACGGGAGCCGAGATCCCCGTAAGGCCCCGGCCACATGTCCCAGCCCGCCTTGGTCGAAATGATGAGCTCGTCCCGGTACGGGCGGAAATCTTCGGCGAGAATACGGCCGAAATTCTTCTCCGCCGCACCGTACGGCGGGCCGTAATTATTCGCAAGGTCGAAGTGGGTGATGCCGAGGTCGAAGGCGCGGCGCAAAATCGCGCGCTGGGTCTCCAGCGGCCGATCGTCGCCGAAGTTGTGCCAGAGTCCCAAGGAAATCACCGGGAGCCGGATACCGCTCCGGCCGCACCGGCGGTAGATCATACCGTCGTACCGACTCTCCGCGGCTTGATAGGTCATGGCGCCTCGCCCTCGGTCCAGCAACTTACGTGATGACGGAGGGGACGCCGGCCCGACGTCCCCTCCGTCATCTTGCCATCCCGGGTCGGCCTCAGGAAGTGACCTGGGTGGAGCCGAGGGTGACGGGAATCGTCAGCTGTTGGGCGCCGCGGATGATGTGCAGGGTGACCGTCGTTCCCGGTTTCTTCGCGCGGATTGCCGCTTGCAACGCCGCTGCATCCGCCGTTTGCTGATTGCCGACCGCGGTGATGACGTCACCCGCCTGCACGCCAGCTTGAGCGGCCGGTCCGCTCGGCTGCACCTCCACGACGGCCGCTCCGTTCGGCGCATCCGTCACCACAACCCCGAGAAATGCGGTCGTCTGGCTTGGCGAGGAGGAGCCGGATGCCGACTTCCCGGCTTCCAGTGCGGGCAGCGCCGCGGTCACGGCATTGCTCGGAATCGCGAAGCCGATATTCTGCGCGGGCTCGCTCGGCGTTCCGGTCGCCACGGCCACGTTGATGCCGATGACCTCGCCACTGGTATTGACAAGCGGCCCTCCGCTGTTGCCGGGGTTGATGGCGGCGTCCGTCTGCAGAAGCCCGGTCAGATTCTCGCTGCTGTCCCGCAGGCTTCGATTCGTTGCCGAAATGATGCCTTCGGTGACGGTCGGCTGACCACCGTAACCGAGCGCATTCCCAATCGCCAGCACCGTGTCACCGACGTGCACGGTCGACGAATTCGCAAACGTTGCAGGTACAAGACCGGACACTCCGGACACCTTGAGCACGGCGAGGTCCTTCGTCGTGTCAATGCCGACGATTGACGCGGCGTGCGTACCGCCGTTCCCGGGCAGCGTCACGTTTATTTGCGTTGCGCCGTTGACGACGTGCGCGTTCGTCACGACGAGCCCGTCGGAGCTGATGATGATTCCGGTTCCTGCCCCGCTTGCCATGAATCCGCCGAATCCACCGAATCCACCACCGCCGCCGGGTCCGGTGGTCACGGTGTCGTTGATCAAGACGACGGACGGGAGAATTTTCGCCAACGCCGACTGGATGGAACTTGCCGGTGCCGCTTGCGGGGCCGCAGCGGCGGCCGCGGTCGTCCCGGCGGAAGCAGTTCCGCGATCGAGGGAGTGCACGACCACGCCCGTCGTACCGGCGGACACCACGACCGCAGCCAGCACAGCCGCAAGCCAACCGACCGCCCGGCGCATCCGAGGCGTCTCCCGCTCGTGCGAAACCAGTACATCCGCCGGCGGCGCCGAGGGTGGTGGAGGCTCCGATGCCGGTGACGATGCGTGCGACCCCTCTGACGCCGGTTGAGGCGGCTGCTCCGCCCACGATCGCGCTTCGGCCGGCGCGCCATCCTCCTCCGCACGCCCGCGATCCAGGCGCCTCTCAGCTCCATCGCCGCCGGCGTGTGGTCGCGTCCACCACGGCCCAGCGTCCGGATTCCCCAGGTTCTCCGTGAAATCGTCTGCGTTCATCGTTTCCCCTCTCGTCTTCACTGCGTGCTCACCCTCGAGCGTTCCGGTGGAACCTGGGAGTCTGCTGAGCCGACAATGAAGAGAGCCGAAAAAAGGGGAGGGACATCACGATGTCAGACGAAGCACGCGACGTTGCGGATATTCCAGCGCAGGCCGATAACCGGGCGCTCGTCGTGGTCGACGTCCAGCCGACCTTCTGCGAAGGCGGCGAACTGCCGGTAGCCGGTGGAAACGCGACAGCTGACCGGATTGCGGCTTACCTCGCGGACGCAGCGGACAACTATCGCCTCATCGTCACGACGCAGGATTGGCACATCGAACCCGGCTCCCACTTCTCCACAACTCCGGATTTCGTCGATACCTGGCCGCCGCATGGCATTGCTGGGACGCCAAACGCGGAGCTGCACCCGGCAATCGCAAAGGCGATTTCCGCCCTTCCCCGCGTCGTGTCTTTACGCAAGGGGGCATACCAGGCGGCGTACTCCGGCTTTGAAGCCACCGACGACGCCGGCCACGATCTCGCCTGGCACTTGGCAGCCAACGACATCAGGGAGGTGGACATCTGCGGTATCGCCGAGAGCCATTGCGTCAAGGCCACCGCACTGGACGGCGCGCGCCTCGGATATCGGGTCACGGTGCTCACCGATCTCACCGTGCCCGTCACACCGGAGCTCGGGGAGCAGGCGCGATCGGAGATGCTGGCCGCGGGTGTCCGGCTTCGCCGGGCCGCATAGCTCGCCGAGCGGTCCCGCGCCGGCGATGATTCCGGGCTTCGCGCTGCCGGCCGCGCAGATCCCAGGACCGGTCCCGCGCCGGCTCTGACCTGGGGGTTGACGCCGCCGGTCCCGGTGGCCTAGAAACGAACCACACGTCATCTCCCTGTGAGAAAGGGCCGGTCATGATTTCTTCCGCGTGTGAGAGCGCTCTCGCAGAGCGTCGGGTGCGCGACCGGGAGGTGCCCCGTCCAGGGTGGCGCCGCGCCGGCCTCATCGTAGCGATCATGCTTGCGGTGGCCGGTGGGACGACCCCCGCCGCGTTGGCGGCGTCGGCCCTCGACGCGCACGCCGGACACACGCCGGACTTCGGCAGCAACGTGATCATCTTTGATCCGAGCATGCCGACGACCGAGATTCAGGCCACCGTGGATGCGATCGCCGCCCAGCAGACTGCGAACGAGTTCGGTTCGCAGCGTTACGCCCTGCTCTTCCGGCCCGGGACCTACGGGACACCGGCGGATCCCCTGGTCATCCCCGTCGGGTACTACACCCAGATCGCCGGTCTGGGGGCAAGTCCAGGGGACGTCGTGATCAATGGAAAGGTCAATGTCTATAACCAATGCCTGGCGCCGGACAACTGCATCGCCTTGACGAATTTCTGGCGGTCGGTCTCCAACCTCACCATCGCTGTCGCCGGACAGTCCGGCTGTCGAGCGGGAACCGACTTCTGGGCCGTTTCACAAGCATCACCGATGCGGCGGGTATCGGTGGTCGGCGGGAACGTGTCGCTGATGGACTACTGCACCGCCGGGCCGCAGTATGCGAGCGGCGGTTTCATCGCCGATTCGGCGTTCAGCAGCGGCACGGTCATCAACGGCTCCCAACAGCAGTTCTTGGTGCGCAATTCACACCTCGACGGGTGGACGAACGGCGTGTGGAACCAGGTTTTCGCCGGTACGATCGGCGCACCGGCACAGTCGTTCCCCAACCCGCCGTACACAACCCTTGACACCAACCCAATCTCGCGGGAAGCGCCATTCCTCTACCTCGACGGCACCGGACAGTACCGCGTCTTCGTACCGGACGCCCAACGCAATTCCCGGGGCACCACGTGGGAAGCCGGACCGACACCGGGCTATTCGCTGCCTCTGTCACGCTTCTACATCGCTCGGCCGACGGATTCGGCGGAACGTCTCAACGCGGCCCTCGCCCGCGGCATGAACCTGCTCTTCACGCCGGGTGTTTATGCCGTCGATCGCACCCTCGACGTACGCCGGCCCAACACGATTCTGCTCGGCATGGGACTTGCCACGTTGGAGGCCACCGGCGGAGTGCCGGTGCTGCGTACGGCGAACGTCCCCGGAATCGAGGTCGCCGGTCTCATCGTCGACGCCGGCCCGCGGAATGCTCCCGTCCTGGTGCAAATCGGCGAACGGCACGGCAGTCCCGCCGCGTGGGTCCACGCCCCGTGGAGTGACCCACGGAATCCGACGCTGCTGGCGGACGTGTTCTTCCGGATCGGCGGGCCGCACCTCGGTAGAGCGACTGTGAGCCTCGAGGTCAACACCAACGACGTACTACTCGACGACATTTGGGCGTGGCGGGCCGACCACGGCAGCGGCGTCGGCTGGACGTCAAACACCGCAGACACCGGACTCATCGTGAATGGCGATCGGGTCGCCGCCACCGGTCTTTTCGTCGAGCATTACCAGAAGGACGAAGTCATCTGGACCGGCGAACACGGCTCGACCATCATGTTCCAGAACGAAATGCCGTACGACCCACCGAACCAGGCCGCCTGGCGCCACGGCGGGACACTTGGCTACGCCGCCTACACAGTGGCATCAACGGTGCACACGCACGAGGCCTGGGGTCTCGGCAGCTACTGCTACTTCAACATGGCTCCGACGATTCACGCGAGCCGGGCGTTCGCCGTGCCGGAGAACGGCGGCGTGCGTCTCCACGACATCCTCGACTTGTCGATCACTAATCATGGAACGATCGACCATGTCGTCAACGACTACGGTCCGCCAACGGACGCGAACACGACGCCGAATTATGTCCTCGAGTATCCACCCGGGGCCTGAGAGCGCAGAGCATCAGCCAGCCGCCGGGAGTCTGACAACCTGGAGCATTCGCCCGGAGTGTGAGAGCGCAGAGTATCCGCCCGAAGACGCGACAAGCGTCGGCCTCTCCCCCTGCTGAGCGACCGCCTGCCGGTGAGGGAGAATGTCGACCAGCGGTGCCGGTGGGGGTAGGCGGTCCACCGGCACCGCCATCCATTTCGGCGCAGAGCGTGCGGCATTCCCGTGCGGCGGGCGCGGCGCTCCGGTCCACCGCATCAGCTCCCGGAGGACCCGATGGCAGCATTCGTCGCACGCATCGACCAGGGGACGACGAGTACCCGGTGCATCATCGTCGACCACGAGGGCAATGCCGTCGGTTCCTCCCGTGCAACGCGACGCCGGATATCGCGGCTGGAAACAGGCAATCGCCCGCGCCCTTTACCGACCGGCGGATCCAGACATTGCGGAACCGGACCGGTCAGCACCTCCGCGGTGAGAGAGCAGATCAGCGATGCCCACGATTCCCGCTACCGCAACGAAACCAAGGCAACCGAGAATGCTCACCCGCAACGCGTGCGCATACACCTCGAACGCATGCGGACTGGTGTCCGCGCGCAGCACACCGGCCTGAGTGATATCAGCAAAAAAGAGCGCACTGACCGCAGCGATCCCTACGGCGGAGCCGACCCGTTGAGACGTCTGCAGGACGCCGGCGGCACTTCCACTGCCCCACCGGGGAACCTCGCCGAGTGTCACCGTCTGATTCGGCGCAATAACCGTGCCGCTGCCGATTCCGGCAACGAGAAGCGGCAACAGCAATGCCCATCCGACGTCGTGCCGGACGTGACCCGTCACCGCAAACATGGCAAGCAATCCGATGACGACCAAACACAATCCCGCAACCACCTGAGCTCGGCCGAACCGGGCGACGTGCCGCCCACCGATACCAGCCGCAGCCCCGGAGCCAATCGCGAACGGCAGTGCGGTAAGCCCGGCCAGCAGCGCGCTGTATCCCAGACCGACCTGCAAATACACGGTGAGAACGAGAAAAAGTGGGGTGAATCCCGCGAAATACACGCCGGCCAGGGTGGTCCCAAAGGAGTACGACCGGAGCCGAAACAGCCGCAGGTCAACCATGGGTTCGCCGCCACGGCGGGCAAGCGCCGCCTCCCGAAGGACAAAAATCGCGAGCAGCACGGCGGCCAGTCCCTCCAGCCACCACGGCCGGGCGGCGAGCGACCGCTGATCTCCCTCGACGAACGGCCAGAGAACGGCGTACATGGCCGCGGCAAACACAAGAACGCCGGGGAGATCGAGGCTCGCCCGCCGCTCGGTATGCATCGACCCGCGGGGCAAGTACCGGCGGGCCAGCCAGAGCGTCACAGCGCCGATCGGCACGTTGATGTAAAAAATCCACCGCCAGCCGTCATGGGTTCCGGCGGCAGCGATCAGCGCCCCGCCAGCCAGCGGACCGATCGCGGTCGAAACACCGACGACCGCGCCGAAGAGGCCGAATGCTTTCCCGCGCTCCCGGCCGCTGAACAGCACCTGAATGAAGCCTGCGATCTGCGGACTGACGATTCCACCCGCCAGCCCCTGAACGATCCGTGCGCCGACCAGCCAGCCGGACGACGGTGCGGCACCGGCGAACGCGCTGGCCAGAGTGAAAAGCGCGACGCCTACGGCGAAAACCAGCCTCCGACTGCGGGCATCGCCGGCCCGTCCAGCTGGCACCAGGCTGAGACCAAACGCCAGCGAATACCCGGCTGTGATCCACTGCAGGGTGCTCGGCGTGGCGGACAGTCCGGTACGGATCGACGGCAACGCGACATTGACGATGCTGATGTCCAGCAGGGTCATGAACCCGGCGAGAAAACAAACCGCCAGCGCCATCCAGCGCCGCGGTTCGGCATCGTGGCCGGGACTCTGGCCGCGCCCTGGATCGTCCCGCTCATCAGACGCCGACGCAGGGCCGGCGGCTATCGCCGTGCCAAGCGCCCGGTCAGCGGGGTCGCCGGTGGGTCCGCGCTGCAAGGGCGGGTCGTTCGCTGGGCCGCGCACGCAATCAGCCGCCGCAGCAGCACGAGCCGCCGCAGGCGCAGCCTGACCCCGCGGAACCCGCCGCCCCCACCATGGAGACCGCCGACCAGACGCGGGTGACATCCGTGTGGCCGTGCGGGCACTGAATACCGGTAGCCGGCTCGTGGATCGGATGATGCACGGTGAAGACCGTGTCGCAGGTGCGGCATCGGAAGTCATACGCAGCCATGGCATCCAGTGTAGGCAGCGTAGGGACAAGCGGATCTCCGAAAGGGCGGACGTGTGGGCACTCCCGCATTGACCGGACTGGCTCTTCTCGCCGCACTCGGGTGGGTCTCGATCGTGGCCGCCAGGCAGCGGTTCTGGTGGCCGGGACCGTGGTTGCCGCCCGACGACGGTGACCCGCCCACTGGTTGGCCGGCGGTTGCCGCGGTCGTCCCCGCCCGGACCGAAGCGGAGCATCTGCGGGTCACCGTGCCGACGCTCGCCGCGCAGGACTATCCCGGCCGGTTGCGGATCGTCGTGGTCGACGACGAGTCAACCGATGACACGGCCGCAACCGCGCGGCACATCCTCGCCGGACAGACCACCACCCGCACGTGGCAGGTCATCGATGGTGAACCGACACCCGCGGGATGGGCTGGGAAAGTCTGGGCGATGGCCCAGGGCCGCCGTGCCGCAGGTTCCGTCGATTGGCTCTGGTTCACGGACGCCGACATCACCCACAACCCGGACGTGCTGCGCCGCCTTGTCCGCCTGGGCGAAAGCAGGAGGCTGGACGTCGTCTCCGTGATGGCCGTGCTGCGTACGGCCACGATATGGGAGAAGCTCGTCGTCCCGGTCTTTGTCTATTTCTTCGCGCTGCTCTACCCGTTCCGGTCGCTGATGCGCGGCGGTACCGCGGCGGCTGCCGTCGGCGCGCGAACCGCCCGCTCCGCTCGGCGCGGGAAAGGACGGCGCCGGCCGCGGTTCGCAGCGGCTGGCGGGTGTCTGTTGGTGCGTGCCGACGTCCTCGATCGGGCCGGCGGTCTTGCCGCGATCCGCTCCGCGCTGATTGACGACCTCGCACTCGCCAAACTCATTGCGGTTGCCGGGGGTCGGGAGTGGCTCGGCTTCGACCCGGGGGTGCGGAGTGTCCGCGGGTATCGGCGGTTCGCCGATCTCTGGCACATGATTTCCCGCAGCGCTTACACCCAGCTGAATTACTCGCCGCTCCGGCTTCTCGGCGTGCTTCTCGGCCTCGGTCTGCTGTTCGCCGTCCCGCCCATCGCCGTCGGGGTCGGCGCGGCGCATTGGCAGTCGACCGGTGGCGACGCGATGGTCACGATCGCGCTTGGGGCCGGAGCCTGGCTGCTGGCAAGCGGCTCCTTGACGCCGACGCTGCGCCGGGTATTCCGGCTTTCACCGCTCTGGGCGATGGTGTTTCCGATGGTGGGCCTGCTATATGCGGCAATGACGGCCCATTCGGCGTGGGCGTATTACCGCGGCCGCCCGATTTCGTGGCGCGGCCGCGCGGCGACGGCGACCCGGTCCGGCCGCGGGCACCCTGCGGCGTCCGGATCACGATCGGAGTGATCGAAGCGGCCGCCGTCGGTCCGTTAGGCTGAGCCCGCAGCTGGTTCGGCCGCAGGCGATGCAGCCGAGCTAACAGGGAACCCGGTGGGAATCCGGGACTGCCCCGCAGCGGTGAGTGGGAACGACCGCCGTCAACGGCACTGGGCGACAGCCTGGGAAGCGACGGCCAGTAGGCAACGGTGACCGGCTGCTCCGGCGCCGCCGCCCACAAGTCCGAAGACCTGCCAGCCGCACACCGCCGATGGTGTTCCATGCCGACCGGACTCGCGAAGGGAGAGCCCGTGACCACCACACGTTCGTCGTCCAACCGCCCACAGGGGCCGCGCAGCCGCTCCACCGTCTACGGTTATCCGCGGCAAGGGCCGGGGCGGCAGCTCAAGAAGCTGACCGAGGCGTACTGGGCCGGACGGCTGGACGCTGACGCGTTCCTGGCGCAGACCCGTGAATTGCGCCGCGCGCGGTGGATCGAACTGCGGGACGCGGGCATCGACGAGATTCCGAGCAACGATTTCTCGTACTACGACCATGTGCTGGACACCGCCGTGATGCTGGGCGCACTGCCGCGGCGGCACGCACCCGCCATGGCGGACACCGGCCAGTCCCCCGCCGCGCGCCTGGACCGGTATTTCGCCCTGGCCCGCGGCGCCGACGACGCGGCGCCGCTGGAGATGACGAAATGGTTCACCACCAATTACCACTACCTGGTTCCCGAACTTCGGCCGGACATGGAATTCCGGCTGGATCCGACGAAGCCCTTGAGTGAATTCCGGGAGGCGAGGGAGCTTGGCCTCACGACACGGCCTGTGATTCTCGGCCCGGTCAGTTTTCTGTTGCTCTCCAAACGGGAGCCCGGCGTCCCGGGCGATTTCCAACCGCTCTCCCTCCTCGGGAAAATCATCTGCCCCTACCTGGAATTGATCCGCCGCCTCTTCGACGCCGGGGCGGAGTGGGTGCAATTCGACGAGCCCTGCCTTGTTGCCGACCAGCCCGCGCAGGTGTTGGACGCAGTCGCCACCGCGTACGCAACCCTGTGCGCGGAGGAATTTCGGCCGCGGCTCCTCGTCGCGACGTATTTTGACCGGCTCGGTGACGCCCTGCCGGTTCTCGCCGATTCACCCGTCGACGGAATCGCCATGGACATCACCGGCCCGGCGCGCGCAAATATCAATGATTTAGCGGCGATCGGCGGCATCCCCACGAAGCGGCTCGTCGCCGGTGTCGTCGACGGCCGCAATGTCTGGCGCACCGACCTCGCTGCGGCGCTGTCCACGCTCGGCACCCTGCTGGGGCTGGCGGGGCAGGTTGACGTGTCAGCGTCGTGCTCCTTGCTGCATGTTCCGTTGAGTATCGAATTCGAGCGGCAGTTGGATCCGCAGATCGCCAGCTGGCTCGCGTTCGCCCGGCAGAAACTAGAGGAAATCGTCATTCTCACCCGCGGGCTCAACGACGGCTGGGAAGCGGTCGCCGGCGACCTTCAGGTCAGTGCGGCGCGGCGGGCGACCCGGCTGGCGTCGCCGATCGTGCGGGTCGATGCGGTCCGGCGCCGAGTGGCGGAAGCGGCGGGTCTTCCGCGGACCCGGCGCAGCCCGTACGCCGAACGGCGGATCGTGCAGCGCCGTCAGCTCGGTCTTCCGGCTCTTCCCACCACGACAATCGGATCCTTCCCGCAGACGTCGGCATTGCGGGCCGCCCGGGCGAAACTCCGGGCTGGCGAATTGGATGCCGCGGGTTACGAAGCTCTTATCGAGGCGGAAATCGCGGCTGTCATCGCCGAACAAGAGGAGGCCGGGCTTGACGTGCTGGTCCACGGCGAGCCGGAGCGGAACGACATGGTGCAGTACTTCGCCGAGCAACTCGACGGTTTTCTCACCACCGCGGAAGGGTGGGTTCAGTCGTACGGCACCCGTTACGTCCGGCCGCCCATCGTGGTCGGGGATGTCGCGCGCCGCGGGCCGATGACGGTCCGGTGGGCGACGTACGCCGCGGGTCGTACACAAAAACCGGTCAAGGGAATGCTGACCGGCCCGGTGACGATGCTTGCCTGGTCGTTCGTCCGCGACGACCTTCCCCGGGCGGAGGTGGCGCGACAAGTCGCTCTTGCGCTGCGCGATGAGGTGCTGGATTTGGAGGCGGCCGGGTTACGGGTCATTCAAATCGACGAACCGGCGCTGCGCGAATCGTTGCCGCTGCGGAATGCAGATCGCGCCGAATACCTGAGCTGGGCGGTCGACGCTTTTCGGCTTGTCACCTCCGGCGTCCGCGACGAAACACAAATTCACACCCACA
>Ga0209061_1005297_pt1 | contig 11420 bp, 9 predicted proteins | sample Coa_R1_10_FD_187157 | JGI IMG/M metagenome (GOLD analysis project Ga0209061, IMG submission 187157) | Surface soil microbial communities from Centralia Pennsylvania, which are recovering from an underground coalmine fire - Coalmine... | ecosystem: Environmental > Terrestrial > Soil > Unclassified... | reverse complement strand
ATACCCCCAAAGAAAAGGAGGTCGACCGGAGCCTTCAGAATGGCTTTGATCAACTCCGGCGGCGTCACCTGTTCGCCCACGCCGAGCAGCCGCTGCGCTTCGGGGCTCAGCCGGATATCCTTCGAGCCGCGCGAATAAACGCCGCCGCCCCGCGAAATCAGCGTTCTGTCGTAATCCTGCCAGCTCGAGCGCGGCAGCGAGAAAAGCCGCTTGCGTTCGGCAAAGCTCGCCTTCGGGTCGGGGTCGGGATCGATGAAGATGTCGCGATGATCAAAGGCTGCCACCAGTTTGATGGTGTCCTCGCGTAGCATGCCGTTGCCGAACACGTCGCCCGACATGTCCCCGACGCCGACCACCGTGAACGGCGTCGCATGGATGTTGAGGCCCATCTCGCGGAAATGCCGTTTGATCGATTCCCAGGCGCCCCGTGCGGTGATGCCCATGGCCTTATGGTCGTAGCCGGCAGAGCCCCCGGAGGCGAAAGCGTCGCCCAGCCAATAGTCACGCTCGAGCGCGATCGCGTTGGCGATATCGGAAAACGTGGCGGTACCCTTGTCGGCGGCCACGACGAGATAGGGGTCGTCCCCGTCATGACGCACGATATTGTCGGGCGGCACGATCGTCCCGTCCGGCGCGATGTTGTCGGTAAGATCGAGCAGCGAGGCGATGAACAGGCGATAGGCCGCGACGCCTTCGGCCTGAACGGCCTCACGGGCGGCCCCCTTCGCCATCCGCTTGGGCACGAAGCCTCCCTTGGCGCCAACCGGCACGATGACCGCGTTCTTGACCTGCTGTGCCTTCACGAGGCCGAGGATTTCGGTGCGGAAATCCTGCGGCCGATCCGACCAGCGGATGCCGCCGCGCGCCACTTTGCCGAACCGCATGTGCGCGCCCTCGAGGCGCGGCGAGTAGACGAAAATTTCGTAGAGCGGACGCGGCAAGGGCAGATCGGTCAGCTTGCGGCTTTCGAACTTGATCGCGATCTGTGCCTTCGGCGCGCCGTTGTCGTCGGTTTGGAAGTAGTTGGTGCGGACCGCGGAACGCACCGCATTCACAAAACGTCGGATGATGCGGTCCTCGTCGAGACTTTCGACCTGCTCGAGCGCGCCTTCGATCCGCGCGACGATGGCGTCCTGTTTCTGCGGGCGGTCCGCGTCCTCACGCGGGTCGAAGCGGGCATGAAACAGGGCGACGATGTCGGCGGCGATAGCGGAATGCTTGACCAGCGTGGCCCACATATAATCCTGCGAATAGGGGACACGGATCTGCCGCAGAAACCGCGAAAGGGTGCGCACCAGCGCGACGTCGCGCCACGCAAGGCCCGCGGCAAGGGTCAGCGCGTTGTAGCCGTCGTTCTCCGCAATCCCGCGCATGACCATCAGGAAAGCCGCCTCGAGCCGGGACTTGAGCGGATCGAGGTCGATGGCATCGCCGTCCCGGCGCTCGAGCAGCATGTCGTGCAGCCAGACTCCGGAATCATCGACGGCCACGTGAAAGGTGCGCTCGTCGACGACCCTGAAGCCCATATTCTCCAGGACCGGTACCCGTTCGGACAGCGGCAGTGGACGCGCATGGCTCCACACCTTGAGGCCGACCGTGCGTATGTCGCCCGTCCGCCGATGATGAAAGTCGACGCCCAACGGGCGCTCGGCGCTCAAGCCTTCCATGACGCGGATATCGCCGGCGGCCGCCTGCGGCGTATAGGCTTCATGGAAACCTTCGGAAAATGCGGTGCTGTAACGATCGAAAATCACGCGCGCCTTGTCCGGCGGATAGATCGCGCCGAGCGCCTCGGCGAACCCGTCGGTCCAGGTGCGGATGATGCCTTCGACGTCGCGCTCGAGCGTCTCGCGATCGACAGGCGGCGGCGTGGCACCTGCGCGACCGATGATGAAATGGACCCGCACCAACGGGCCCTCCTCCGGAAAATAGGGATAGAAGGCCGAGACCCGCCCGTTATAGACGCGGGCGAGATAGTCACCGATCTTGATGCGGACGTTGCTGTCATAGCGGTCGCGCGGAACGAAAACCATCACCGATACAAAACGGTCAAAACGATCGGGGCGCGCAAGTACCCGCACGCGGGGGCGTTCCCCGAGCTGCAGGATCGCAAGCGCGAAACGGTAAAGCGTGTCCTCGTCGATCTGGAATAATTCATCCCGCGGATAATGTTCCAGCACGCTCGCCAGCGCCTTGCCGGAATGGCCGTGAGGATCGAACCCCGCGCGTCGTTCGACCCACGCAATCTTGCGTCGCAGATAAGGGATGCCGTGTGCCGTGCGGGTATAGGCGGTTGAGGTGAATAGACCGACGATGCGATGTTCGCCGACGAGCCGTCCCGCCGTATCAAACCGCTTGACGCCGATGTAATCCATGTAGACACGACGGTGCACGCGGGCTTGAACATTGGCCTTGGCCACGATGAGCAGGCGAGGCTCTTTCAGAAACGCCAAAATTTCCGGCGTATATTCCAGGAGCTCTTTCCCGCGCCTGAGCACGCGCATGTCCCGGCTGCGCATGATGCCGAGCGCACTGTCGAAGTCCGGCTCGAGCTTTTCTCCGTCGAAGCGATAGTCGCGAAAACCCAGAAAGGTGAAATTGTCGGCCAGCAGCCACTGCAGGAAGGCGATCGCCTCGGCAACCTCCTCCACGGGAAGCGGCGGCGGGTTGGAGGTCAACTCGTCGACAATCCCGTTGATCCGAGCGAGCATCGGCCGCCAATCGCCGACGGCAAGCCGCACTTCGCCCAGCACCACGGCGAGCGCGCGGCCGAGATCCGCGCACGCATCCGGCCCGAGCGGCGCAAGATGGATGTGGATGAAGCTTTCGCGCGGTGCCGCCTCGGCATGGTCCAGCGCAACCAGTCTGCCGCCGTCGCGACGCACGCCGAAGACCGGGTGCGCCACGAGCCAGACCTCGAGTTTGCGCGCCGCAAGTTCGCCCATCACCGAATCGACGAGGAATGGCATATCGTCGTTGACGATCTCGACCACCGTGGCCGACCGCCGGGCGCCCGACGCATCGAGCGCGACCGTCTCGCAGCGAATCTTGGGCGCGCCCGGCGTTCGCCGGTCGACAAATTGCCACGCACGGCGCGCGAGCATGGCGAGGTCCGGCGCCCCATACCGCCGCAGGTCTTCCGGCACGACGCGGCCGAACAGCAGCTCCGCGAATTCGGCCGGCGTGTCGCAACGGGGCGAATCGGTGCCGGTGGCTTGTGGCACCGCGACGGCGTCCTGATTTTCGCTGCGCGGCAGTTCGGAGGCCATGGCACCTCGTCTTCGGCGCGGCCGCGTCGAGGTCAGCACGCCATCCCGTGAATACCCGTCCGTGGGCGACGCCGCCGCATCCGGGATGGTATAACGCAACCGAAGTGTAAAAAGAAACCGCCGCGGCAGGCGGCATCACCGCGTCGATCGAGCTCGTGGACGCGGCGGCATGGAAAGTGGGCAGCAGCGGGATCAGACATGGGAAAGCGCGACAAGGCTCCGAAGACCGTCAACAAATCCGAACGTGCCGCGCGGGCCGGTGTGCGGCCGGCGCCGCCCGTGAGCCCTGAGGCCGGGAAGGCGCAGACCGCGGCCGACGACGTGCCACTTCTTGCGCTCGATCTTCCCCGCGCGAAGCTCTCGCCGGCGATGCGTGCCTACTTCGACAAATGCCGAGACAGACTCGGCTTCGTGCCGAATGTGCTGCTCGCCTATGCCTTCGACAATGCCAAGCTCGAGGCCTTTGTCGCCATGTACAACGACCTCATGCTGGGCGAGAGCGGCCTGTCGAAACTCGAACGTGAAATGATCGCCGTTGCCGTTTCCTCTCAGAACCGCTGCTATTATTGCCTGGTCGCGCATGGGGCCGCGGTCAGGCACTATGCGGGCAACCCGGTGCTCGGCGAGCAGATGGCGATGAACTATCGTGCCGCGCGGCTTTCGAAGCGACACCGGGCAATGCTTGACTTCGTGGTGAAACTCACGGTCGAGCCGTGGGCGATGGAGGAGGCCGACCGCGAACGGCTGCGACGCGCCGGCTTCTCCGACCGCGATATCTGGGACATTGCCGCCGTCGCGGGGTTCTTCAACATGTCGAACCGAATCGCCAGTGCCACCGACATGCGGCCGAATCTGGCCTATCACGCGCAGGCGCGATAACCGCCTGTACGACACGGCGTGTTAGGATCGGGGCGGCCACATGGTTCTGGTCGTGCGGCCAGGCCCGTGCCGCTCCTGGCGCGGGGCACTCGAACCCGCCGTGCGCCCTTGAACGCCATGGACGCCGAGACCATGAACACGCGCAGCAAGATGCGCAAAACCCTGCCGATGCTCGTGAGCCGCCGATCGATCTTGCTTTCGGCTTGGCTGTATCTGCTGACATTCTCCGACTCCGCCGTCCTCGCTCAGGCTGCGCCGACGCCCGCCACGGCGATTCCGGCCGCGCAGAGCGCCTTCGGTCGCAACGGCATGGTGGTGGCGCAGGAGAGCCGCGCCGCCCGCATTGGCGTCGCGATTCTCGACCGCGGCGGCAACGCGGTGGACGCGGCCGTCGCGGTCGGATTCGCGCTCGCGGTGACCTATCCGCGTGCAGGCAATATCGGAGGCGGCGGTTTCATGGTCATTCATCTCGCCTCGGGCCGCGATGTCGCGATCGATTATCGCGAAACCGCACCGGCGGCCGCGACCGCTTCCATGTTCCTCGACGCACAAGGCAATCCCGATCGGGCCAAGCTGCGCGATTCGGGGCTCAGCGTCGGCGTGCCCGGTACCGTGGCCGGACTCGCGCTGGCGCTTGCCAAATACGGCTCCGGGAGGTTCACGCTCGCCGACCTCGTCGCACCGGCCGCGGCGCTGGCGAAGAACGGCTTTGCCGTCGAGGACGATCTCGCCGATTCTCTGCCGGCCGAAAAGGGACGACTTGCGCGCTGGCCGTCGACCAAGGCGATCTTCTTCAACGGCGACAATCCCTTGCGCGAGGGCGATCGTCTGATCCAAAGCGATCTTGCCGACACGCTCTATGCGGTCGCCGAACGCGGCCCGTCGGCGTTTTATACCGGACCGATCGCGCAGCGCATCGCGGCGGCTGTGCGCGCAGCCGGCGGCATCATGACCGCCGAGGATCTCGCGAATTACCGGGCGATCGAGCGGCTCCCGCTGCGCGGGACGTATCGCGGTTATGACGTCGTATCGATGCCGCCGCCGTCCTCCGGCGGGGTCTGTCTCGTCGAGATGCTCAACATCCTGGAAGGCTACGACCTTGCGAAGCTCGGACCTACCGCGGACGCCTTCCACCTCATCATCGAGGCGATGCGGCGCGCTTATGCCGACCGGGCGTTCTTCCTCGGCGACCCCGACAAAGTCGACGTGCCCACTGCCGATCTCGTCACGAAGGAACGCGCGGCGCGGCTGCGCGCGCGGATCGGGGCGCGTGCCACACCGTCCATCGACGTTCGCCCCGGCGAGGCGCGTGACGGCGAAGGCCGCAACACCACGCATTTTTCCGTCATCGATCGAGACGGCAATGCGGTGTCGAACACCTACACGCTCAACTTCTCCTTCGGATTGGGCTTGGTTGCCCCGGGCACCGGCGTGCTGCTCAACAACGAGCTCGACGACTTCACGGCCAAGCCGGGCGCCGCCAACGCCTACGGCCTCGTCGGTTTCGACAAGAATCTGCCGGCCCCCGGCAAGCGTCCGCTATCATCGATGACGCCGACCATTGTGCTCAAGAACGGCATGCCTTTCCTCGTCACCGGCTCGCCCGGCGGCAGCCGGATCATCACCGCGGTCTTGCAGGTGATCGTCAATGTGATCGATTTCGCGATGCCGCTCACGCGTGCCGTCTCCACGCCGCGACTGCATCAGCAGTGGGAACCTGACCAGGTCTATGTCGAGCCGGGCTTTGCGCCTGCCGTGCTGGATGCGCTCAGGGCGCGCGGCCACGTGATCGTGGCGAGCGACCCTCACACCGCGGCGAATTCGATTATCGTGACTTCCGACGGCTACCTCGGCGTGGCCGACCGCCGCACCCGCGGCAGCTTGGCTGCGGGATATTGACGCTACGAGCGGGCATTGGCGCGCGGGACAAATCGCGATTTTGGAGCGGGCGAAGGGATTCGAACCCTCGACCCCGACCTTGGCAAGGTCGTGCTCTACCCCTGAGCTACACCCGCATCCTCGAGAAACTTCCAGGCGCAGCGCCGGTTCGCCTTCGGCCTGCCCGCGCGACCGTTCCTATAGCCGCAAGGGCGCCCATTTGGCAACTCGCAGCGGAGCGTCGCGTCAATGGCGGCGGCCATGGCGCCGGTGGTGCCATTTGCGCGGCGGCGGGGACAAAGCGGCGAATTCCGGATTGGGATTGCAAAAGCCGCGGTTGCCGGCAATCACGTGGGGCCGGCATTGTTCGATCGAGGCGTATTGACAGTCCCAGTAGGAGCTTCCCCGCCCCAGATTGATGACTGCACACCAGGGCGCGTAGCCCGCCGCATGGGCCGGCGCTCGGGAAAGAAGGACGGTCGTCGCGACTCCGGCCGCAAGGACAAGACGCATCATCATCTTCATCTTCGGCCTCCGAGGTCTGCCGTGATAATAACACCTGAGCCGCACCGATCATGCCAGCAACCCCCGAACAGCTCTTCGCGGCGCTCGACGCGCTCGGCATCAAGCACTCCACGGTCAGCCATCCGCCGCTGTTCACGGTTGCCCAAAGCCGGGGCCTGCGCGGGTGCATCCCCGGGGCGCACACCAAGAACCTGTTCCTGCGCGACAAGAAGGGCGCGCTTTACCTCGTGGTGGCCGAGGAAAATGCCGCGATCGATCTGAAGAGCCTGCATCGGTGCCTCGGCGCCAGCGGACGGTTCTCCTTCGGTTCCGCCGAGCTGCTGCGCGAGGTATGGGGCGTCGAGCCGGGTGCGGTGACCCCGTTCGGGGCCATTAACGATGGCCCCCGCCGCGTCACGGTGGTGCTCGATGCCGCCCTGATGGAGCACCGATTGTTGAACTTCCACCCGCTGGTCAACACCATGACCACGGCGATCGGGCGGGAGGATCTCGTCCGCTTTCTCGAGGCCACCGGCCATGTCCCCAGAATCGCCCGGGTTTCCGACCTTTCCGACGGCCCTTGACGCAATTGCATTCTTGGGTCGGATTGACCATCTAACCGGATGGAACCCGCGCCTAACCAAGCCTGATCACAAAGCGAGGACCCATGCTGCAAAACGGCGGCGGATCGACCGCGGCATCCGAGGTGGTGAAGGACACCACCACGCAGAGTTTCATGAAGGACGTGATCGAGGAATCACGGCGCCAGCCGGTGCTGGTGGATTTCTGGGCGCAATGGTGCGGCCCGTGCAAGCAGCTCACCCCCGTGCTGGAGAAAGCGGTGCGGGCCGCCAAAGGCAAGGTCAAGCTTGCCAAAATGAACATCGACGAGCATCCGGCGATCGCCGGCCAGATGGGTATCCAGTCCATTCCGGCGGTCATTGCCTTCTCCAATGGCAAGCCGATCGACGGTTTCCTCGGCGCCTTGCCGGAAAGCCAGGTGGTCGCCTTCATCGAGCGCCTGACCAAGGAGAAGATCGGCGGCGAGGAAAGCGACCTGTTGAAATCCGCCGATAACGCCCTTGCGGCCGGCAATGTCGCCGAGGCCGCAAACCTCTATAGCCGGGTCCTGTCGCAGGATTCGGGAAACGTCGCGGCGATCGCCGGGCTCGCGCGCTGCTACGTCAAGACCGGCGCCCTGGAACAGGCGCGACAGACGCTCGCGATGGTGCCCGAAACGGGACGTAACGACCCTGCGGTCACCGCCGCGCGGGCCGCGCTCGAGCTTGCCGAGCAGGCGAAATCCGTCGGACCCATCGACGCGCTGCAGGAGAAGGTCGCCGCCGATCCGCTCGATCATCAAGCCCGTTTCGACCTCGCCGCCGCGCTAAACGCCAAGGGCAAGCGCGCGGAGGCGGTCGAGCATCTGCTGGCGATCGTGAAGCGCGACCGCAAATGGAAGGACGACGGCGCACGCAAGCAGCTTCTGCAGCTTTTCGACGCCTGGGGTCCGACCGATCCCTCGACGATCGAAGGCCGCAAGAAACTTTCGTCGATTTTGTTCTCGTGATGACGTTTCGGGAGGTATGGCCCGCCGGGCCAGGCCGGCGATTGACGGTGAAGTTGCTCCGTCATTGACTTTTGCATTGCCGGATGCCCGCGCGTCCATGTTTGGCGCAGACCGGGCGTGTGGGCATGAGCCGGGGTAATGGGAGTTGGCGCCCATGCCGATGAACGTGCACTACCGCGCCGCGAGCGATCTGCCTGAGGTCATTCCGGTGTTTCCGCTGCCGGGGGCGCTGCTGCTGCCGCGCGGCCAGATCCCCCTCAATATCTTTGAAGCGCGTTATCTCGCCATGGTCGACGACGCGCTGCGTGCCGGCCATCGGCTCATCGGCATGATCCAGCCCGACGTCGCCCGCGGCGGCAGCCCCGACAAACCGGCGCTTTACAAGGTGGGCTGCGTCGGCCGCATCACGCAGCTTGCTGAAACGGGCGACGGCCGCTACCTGATCGAGCTGACCGGCGTTGCACGTTTTCGCGTGGTGGAGGAGCTTGCGGTCGCGACACCCTACCGGCAATGCCGGGTCACCTACGCGCCCTTTGCAGACGACTTCATCGCGCGGAAAGGCGAAAACGAGGTCAATCGCGATGCGCTGCTTGCCGCGTTGCGCGATTTCCTCAAAGCGAACAACCTGAATGCCGATTGGGAAGGCATCGACAAGGCGCCGAACGAGGCGCTGGTCAATGCCTTGTCCATGATGTCGCCCTACGGCACGGCGGAAAAACAGGCCCTCCTGGAGGCTCCCGACCTGAAGACGCGCGCCGAAGTCCTGATCGCGATCACCGAGATCGAGCTTGCCAAGAAGAACGCGGTGAGCGAGTCGAAGCTCCAGTAGCCGTAGCCGCGGTCGCCGCGTTTGACTATACCTGTCGCGGAATGCCCCGGGAGCCTTCCATGTCCGCCCCTCCGTCCTCCGAACGTCCCGCGAGCAGCGTCGATCCGAAACTGCTGGAGATTCTCGTCTGTCCGCTGACGAAGGGCCCGCTCGAATACGACGCCGAACGGCAGGAGCTGATCTCGCGCCAGGCCAAGCTTGCCTATCCCATTCGCGACGGGATTCCGATCATGTTGCCGGAGGAAGCGCGCCGGCTGGAATGACGCTTGCACGGCCGCAGCCGTTCCCGACCCTCGTTTCGTCGCGTTCGGGCGCAAGCCGATCGCGCGGACGGCGACGGGCCTCGGTGCAATCAACGCGCCCGTGATCCTTGCACCGGGTGCGTGGCCGGACCGGATGGCTGAAGGAAAGAAGGAAGGAAGAAAGGAAGGAAGGAAAGGCGCATGCTTAAGATCTGGGGACGCAAGACCTCGTCCAATGTGCAGAAGGCGATGTGGGCGGTCGGCGAGCTCGGCCTCGCGCATGAGCGCATCGACATCGGCGGCCCGTTCGGCCGCAACAAGGAAGCATTCTATCTTGCCATGAATCCCAATGGACTGGTGCCGACGCTCGAGGAGGAGGACGGATTCCGGTTGTGGGAATCGAACTCGATCGTGCGTTATCTCGCCGCCAAATACGACACGGCGGGCGTGCTCGAGCCCAAGGACCCCCGGCAACGCGCCTTGGCCAGTCAGTGGATGGATTGGCAGCTCTCCGTTCTCGGTCCAGCGATCACGCCGGCCTTCTTCGGACTGATCCGCACGCCGCCTGAGAAGCGCGATATGGCGGCGATCAAGGCCTCGCAGGAAAAGACCGTGGCGGCGATGAGCATCCTCGACGCGCAGCTTGCAAAAACGGACTATGTCGCCGGACCGAATTTCACCTACGGCGATATCCCGGTCGCCATCATGTGTTACCGCTACGTGCAGCTCGTGCCGGACCGGCCGGCCACCCCGCATCTCGATCGCTGGTACGCCGCGGTTTCCTCCCGTCGCGCTTTCAAGGATCACGTGGGCAGCGTACCGCTCACGTAAGGCGCGCCATCCGCACGATGCGGAGCGTGACGGTGCGACGCGGTGCCGGCGCGCACTACAGCGCTTCCCCGCGCAGCAGTTTCGGCGTCTCGCCGGTGAACCCGGCGGCCTCGCGGATGAAAAGCCGCTTGAGGGCCGGCATGCGGTCGACCAGAGCCAATCCGAGGTCGCGCGCAACGCGCAGCAGGTCGGATTGGTTGGAGAACAGACGGTTGAGACCGTCGGTCGCGAGTCCCATGGTCATGGTGTCGAAACGGCGCCAACGCTGGTAACGCTCCAGAACGGGGTACCCGCCCACGTCGAGTCCGAGCCGTGCGGCATCGACGATCGCTTCGGCAAGCGCTGCCACGTCGCGCAGTCCGAGGTTCAGGCCCTGGCCGGCGATGGGATGGATGATATGGGCCGCATCGCCGATCAATGCCAGCCGGTCGCCGATGAAGCGACGCGCGGTGAACAGCCCGAGCGGAAAGGCGCGCCGCGGGCCGATGATCTCGAGCGCGCCGAGATGCAACCCGAAGCGCTTCTCCAGCTCGGCGTGGAATTCCGCCTCCGGCAGCGCCATGATGCGCTCCGACTCGGTCCTGTCCTCCGTCCATACGATCGAGGCGCGCCTTCCGGTCAGCGGCAGGATCGCGAACGGTCCGGCGGGGAGAAAATGCTCCACGGCGCGGCCGTGGTGGTCGCGTTCGTGCGCGACGGTGCAGACGATGGCCGTTTGACCATAGGACCAACCGCGGACCGCGATGCCGGCCTGCTCGCGAATCTGCGACCGCGCGCCGTCGGCACCGACGAGCAATCGCGCCGAAAGCACGCTGCCGTGACTGCACTCGACGTCGATCGCCTGCCGGCGCAAATCGAACCCGACCACCGCCTCGGCGCGCAGGACGACCCCGAGCGCCCTTGCCCTCGCGGTGAGCGCATCGATCAGCAATCGGTTCTCGATCATGTGCGCGAAGGGCTCGCCTTCTTCGACCTCGCCGGCAAAGGTGAGCAGCGTCGGTCGCACGGCGTGTTCCAGTTTGGAGTCGGTCACCTCCATGTCGAGGATCGGCTGCGCCTCCTTCTCCACCGACTGCCAGACCTCGATCGCCTCGAACAGCCGTCGAGCCGCGGCGGCGATGGCCGAGGCGCGCGGGTCGGTAGAGCGGGCCTGCGCCAGCGTCGGATCGACCACCGTGACGGCGAAGGGATCGCCCAGTGCCTGGCGCAGGGCGACCGCGAGCGCGAGGCCGGCGAAGCCGGCACCGCCGATCACGACGTCGCAGGGTTGAGCCGCGGCACGGCCGTTTTGCATGGCCTCTCCTTGTCAAGCGGACCTAATCCATAGCAGGTTGAGCCTGATTGAACCCGCACGGATCACGCACAATGTCCTCTGCCGTCCAGGAAATGCTTGAAATCCTCGATCTCGAGCCGCTCGA
>Ga0209061_1005295_pt1 | contig 11423 bp, 13 predicted proteins | sample Coa_R1_10_FD_187157 | JGI IMG/M metagenome (GOLD analysis project Ga0209061, IMG submission 187157) | Surface soil microbial communities from Centralia Pennsylvania, which are recovering from an underground coalmine fire - Coalmine... | ecosystem: Environmental > Terrestrial > Soil >... | reverse complement strand
AGGCGTTGGAAGCGGAACGCAATCGCCACCGCTGCTGCATTCACTGGCAGTTTACCTCCCAGGACGCCCGCACCAAGCTGGCGCACTTGTATCCCACTGAACAAATCAGTGTGGACTAACCACTAGTCTATGGAGAAGAAATATTACGGTTCCGCGTCCGAGGATACCGCTCGGTAGACAAAAGGTAGGTAATCCAGATGTTGCTTTCTTCCCAGCTACCTCCTCTTGGTTATACGGTTATTGGGACAATTGTAGAAAAGGTAACGAATGCAAAATGGCGTGTCTCAGTTCCTGAACTTCCGAGAGAGTGGGTTTACATCCTTCGATCACGCAACGCCAAGCTTTATACGCCAGGAGACCAAGACACTTTTTGGGTATATGGCATTGATTTGAGAGAGGAGCAATTATTACTCAGCGACTCTACCTTTGGACGCCTTCCAATTTCGGATCGGATGCGCCCGCGCTACATACAAGGTTTGGAAGCTGCTCTCGCTATTATTGCTAATCCAAATGCCTCTGTAATCGGACTTGCTCCTGCTCTTTCAGAAGCTAAGGGCATGATGAATCGTTGTCTAAGGAAAGATCAATGGGACTGGCTGACCGTTTACAATATTCTTGGCCAACCAGAGAGACAGGTTCTTCACCAAGTGGCTGAACAGTTTGGCGCGCTCTCTCGCGCACTGCATAGGGGCAGTCATGACGAAATCATACTTTGGGCAAATCACCTGAACAAACCTGAGTTAAGATCGATGTTTGAAAGGGCTTTAGCCCAGATTGTAGAGCGTGCTCCCCGCTTGACATCGGCCAAAATATATCAGCCAGTAAGCAAAGATGGTGTTGCTCTGTTGATGATAGAAGATGGATTAGAAGCCAGCGACCCATCTATCATCTCTCAAACAACCAAGGCCAAGCTGGAGAGAGCAAATGCTATACATAGAGCAACTCTTGACTTACTGGTCAATTTCCTCACTACTCAGGGATTTCTCGTTGAACGAAGCCGCTTCATAGATGCTTACTGCCGCCTCAAGACTGGCCCAGCAATTTTCGAGGTGAAAAGCATCACTGATGATAACGAGCGAACTCAGTGCCGTTCTGCAATCAGTCAGTTGTATGAGTACCGCTATCTGCACCATGTTCCAGAAGCGACTCTATGGCTTGTTCTTTCAGCGCCGCCACGTTTAGAATGGATTATTGATTACTTGGAGCAAGAACACCACATTGGGATGTTTTGGCTTGAGGAAGGGCATTTTTGTGGCCCAGGGCTGTTACGCCTTCTTGAAAGTTCTTCCGCATCTCGCCGTCGCGAGAGGACGGAAGATTGAGCTTCCAACACTTTGAGAGCCTGCGTATCAATCCGGCAAATTGATGCAAATAACGGTGTCTCGATGATCATAATAAGCCAGCTGATTGGAAGTCCGAACACCTGCTGTCCGCTGGTGTCCACTGGTGTCTACCAACGTATACAATCTCAGAAAATTCCTACCTTATTCGCCTTGTACAGTTCGTCATTGTTTATGGTTGTCTATGGTCTTGGCTGTCAATTTGGCTGTCAGATCCATGTGGTTTGACCTATGGGCAGTTACTGCTTTGCTCATGCAGGACATCCTCCTTCCTCTCGCTACACTCTCTGGGTTATACTATCGCTAAAGTTGTGTTCAGTACGATAGTAGTACGAGAAAGATGGCTATGAGCGAAGAGACAAGCACAGAACAAGCGTCTCAACCTACTGGCGAAAAGTGGGGCGACCCGATTGACGAGGCACGCAAGCAGGCGTTGTGGGCGCGGTTGCATGCCTGGTGGGAGGAGATAGATCACGATGAGCGTAAAGGCCCATTTGCGGGAGTGCGTCTGACAGGCGCAGAGGTCTTTTGGCTGGCGGTCGACGTGGTGGCCAAGCTCAGGTCATGTACGATTGTACAGGCGGAGAAGCAGCTTCGTGCCGCATACGGCGATTCTAGGATGCAACTCTCACTTCGTCTTTCCATGCTCTCGTTGCAGGGCGCGAACCTGAGCGGAGCGCAGTTAGAGCGAGCGGTGCTAGGTGAGGCGCAGTTGACAGGGGCGAATCTGCGTGAGGCGCAGTTGGCGGGAGCATACCTCCGCGAGGCACAGTTGGAGCGGGCGAATCTGCTTACTGCGCAGTTGGCAGGGGCGAATCTAGTCGTTGTGAACTTGGAGCGGGCGAATCTGGGTGGAGCACACCTGGAGCGGGCGAACCTACGTGCAGCGCAGTTGATGGAAGCGGGCTTGGGACACGCGCACTTGTTGGGAGCGGATCTAGGTGAGGCGCACATGGAACGGGCATACTTGAGTGAGGCACAGTTGGTAGAGGCGAACCTAAGCGAGGCGCACTTGGTGGGGGCGGATCTGAGTGAGACACACATGGAACGGGCTGATCTGAGCAAGGCGCATTTGGAGCAGGTGAACCTGAGCAAGGCGCATTTGGCAGGAGCGAATCTAAGCGAGGCGCATTTGGAGCAGGCGAACCTGAACGAGGTGCAGTTGGTAGGGGCAGACTTGCGTCGAGCTTCCTTGGACGGGAAAACAAGGCTGGTAGCTGTGACTTTGTGTCGGCATGAATTCTGGTGGCGACGCGTGAAGTCTTTGCTACAACATCGTGAGGTAATACCCTTCTTACGGCTTCAGAGAGTGAAGTCATTCCTATGGCGGCGGGTGTCTGCTCCGGCACTCGGCGACATTAGTTGGCAGGGAGTCGGCACAGTAGATTTGACGCAGATCGCCGATTGGGACTGGATTCAGCGACTGGGCGATGAGCGGTTCGTCTCATGGAGGGATGGCGCTGATACACATCAGGCAGTGGTGCGCGCCTATCGGCAGGTAGCAACCCAATTACGCGCACAAGGCATGAGCGAGGTGGCTGACCGTCTCTCTCATCGTGCGCTTTCCTATGAGCGAAGGGTCTTTCTGCGACGAGGCAATATTCCGCGCTATCTTAGTTCGTGGTTCCTGGCTATCCTGGCAGGCTATGGGTATCGTCCACTCTATACGCTCTTCTGGTATCTAGTGGTCGTGCTTGGGTTTGCCTTCGGCTACTATGAGGCGACACATGGTCTCCTGACCTTTGGATTGGCTCACTCGCAAGTCCAGCCGCTTCAGTGGTTCGAGGCGCTCGTCCTAAGCGTCAGCGCCTTTCATGGCCGGGGGTTCTTTCAGCCGATTCAGAGTCTGGGCGATCCAGTTGCGATTCTAGCAGCCGTAGAAGCCATTGTCGGGTTGATCATCGAGATTAGCTTCATCGCGACGTTTACCCAGCGTTTCTTCGGCTCCAAGTAGTGCTTCGACAGTGTGGTGTTATGCCTGCGCATGGGGCGTTGCGGGTTGCTCCTGGCGGTCTTCAGCGTCGGTTTTTTCCCAGGCAGCGGCCTCGGAGTCTTCGCCACGGGCGCGGGCGGCTCGACGTTTTTGCAACGCGGCCTCAACCATCGCGGGAAATGCAGGATTCCGCTGGGCAATCTCGGCAATGAGGTCGTCTAGTTCGTCTCGCTCGTCATCGGCTGCTATTTCAATAGGTTCATCCTGATGCGGCATGGCCTCTGCTGCTCGTTTTCTTGCCATAGAGATGCCTCTCTCTCATATAGGCGCTCCGGTTGTTGTGAGCGTCTTCGTGTCTCTCTAATATCATACCATATACAGTCGTTCTCAGGGCTTTTGGCTCCGCTGCCGCCAATCTTTCAGGTGTGCCTCAGCCCGTGCAATTTCCTGTGGCGGGGTTTTCTGCGTCTTTTTCGAGAACGCTTCCAGGGCTAACAACACCTGCCCATAGTGACCTTCCAGTGCAAACAAGAGGCGAAAACTCTGTGTTGGCCCACTCGCACGAATTTCGTAGATGTCTTCTCGCAGATGGCGCGCGACCTGGAAGGTGTCCTGCTCGGCGTCTTTCATGGCGCTGGCGACTGCCACCTGGTCGTCAAGGGAAAGCTGTATGATGAACTCACGCACGGGCGTCTGACCAGCAGCGGTGCGGTAGAACCGCCAGCGGCGTTTGCGTTGTCCTGGTTGATCGGGCATAGGTTTCTCCATGTTTCACTGATGGTTACTGCCTGCCACTGCTGTCCGGTTCTGGAAACGGCTGAGGGCTGCCTTGTAGCCACGAAGCAAAGGCAAGTCGGATGCCTGCACATCGAGCAGAAACGCGATGCGCTTGCCCAGGCGTGTTCCTGTCTCCAAGAAGCCCGCATGGAGCAACAGACTGATGCCGCTCGGTGTGGCGCTGGTCGCATAGATGCGGGTAATCTCGACGCCACGCTCCCCAAACGATGTGAGGACATTTGCCATACCATGTAGCAGGGTTGCGCTGTAGGCTTTGCGTTCTGGCTCCGGCGCATCGGGGGTAGTCGCCATAGCCATTGCAATACATTCCAGGGGACGGCCAGGCGCAAATGGCTCAATGTCATCAGTGCTGATCTGCCAACCGCGAATGTCACCATTCATGAACGCCATAATCGTTTCATGCTTCACCGGCATGAGATTAAGGTAGGCGACGATCTCCTCGTCTTCGGTGACAACATAATCCATCTCTGGGTTCTTATCATACCAGCGCAGACGTGTTTCAAGGTCATGGGTCGCCGGGCCAAAGATGCGCTGTGCCAATTCATACTCTTCTTCTTGGTCGTCGCGGGTTGCGAGACGAAACACAAGTTTTGGGCGCTTCCCTTGCTGGTTGGCTGCCTCTGCGCGTTCTTTGATACACTCTTGGAAGCTCTGAATGATCGGCGATGGGTTGTAGCGATAGGGGTTCAGCTCAAAGGCGTTTTCGCCCAAGTCGTAGCGCGGCGAAAAGAACAGGTGCTTCATCATCCCTAGCCCTTCATCGCTGGCGGCATAGGCATAGAGTTTTTCAAGGCGCACGTCAGGGTATTGCTCACACCAGAAATCAAGCATACTATGAATCAACATCCGCAATCGGTGGTGATGCTCCGGGCGAATCGCCGCCGAGGCGACATAGCCATAGTAGCGTCCCCCTGGCTCGTAGGTCTGTATATCGTCAGCGGTGATCTCGCGCTCCTCCATCTCGCCACGTAGCAACTTGAAGATAGTCTCCTCGGCAAGTGGCATGATCGTAAGCGCGCCCCAGATGTAGCGGCGATCCTCTCCATCGTAGAGAATGCGGCACATGCGGGGATTCTTCTCCCACCAGGTACGAGTGATAGACATATCCACGTAGTTAGCAGGGCCATAGAGTTCATAGTCAAGCGCAAGAACATAGGGCAGGTCGCTGGCGCGTATCCAATCGGTTACGCCGATAGGCTCTACCTCTTCTCCCTCGCTTTCTTCCGTCGGGTGATCTGTTCCCTCACGCTCGATAAGGTCTTCAACCTCTTTTTTGGGGTAGCGCGCTCCACGTTGGCGACCAGGGGGAAGCTGTTTGCTGATGATGCCTTCCCGTACCCAACGATAAAACGTGCTTTCTGATAAGCCCACAGAGCGCAGCAAGGCAATTGCCTCCGGGGCTGTATAAAAGTCTCTCTCGTCTTTAACTGCCATCTTCTGCCATCCCCACCTATTGTTTGCATTTAATCGTATCACGAAATCTACGGAAATTGCTAATGAAAGTAAATAACACTTGACAACTTCCGTTTTAGGATTGCATAATCAGATTTGGAAGTTATCGGCAGTTATTGACGCCGATAACAGTAGTTAAGACGTTCAGCGAAAGGCATGGGCAACACAGTATGCAACTCATGGGTCAAGTGATCACCGGCTCAACGCAGACTATCGCCACCAAGAAAGGCGATCACCTGCAAAAGACCAAGCTCCGGGTCTTGGACTTGGGGCCAGAGGCGTCAGGAGGCGACCTCTACTGGATTGATTTCCTGGGCGAAGCGGCGCTCTCGGATGACGAACTCCGCCAGATCATCCGCCAGCAAGTCGAGGTCGAAGTCCGCCGGATGAACGCCTCAGCAGGCAAGAACGGAGGGGCGTACCTCAACGCGACGGGTGGGGCGATCCGCTTTAACGGCGTGATTGTTCAGCGCAGCTTGCGCGCACAGGAACAGTAGGCGCTCTCATTGGGTGGCGTCGGCTCAGGGCAACTCTGGCTCGACGCTGCCCCTTTTTCCTCATCTCAGGGGGTGGTATGGCACAGATACAACGGACGCAGCGCACACAGCAGGCGCAGCAGACGACTCAGGATACCCTGCCAACAACAGCATCAGCATCAGCAGGGCAACCAGCGGGGCGACTCGAAGATGTAGATGCGCATGCTCTGCCGGGCTGGGTCAACTTCATTCAGGATAATCTCTTCCTGTCGTTCCTCATGCTGGCAGAAGCCTATCTGCTGGGAACACTGATGACGCTGGGCTGGGTGGCCGACATAGAGGCTCCTTCAAGGTGGGGCGATTATCACGCCGTGGGGGTTGTCCTCTTCTTCCTGGCGGGCGCAATGGCGGCGGGCGTGGCGCTGCGCTGTTCGGTGAAGGCGGCGGCGTGCTTCACCCGTCACGAGTGGGGGATGGCGCTCTTCAACTTCGCCGGGTTACTCCTCTTCTCTGGCGCAGAGATTTGGGCGTCACTCTCGGAGAGAAGCGCCAACCTGCGCCCGACTCCGGCGGATGGGGCTGTTCTCAACCTCCTGGGGATTGGGCATGCTCCCATCTCGCCAACGGTGGTGGTCGTCGCCTTCCTCCTCCCGTTCGCCTCGCTCTACTACGGCTTCAGCCAACAGCATCGGCGCGACTCGGCCTCAGAGCGGGCGGCAAAGGCGGCGCAAGAGGATTTCGCCCTGGAGCGCAAGCTCAAACAGGCCCAAGCCACCGCGCAGATACGGGCGGCGCAAGTCGCTGGGATGGCTGGAGCCTTCAAGGCGGGCGTTGGGGCGCTCCGAGGTGATCCGGTGGCTCAGCCCACTCAGGCTCCTGCGGGTGACTCAGTAGCGCCAGCCAATAGCGGTGAGGAGGTGAACGCCGCTCCGGCCTCCCCTTTGGCCCTGCGCTGGTCACGTCAACCAGGTCAACGCCCGCCGAGCGGGTCGTAGTGAGTCTCCACGATGGTGCGCCAGTGGCGGTTGGTCGGCAGTGGTCGGCGGGGGATTTCGCCGAACGAGATGCTGTGCTGGCCGCATTGGGTATACACTCCTTTCGCCGTCCGGGTGTCGGCTCACCTAGCAGCCGGCCAAAGAAAAAGGGTTCTTAGGGGCGCGCCCCTAAGCAGGTACAGGGCGGCGCCCTTGTCGCCGAAGGCAAGCGTCGCAGACAACAAGCGCCTAGCGTGGGGAGAGAAGAGGGGTCTGGGGGAGAGAGAGGGGACACTCGCAATGCAAGGTCTCCTTTCTCTCTCCCCAGCGGTTGAGGAGTCACACCGTTCGCCGTTCGCGGATAACCGTGGGGCGGGGTCTGCGGGGGCAGGGTGGGGCGGCGCGGCAGGACGCCGCGCGCCTGGGGGCTTACGAACAATGGGGTGGGGCCGGTTCGTTGCTCTCCTGGCGTCGCGGCGTTGAGGGCGCCGTCCAGTAACACGCGCCCTCAGTAACACGCGCCCTCAGTTTGACAGTTCCGGTTGGTTGGTCTTTCTGGCTTTGTGATTCTTGTGGTTCATGGTGGTAGGCCTGGTTGCCTGCCGTTTCAGAGGAGGGGTTATGAACCCAACGATAGTGGCGGCTGGGGTAGATACGTTGATCGTGTCTGCTTCGGCAGAGGGGCTGCCAGAGGAACTGGTGGCCGTCCTGGATGCGTGTAAAGCACTGGCCCAAGAAGCGGATGAGGATGTCGCCACCGACTACATCTTCTGTGGGCAAGTCTTTTATTGCAAGCCGCATGGCTCTCAACGCCATTGGCGGTACATCCTGCACTGCCCAAATCTGCATCTGGAACTTGGCCTGGGCAAGAAAAATCATCTGGTCGCACGAGCGCGCTTCTCAGCGGTGTATCTGTGGGAAGTCGGGCCTGGGGATGCGCTCTCAGAACTCTACGCTTTGCTCGTTGACCTGCTCGGCGGGGAAACCTTCACCCTCCTCGTCTCCGAATTGCACCTGTGCGCCGATGTGGTGGGTTGGGAACCCTCGCTGGAAGACGCCAACGCCTTCATCACCAGGGGCCACAACAAAACCCAGCGGCTTGACTACGATGGCCCTGGCGAGGGGGATGACGAGACAGACAGGACAAACGGCTCTGTCAGCCAAGAGAACCAAGAGAGCCAAGAGATAGAAACAGACTATGGCTTGCCACCGCTCTCCATTCATCACAACGGACGACGCTGCGCTGGGTTTGATTTCAGTCGGGGCGCTGCGCATGCCTGCTGCATCTACGACAAGACGAAAGAAATCAGCAAGTCGGGCAAACAGTGGATGCAAGAAGTGTGGCTCCGCAACGGCTGGGATGGCGTCTCGCGCGTCGTTCGTGTCGAGTTTCGCTACAAACGCGAGGCGCTGCATGAACTCGGCGTCGAGGAACCCTACGCCATGCTCTGCCAGGTGGCGGCCTTGTGGGCGTACTCCACGGCCAAGTGGCTCCGGCATACCATTCCCACCGATGACGCCAATCGAGGGCGGTGGCCGCTCTCGCCCTTTTGGCAAGCGATACAGTCGGCTACTTTCGATGGTGATCCGACGCCAGCGGTACGCGAACGCAAGCGGCAAGATGACCTGGAACACATCTGCCAGATGGTCTCCGGCTGCTCTTCCACCGCACGAGCCTATCTCGCCGGTGTGCTGCCGCCCACCGATGACGGCTCGGTGTTCCTCCGGTGGTTCTATCAATGGATGCAAGATGACCTGTGGCAGCGCCACCGCTGTACCTTCACCGACATCTGGCAAGCAAAAGTCAAGCGGCTCGGTATCGTCATTCAGCGTCAGCCGATAGAGAGCGAGGGCTAATAATGGAGAATACGCAAGAGGCAGCGCCTGTTGCAACGCTTGGGCAAGCCACAAGTCAACGGGTGATTATCAAGCTCCTGTTGACTATCCCGGAAGCTGCGGAATCGCTCGGCGTCTGCCGCTCAATTGTTTATGATCTTGTCCTTACCGGACAACTTGCCAGCATCAAAATCGGGCGGGCGCGGCGGGTTCCCGTCACTGCGCTTCAGGAGTTCGTCGCCCAGCGTCTCGCTGGATAACAGAGAAGGAGAGCATCATGGGCAAGCGTGGGCATAACGAAGGGTCAATTTACAAGCGCAGTGATGGGCGCTGGGCGGCGACTCTCACGCTAGGATATGAGGGTGGGAAGCGCAAACGAAAAACCTATTATGGAGAAACGCGCCGGGAAGTCCAGGAGCAACTTACGGCGGCGTTGCGCGCACTTCAGCAAGGGATACCGATTCTCTCTGGCCGCCAGCACCTTGGTGATTACCTCGCGCAGTGGCTGGAAGATTCGGTACGCCCCTATCGGCGTCCCAAGACCTACAGGAGTTATGAGCAACTCATCCGGCTTCATCTGACACCAGACCTGGGGCATATCGAACTTGCTAAGCTTGCGCCGCAAGATGTGCAAGCCTTCCTCAATAAGAAGCTCGAAGCGGGGCTATCGGCGCGGACAGTACAGTACCTTCATGCGGTATTGCGTGCTGCGCTCAATCAGGCGCTCAAATGGGGATTGGTGGCGCGCAACGTGGCGACGTTGGTTAGTGCGCCACGAGTACGCCACAAGGTGGTGATTGCCTTCACGCCAGAAGAAGCGCAAGCCTTCCTTGCGGCGCTCAAAGGCGACCGGCTCGAGGCGTTCTATACGGTCGCCCTGGCGCTTGGGCTGCGCCCAGGCGAGGCGCTCGGCCTCTGCTGGAACGATGTCAACCTGGAAACAGGCGAGGTCTTGATTCATCAGGCATTGCAACGAGTTGAGGGCAAGCTCCAATTGGTGGATGTGAAGACGGACATGAGTCGCCGACGGCTCATACTTCCGCAGGTGGCTTTAGATACCCTGCGGACGCATAAGGCACGGCAGGACGAAGAGCGCAAGATGTTGGGCGACACATGGCAGGAAGGCGGCTATGTCTTCACGACCTGGAAGGGGACACCTTTGGACACTCGGAATGTCCTGCGCCATTTCCAGAAACTGCTGCGGCGTCTTGGCCTCCCACAGAAGCGGGTGTATGACTTGCGCCATGCCTGTGCCTCTCTCCTGCTGTATCAAGGAGTTCATCCGCGTGTGGTCATGGAGATTTTGGGCCACAGTCAGATCAGCCTGACCATGAACACTTACAGCCATGTGATTCCGGCGCTGAACCAAGAGGCGGCGGAACGGCTGGATGCAGTGCTTTCACCGAAACACTAGAAGATACCCATTCAGAGCGCAAGGGTGATTGGGAAGACAAATCTAGAGAATTTGCGTTCCCTATTACTCAAAACCGCATCTTCTCGATCATCCTTTTAGTTCGGGTGGGAGCATCTCTGTGTTCATTCTAGAAGTGATCATGTGAAAAACCTGTTCTTCTGGATAACAGTTTTGCAAAGCTGCTCTCAATTTTCGCATGTCGGCGTCGAAGTCTGGATCGGGCCTGACTCGCGAAGCAGCTTTGTCAACCATGCACGCAATTGAAGCAGGTAAAGCTGCTTTCTGCGGCATACGCGCCTGTCTAACTAAAACTGGGATGATTGTTTTGTCGGTATTTAGTGCGGTCTCGATTTCAACGCGGACAGGATCCTCAGGAAGATTGATCCGTCGTTGGCTATTTGTATCGAGCCAATTCTCCCCGATAAGAACCAGTACAACCCTTGACATATCGATAAATCGCTTGGCTGATTCTCTGAAATTGCTGCCTGCGTCGATGATGTAAACATCCAAGAAAATCATCACGTCACTACGATCTCGAAGCCATGAGTAAATGCGACCAGCAGCCTCAAGGCTGTCATCAGAGCGGTAACAGATGAAAACACCTGGAAGGTCATCGCGGCGGGGGGTGATCTTGCTGGTATGTATTGGTCGTGTGGGTATCGAAGGTCTTGTAAGGCGGGTGCCACAAAAGCGACAAAATAGAGCTGATTCTCGATTTTTATGCCCATTTGGGCATATATTCTCCACATAAAACATTCAGCCTATGCCTTTCTCATCAGTGGAAAAGACCGATAAGACAACTCCTAGCAAATGTGGTTTGGCTGTCAAGTTGGCTGTCAAATATGGGAGAAGCCTTCTCTCGATTAAGAAAAAGCTTTCAGGAACAGGCTTAAAACAAGGGTTTCTTGGGTGAGCCCCGTGGGACTCGAACCCACAACCCGCTGATTAAGAGCCTACAATTGTAAACATCGTCGGCTGCTACGTTGAAAGTGGCTTCTTTTCAGCCCTTGTGGTGAGAGCATATCATCTTTTTAGATACGGGTCAACTTGGTTTGGATAATAGCCTTAATGAGAGCGACTAAGTGGCGCATCCGCCAAGTTTGTGATACAGTGAAGCCTCTCAGAGTGAGGAGGCGCTTCATGGGCAAACGACTGGATATGGCGCAGGTGCGGGCGACGACAGTGGAGGTGCAGCAGGCA
>Ga0209061_1005294_pt1 | contig 11424 bp, 9 predicted proteins | sample Coa_R1_10_FD_187157 | JGI IMG/M metagenome (GOLD analysis project Ga0209061, IMG submission 187157) | Surface soil microbial communities from Centralia Pennsylvania, which are recovering from an underground coalmine fire - Coalmine... | ecosystem: Environmental > Terrestrial > Soil > Unclassified... | reverse complement strand
GGATCACGTTCAGCGGGTTGCCGTAGCCGGTGTCCGCGTCGGCGATGACCGGGATGTCCACGCAGGCCGCGATCCGCCCGGCGTTGCCGGCCATCTCGGTCATCGTCAGCAGGCCCACGTCCGGCCGGCCGAGCAGCGCCGCCGAGGTGCCGAACCCGGTCATGTACACCGCCGGGAACCCGGCCTCCTCCACCAGCCGCGCGGACAGCGGGTCGAACGCCCCGGGCGCCACGATCGTCTGGCCCGAGTCCAGCAGCGCCCGCAGCCGGGCCGCCCCGCCCGGCTTCCGGGTCAGCCGGGCCGTCACCGGGCGCCGCTCATGGCAACGAGGCTCATCCGCACCGCGTCTCCCTTCCCGCCAGCGGCCGCGGCACGATGGTACGCCCGGGGCGGCGGCCAGGCGAGCGCCCCCCACCCGCTGCCCGGCCCGCCGGCCCGCCGGCCCGCCGCCCGGCGCCGATCGCTGCGGGCGAAACGCGCCCGGGAATTCGCACGCGCTCTTCTTTCTTGAGTGTGATTGACTCAATCTTTGGAGGCTCTTGATGAGTGACACGCTCACGCTCCCGGTGCTGCCGCTCGACGACCAGGTGGTGCTGCCGGGGATGGTGGTGCCGCTGGAGACGTCGCAGCCGGAGGTGAGCGCCGCGATCGATGCGGCGCGGATGCCGTCGCGGCAGGGCCCGGGCATGCGGTCCGAGGCACGGCCGCGGGTGCTGCTGGTGCCGCGGCTGCCCGACCGCGGGCTGGCCGGCGTCGGCACCCTGGCCAGCGTCGAGCAGGTCGGCCGGCTGCCCGGCGGCCAGCCGGGCGCCCTGGTCCGCGGGGTGGCCCGGGTGATGATCGGCTCGGGCGCCACCGGCCCCGGCGCCGCGCTGTGGGTGCAGGGCACGGTGATCGAGGAGACCGGGCGCGGCCCGCGCGCCGACGAGCTGGCCCAGCAGTACAAGTCGCTGGTCACCAGCATCCTGCAGCAGCGCGGGGCGTGGCAGATCATCGACGTGATCCAGCAGCTCGACGACCCGTCGGCGCTGGCGGACAACGCCGGGTACGCCAGCTACCTGACCACCGCGCAGAAACTGCAGCTGCTGGAGACCGCCGACCTGGTGCAGCGGCTGGAGCTGGTCGTCGGCTGGACCAGGGAGCACCTCGCCGAGCTCGACGTCGCCGAGTCCATCCGCAAGGACGTCGCCGAGGGCATGGAGAAGCAGCAGCGCGAGTTCCTGCTGCGCCAGCAGCTTGCCGCGATCCGCAAGGAACTGGCCGGCCTGAACGGCGACGCGGCCACCGAGGAGGACGATTACCGCGCCCGGGTGGAGGCAGCGGACCTGCCGGAGGCGGTCCGCGACGCCGCGCTGAAGGAGGTCGGCAAGCTGGAGCGGACCCCGGACGCCTCGCCCGAGACCGGCTGGATCCGCACCTGGCTGGACACCGTCCTGGACATCCCGTGGAACACCAGGACCGAGGACAGCTACGACATAGCCGGCGCCCGGCGCATCCTCGACGAGGACCATACCGGCCTCGGCGACGTCAAGGACCGCATCATCGAGTACCTCGCGGTGCGCAAGCGCCGCGCCGACCGCGGCCTGGGCGTCATCGGCGGGCGGCGGTCCGGTGCCGTGCTCGCCCTGGTCGGCCCGCCCGGCGTCGGCAAGACCTCGCTCGGCGAGTCGGTCGCCCGGGCCATGGGCAGGAAGTTCGTCCGGGTCGCGCTGGGCGGCGTGCGGGACGAGGCGGAGATCCGCGGGCACCGGCGCACCTACGTCGGCGCGCTGCCCGGCCGGATCGTCCGCGCCATCCGCGAGGCCGGCTCGATGAACCCGGTGCTGCTGCTTGACGAGGTGGACAAGATCGGCGCAGACTACCGGGGCGACCCGGCGGCCGCGCTGCTCGAGGTGCTCGACCCGGCGCAGAACCACACGTTCCGCGACCACTACCTTGAGGTGGAGCTGGACCTGTCCGACGTGGTGTTCCTGACCACGGCCAACACGCTGGAGGGGATCCCGAGCCCGCTGCTGGACCGGATGGAGCTGGTCGAGCTGGACGGCTACACCGAGGACGAGAAGGTGCTCATCGCGCGGGACCACCTGCTGCCCAGGCAGCTGTCCAGGGCTGGGCTGAACGCCGAGGAGGTGTCGGTCGGCGAGGACGCGCTGCGGCTGCTGGCCACCGAGTACACCCGCGAGGCCGGGGTGCGGTCGCTGGAGCGGTCGATCGCGAGGATCCTGCGCAAGGTGGCGGCGCGGGCGTCGCTGGGCGAGGTGACGCTGCCGGTCGGCGTCGGCGCCGGCGACCTGCGCGACTACCTGGGACGCCCCCGGTTCACCCCGGAGACCAGCCTGGCCGTGCCGGAGCGCCGCACCGCGGTGCCCGGCGTGGCGACCGGGCTCGCGGTGACCGGCGCCGGCGGGGACGTGCTGTTCGTCGAGGCGTCGCTGGCCGGCCGGGAAACCGGCGAGACCGGGGTCACGCTGACCGGCCAGCTCGGCGAGGTGATGAAGGAGTCGGCCAGGATCGCGCTGTCCTACCTGCGCTCGCACGGCGCCGAGCTCGGCCTGCCGGTCGGCGAGCTGAAGGACCGCGGCGTCCACGTGCACGTGCCGGCCGGCGCGGTGCCCAAGGACGGCCCGAGCGCCGGCGTCACGATGACCACCGCGCTGGCGTCGCTGCTGTCCGGGCGGCCGGTCCGCGCCGACGTGGCGATGACCGGCGAGGTGTCGCTGACCGGGCGGGTGCTGCCCATCGGCGGCGTGAAGCAGAAGCTGCTCGCCGCGCACCGGGCCGGCATCACCACCGTGCTGATCCCGCAGCGCAACGAGCCGGATCTCGACGACGTGCCGGGCGAGGTGCTGCAGAAGCTGGACGTGCGCACCGTCGGCGACGTGCGCGAGGTGCTGCAGATCGCGCTGGAGCCCGCGCGGCCGCAGCCGGGGGCCGTGCTGTCCGACGCGGCCTGAGCGCGGGCCCGCGGTATTCCCCGGTGATAGCCGCGCGGTTCACCCCCCGGGTGATCACAGGCCGGCGGCGGGTCCGGAGGGCGCGGGATCGTGCCCGCCCGGCCAGGGACGGCCGCGGGTGACCGGTGCCGCCGCCACATCCGCCGGCCGGGCAGGGAAGCCGGGTGCGGGCGCCGCGGCGAGGCCCGGCGGCGGCGGCGCGGTGAAATCCGGGGTCGGCCGCGGGGCCAAGTCGCGCGGCACGGCCCGCGGCGGGCCGGCGGCCCAGCCCGGCTCGGGCGCCGGCTCCCAGGGCGGCTCGGGCGCCGGCTCCCAGGGCGGGCCCGCCGGGCCCCGGCCCGCGCCCGGGGCCCGGCCCGCGCCCGGGGCCCGGCCCGCGCCCGGGGCCCGGCCCGCGCCCGGGGCCCGGCCCGCGCGCCCGGTGACGCTCCTCGGCGCTGGCGTGATCGCCGGGCGCGGCGGCGGGCCGGGCTGCCCGGCCAGGCTGCTGCCCAGCCCGCCGTCCGGCACGGACCACCCCGCCATGGCCGGCGGGCCGGGCGCGGCGGGCCGCTGCCCGGACCCGGCACGGTGCGGCGGCGCGCCCGTCCCGCCGCGCTCATGCGACCCGCGGGCATGGGGGTCCCGCCGCGCGGCGGCCGGCGCTGCGCGCCGGCGTGCCGCGCGCATCAGCGCCAGCCCCGCCGCCAGCAGCGCGATGAGCGCGCCCGCGGCGGCCAGGGCGCCGCGCAGCACCGACCCGGCCAGCGCGCCGTTGCCCGCCGGCGGCGGCGGCGCGGCGGCCGGCCGCGCCGTCCGGTGCTGGCGCGGGTGCCGCGCCTCCGGGCGCCGGGGGCGGGCGGCCGCGGCGATGAGCGCGGCCAGGCGGACCGCCCGCGCCGCGTCCACGGTGCCGTACCCGGCTCCGCCGGCCGACCGGGCCGGAAGCGGCGGGGCGGCCGTGCCCGCGGGGGCGGCGGCGGTGCTGCCGATCAGCGCCCGGGTCACCTGGGCCACGGTGAGCCCCGGGTACCTGGACACGATCAGCGCCGCGACGCCGGCCACGATGCCGCTGGACATGCACGTAGTGCTGATCGGCGCGTAGCCGCCGGGCGGGGCCGCCGCCACCATGTCCACGCCCGGCGCGGTCAGCGCCGCATATGCCCGCCTGCTGCTGAACGAGGCCAGGCGGCCGTCCCGGCCGACGGCGCCCACCGCGATGACCCCCGGGTAGGCGGCCGGGTAGTCCGTCAGCGCCGGGCCGAAGCGGTCATCGCCGGCCGGGGCGACCAGCACCACGTTCCTGCCCAGCGCGTAGCCGACCGCCGCCCGCTCGGCGGCGCTGCCCCCGGCCGCGGCGGGATCGCCCCGCCCGGTCAGGCCCAGCGTTCCCGGGTCCAGCGGCAGGTCGATGACCCGGGCGCCGTGGTCGACCGCGTACCTGATGCCCTCGGCGATGGCACCGGGCAGCCCGCGAGCCAGCGCCGGGTCAGCGAGCAGCGGGTCGTTGTACTCCAGCGTCACCCGGACGGACAGGATCCTCGCCGCGGGCGCGACGCCGACCACGCCGTCCTGCCCGCCGGGGCCGTGCCCGTGCCCGGCTATGACGCCCGCCACCGCCGTCCCCTCGACGCCCCAGTAGGGACCGCCGGGAGTCCGGCCGGAGCGGCTGTAATCGGGCCCGGTGATCACGCTGCCGGCCAGGTCCGGGTGGCCGGCGGCCACGCCGGTGCCGAGCACGGCGACGGTGACGCCCGCCCCCCGGGAGGCCTGCCAGGCCTGGGCGACATGCAGGCTGCCCAGCCACCATTGCTGAGCGCGGACGGCGCTGCCCGCGGGAGCCGCGCCGAGGCCGCCGAGGGCTCCGAGGACGGCGGTGGCCGCGGCCAGCCGGGTGGCTGACGGCATCACGGTTCACATCGTGCCACGCACCGGCCGCCCGCGGAACGCGCCGGCGCGACTGGCCCGCTCAGTCGCGGTGTGCCGCGGTGATCGACACCCGGTCGCCGGGCGCCAGGCCGAGCCGCCGCGCGGCGCTGCCGCCGTTGACCGCGATCGAGACCAGCCCGGCGCTGTCGGCGTACACGACAAGCTCCCCGGGCGGGACCGCGCCGAACATCTCCCGGTACGGCAGCGTCAGGGCGCGGCGCCGGCAGCGCACCAGCACGGCGCCGCCGTCCCGGACGCCGATCGCCGCGGCGTCCGCCGCGCTCAGCGTGAGCTGGACGTTGCCGAACCTGTCCACGGTCAGCACCTCCCCGCGCGCGAGCCGGCCGCGGACCCGCCGTTCCGGCGCCGGCAGCGCGACCAGCTCGCCGGCCCCGATCTCGGGTCCCGCGGCGGCCAGGTCCGCGTCCGCGGCCAGGTGCGCGGCAACCGGCATGAAGATGTCGCGCCCGTGGAACGTCGCGGTCACCCGGTCCAGCCACAGGTCGCTGTTGGCCAGGAGGTGCGCGCGCGCGGCGCCGCCGGCGGCCGCCAGCGCCCACGGCAGCAGGCCGTTGTCCGGGCCGACGAAGACCGAGTCGCCGGCCGCCACCGCGACGCCGCGCCTGGCGGTGCCCACGCCCGGGTCGACCACCGCCACGTGCACCGCCGGCGGCAGGTATGGCACGGCCTGCGCGAGCACGGCCGCGCCGCGCCTGATGTCGCCCGGCGGCACCAGGTGGGTCACGTCGATGATCTCGGCGTGCGGCGCGATGCGGGCGGCCACCCCGTGACAGGCCGCCACGAAGCCGTCCTCGAGGCCGTAGTCGGTGAGGAAGGTCAGGTAGCGAAAGCGGGTCACGTACCGTGAGCGTACGCCGCCGGGTTACCGCCCGGCCGCCGGGCGGGTAGGTTCGTCGGTAGCGTGCCCGCAGACCTTCCGGGAGGCCGCGTGTCCGGGTTGTCCGAGCTTGACATGCGGATCCTGGCGTTCGAGCGGCGCGGCTGGCGGTCGCCGGGGGCGAAGGAGCACGCCATCGCCGAGGTGCTCGGCATGTCCGCCACCCGGTACTACCAGCTGCTGAACGAGCTGATCGACAGGGCCGAGGCGCTCGCGTTCGACCCGGTGCTCATCAAGAGGCTGCGCGCCCAGCGGGCCCGCCGCCGGCGCGTGCGGTCCCCGCGGCCGGACGACGCCAGGGGCACGCAGGGCCGGGCCTCATGACGCGCCGCGCCCGGCAGGACCAGGCCCGGCCCGCGGTGCCGCGGGCGACCACCCCCGAGGGGCAGCAGGGCCTCGACGCGCTGTTCGCGCACCCGCGGCACGCGCTGATCGCCACGGACTTCGACGGCACGCTGGCGCCGGTGGTGCCGTCCCCGCAGGACGCGCGGCCCTACCCCGGCACGGTGCCGGCCCTGGCCGCGATCGCGGCGGCGGCCGGCACGGTCGCGGTCATCACCGGCAGGCCCGCCGCGGAGGCGGTCGGCCTCGGCGGCCTCGACGCCGTGCCCGGCATCGTGGTGCTCGGCCACTACGGCTGGCAGCGCTGGCAGGACGGCGCCGTCTCGTCGCCCGCCGCGCCGCCCGGCGTCGCGGCCGCCCGCGCGGCCCTGCCCGGGCTGCTGGCCGGGGCGGGCGCGCCGGACGGCACCTGGATCGAGGACAAGGGGCATGCGCTCGCCGTGCACGTCCGCCGCGCCGCCGATCCGCAGGCCGCGCTGCGCGCGCTGCGCGGCCCGCTGGGCGAGCTGGCCGCCCGGCTCGGGCTGGAGGCGGAGCCCGGCCGGATGGTGATCGAGCTGCGCCCGCCGGGGGCGGACAAGGGCACCGCGCTCGCGGGCCTTGCCCGGGAGCGCGGGGCAGGTTCGGTTCTGTTCTGCGGTGACGACCTCGGCGACCTGCCCGCCTTCGCCGCGATCCGCTCGCTGCGCGCGGCCGGCGTCCCCGGCTGCGCCGTCGCCAGCGCCAGCGACGAGTCGCCGCTGGTCGCGGCCGAGGCCGACCTGGTGGTGCCGGGCCCGGAGGGGGTCGCGGCGCTGCTGGCCGCGATCGCCGCCGGGCTCGGGGCCTAACCGGGGGCCGGGCCGGGATCAGGCGTCGAGCGCGGCAACGTCGAGCGCGGCAAGCTGGTCGCCCAGCCAGCGCGACGGCGCGCAGGCCGCCGCCGCCTCGGCCAGCGCGGCGCTGCGGCGGCGCCGTTCCTCGTCGGGCATCGCCAGCGCCCGGTCCAGGGCCGCCGCGGTCTCGCTGACGTCGTACGGGTTGACCAGCAGCGCGCCGTCCCCGAGCGTGGCCGCGGCGCCGGCCTCGGCGGACAGCACCAGCGCGCAGCCGCGCTCGGACAGCACCGGGCCCTCCTGCGCGACCAGGTTCATGCCGTCCCTGATCGGGTTGACGAGCAGCACGTCGGCCAGCGCGCACGCCGCCAGCGAGCGCGGGTAATCGTCGCGCACCTCCAGCAGCAGCGGGTCCCAGTCCGCGGTGCCGAACTCCGCGGTGATCTCCCGCGCGGCCCGCCGCACCTCGTCGGTATAGGCGCGGTACTCGGGCAGCCCGGACCGCGACGGGTAGGCGAAGGCCAGGTGCACCACCCGGCCCCGCCACCGGGGCCTGGCCGCGAGCAGCTCGCGGTAGGCGGCCAGGCCGCGCACGATGTTCTTCGACAGCTCGGTCCTGTCCACCCTGACGATGAGCTTGCGGCCGCCGGCCGCCCGGCGCAGCGCCCCGAGGTGCTGCTGCACGTCCTCCGCCCGGGCGCGGGCGCGCAGCGCCGGCGCGTCGACGCCGAGCGGGTGCACGGCCACCTCGGTGACCCGCCCGCGGTGGGCGACCCGGGCGACCGCGCGGCGGTCGCCGCGCTCGGCGCCGGTCACGGCCGCGCCGAGCACCGCCTGGCAGCAGTCAAGGAACGCCGCGGCCCACCGGCCGCAGTGGAAGCCGAGGTGATCGGCGCCGAGCAGGCCGTCCAGCAGGGCGCGGCCGGCCTCACCGGGCAGCAGCCGGTAGTAGTCGGCCGGCGCCCACGGGGTGTGCCAGAAGTGCGCGATGCGGACGTCCGGCCGGGTGCCGGCCAGCCTGTCGCGCAGCAGCCGCGGCACCAGCGCCAGGTGGTAGTCCTGCACCAGCACCCGCGCGCCGCCGCGCCGGGCCGGCTCGCGCCCGCCGCCTGCCGCCTCGTCCGCCAGCGCCTCGGCGAACGCCTGGTTGTAGGCGAGGTACGCCTGCCAGTCGCGCCGGAACTCCGCACCGAACCGCGGCTGGTTCGGGGTGTCGAACAGCAGGTGGTGCAGGAACCACAGCGTCGAGTTGGCCACCCCGTTGTACGCGCGGTCGAAGACCTCCGGCGGGATGTCCAGCATCCGCACCGGGACGCCCGCCGGTCCCGGCCCGGTACCCGCGTCTTGCCCGGTCCCCGCGGCGGCCGCGTCTTGCCCGGTCCCCGCGGCGGCCGCGGCCTCCCCGGCCCTGCTGCCGGCCGCGTCTTGCCCGGTCCCCGCGGCGGCCGGGACGGCCGCGGCGGCCGCGCGGTCCGCGTCGGACAGCGCGGCGCAGAGCCACGTCACCTCGGTCTCCGGCGGCAGCCCCGCCAGGCCCGAGGCCACACCGGCGATCATGCCGCCGCCGCCGCGCCTGCCGGTCAGCGTGCCGTCGGTACCGAAGTGGTAGGAAACCGGGCCGCGATTGGACGCCACCAGAACCCGTCGCCTCATAGCTTGGCAGGCTAGTGCACGCCATGTGAGCGCTCTCACCGTGCCGGGCAACGACGCGCAGGACGGCTGCGGTAGTCTGGTGGCGCTTGGCCCGCCAACTGAATAACGCTCATCCAGAGGGGTGGAGGGACCGGCCCGGTGAAGCCCCGGCAACCTATCGCGCAGGCATGCCGCCGCCGCTGTCGTGGCGAGGCGCGCGACATGGTGCCAACTCCGGCCCGCGGTCACGGTGACCGCCGGGAAAGATGGGAAGGGAAGACCTCGCCGCATGAGCTCAGCAAGCACATCCGCCGCTCCCGCGCTGCCCGGCCGGACGGCCGCCCCCGACCTCGGCCACGCCGCCGGCCTGTGCTGCCGCGAGTGCGGCAAGACCTACGAGCTGGGCGCCTACTACGCCTGCGACGACTGTTTCGGCCCGCTGGAGGTCCGTTACGAGCTGCCGCGGCTGAGCCGGTCCGACATCGAGGCGGGCCCGCCGAACATCTGGAGGTATGCCCCGCTGCTGCCGGTGCCGCCCGGCATCGCCTCCCGGCCGACGACCGAACCCGGGTACACCAGGCTGATCCGCGCCGACAACCTGGCCCGCGCCCTGGGCATGCGCAGGCTGTGGATCAAGGACGACCGCGGCAACCCGACGCACTCGTTCAAGGACCGGGTGGTCGCCGTGGCGCTCGCCGCCGCCGCCGAGCTCGGCTTCACCGTGCTGGCCTGCCCGTCCACCGGCAACCTGGCGAACGCGGTCGCCGCCGCGTCGGCGCGGGCGGGCATCCGCTCGGTGGTGCTGGTGCCGGCCGACCTCGAGCCGCAGAAGATCATCCTCAGCCTCGTCTACGGCGGCACGTTCGTCACCGTGGACGGCAGCTACGACGACGTGAACAGGCTGGCGTCGGAGCTGGCCGGCGAGCGCGGCGACTGGGCGTTCGTCAACGTGAACGTGCGGCCCTTCTACGCCGAGGGATCGAAGACGCTCGGCTTCGAGATCGCCGAGCAGCTCGGCTGGCGGCTGCCCGGGCAGGTGGTGGTGCCGATCGCCTCCGGCGCGCAGCTGGTCAAGGTGGACAAGGCGTTCGGCGAGCTGGCCGCCCTGGGCCTGGTGCCCCACACGCCGTGGCGGGTGTTCGGCGCCCAGGCCAGCGGGTGCGCGCCGGTGTCCGCCGCGTTCGCCGCCGGGCACGACGTGGTCCGCCCGGTGCGGCCGGCCACGATCGCCAAGTCGCTGGCCATCGGCAACCCGGCCGACGGGCCGTACGCCCTCGATGTGGTGCGCCGCACCGGCGGCGCGATCGCCGACGTCGGCGACGACGAGATCGTCGACTCGATGCGGCTGCTGGCCGCCACCGAGGGCATCTTCGGCGAAACGGCCGGCGGCGTCACCCTGGGCGTGCTGCGCAGGCTGCTCGCGCAGGGGCGGCTCGACCCCGAGGCGGAGACCGTGGTCATCAACTCCGGCGACGGGCTGAAGACGCTCGACGTGATCACCGCCGCGACGGAGGTGCCGGCGCCCATCAGGCCGACGCTGGAGGCGTTCACGGAGCGTTTCGGGGAGGCGATCCCGTGACCGTGCTCGTCCGCATTCCCACCATCCTGCGCTCCTACACCGGCGGCGCGGCCGAGGTGACCGCGCCGCACGGCACGCTGCGCGAGGTCATCGCCGCCCTCGATGCCGCCTACCCGGGCCTCGGCGGCCGGCTCCTCGACGACGGCGGCACGCTGCGCCGGTTCGTCAACGTCTACGTGGGCGAGGAGGACGTGCGCTTCGCGCATGGCCTCGACACGCCGGTGCCGGAGGGGGCGCGGGTCTCGGTGATCCCCGCGGTGGCCGGCGGCGCCGCCGGCCACCGCGGGCGGCCGATGCGGGATGATTGACCGGTAAGTGGCGCCGGGGCAGGCCGGTAGGGGGTAAGGTCGGTTCCGGTCGCCGTTCGGGATTGGGACGGGGTTCATGCGTGCGGGCACGCAGCCGTTCTCGCCGGTTCGCGATCGACGGGTTCCGCGGATGAAGGGCGGAACTCGAAGCCCGAGCGCAGTTAGGGAGTTGTTTGGAATGGCTCAGGGCACCGTCAAGTGGTTCAACCCGGACAAGGGGTACGGCTTCATCGCCGTCGACGGTGGCAGGGACGTCTTCGTCCATTTCTCGGCGATCCAGGCGGATGGCTACCGCACCCTCGAGGAGGGGCAGCGGGTCGAGTTCGAGATCACGCAGAGCGACCGGGGCGCGCAGGCCGAGAAGGTCGTGGTGGTCTCCTAGCTCCGCGCGGCCCGGGATCCCGGGCCGCCCATCTGCCGGGTTACGCCGGCCGGCCCGGCCCCCCCGCGGGGGGGCCGGGCCGATGTGGTCGCCCACCGGGTGTCCGGAGACTCCGGTCAAGGGGCCTCGTTCCGCCAGCCATCCCCTCGGGTGGGGCCCGGTGCGCCACCGGTCCCCGTCGGATCCCTCAGCCCAGCGGCGGCTGGGGTCCCGTGTGACTGACGAGACTCCTCGTCTGGTTCGGAGACAGGCTCTTACCTCCGGGTACCGTCGCCCTCCCGGGTCAGGCCGGGGTCGCGGCGCCCGGCCGGTACGGTCAGCCGCCCGCCGCGAGGGCCGCGGCCGCGGCACGGTTTGCACTCTCACGGCGGGAGTGCTAAACATGGTGCTGGCACTCTCACCATGAGAGTGCTAAGTGCACGATGACGGGATCGGGCGATGAGGCATCGCCGCGCGGCAGGAAGGGACTGCCCGCGGGGTGCCGTCCGTCGCGGGCGTCGGCTCGATCCGCAGCGTACGCCACGGAGGACTGGAGCTTATGGCAGCGAAGATGATCGCGTTCGACGAGGACGCCAGGCGCGGCCTCGAGCGCGGCATGAACCAGCT
>Ga0209061_1005291_pt1 | contig 11429 bp, 10 predicted proteins | sample Coa_R1_10_FD_187157 | JGI IMG/M metagenome (GOLD analysis project Ga0209061, IMG submission 187157) | Surface soil microbial communities from Centralia Pennsylvania, which are recovering from an underground coalmine fire - Coalmine... | ecosystem: Environmental > Terrestrial > Soil >... | reverse complement strand
GCTGCCGTGCCAGGGCGGGCGCGCCCTCGGCGAGCAGCACGCAGGCGGCCGCGGCAGCGATGCCGATGCGCGAAGCGAGGGGAATCGATCGAAGCATGCCGGTGGTCCTCCCCGGGATCAGTGCTCGGTCCGCTGCCGGCATTGAACTTCTGCATGTCGTAGAGCCGATTGGTCAGATTCTTGCCTTCGAAGGCGAGCGAGCAGTCGCTCAGCGAGCCGCCCGGCGTGAAGGTCAGCCGGCCGTTTACGAGCGTATAGGGAGGAATGCTGAGCACCGGCGTGCACGCGACTGGTAGTCGAGGGCTGCGCGATGGTCGACGTGCGAGCCGTCGAATCGGCCGACCGTGCCGTTCAGGGGATTCGCGGGATTGCCGAGCGGCAGACACGGCGTCGTGCCGTCGACGTTGAAACGATAGAACGTGTAGTCCTTGCGGTCCTTCGTGTAGCGGATCCCGAGGTCGGCCCTCAGCGCGTCGGTGAGGTGAAGGCCCGCATGGCCGTAGACGCCGGCGTTCGTCGCCACCGCCGTCGGCAGACTGACCCGATGACGCGGGAGCAGCCGGCTGCGGCCCCTCCTGCACCGCCTGCGCGCCCACGCTCGAAAGCAAGCCGGCCGCGAGCGCCGCAGCGGGGGCTGCCCGACCCCGCGCGGGCGCGCGCAATTCCATCGCGCCGCAGGACGGCGCCATAATGAATTGGATACCGGCCGACGGCCGCAGGTGCCCGCGAACTCGGTAACCGCACGAGCACGAGGCGTCGGCCGCATCATGAACGGTTATGCGACAGGGAGATTCAGAGAAGCACCGCGACCGGAGGGGGAAACGCGTGTCGAGTCAGCCAGAATCCGCAGTCTTCGCCTCTGCCCTCGCGCTCGATCTACAGGCCGTGGAGGAGGATCAGCGTGCCGCGATCTGGAAGCGAACCGCGCGCTCGTTCTTCCCGGGACTATCGGTGCTCGCGCTGCCGTCGGTCCCGGCGACGGGCTCGATCCGCGGCTGGCCGTTCGGGCGCGGCCAGCTCTGGACGATTCTCTCGCCGCCGCTTGAGGTGTGCTACGCCCCGAGCACCGGCACGCGGGCTCGCTCGGCCCTGCGCGTCGAGGAGACGTTCTCGGTCATGCTGCAAATGCAGGGCTCGACGATCGCCACACAATACCGCAAGTCCTGCCGGCTCGAGCCCCGCGACATCTGCCTCATCGACGGCGTGGCGCCTTTCAGTCTCGCGGTCGATGGTGCCTTCTCGCAGTTCATGTTTCTGCAGATGCCGCGGCACATGCTTCTCGCCCGCTATCCGTACCTCGCGCGTCAGACCGCAGAACGGTTCGACCGCGACGAGGCCGGCGTGCCGCTGCTCTGCGATCTGCTGCTCAGCATCCTCGAGCGCACGCCCGCCCTCGAGCCGGAGCAGCGCTCGGCAACACTCGCTGGAGTTGCACAGATGCTGGCGGTCCCGAAGCTCCACGCCGACGGCCGAACGCACGATGCGAGCTGGCGCGCGCGTGCTGCGCTCACCTTCATCGACTTGCATCTCGGCGAGCCGACGCTGACGGCGACGCAGGTGGCCCACGCGCAGCACATCAGCCGCCGCCGTCTGGATGACATCATGCGCGCGGCGGTCGGGACGCCGGTGACCGCGCAGATCTGGCAGCGCCGCCTCATGCAGGCGGCGAGCGACCTGCTCGACCGTCGCAACGCCTCACGCACCGTGACGGAGATCGCCTTCGCGGCGGGATTCGAGGCGCCCGCGCACTTCACGCGCGCCTTCAAGCGTCGCTACGGGTGTACCCCGCGCGAATGGCGCAGCCGCGCCGTTGAGGAGTCCCCGGGTCGCGCGGCGCTCGCCTGAGCGCCCCTCGAGGCGCTCAGCGGGAACGGGCGCACCGCACGCGGCCCGCGCCGCTTCGCCGCGAATGTGCCGCGCCCGGCCGCCCTTTCACGATCGCCGTCTCATGGCTCCATCCGATCCCTGACCGCCGACCGCGGTCGCCTCGCCTCAGTCCCCCGCTTCGGTCCGCGGGTCCGCCTTCGCCGTCGTGGCGGTGTCGGATGCGCCGGCGACGCGGACGCCGTCGCGTCCCCCGCGCTTGGCGGCATAGAGCGCGGCGTCGGCCTGCGCGATCACTTGCTCGAGTGTCGCGTCGTCGCCGACCGCCGCGACACCGATCGATACGGTGATCCGCCCGACGGAGCTCGATGGCTGACCCATCCGCTTCACCCGCAGCCGCGCCACCGCCTCGCGAATCCGCTCGGCGAGCGCCGCTGCCGCCGGAAGGGGCACGTCGGGCAGCAGCAGCGCAAACTCCTCTCCGCCCAGGCGGGCTACGATGCCTTCCCCCGACGACTTTCCGCGCAGCACGTCCGCCACCGCACGCAACACCTTGTCCCCGAGGAGGTGTCCGTAGTCGTCGTTGATGCGCTTGAAGTGGTCGATGTCGACGACCAGCAGTGTAGCGCGCTCGAGACCGCGGAAGCTGCGCCGCGCCTCCTCCACCGCCCGCGCAAATCCGCGCCGGTTGTAAAGGCCCGTCAGGGGATCCCGGATCGCCTCCCTCTGAGCGCTCTCGAGGCGCTCGGTGAGCACGCGGATCTCGGCGGCGCTGCGTTCGAGCTGCTTCGTGAGCTCCGAAGTCACGACGCACATGCGCCGGGTGTCGGCGAGCAGCTCCGCCACGAGCTCGTGCAGCGAATCATGCACCGACGGCCGCCCGAGGTGCAGCAGGTGCGCCTCGAGCGAGGAGCCGAACCGCGAGGCGTCCTCGCCCGCGGTCGCCGTCGCCTGCGAAACCTCATCGAGCAGCAGCCGGAATCTCTCCTCCAGGCGCTCGAACATGGTGGTGTCGCGTGCAAGCACGTGCTGGGCATACAGATGTGCGACATCTGCGTCCGTGAGCTTCCCGCCCGCGGCCATGCGCTCCTCGAGGGCGCGACTCAGCGGCGGATTCAGGCCCGCAACATGCTCGTACCAGATCGTGTAGTGCGGCGGATAGAAAGCCGCGGATTGCGCGGCCATCAGGCTCAACGCCGACCGCAGGACCTCCGCGCTTTCTTCTTTCGTTTGAGCGTACCGCACGTGCGAATGCCGCAGGCGAGAACCGCCGTCTTACTCCCGGGCGTCTCCCCCATGCCCGGAATGCGCACGACGCCAATGTGATGCAGCAGCGCTCGCGGGGCCAGGCGTCCTCGGGTGCGAGGTCGCCGGAGCCCACTCTTCGGGCGGCGGGCATACTATGTGAAATGCGGCTCGATCGCAAATATCGCGGAGACGGATGCATCCGGAAACGGATTCATCAGGAGGTTGCGGCGGCGGCGCGCAGCGCCTGTGCAGCTCGCCCGACGAGTCGCGAGCCCTTCGGCGTCAGCCGGATCCACGATTCCCGGCGATCCTCGGCCGCAGTCATCACCACGAGAAGTCCGGCGCGCGCGAGCGCCGCGCACAGCCGGCTCGTTCGCGACTGCCCAAGGGACAGTCGCTCGCGTAGCTCACGCATCCCGGCCGCACCCTGCGGCCGTGTTCCCAGGAAGATAAGAATCGCTTCGGCATAGCCCGGCAGACGGTTGCACTCGCCCGCACGCAGACGAAGCAGCGCCCGCAAGAGGCTCCACAGCTCGTCGGCGGTTCGGGTGGTCCGCCGTCGCATGGAGGTGCGCGGAGCGTAGCAAAGGGCCGCCGGAGCGGGGACCGTACTGCACATAACGGGCGGATCGGGTCCCGCGGCCGAGGAACCGGGTGGCTTCGCCAGAGCGGTCGAGCAGCAGGATTCATTCCGCCGCGCCGCGGCGCAGGCGAGCAACGGCGACGCCCCCAGGGTCCGATCCGCTCATCGCCGAGGAGGGCCGAAGTCGCACCGCAGACACATTTTTCGGAATAATCAATGACTTCCGATGCCATGCCCCCCCTCGAATCCGATCGTGAGTCGCGGCGCCGTCTCGCGCAACCCGAATGCGAGCAAGCCGGCGATGACCGCCAGCCCGAGCATGATCCAGAGCGGCGCCTCGAGGCCCACGCGATCCGCAGCAAGGCCCGCGATCGACGGCGAGGCGACGCCGCCCAGCACTTCCCCAGTGCCCATGCAGAGTCCGAGCACGCTCGCTCTCAAATGCGGCGCGACGCTCTCGGAGGGCACCGTCGCCATGAAGAGCGGGAAGATGCCGTTCAAACCCCAGCCGACGAAGAAGATCGCCGCGAGCACCCACACGGAGCCCATGTAGTACATCGCGCCGAGAGGCAGGATGACGCCGACGAGCGGCATCAGGATCATCAGGGGACGGCGGCCGATGCGATCCGACAGCCCGGAGACCGCGAACGCGCCGACCGTCGCGGAGATGCCGAGCGCGCCCATCAGCCAGCCTTCCGTGTCGGCGCTGAAGTGTCGCACCTTCACGAGATAGAGCGGCATGAAGGACCAGCATATGACGAGATAGGAGACGAGCAGCACGCCCATGAGCGCGCAGAGGACCACGTTGCGGTCGGCGAGCGCCGCGCGCAGCGAGGGTTTCGGCGCGTCGGGGCGCATCGCCGGCGCCGGCCGCCGCCGCTCGGCGTGGCGATCGGGCTCGAGGCTTGTGCCGTCGAGGGGCTTGTCGTCGAGATACTTCCAGATGAGCAGCGCCATCACGAGCCCCGGCGCGCCGGCGAGGAAGAAGGCGTGGCGCCAGCCGTGAGTCGTCGCGAACGACGCGAGCACCACGGGCGCGACGAACGAGCCGAGCAGATTCGAGCCGAAGTTCTGCGTCACGCCCATCGCGATGCCGCGCAGCTGCGGGCGCACCGCGGACGCGATGATCGATTGGCTGATCGGCATGATGCCGCCCTCGGCGACGCCCATCAGCATCCGCGCGGCAAGCAGCATCGCAAACGATCCTGCGATGCCCGACAGGAACGAGCAGGCGGAGAAAAGGAGCGTCGTCGCAACGAGCAGACCCTTCCGGCTCCCCGTCCGGTCCGAGACGATCCCGATGCCGAACGCCGCGCACGCCCAGGTGAGGGACAGCGCGCTCGAGAGCATGCCGACCTCCGTGTTGCTGAGGCGCAGGTCCGGCTGGACGAACGGCATGAGGAACCCGAGCGCGTTGCGATCGAAGAAGACGATGCCGAAGTTGACGCTGAGGAGCGCGACGAGCGCGATCTGATAGGCTGGGGACGAAGCGCTCCATGCGCGCGGGGATGCGGCCGCCGACGGAACGCTCATGTAGTGATTTCCCGCGGCAGGGTCGGCATCATGTGCGCACGTTAGTCGAGCAGGCGGGAAAATGAAAGCTCGAGCCTCCGTCCCACCCGCGGCCGCGGCGGCCCCGGTGATCGATGTCGCGGCGATCATCGAAGCGCGCCGCTTCGGGTGGCATGCCGCCCGTCTCGTGCTCGTGTCGTGGCTCGTGACGTTCTTCGACGGCTACGACATGAACGTCTTTGCGTTCGCGGCGCCGTACCTGGCGCCGGCGTATCACCTCGACAAGGTGATGCTGGGCGCCGTCTCGAGCGCCGGCATCGCGGGTACGCTGTTCGGGGGATTCGTGTTCGGCTGGCTCGGCGATCGCATCGGGCGCCGCGGCGCGATCATCGCCGCGACCGCTGCGTTCGGGACGCTCACACTCGCTCTGATGCTAGCGTCGAACTATGTGGCCTTCATGGCGCTGCGCTTCGTGGGCGGCATCGCGCTCGGCGGCGCGATTCCCCTCACTTGGGCGCTCGGCACCGAGTACGTCCCGGCGCGCTATCGCGCGACGGCGGTGACGCTCATCATGCTCGGGTACGGAATCGGCGTGAGCGCCGGCGGGCCGATCAGCATCGCGCTCATTCCGCGATTCGGGTGGATGTCGGTGTTCACGTTCGGAGGCGTCGCCTCGCTCGCTGCCGCGGCGGTCCTCGCCTTGGTGCTGCCCGAGTCGCTGCGCTTCCTCACGGCGACGGGCCGCAGGCCCGATCGGCTCGCCCGCGCGGTCCGCGAGCTCGCGCCGGACATCGCCGTTCCCGCCGGCGCCCGCTTCATCCTGTCGGACGAGCGTCCCGCGGCCGAGGAAGGCCCACGCAGCGTCCTCGCGCTGTTTGAAGGGCGGCTTCTCTACGTCACGCCACTCCTGTGGCTCGGATATATCGCGAGCTCCATGACGACGTTCTTCCTCGCACAGTGGGGTCCGACCGTGTACGAAGGCCTCGGCTTCAGCCGTCGATCGGCCGCATGGGTCACCTCGGGCAATTCCCTCGCAGGCTCGACGGGCGGGCTCCTGCTCATGCGCCTGACGGACCGCTTCGGCGTCGCGAGCGTTGCGCTGTTCCCCGCGATCGCTCTGCCGCTGCTCATGGCCGCGGCCTTCGCACACCTCACGGAGATCTCGTTCATCGCGCTCTTCCTCGTGATGGCCGTCTTCCTCGCCGGCAGCCACTTCGGCGTCACGAGCGTCACGGGACTCTTCTATCCGACCTCGCATCGTGCGCTCGGCACCGGATGGGCCTCCTCGATGGCCAAGATCGGCTCGATCTCGGGCCCGTTCGTCGGCGGAATCGTCCTCGCCTCGAAGCTTCCGCTGCAGCACATCTTCGCCGTCATGGCGGTCTGCCCCGCGATCCTCTCGGCGTGCATGCTGGCGATCGGCGCGATCCAGCGCAGAGCGCTGCGAGCAGCCCCGCTCGCCGCGGCTCCCGCCCGCTGAGCCGCAACGCATCACCCATCCGCACACCCGCCCTCGATGACCGATCGAACCGTGGCTCCGACCAACCCATCGCTGCATCCTTCGCTCGCCGCCGAGATCGAGCTCGTCGCCTCCGGCCTCGAGTTTCCCGAGGGGCCGATTGCCATGACCGACGGATCGGTCGTGCTCGTCGAGATTCGGCGCGGCACGCTGACGCGCGTTACGTCGGACGGACGGCGGGAGACGGTTGCGCATCTCGGCGGTGGTCCCAACGGCGCCGCGATAGGACCCGACGGTGCAGTCTACGTCTGCAACAACGGCGGCGCGTGGGAATGGGCGCCGGGCGACTTGCACCTGCCGGCCGGGCCGCCTGCGCGATACACCGGCGGCCTCATTCAGCGAGTCGACCTCGGCACCGGCGCGTTCACGACGCTGTACGACCACTGCGACGGCAGGCCGCTCGCGAGCCCGAACGATCTCGTGTTCGATCGCACCGGCGGATTCTGGTTCACCTGCTTCGGGTACTCGGACGGCGAGAACCGCCGGCTCGGCGCGGTCTACTACGCGCGCCCCGACGGATCGAAGATCACCCGCTGGCGCCACGAGCTCATCTCGCCGAACGGCATCGGCCTCTCCCCCGACGAGCGCAAGCTCTACATGGCCGACTGCATGGTGGGCCGGCTGTATGAATTCGACCTGCCGGAGCCGGGGGTCATGGCGCCGGCAACCTCGATCGCGCCCGGCCGGACCGTCTGCACGCTGCCCGGCTTCCAGTGGCTCGACAGCCTCGCCGTCGAGGCGGACGGCCACATCTGCGTGGGCACGCTGTGGAACGGCGGGGTGACCGTCTTTGAGCCGGGCGGCGCGTACGAGCACATCCCGTTTCCCGATCCCGTCACGACGAATATCTGCTTCGGCGGCCCCGACATGCGCGACGCTTGGATCACGTGCTCGAGCACCGGCCGGCTCTACAAATGCCGCTGGCCGCGGCCGGGACTGAAGCTCGCCTTCAACGCCTGACGGGGGGCGTCGAACCGTCGGCGTCGCCGACGGATATCCGCCACCCCGTCCCCGCGGTTCAGCGTCTCCGGCTCGGCCGGTCAGCCGCGCTCGAACAGCTTGATCACGTAGTGGCTGTCGAAGTACTCCCGCACCGCGTAGATCTTGCGGTCGCGCACCTCGACGACCCAGGCGTAGAGATTCTCGTAGGGACGCCCGTCGGCGAGGCGGCCGTCGCTGTGCGACTCGGCGAAGACGAGCGGCCCCTTCGAGGCGATGCTGTCCACGATCACCTTCGGGTCGCCCGGGCGGAACAGGCCACGCACCGGCGCCAGGAACTCATCGACAATGCCGCGCCGTCCACGATGGACCCCGGCGCCGGGCACCTCGCGCACCTGCGGCGTCCAGGTGGCCTCCTCGTGCAGCAGCTCGCCGACCTTCTCCAAATCCCCGGCGCTCAGGGTCGCGAAGAATTCCAACACCAGACGCTCGTTCTCGTTGCTCGCTTCGACTGCCATCGCATGCTCCTCAACTGGTGAGCTCCGGCCGGTCGCGGAAGTATTCGAGCGCCTGCGGATTCGCGAGCGCATCGATGTTCTTGACCGGCTTGCCGTGGATGACGTGGCGCACGGCGAGCTCGGTGATCTTGCCCGAGAGCGTGCGCGGGACGTCGGGCACGGCGAGGATCTTCGCCGGCACGTGCCGCGGCGTCGTCTGCGAGCGGATCGTATCGCGGATCTTCTGGACGAGCGCCTCGTCGAGGCAGACGCCCGGCCGCAATTTGACGAACAGCACGACCCGCACATCGCCCTGCCAGTCCTGCCCGACTGCGAGCGACTCGGCGACTTCGGGCAGGCTCTCGACCGCCGCATAGATCTCCGCCGTGCCGATGCGCACGCCGCCGGGATTGAGTACCGTGTCGGAGCGGCCGTAGATCACGACCCCGTCGTGCTCTGTGATCTCGGCGTAGTCTCCGTGATGCCAGACGCCGGGGAAGCGCTCGAAGTAGGCCGCGCGGTACTTGGCGCCGTCCGGATCGTTCCAGAACCCGACCGGCATCGAGGGAAACGGCGCGGTGCAGACGAGCTCGCCGCGCTCGCCGCGTATCGAGCGGCCCTCCTCGTCGAAGACTTCGACGCGCATCCCGAGCCCGCGGCATTGCAGCTCGCCGCGGTGAACGGGGCGGATGGGACACCCGAGCGCGAAGCATGAAACGATGTCCGTGCCGCCGGAGATGGATGCGAGCAGCAGATCCGCCTTGATGGCGCGATAGGCGAAGTCGAACCCGTCGGGCAGCAACGGCGAGCCCGTGGAGAGCACCGTGGCGAGCGCCGAGAGATCGGCGTGCTCGGCAGGGACATACCCGCTCTTCTCGAGCGCCGCGAGATACCTCGCGCTCGTGCCGAAGATCGTGACGCCCTCCTCCTCCGCCATGCGCCAGAGGACATCCGGCGCGGGGGTGAAAGGGTTGCCTTCGTACAGCACGAGCGTCGCGCCGGTGGCGAGAGCGCTCGCGAGCCAATTCCACATCATCCACCCGCACGTGGTGAAGTAGAACACGCGGTCCGCCCGCCTCATGTCCGTATGCAGCAGATGCTCCTTCTGGTGCTGAAGGAGCGTGCCGCCCGCGCCGTGCACGATGCATTTCGGCGCGCCCGTCGTGCCGGATGAGTAGAGGATGTACAGCGGATGATTGAACGGCATCGCGGCGAACGCGAGGGACGCACCCGGATCGCCGAAAGTCTCCCAACGCACCGCGCGCGACGCCGCCGCTCCCAGCCGGTCTAGGCGCGGCGCGCCGCTCACATAGGGAATGACGACTACCTGCTCGATGCTCGGCAGCCGCTCGAGCATCTCCGCCATCGGCGCGAGCGAATCGAGCGTCTTACCGCCATAGAAGTAGCCATCCGCGGCGAACAGGACCCGCGGTGCGATCTGGCCGAACCGGTCGAGCACGCCGCGTACGCCGAAATCGGGCGAGCAGGACGACCAGACGGCCCCGAGGCTTGCCGTGGCGAGCATCGCGACGATCGCCTCGGGAAGGTTCGGAACGTAGCCGGCCACCCTATCGCCGGCGACCACGCCGGCTGCGCGCAGGCCGGCGGCGATACGGGCGACTTCAGCGTTCAGTTCCCGATAGGTGAGCGCCCGCCGCGAGCCGCGCTCGTTGCGGAAGACGATCGCCGGCTGATCGTCCGCATACCGCAGCAGGTTCTGCGCGAAGTTGAGCCGCGCACCGGGAAAGAACCGCGCGCCGGGCATGCGCTCCGGGTGCTCGAGCGCGGGGCCTGCCCACTCGGCTCGAACACCGGCGAAGCGCGCAAGCTCGATCCAGAACGATGCGGGGTCCTCGATCGACCACGCGTACAGGTCATCGTAGCGGCGGAACGCCCTGCCGATGCGCGCGCCCACTTCCCACATGAAGCGGGTGAGATTCGCATCGGCGATGCGCTGCGGGGAAGGCGTCCACGAGACATCTGCCATTCCGGTTGTTTAACATTCCCGGGGACCCGGCGCCAGCCGCGGCCCGCGCTCGTTCGTCAGCAACCTATCGGGGAGAGCCTGCATGAGAGCAATCACCACGACGCTGCTTGCCTGCGGCGCATTCGCCGGTCTCGCGATTGCCGCCCAAGTCGCTGGGCAGCCTGCCGCGGCCAATCGCCCCGCCCCGGCGCCGAAGTCGGCGACCATTCCCCGCCCCTCGCTCGAGGAGGCACAGAAGGCGCTCAATGCGGCGGTCGCGAGCGCCAAGAGCCAGGGTGTCGCGCTCTCCTGCGCCGTCGTCGATGTGCGCGGCGATCTCGTCGCGCTCGCCCGCATGGACGATGCCGGCTTCCTCACGGCCTCGATTGCACAGGGCAAGGCGATGAGCTCCGCTCTGTTCGGCCGCCCGAGCGCCGACCTCGCTCGCATGGGCGCCTCACCGTTCTTCGCGAGCCTCAACGCCTCGATGGGCAATCGGATGATCCCGGCGCAGGGCGCGGTGCCCATCGTCCGCAATGACCGGGTGATCGGCGCCATCGGCTGCAGCGGCGGAGCGCCGCAGCAGGATGAGACGGCGGCGAAGGCGGGAGAGGCGACGTTTTAGCTTCGGGGCCGATCAGCGCCCCGGCCCTGCCGCGGCCGGATCGTTGCGCGCGGGCGCCAAACGAGGCGGTAAATAGGCGGCGCACGGCCCGTCGGGCGCTTCTTGCAGCAGACGCGAAGCACTCACTCACTCGAGGAGCGGGGATGACGGCGAGGCCGCGCTGCAGCGCGCCGGGCGCTGTCGAGTCGAGGCAACCCGAGCGAGCGATGTGGCCCGAGCGAGCGCAGCAGCGCGCCCTGCTCCTCGGGCTGCTCGGGGCCGGTGCCACGTGGACAGGCGCCACCGCGCGAAGTCGCGGCAGCGTTCCGGGGAGCAGCGCGCGCCGCACGGAGCGCCGGCGGAACGGGATTCCGATGGTCCGCACCCCCTCCGAATCCGAGCTCGAATCGATCGTCGCGGAGGAGTGGGGCGCACCGGAGCGTGAGGCCGACCGGGAGCAGCTGCGGGAGATCCTGGAGCGCCGGATGGACGACCTGCCCGAGAGTTTCCGTCTGGTGCTGATCCTGCGCTCGGTGGAGGAGCTCGGCGTGCAGGAGACCGCGCAGTGCCTCGATCTGCCCGAGGAGACGGTACGGACCCGCCATTTCCGGGCGCGGAGGCACGTCGCCAGATGCGAGAGCGTCATCGCGATCGACCGGCACGGCCCCGGTGACGGGGTTCGCGTAGTGATAGGCAGGCACGTACACGCCCGGCAGGGACTCGTACCTCTCGGTCGG
>Ga0209061_1005290_pt1 | contig 11432 bp, 9 predicted proteins | sample Coa_R1_10_FD_187157 | JGI IMG/M metagenome (GOLD analysis project Ga0209061, IMG submission 187157) | Surface soil microbial communities from Centralia Pennsylvania, which are recovering from an underground coalmine fire - Coalmine... | ecosystem: Environmental > Terrestrial > Soil > Unclassified... | reverse complement strand
AGTCGTTGACCTTGGCGGTGGCGGCGCCATACTGATAGTAGCAGGTGAGGACGGCGGCCCAAGAGGAAAACGTGCCAACCACAATCGCCACCATAATGACCGCGGCCACGTGGCGCAGATTCATCCGAGTGCTCTCCCCGATCTTCATGGCCTCCAGATGGTTAGGCATCTGGGTTGTGCGCATATCCAGGTCTTGCCATAACAAAATATTCAGTCCGATCTGGTCTGCGGGGGTGAAAGCCTGGGTACCCCCTGCAGCCCGCATAAGGCTGTGTACGTTCATATCCGGCCCAAATCCCCACGGTAGCCCGGCCTCCGCCCGCATTCGGGTGAAGGTGATGACGTAGAAGTAGAACAGAACGAAGAACACAAGCGGCACCCACCAGCTCATGCCGATGGCCATGCCGAAGGCCACCAAGAAGATCAGCCCACCTACCGCGCCCACCAAGGCAAGTGGATAGGGCAACGGCTCGTTGGCATCGTCGAGTTGCCGTCGTTGCGCCCTCGAAAAGAGGCTGCGCGCCGCCGCCTTAATGTGACGCCTGGCTCCGTAGAGCGCGAAGAGGGCTACCATAACAAATGCGCCGGCAGACTGCTCGCCCAGATACGGCATATCGGCAGCAGCCATGCTCGCGCCAGGCTGGTGGTAGCCGAGGGCTGTAGCCACCACATTCTCCATTTTGCCGAAGAGATAGAAGAACCACAGCGAAAACGCCACGTCGAGCGGCAAAAAGTAGGTTAGCCCGATGACAAGCGGGTAGAAAGAGAGCTGCAGCGACCCTACCCCGTTCCAAGGGGGATTGCTGAACAGAGGCGTGAGATCGAGGCGCGGATCGCTCGGCTTAATGGGGATGAAGGGAATGTTGGGATATAGATAGTTAAGTGAGGCCAGCGATTCGAGCACCACCGGAATAATGAAACCGACCCAGAGCAAACGGTTAGCAAACAGTTCGCTGGCCCAACCCTCTTTGCTGATTTCAAGGGGCAGCTGCGTGATGGGAAAGCTCAGGCGCTCCTGATCGGCCCACTGCCGTCGAAAAAGCGTGGCCATGCAGAGCATCACCCCAAGCAAGACGATGATATAGAACGACCATACCAAAATGGGAGAGAGCCAGCCCAAAATATGATCCAGGCGCCAAAAGCTCGATTGACCGGTAAAGTAGGCCTTCACCACGCTCTCCTTCGGGAGCAGCCAGGGACGCACGGCGGGCAATAGCTTCTCCTTCCAATGGTTCTCCGGAGTGCCATAGTAAAAGACGTCGGCCAGAAAGGTGTTGAGAAACTGCATCATCCCTATGCCGGAAATGCCAATGGAGACCGTCTGCATGATGTAGATGTACATGATCTCGGCCTGGGTGAGCGCATACTTGGGCAGGTAGCGTTTGAGCATAAAGTTGATAAGCAGAATAACGAAAAGAGCAAAAACCACCGCGATGATCAGCGACATGGCGGCCAGGTCGGTGGCCTGCGCCACGATCTCGGTGTACTCGTTCCAAAAACACATAAGGGGGATAAGCAGCAGCCCAATAAGGAATGCACGCGGCGTGATCCCCATCCCTCGTGTTTTGCGAGGGGAACCCATCGGCGGCGACGGTATTGGATTTGGCGGTAGCATCTCTGCACTCACGAAAGTCTCCCATGAAGCTTAGGGAATTAAGGAAGATTCTAGCACAGTAGGAAGGCAACAACCGTCTATAACGGCGGAACCCTCGCCAGGCGATTCAAAATCAACTTTAGCAAAACGCCTAGCGAGGGAGAGTCTTGACTTACACCCGATGGGCCTTCATTCCTTTGGAGTTGGCCAAGGCCTGTTCCCAAAGCGAGCACCACTTTGCGTAGTCCCGAAGCACACTTTGCGGGTCGCGCCGGCTGCGCACCACAAAATCGGGGTGAAAGGGGCGACCGGTTGGCTCGCCGGTAGGCTGATAGCGCAGATCGAGGCTCCAGCGCACCTGATCGGTGTAGTTAGGGGTAGAGCGATGCGGTGTATGGCGGTGCATAATCACCATTCCTCCCTTGCGCACGGGCACCGGCTTTGGCGGGATGTTCGGAAGGCACTCCGGGCGAATCGTGGTACCCCCCTCGGCTTGATGAGGCAGATATCCAAGTTTCCAAGCGCCTGGCATTACCTCCATGCAGCCGTTTTCCACGGTAGCATCGGCGAGCGGAATCCAAAAAGTAAGGATGTTGGAGTTGTCGGCCTCCTCCCATGTTACGGCAGCATCCTGGTGCCATGGCACGTTGTAAAAGCCGGTTCCCTCACCGGTAAGGGTTGCGGGCAGCTTCGGGCGGATATGCTGAATGGGGTTACAGGTTATTTCGGGGCCGAGAAGCTGCTCGACGATGTCGAGTAGACGCTCGTTAAGCAGAAAGGCGAACGTGGCAGGCCCTCGAACATACATGATGTCTAGCCCTTCGGTAATTTGAGGGCACTGGGCGTAGAGAAGAGCGATGCGCCGTTCAAAGGGGGCTTCGGGACACAGGTTTTGAATCTTGCCTTCGGCCGCCAGCACCCGAGCTTTGTTCTCCACCCAATCGGCATACTCCGCGATAACAGGGGCAAGGTCGTCCTCTGTAAAGACGTTTTCGACCACCAGCACCCCCTCTTCATGAAAAGATTTGACCTGTTCCGGCGTCAGCAGGGTCATTGTGAGACCTCCCCATTTCGATTTGGTCTATGTTAGTTTGTGCAAGGCTCCTCTATTTTCCTGTTGGCCCCACGTTCTGATGGCTACGTATCTGCTGAATAGCAGCGGCTTTTGCAGCAGGTGGGATGTGGGGGTTGTTTTCGATGGCCTGAATCTGCTTGTTTGCCAAATCGGCGGGGTTTTGCTTTGAAGAGTCGATGTTGGCATTATTTCCGCAACAGCCCACCAAAAGGCTAAAAAGTAGCAGAGCAACACCGCGATTTTTCTATGCCTAGACTGTTTTGAAGAACTCGCCTGAACGTTTCTAAAAAAGCAACTGATGACGATGTACAGATACACTCTCTAACAGACCAATGCTAAATAACGTGACAAGCACGTTGCTTCCTCCGGCGGAAATTAACGGCAGGGGAACGCCGGCAACCGGCACAATGCCCACGTTCATTCCGATGTTTACAACCACATGAAACGCGATCATCGTCACAACCCCGGTGGCCACCAACTTGCCGTAGATGTCTTCATCCACCTCCGCAATGATATGATATCCCCGCCAAAGAAGCCCAGCATAGATTAAGATAACAAGGATGCCTCCTACCAAGCCTAACTCCTCACCGATGTCGGTAAAAATGAAGTCGGTCTGCTTCTCAGGAATAAACCCCCCTTTTACTTGGGTGCTATGCAGCAGCCCTTTTCCCCAAATGCGACCGGAACCAATGGCGATGCGAGCCTGCACCACATGGTAGCCCGAACCAGAAGGATCGGCTTCAGGATCAAGAAAGACTGTAAGGCGCTCTTTTTGGTAGGGACGGATGATCTTGTTGGAGTGCCATACAACGGCAAAAAGAGCTATGCCGGCGAGTGCGAGGGCACCTATCTTGCGCAGATCGGCGCCGGCCATGAACACCATGCCCGCCCAAATCGCCACAAGCACCAAAGAGGTGCCGAAATCGGGCTGTTTGAAGATCAATAGGGTGGGAACGAGAATGTGGCCAAGCGACATGAAAAGGGTGCGCCAGCTACCTATGGTCTCTTGATGCCTCGCAAGGTAGGTTCCCAACGTCAATATGATAAAGAGTTTTGCCGTTTCGGATGGCTGAAACTCGAAGCCGGCGATCCGTATCCAACGCGCGGCCCCATTTGTCTTGTGGGCGAAAATGAGCACCAAGGTCAGCAGCAAGAGATTTACAACATAAAAATGGCGTGCTGTTCGCCGGTAAATATGGTAGTCTATCCATGTTGCCGCGATCAGCCCCCCATACCCTAACACCATCCATAGAATCTGCTTTTTATAGGCGGGGTTTGGATCGGCGTGGGTAACGCTGTAGAGAACGACGAGTCCCACAATCGTCAAAAGGAGAGTGAACAGCAGAAGAGGCCAATCCAAGTTTTTTCGTAAGCGTCGCTCGAGCATAGAGATGTTCACCTCGTTTTCTTTCGACGACCTCTTTGAGGTCACAAAGGCCATGGGCAGGAGGTGCAACCGTGAGATGTCTTTACACGATGACCCTGCTGCTTTTAAGCAGTTGGCTCCTTTTAGCGGCCAAGGCACAAAACGATCCGTTTCTTGGCCCTAACCGCTACCCGCAATATCGCAACCTCTCCGGCTTGGCGGGTGGAGGGTTCGGTGTGGATGCCGAAGGCTACCCCTCTCTTGTAGGGCCAACGGCCTACTCTACCCCCATCGCCTACGTTCCCGGCCACGATGAAATACGGATATTGGGCGCGAAAATGAGCTTCACAAGCCTGCCGGATGTTCGCATTAGCCACACAAACGGCAGCGGTGTTTTCCTTTATGGGCACACGTTTGGCCGCCTCAACGTCGCCTTTTCCGATCTCATCAAAAGCTCGCAGTGGGACCAAGCGCTCAACCTTCAGATCGGTTGGATACCTTCCTCTCCTATCGCTCCGGCCTTCTCGGTAGGCGTTCAAGACATCTTCGGGCATGGCGGAGCCGCCGGCGAGGGGGTGCCCGGCGATGCCGCCTCCACCCGCTCCGTGTTTGCCGTGGCTACCTGGTGTGTGCCCTGGCGCCATCCACTCTATGTAAGCGCCGGCATCGGTAGTTGCCGATTTCGTCAAGGGTTCGCATCTGCAAGTATGCCCTTAAGCCGGGGGCTGCGCGGCTGGATTGAGTACGACGGATTCGGCTTCAACGAAGGCCTTCTCTGGGCGACCTGGAAAACAAAGATGGGTCTTCGTGCCGAGACGGACTTCACCGTGGGTTTTATTCGTGGCCGCTATTTCCTTTTAGGCGCCGGCATTGGGTTTTAGAGGCTTCGCCTTAAGAAGCGGGCGCACCGCCGTTAAAAGCCGATCGGCCACCTCGCTTTTGGGCAACAAGGGCAGCGGCTCCTGACGCCCGTCCGACCACAGCAGCGTCACCACATTGGTATCCGTCTCGAAGCCGGCCCCTTCCTGGGTCACGTCGTTGGCGACGATAAGATCGAGCCTTTTGGCTTCGAGTTTATGACGGGCGTGCTCCAGCAGGTTCTCTGTTTCGGCGGCAAAACCCACTACCACCTGATGGGGGCTTTTACGCCGCGCCAACGTGGCCAAAATGTCGGGGGTGGGGTATAGGCTGAGAACGATGTCGCCTTCCCGCTCCGATTTTTTCAGCTTGTGTGCTGCCCTCTGCGCCGGGGCATAGTCCGAAACGGCGGCTGCAGCAATGAAGAGATCGCATGTTTGGAAGTGGCTTTGGCAGGCATCAAGCATCTCGGAAGCGGTTTCAACCCAAACCACGTCAACACCAGGCGGCACGGCCAGGCTTGTGGGGCCGCTGATCAGCGTTACCTTCGCACCACGGCGCTGTGCGCGCTCTGCAATGGCATAGCCCATCTTACCGCTCGAACGATTTGAAAGAAACCGCACAGGGTCCAGCGGCTCACGCGTGGGGCCGGCCGTCACCAAAACATGGATGCCGGCGTAATCGCGCATTGGGAGCAGCGTGTCCACCACCCGCCGAACGATGGTTTCCGGCTCGGCAAGCTTCCCTACCCCCACGTCCTGACAGGCGAGCAGGCCGTACTCCGGCTCGATAATGTGAACCCCACGTTCCTGCAAAAGGCGTAGATTGGCCTGCGTGGCCGGGTGTTGCCACATCACCGTGTTCATGGCCGGAGCCACCAGCAGAGGCGTGGAGACGGGCACGGCCAAAAGGCAGGTGGTGAGCATATCGTCGGCGAAGCCGTGGGCCATGCGCGCCAAAATATCGGCGGTAGCCGGTGCTACAAGCACCAAATCGGCGGATTGCGCCAGGTCAATGTGGGCAATGCGACGCGCATGAGGCTCTTCAAACACATCGGTAAGGACAGGATTGCGTGTAAGAGCGCGAAAGGTGGCAGGCCCAACGAACTGCGTCGCTGCCGCAGTGAGAACCACGTGCACGTCCGCCCCAAGCTTTCCGAGGCGGCTGCAGATGTCGGCAGCCTTATAGGCGGCGATGCTGCCGGTGACCCCCAAAAGGAGCGATTTGCCCGCAAGCAACATCTCTTCGGTACTCATGCGTTTCGTATCCTCAAGCGTTCGGCGAGGATAATGGCGCGTAGCCCCTCACAGGCCGTTTCCACCAAGTCGTTGATCACGCAGTAGTCGTATCGCGGCAACACCGCCAGCTCCTCACGGGCGATGCGTAGTCGCTCTTTAATACGCTCCTCGCTCTCGGTTCCTCGTTGAATTAAACGACGTTTCAACTCATGCAGGGAGGGCGGTGCAATAAACACGAGGATCGCCGTAGGAACTATCTGCTTCACCTGAAAAGCGCCCTGTACCTCGATTTTTAGCACAACGTCCAGCCCCTGCTGCAGTTGTTTTTCTACCGGCTCTTTCGGAGTGCCGTAATAGTGACTCCCGTAGCGCGCATATTCCAAAAACTTGCCCGCTTTCACGGCCTCTTCAAACTGCTGCAAGGAAAGAAAAAAATAGTCCTGGCCGTCTCTCTCGCCCTCGCGCGGCGGGCGTGTTGTGGCGCTAATGCTTCGTACGACTCCGGGCGTTTGGGTTAAAACCTTTTCGATGATGGTATCTTTCCCCACACCGGAGGGACCGGATACCACTAGAAGGTTCCCACGCTGCTGATGCGGCAACAAAAGCGCCTCGCCGGTCTGCTCTTCTTCTCTCATAATGCAAGCAGTATAGCACAATCCTAAAAGGGATGCACGAACTTTCGACACTTGACAGAGCCGAAGTTTTGGGCTACATTGTACATCGGCGATGGAGGCCGCCGGGGCGTTGCGTTTTTGCTGCCCAAACCGCTCTCTTTTGAGCTGATGGCTCCTAGCTCACACTCTTATTAAGGGCCTTGTGGTGGGCCTAGGAGGAGACATGTTGAAACGGCTGCGTCTTGGTGCCGCCTGGCGGAACATCGCCTCTTTTGTGCACCGGCACCTCCGAAAGCGTCGAGCTGATAAGCACCTCCTATTTTACGACCTTCTTTCTGCTGTTCAGCAGCCGGGCTGTCCTCTCTGCCGCCTCGTTGCCGATGCCGGGGCGCGTCGTCTCTCCTTCCTTTTTCATGAGGAGGTAAACGACCCTCCCACACGTCTGCGGCTGCGCGCCTCCCTCGGTTTTTGCGCACGGCACGCCCAACAATCGGCTTACCCCGGAAACGCCTTAGGGTTGGCCATTATCTATAAAGACCTGGCCGAACGCGCTCTAGAACGTCTTCAGAACCGCGATCGTACCCTCTTACAGCATGGTTGCCCGGAATGCGAGGAGGAGAGGCGCGACGCGGAGCGTTTTGCTAGGGCTCTTGCCGGCGACCTGCTTGAGCCTGAACTTCAATCGGCCTACCTCAAAGGGGAGGGCCTTTGCATCCCCCATTTGCAGATGGTCGCCCGCTTTGCGACACCGGAAAGTTGGCGCTTTTTGCAGAAGGTGGAACAAGAGCGCTTGCACCGACTTGCCGAAGAGCTGGGGGAGTTCATTCGTAAAAACGACTACCGCTTTAGAGACGAGCCTATGGGTGCGGAGCGCAATGTGTGGCTGCGTGCGCTGCGTAAGCTTTCAGGCCTGCAGCACAAGGAGGAGACAACCCTATGAGCCACTCGCTCTTCACCGCCACATTTCGCCTGGCCTGCGGTCAACCGTGCTGCCCTTTTTGCTGGATGCAAGAGGAGGATGAGCGACGCTATATGCGCTCCCTCATCCATGAGTACACGCTCGCGCCCGATATCCATGCGCATCTGGCGGCCTCTACCGGCTTCTGTGCACGCCATGCCCAAATGCTTATCGAGACAGAGTGGGCGATGGAGAGAGATGGGCTAGGCACGGCCACCCTCTATGAGAGCGTGCTGAAGCAACTGGAAGCGGCAACGGCGAAGGCGCTTGAAACCTCCTCTAAGCGCCCGGTGCTTCGCAAATTTGATCCGAATGAGGTGTTCGAGCGCATCTTGGCGGCGCTACACCCGCAAGAAACCTGTTTGGCCTGCCTGCATAGCCGCCAAAACGAAAGGTTTGCCCTGCAGAGTTGGAGCGACTATCTGTCGGAAGAGGGGCTTGAGGCCGACTTGGCGCAAACCTATCTGCAGGCATGGGGGGTCTGCTTGCCACACCTACTGCGTTTGCTGGAGCAAAGGCCCTCTTTGGAAGTTGCTAGATGGTTGCTGAATGACTTTCAGACCAAACTGCAGCAGCGTCGGAAACGCTTAGAAGCCTATATTCACAAGCACGATGTGCGCCACCGCCATGAGTTAAGGGAAGACGAACGCCACGCATGGATAGAGGCCGTTACGCTGACGGCGGGCGGTTTTCTTGATAGACGCGGAGGCTTGCTATGACCGACGGACACAAGCGCCATCTCATGGCCACACTTTTGGCGGTGGAAGAGACAAGCCGTCAAATCGAGCAGATCGCCCGTGAAGGGCGTAGCCCCTCTAGCAATCAAAAACTAACCCCACTCGACGCCGCCTCGTGGGCGGTTTTCGCCGATTCGCTTCGGCAAATGCACAACGACCTACAGGCCTGTATAAGGCAGCTTTTGCCGGAGGCACAGCAGCATGAGGAACATCGCGAAGGGCTATCCGTAACCCTCTATTGGCTTTCGGTGCTGCTGCTGCATTTAGATGAAGAGATCGTTGAGGATTTAGACCCAAAGAAGACCGTGCCAAAATTCGGGCCTCTGGAGTCGGTAGAGCGCGAGGCACTCGAGACGGTTGTAGCTCAAATGCATAAAACCGTTGAGCGGATGCGCCAACAGATCGAACGTCTTCGGCGTCAGGGCGTGCAGGAAGAGGGTACGGGCACAGGGAAAATAATAGAGAACTCTAGTAAGGAAGGGGATGGCCTTTAATTGAGGACCTATCGTGTTGGAGTGGCCTGCATGTCGCACGACCATGTGTGGGGCGAGTTGCGCCTGTGGCAGCAGCAGCCCGGCGTGCAACTGGTTGCAGGTGGAGACGACGAGCCGGAGCTTTTGGCCAAGCTGGAGAAGGAGTTTGGCGTAAAGCGCCTTTACCCCTCGTGGCAGGAGATGTTGGCCAATGAGGAACTCGACGTTGTGCAGATAGCCGGAGGCAACAGCGAGAGCGCCGACATTGTGGAGGCGGCAGCGCAACGCGGGCTTCATGCGGTTGTGGAAAAGCCGATGGCCGCCACACTGGAACAGGCCGACCGTATGTTGCAGGCTGCAGAGCGCGCCGGCACCTTACTACTTATCAATTGGCCAACCGCTTGGGCCGCCTCTTGGCAAGAGTTGGAGCGCCGTGCCCTGGCCGGCGAGATAGGCGAAATTCGCTATGTGCGCTATCGCAGTGCCCATAACGGCCCCATCGCTATAGGGTGCAGCCCCAACTTTGTGCGCGACCTTACCACCCCCGAAATCAACGGGGCCGGCGCCCTTATGGACTACTGCTGCTATGGCGCCAACCTAGCCGCTCGACTGCTGGGGCTTCCCCAACAGGTAACCGGCATGCGAGGGGTTTTCGGCACGGAGCCGGCTTACGCTGCCTCCGACGACAACGCCGTGATCGTGGCCCGCTACCCCAACGCCTTCGCCGTCTGCGAGGCCAGTTGGACGCAACCCGTGGGCTACATCGAAACCAACCCCCTACTTTATGGCAGCGAGGGCGCCTTAGGCGTTTGGCACGGAAAGCTGATCCTCCAACGGCCGAACAAGCCGCAAGAGACCATCGAACCGCCGCCCACGGTCGCCCCACGTCGCTCGGCTCCGGAGTATCTCCTTTACTGCCTTGAAAACGGGCTGAAGCCGGAGGGCTTCTGCTCGGCGAAGGTCAGCCGAGACGCCCAGGAGATTTTAGAGGCCGGGTTGCGCGCTGCAAACAGCGGCCAACATCAACGTCTACCGCTCTAGATCGGCGCCGTCATAGAAATGTGCGCGCGGAAACCACGTCATCTCGAATGAGGGGAAGGGCGTCGGCCTTGAGGAGAAGGTGCTGTGCGCAGCACCGTCGGCCTTGGAGTGAGAGAACCTGTCACCTCGAACATATGTCATCTCGAAGCGAAGCGAGAGACCTTTGCCTTTAGGCGTGCGGTTGTTTACGAAAAAAGCTAGGATGAGTCTGCTTCGCTCTGCAGGCACATCCTAGCTCAAGTCTCCAGCTTGAAACGCTTACACTAAGGCGGCCATTGAATATCCCCTGGTCTTGCCGGTCGTAGCGGGTCGTACCAGGGAACAGTCGGGTTTGGAATATCGCCTAGCCTGTAGGCTGGGAGCGGGTGGGTTTTAAACCAGTCGGCATAGTCCCACGGAACCGAGTAGACTTTACCTGTTTCGCGTGAAGTATACAGCGAGTGGCCTGCGAATGTCGCAATCCATTGTTCCGCATCGTAGAGTTGTTGCGACATCCTCTCCTGGAACTGTTGATACTGCATTTGCCGCATCTGATTGCCGAAATCGCCGATCTCCTGAGTCACCTGGGCGTCCCAACGCAGTTTCTGCTCGAAAAGCCCCATGTTCAACTGCATCGAGTTGGCTATATGGGCATAGAGCGGCCAATTAGGGCGCACGAGGTCAACGGGACACTCGGCATCCGTCATAAAAAGCGTCCAAACGTTGCCCTGCACCGGGTCGGTTCGTAGAGGAGAGGTGATCACAAGCGCCGCCCCCTCCATGTGCGTTGCGCTTTTCTTTCTCAGCACAGAGGGAAGCTGCTCTCTAGACGTTGGGCCGAGACGAGAGGGTACGAGAGTGTACTCATAGAGAACGACAGCGCCTTGCAGGCCTTGTTGGCTCAGGGCGGCCTGCTCGTCTGAAGCCAAAGGCATTGCCTTCAACACATGCAGGTTAGCGATGCCTTCGAGCACCTTCGGCATGAGGGTTTGTATTACCTCCCTGGGGGAGAGCGGTGGGGACATAAAGCGATGGAGGACCGCGATGTCGTGCTCGGTTAAAGCGATTCCCGAGAGCCTTGCGATGAGAATGCGGTTGTGCACCGCCTCTTCATCGGCCGGAATCAGAAGCCCGGCAAAGGTGAAGGTCTCTCCATAGGGGCTAACGCACTGGAACAGGTCGGTCGTCGAAGGCTCTCGCAAATGCCAGTGACTTGGAATGTCAATGGCCATACCGCCGTCTTGTGTAACAACCTGTCGAAAGCCTGTTGGTTGATCGAGCGGCTTGTTGTTGGCCTGTGGCGAGCTTGAGAGAAGCGTATGGAGTATGCCGGTTAGCTCTGTTTGGACGGCGGGGAACAGGGAGGGTGGCGCAAAGATCACGGATACCAGCCCCCTCGTGCCGCCGGAACTGACCACCCATCGTTCGTAGCGAGGGCCGTGCGAGCTAGAGACAAGGACATCGCATTGGGCGATCTTTTGGCCATTGGTGCGGGTGTC
>Ga0209061_1005288_pt1 | contig 11434 bp, 9 predicted proteins | sample Coa_R1_10_FD_187157 | JGI IMG/M metagenome (GOLD analysis project Ga0209061, IMG submission 187157) | Surface soil microbial communities from Centralia Pennsylvania, which are recovering from an underground coalmine fire - Coalmine... | ecosystem: Environmental > Terrestrial > Soil > Unclassified... | reverse complement strand
GGCGTTTCTGGCCGCCGCTGCGCTGGCTCAGGCGGTGGGCAACGCCACCGGCTACGACCAGACTGCCTTGCTATACGTCGAGCCGGACACCGCGACGCTGGCCGTGGTCGATACCGCCGACGGGTCGGTCGCTGACGTCCATCGCGAGAAACTTCCGGAAGACGACGACGAAGCCGTGGCGAAGCTTGCCGAAATGATCGCTGGCGCAAAGGATTTGGATGGGCGGCCAGGCGGTGTGTTTGTCGTCGGGTCTGGTGTTGACATTCCGATGGTCAAGCCGGTGCTGGAGGCGGCGACATCGCTTCCGGTGAGTGTGCCGGAAGAGCCGGAGACGGCGTTAGCAAGGGGGGCGGCGCTGGCGTCGGCGAATGCGCCGCTGTTCGCCTCGTCGACAGCCGCGCTGGCCTACGCACAAGATCCCGGCACCGGTGCGGTTGACCCGTATGCGGTGTCCCCGGGTTATGTGACTGTCGCGGCTGCACCGGCTGAACAGGGCTTGGCGTATAGCGCGATTCCCGATGAGGAGGCTGATGCCTACACCCTGGCGGCCGGAGAGGACCCTGGCTTGGCTGCCGAGGCGACGGAGCAGCCTAGCCGCAAGCCATTCCTGGTGGCCATGGGCGTGTTGACGATTTTCGTGGTTGGTGTTGTCGCGCTTGTGCTTTCGCTGGCGCTCAGCATCCGCCCGCATGTCAACCAGCGGCCGGACGTGGGTCAGCACGCGGTTGTCCCAACCGAGCAGGCCGTGGCTCCGCCGGCGCCGAAAGCCCAGATGCCCGCACCGCCCGCCCCGGCCCCAGCACCCGCGCCCGCATCGGCCTCCGCGCCGCCCGCGCCGGCAATACCCGCGCCCGCACCGGCCCCCGCGCCCGCTCCGGCCCCCGCTCCAGCCCCAGCGCCTGCCCCGCCCGTGCCCGCTCCGGTGCCCGCGCCCGCGCCAGCCCTTGCACCGCCACCACCGCCACCACCGCCCCCAGCGCTACCGCCGCTGCCGCAGCTGCTCGCGCCCCCGCTACCGGGCCCGCCGATCCAACCCTGGGGTGATGACCACGGCGGCGGCGGTTGGGGGCACGGCCGCGGACGCGGTCACGGCGGCGTCGGCCCGGGCCCCGGCATCCAGGTTCCGCTCCCGGTACCCGGCCTCAAGCTGGGTATCGGGTTCTAACACCCGACACGCAGCTAACTGTCATCTGTCGTTCGTTTCCCGCTCAACACCACGATGCAGTCAGCTCATCGCGGCCGCCTACATAGGGCGGTATGAGATGCACCGTCATCGGTACGGGCTATCTGGGCGCGACCCATGCCGCCGGGATGGCGGAACTTGGCCACGACGTCGTCGGCGTCGACATCGATCCCGGTAAGGTCGCCAAGCTGGCCGACGGCGACATCCCGTTCTACGAACCTGGCCTGCGAAAGATGATGGCCGACAACCTCGCCGCGGGCCGACTGCGGTTCACCACCTACTATGACATGGCCGCCGACTTCGCCGATGTGCACTTTCTCGGTGTCGGTACGCCCCAGAAGAAGGGCGAATACGGTGCCGACCTGCGCCACGTGCATGCGGTCATCGACGCGCTCGTACCCCGGCTCACCCGGGCAGCGGTCATCGTCGGCAAATCAACGGTGCCGGTCGGGACGGCCGCCGAACTCGGCCAACGGGCCCGGGATATCGCCCCGCCAGGAGTCGACGTCGAAGTGGCCTGGAACCCAGAATTTTTGCGCGAGGGTTTTGCGGTGCGGGACACGCTGCGACCGGACCGTATTGTTCTCGGGGTGCAGCAGGATTCGCGATACGCCGAAGAGGCTGTTCGCGAGCTGTACCGACCACTGCTGCAAGCGGGCGTGCCATTTATCGTGACGGACTTGCAGACAGCGGAGTTAGTCAAGGTTTCCGCGAACGCCTTTCTGGCAACCAAAATCTCGTTCATCAACGCGATCTCCGAGGTATGCGAGGCCGCCGGCGCCGACGTCCGGGTATTGGCCGACGCGCTCGGACACGACCCGCGAATCGGACGCCAATGCCTCAACGCGGGCTTGGGTTTCGGCGGTGGCTGCCTGCCCAAGGACATCCGCGCATTCATGGCGCGCGCCGGCGAGCTGGGCGCCGACCAGGCGCTGACCTTCCTGCGCGAGGTCGACAACATCAACATGCGGCGCCGCACCCGGATGGTCGAGCTGGCGAGCATCGCCTGTGGGGGTTCGCTGCTGGGCGCCAACATCGCCGTGCTGGGCGCGGCGTTCAAACCCGAATCCGACGACGTGCGCGACTCGCCGGCGCTCAACGTCGCCGGCCAGCTGCAACTCAACGGAGCTGCGGTCAACGTCTACGACCCCAAAGCCCTCGAAAACGCCCAGCGGCTTTTTCCCACCCTGAACTACGCGGTTTCGGTGACGGAAGCCTGCGAACGCGCGGACGCGGTATTGGTGCTCACCGAATGGCAGGAGTTCGTCGAGCTCGACCCCGACGATCTTGCCGACCGGGTGCGCGCCAAGGTCATCGTCGACGGCCGCAACTGCCTCGATGTGCGCCGGTGGCTGCGCGCCGGTTGGCGAGTGCACTGTTTGGGGCGGCGCGTAGCCTAACCGCGTGGACTACGCGGCGGCATTTCTCGAGCAAAACCGAGCCTTCGGCGACGTCATCCGCAGGGGCGACCCGACCACCCCGGTGCCGACCTGCCCCGGCTGGACCTTCAAGGAGCTGTTTCGTCACGTCGGCCGCGGCGACCGGTGGGCGGCGCAGATCATCACCGACCGCGTCGACCACTTTCTCGACCCCCGCGCCGTCGAAGGCGGCAAACCTCCCGCGGACCCCGACGAGGCGATCTCCTGGCTGTATGACGGCGCGCAGCGCCTGATCGATGCCGTCGAACAGGCGGGACTCGACACGCCGGTCTGGACCTTCATCGGACAGCGCCCGGCGTACTGGTGGATCCGGCGGAGGCTGCACGAGACGGCGGTGCACCGCGCCGACGCCGCGCTCGCGCTCGGTATCGAGTACACGCTGCAACCCGAGCTGGCGGCCGACGCGATCAGCGAATGGCTGGAACGGGTCGCCGGCCAGGCCGACCCCGACGGCGCACCGCTACCCCTCGACCCGGGTACCACCATGCACCTGCACGCCACCGACCCCGGCCTGGGCGTGTCCGGCGAATGGACCGTCCACGCTGCTGACGACCGGATCACCTGGTCGCACGAGCACGGCAAGGGCACGGTCGCGTTGCGCGGCAGCGCCACCGATCTGATGCTGGCGATGACGCGCCGGGTTCAGACCGCCGACACCGACATCGCGGTGTTCGGCGACACCAGCGTCTGGCAGAACTGGCTGGACCGCACGCCTTTTTAGGGGCAGCGGCGGTACCTTGCACATCATGACCACATCGGAGATCGCCACCGTTTTGGCCTGGCACGACGCGCTCAACACCGGCGACCTCGATACGCTGGTGGCGTTGTCCAGCAAGGACATCGAAATCGGCGACGCCCACGGTGCCGGGCAGGGACACGAGGCGTTGCGCAAGTGGGCGGCCGCCACCAAAACCACCGCGGAACCGGGCCGCATGTACGTCCGCGACGGTGTCGTGGTCGTCGAGCAAAAGATCAGCATCCCGGACAACCCCGGCGCCACCGGGACTGCCGCGTCGGCATTCCGGGTCGTCCACGATCACGTCACTTCGGTGTTCCGTCACAACGATCTGGCGTCGGCGTTGGCGGCCACCGAACTCACCGAAGCCGACCTGGTCGACTGAGGAGTTATTGATGCGCGGAATCATCCTGGCTGGCGGTTCGGGGACGCGGTTGTACCCGATCACCATGGGTGTGAGCAAGCAATTGCTGCCGGTGTACGACAAGCCGCTGGTCTACTATCCGCTGTCCACCCTGATGATGGCCGGTATCCGTGACATCCTGGTGATCACCGCTCCCCACGATGCGCCCGCATTTCACCACGTGCTGGGCGACGGTGCCGTGTTCGGCATCAACATCAGCTACGCATTCCAGGACGAGCCTGAGGGCCTGGCGCAGGCGTTCGTTATCGGCGCCCACCACATCGGCACCGATACAGTGGCATTGGCGTTGGGCGACAACATCTTCTACGGCCCCGGTTTGGGCACCAGCCTGCGCCGCTTCCAAACAATCGATGGCGGAGCAATTTTCGCCTACTGGGTGGCCAACCCGTCAGCGTATGGCGTCGTCGAATTCGGTGAGGACGGCATCGCGCTGTCGATCGAGGAGAAACCGGCCACACCCAAGTCGAACTATGCGGTGCCGGGCCTGTACTTCTACGACAACGATGTGATCGAAATCGCCCGGGGGCTGGAGAAATCGGCGCGCGGCGAGTACGAGATCACCGAGGTCAACCAGATTTACCTGAACCAGGGACGGCTCACCGTCGAAGTCCTTGCCCGCGGCACCGCCTGGCTAGACACCGGGACTTTCGACTCGCTGCTGGACGCCAGCGACTACGTCCGCACGATCGAACGTCGGCAGGGCCTCAAAATCAGCATCCCCGAGGAAGTGGCGTGGCGGATGGGCTTCATCGACGACGAGCAGCTGGCCCGGCGCGCCCAAACCCTGCTCAAGTCCGGCTATGGCCGCTACCTATTGGAGCTGCTGGAACGTCGCTGACTTCGCGCGGCCTCCGGCCTTGACGATGGCAACAACACAGCCCCCGCCACCGATCCGCGGATCGGCCGTGGTCATCGGGGTCGTGGTCGCGGTCGTCGCTGTTGCCGGAGTCCTGGTTTTCTCCTGGAAACACCAGCGTTTCGCGCCAATCGACGGTGCGCCAGATGCCCAGGCCCGATCCGCGCCACCCGCACCATCGACCGGAACGCTCGACAGGGACGGTCGATTTTTGTTCCTGCTGACCGCGCAGGGGCTTCAACTATCGGCGGCTCGCGACGTCACGATCAACGATGCGCATCGTGTCTGCTCTCGCTTGGAGCGCGGCGAAACCGAACAACAGATCGTGCAAGACATTGTCGACGGATCGCCGGGCATGTCGGTGGACACCGCCGCGGCCTTCGCCGACACCGCGATCAGCGTGTACTGCCCGGGCTGAATGGCCGCGCCTTACTGGCGGTAGCTGGCCAGGAAGTTACCCAGACGCTCGATCGCGTTCGCCAGATCGCGCGACCACGGCAATGTCACGATGCGCAGGTGATCAGGTGCGGGCCAATTGAATCCAGTGCCCTGGGTGACGAGTATCTTCTCTTGCAGCAGTAGATCGAGGACGAGCTGCTCGTCGTCTTCGATCTCATACACCTCGGGATCAAGACGAGGAAAAGTGTACAGCGCACCGGCCGGTTTGACGCAGGACACTCCCGGGATCTCGTTGAGTTTGCTCCATGCGACGTCACGCTGCTCGCGCAGCCGGCCACCGGGCAACACCAGATCCTCGATGCTCTGGTGACCGCCCAGGGCCACCTGAATCCCGTGCTGGGCAGGGACATTCGGGCACAGCCGCATGTTGGCCAACAAGCTGATGCCTTCGATGAAGCTGCTGGCGTGGTCTTTGGGGCCGGTGATCACCAGCCAGCCGGCCCGGTATCCGGCCACCCGGTAGGCCTTGGACAGTCCGTTGAAGGTCAAGCACAGCAGGTCGGGTGCCACCGAGGCCATGCTGATGTGCTTGGCGTCGTCGTAGAGGATCTTGTCGTAGATCTCGTCGGCGAGCAGCAACAGCTGGTGCTGGCGCGCCAAATCTGCCATCTGGGTGAGGATTTCGCGGCTGTACACGGCGCCGGTCGGGTTGTTCGGGTTGATGACCACCAGCGCTTTGGTGCGCTCGGTGATCTTTGACTCCAGGTCGGCGATGTCGGGCTGCCAGCCTTGGGTTTCATCGCACAGGTAATGCACGGGTGTGCCGCCGGCCAACGACGTCGACGCGGTCCACAGGGGATAGTCGGGCGCCGGGATCAGTACCTGATCGCCGTTGTCCAGCAAGGCCTGCAGCGTCATGGTGATCAGCTCGGAAACCCCGTTGCCCAGGTAGACGTCGTCGACGTCCAATTGCGGGAAGCCGTCGACGAGTTCATAACGGGTAACCACCGCACGGCGTGCCGGCAGGATGCCCTTGGAGTCCGAGTATCCCTGCGCGTAAGGCAGTGCCTGGATCATATCGCGCATGATCACATCCGGCGCCTCGAAACCGAACGGCGCCGGATTGCCGATGTTGAGTTTAAGGATGCGATGCCCTTCGGCCTCCAGCCGCGCGGCGTGAGCATGCACCGGGCCGCGGATCTCGTAGAGAACATCCTGCAGCTTGGACGACTGCGCGAACGTGCGCTGCCGGTGGTGATGGGCACTGGTATGCCAGGGCAGCTGATGCGTAGTCACGTCAACCATAGTGCCACCCCTGTCCACCGAAATTTGCTGACTTCAGCGTTTACCCGGTGGACGAGCACCGCGGGCAATGCCCAAGCCTTTCACGGGCGGCGTCTGAGATTCCTGCTCACCGTCCTGGCCGGAAACCCCCGATTCGGTTTCCGGTTTCTGCTCAGGCGGAGCACCTTGAGCCGGGGCCTTTTTCGCGCCGGGTCGCTTGACGCCGGCAGCGATTCCCAGGCCCTTGGCCGGCGCTGGTGCCGGCTTAGCTTCTGCTGCTTCGGTTTTGGCTTCTCGTTGCGGGGCAGTCGCGGGTTGTGTTGAGGCAGCAGCTTTTTTGGCCCCGGGCCGCTTGGCGCCTCCGGCGATGCCCAGGCCGGTGACGGCTTTGGCGGGTTTTTGCTGTGTGGGCGCAGCAGTTTCAGCCGGCGCCTCGTGTGTGGGCGCAGCAGTTTCAGCCGGCGCCTCGGCGGTCGCCTTGGCCGGTGCGGACGGTGCGGACGGTGCGGCCGCGGCCTTGGGAGCGGCCTGGGCGGCCTGCTTGGCGGCCGTGCCCTTGGCCGGCAGCGTCACCGCGCTGCGGTCGATCGATTCCAGTAGCAGGTTGGCCACGTCGCGCACGTCGACGTCCTCACGGCCGGCCGCTTCGGCGCGGTCGTCGACACCGTCGCTGACCATCACCCGGCAGAACGGGCACGCGGTGGCGACCGTGGTGGCCCCGGTGGCCAGCGCCTCGTCGACGCGCTCGTGGTTGATCCGCTTGCCGATGTGTTCTTCCATCCACATCCGTGCCCCGCCGGCGCCGCAGCAGAAGCTGCGGTCGGCGTGCCGCGGCATCTCGGTCAGCGTAGCGCCGGAGGCGCCGATCAGCTCACGCGGCGCTTCGTAAACCTTGTTGTGCCGGCCCAGATAACACGGGTCGTGGTAGGTGATCGACGGTTTGCTGCCGTCGCCGTCGACCGGCTTGACCGGGACCAGCTTCTTGTCCCGGACCAGCCGGTTGAGCAGCTGAGTGTGGTGCAGCACGGTGTAGTTGGCGCCCAGTTGGCGGTATTCGCGGCCCAGGGTGTTGAAGCAGTGCGGGCAGGTGACCACGATCTTGCGGTCGACGGTCTCCACACCCTCGAACACCCCATCGAGCGTCCCGACGGCTTGGGCGGCCAGCTGCTGGAACAGGAACTCGTTGCCGGAACGCCGCGCGGAGTCGCCGTTGCAGGTCTCGCCGGTACCCAGCACCAGGAACTTGACGCCGGCGGTGGCCAGCAGCTCGGCGACCGCCTTGGTGGTCTTCTTGGCCTTGTCGTCGTAAGCCCCCGCACAGCCGACCCAGAACAGGTACTCGAACCCGTCAAAGCTGTCGACGTCTTGGCCGTACACCGGCACGTCGAAGTCGACCTCGTCGATCCAGTTGGTGCGGTCGGAGGCGTTTTGGCCCCACGGATTGGCTTTGGTCTCAAGGTTTTTGAACAGCACCGAGAGCTCAGCGGGAAACTCCGACTCCATCATCACCTGGTAGCGGCGCAGGTCGACGATGTGGTCGACGTGCTCGATGTCCACCGGGCACTGTTCGACGCAGGCACCGCAGGTCACACACGACCACAGCACGTCGGGGTCAATCACCCCGCCCTGTTCGGCGGTGCCGACCAGTGGCCGGTTGGCCTGCTCGGGCCCCGAACCGGGCACCCGGCCAAACCCGGACTCGGGTACATGGTGGCCCTCGCCGCGACCGGACTCGATGTAGCCGCCCTCGACGTCGGCCTCCTTCTGGCCGAGGATGTAGGGCGCCTTGGCCATCCAGTGGTCACGCAGGTCCATGATGAGCAGCTTGGGGTTCAGCGGCTTGCCGGTGTTCCAGGCGGGGCATTGCGACTGGCAGCGGCCGCATTCGGTGCAGGTGGCGAAGTCGAGCATGCCCTTCCAGGTGAAGTCCTCGATCTTGCCGCGGCCGAATGTGGCTTCCTCGGGCGGATTTTCGAAGTCGATCGGCTTGCCGTCGGCCTCGATGGGCAGCAGCGGGCCCAGCCCGTTGGGCAGCCGCTTGAAGATGACGTTGATCGGCGCCAGGAAGATGTGCAGGTGTTTGGAGTGCAGCACGATGATCAGGAACGCCAGCATGACGCCGATGTGCAGCAGCAGGGCGACCGTTTCCAGGACTTCGTTGCCGGTGTGGCCGAGCGGTTTGAGGATCACGCCGAACAGTTGCGACAGGAACGCCGCCTTGCCGTAGGGCAGCGTCGCGTTGTTGACCGCCGAACCGCGAACCAGCACGTAGGTCCAGATCACGTTGAAGATCATGAACAGGATCAGCCAGGCGCCCCCGGTGTGGGAGCCGTAAAACCGTGATGTCCGGCCGATCTCACGCGGGCTGCGCAGGATGCGGATGACCGCGAATGTGGAGATGCCGACGAATACCGCCGTCGCGAAGAAGTCCTGCAGGAAGCCCAGGACGTCCCACCGGCCGATGATCGGGATGTGGAAGTTCGGCTGAAACAGCAGCCCGTAGGCCTCGATGTAGACCGTCAGCAGAATAAAAAAGCCCCACATCGTGAAGAAGTGGGCCAGGCCCGGGATCGACCATTTCAGCAGCCGACGCTGCCCGAACACTTCGGAGAGCTCGGTCCAGATGCGGGTGCCGAGCCGGTCGGTGCGCCCGGTGGCCGGTTGCCCGGAGAGCGTCAGCTTCACCAGCCAGCTGGCGCGCCTGGCGGCGAACAATCCCACGATCGCCGTCATGCCTAGGCCCACTACGAGTCTGATCAGCGTCTGCGTATCCACGGAGCGTTTCTCCAATTCCGGCGTTACTGAGCGGTAACTCAGCCGATGTTACTAACTGGTAACTTGGCTGCTGCCGCTGCTGAGGTGCTGCTCGGCCTGCCCATAGTGACATCTTCGCGGGCTTTGCCGCGACAAAGGCTGCCCTAACTTGTGCCGCTGGGCGGTGGCCCGGTCCGTCGTCGGGGTTCGGTCCGGTATTGCGGCGCCGCGGGTGGAAGCGGCGTCTCGGGTAGCCGTGGTGATCGACCCGGTGGTGGTTGTGCTGGTCTTCGACGGCGATCCTTCACACGCCGAAAACACCACGGTGTCGCGAACCTCCGTTAACGCCCGAGGTGAGGCGGCAGCGTTATGACGGTCGGCACCTGCGGGATCGTGATCACCGACGGCAGCGGCAGCCGCGGGATCTGCTCGGGCAGGTGCGGCCGCCGTGGAGGCTGCTGGCCCGACGGTTGCGGCACCTGCTGCGGCGGCTCAGTGGCGCCACCGGCGGGCGGCGGCGCGCTCGATTCGCTGCTGGAGGTGGTGGTGCTGCTGGTGGTCGGTGTGGTCGTGGTGGTGGTGGTGGTGGTCGTGGTCGACGAGGTGGTAGACGGAACGCCACCGCCGCCACCACCGGTGGCCAGCTCGATCAGGCCATACACGATCAGCGCGATCAGCAGCAAAACCAGGGCACCCCAGCCGGCCAGCACCGCTCGCTTGCGATACCACGGAGTAGGCGCGGACTGGGCTTCCAGTTGTTCGGTGATGCCTGGCTGGCCGGCGGTACCGAAACGATCCGAGCCAGGCGGCCATTGCCCGCCCGCGCCGTACTGTGCCAGTTCGGTGGGCCGGTTGCTGGGGTCGTCGGGGCCGGCGTCACGTGCCACGGGTTCGATCGTACTGACGGCGCGCAACCACGTGGGGCTGCGCCGACGCCGGGCTCGTCAGAGCTGCCGTATCACCTCGGCGGCGAACAGCTCCAGGTGGTCCAGGTCAGCCAGGTCCAGCAGTTGCAGGTACACCCGCTGCACACCGGCGGCGGCGAACGGGCCAAGGCGCTCGACAATTTCGGCCGGCGTGCCCACCAGCGGGGAGTTGGAGCGCATCTCGGCAAGCTCGCGGCCGATGGCCGCCGCCCGGCGGGTGAGCTCGGCGTCGTCCCGCCCGGCGCAGAGCACAAACGCCGCGGAATACGTCATCGAGTCCGGGGAACGGCCGACCGAGTCGACCGCGTCGGCCACCCGCTGGTACTGGGCCGCCACGGTGTCCAGCCTTGCGAATGGCACGTTGAACTCGTCGGCGAAGGTTGCGGCCAGCGCCGGCGTGCGCCGGGTGCCGAGCCCGCCGATGATGATCGGCGGATGCGGGCGCTGCACCGGTTTGGGCAGCGCCGGACAGTCACACAGTGCGTAATGGGTTCCGGCGTAGTCGAATGTCTGGCCCGGCGGCGTGTTCCACAGTCCGGTGACGATTTCCAGTTGTTCGGTCAGCCGGGCGAACCGCTCACTTGGTGGCGGGAACGGGATTCCGTAGGCCTGGTGTTCGCGTTCGAACCATCCGGTGCCGATGCCGACCTCCACCCGGCCGCCGCTCATCGCGTCGACCTGCGCGATCGACACGGCCAGCGGCCCGGGGTGGCGGAATGTCGCCGACGTGACCAGTGTGCCCAGCCGGATCGACGAGGTTTCCCGGGCGAGGGCACCGAGCGTCACCCAGGAATCGGTGGGCCCGGGCATCCCGTCGCCGCTCATCGCCACGTAGTGATCGGACCGGAAAAACCCCGAGTAGCCCAACGCTTCCGCGGTCCGGGCGACGACAAGCTGGTCGGTGTAGCTGGCACCTTGCTGAGGTTCGACGAATACCCGAAAGTCCACGACGCTTAAGGGTACGGGCAGCTCAGAATGTTTCGACGTTGTCGATGCTGACGAACATGCCATGCCCGGTGCGGTCGTTGGTGAACCGGGTTCCGTCGACGCTGGCGGTGATCGTCCAGCCCTGCGCGGTGTAGGTGCGGTAGTCGATGGTGACGGCGGGGATCGCGCCCAGGTTGCCCAGCACCCACTGCACGGCGCCGCCGGCGGTGACGTTGACGCCGTTGGCGTGCTCGCCTTCGGTCATCGGCGAGTTGGTGAACGGGGCCTCACAACCCACACTGTCGGCATCGATCTGGCAGCGGGTCTTGCCGGATTTCGTCTCGATGAACACATAGCCGTTGTCGTCCGGCGGTAGGGGGATGGCGCCTGCCGGTGCTTGCGCGGGCGGCGTTGGGCGCGGTGGGGCTTCGGGTGCGGGCGGGCGGCTCGGTCGGGCGGAGGACGGCTCGCTTGCTCCCGCCCCGGGCGACGCGACGGGCCTGCCG
>Ga0209061_1005287_pt1 | contig 11435 bp, 9 predicted proteins | sample Coa_R1_10_FD_187157 | JGI IMG/M metagenome (GOLD analysis project Ga0209061, IMG submission 187157) | Surface soil microbial communities from Centralia Pennsylvania, which are recovering from an underground coalmine fire - Coalmine... | ecosystem: Environmental > Terrestrial > Soil > Unclassified... | reverse complement strand
GGCCGCGGCGGTGGGCTCGGTCACGGGCGGGGCCACCTCCTCCGGCGGGAGGGGGCGGGTCAGGACGGCTCCCGGCGCGGCGGCGGCGACGGTCACGGCCCGCTCACGGCGGACCGGGGGCGCCGGTACCGGCGGCGGAGGGGGCGGGACGATGATCGCCCGCTCGGGGGCCGCCTCGGGCTGGGCGTGGGCGACCGGCTCGGCGGCCAACTCGGGCTCGGCGGCCAACTCGGGCTCGGCGACCGGCTCGGCCTGGGCGACCGGCTCGGCCTGGGCGACCGGCTCGGCCTGGGCGACCGGCTCGGCCTGGGCCACCGGAGTGGGGGCGGACGTCGGAGCCGGCATGGGCGCCGGCCGCGGGACCGAGGGAACCGGGGGCCACGGTGCGGTGCGGGCCTGACGCCGGCCTTGGCCACCGGCGACCAGCCGGGTGCCCAGCCAGGCACCGGCGGCTGCGACGGCCAACAGGCCGAGTCGGCGTGGGGCTGTGCTCGTCATCTCCCCACGCTAAGTCCGCGCCCCACCGCAACCGGGGGATACTCAGCGGGGCCGGGAGCTAAGCCCGGCCCCGCTGCTAGGGCAGGACGAGCTTGCCGTCGATCCGGCGGGGGATGCCGAGCGGGTTGGCGTCCTGCAGGGCGGGCGGGAGCAGGTGGTCGGGCACCGACTGGTAGCTGACCGGCCGCAGGAACCGCTCGATGGCGGTGGTGCCGACCGAAGTCGTCCGGGGCGCGGTGGTGGCCGGGTAGGGCCCGCCGTGCTCCATGGCCCAGGTGACGGCCACGCCGGTCGGCCAGCCGTTCCAGAGGACCCGGCCGGCCCGGTCCCGGAGGACACCGAGCAGGCGGGGAGCGACCTCGTCGTCGTCCGAGCCCTGCACGGTGGCGGTGAGCTGCCCCTCGAAGGCCTCGGCCGCGGCGACCAGCTCCGACTCGTCCTCGTAGGTGACCAGGATCGAGGTGGGGCCGAAGCACTCGACGAGGAGCTCCTCGTGATGAGCCAGGAGGTCGGCGGCGGTAGTGGCCAGCAGCGTCGGGGCCGGCGCCGTCCCGTCGTCCGTACCGGACCCTGACCCGCCGGAGGCCAGCACCCGCACCGACGGATGGGAGGAGAGCTCGTCGAAAGTGGAGGCGTACCCGCGGGCGATCTTGTCGTTGAGCAGCGGGGCGGCCGACGTGCCGGCGACGGCCTCGGCGACCTCGCCCTCATCCAAGGCGTCGGCCGGCCAGAAGAGCAGCCCCGGCTTGGTGCAGAACTGCCCGGCCCCGAGGGTGAACGAGCCGGCGTACCCGGAGATGATCGACCCACCCCGCGCGGTGGCGGCCGAACGGGTCACGAAGACCGGGTTGAGGCTGCCGAGCTCGCCGTAGAAGGGGATCGGCACCGGCCGGGAGGCGGCCAGGTCGAAGAGGGCCCGCCCGCCCCGGAGCGACCCGGTGAAGGCGCCGGCCGTCACGCGCGGGTCGAGTATCGCCTGGCGCCCGGCCTCGTCGCCCAACACCAGCGAGAAGACCCCGGGCGTGTCCAGGGCGGACTCCACCACGGCCGCCGTCCGCTCGGCCAGGCGGGGGTGGCCCGGGTGGCCCTTGTGGATCACCGGGCATCCGGCGGCCAGGGCCGAGGCGGTGTCGCCGCCGGCCACGCTGAAGGCAAACGGGAAGTTGCTGGCGCCGAAGACGACGACCGGCCCGAGGGGCACGAGCATCCGGCGCAGGTCGGCCCGGGGGCCGGGCGGCCAGTCGGGGTCGGGGCTGTCGATGGCGGCGCCGAGGTAGGAGCCCTCCTCGAGGACCGAGGCGAACAGGCGGAGCTGGAAGGTGGTGCGGCGCAGCTCGCCGCTGAGGCGCGCCTCGCCGAGATGGCTCTCCGACACGGCCAGCGGGACGAGGTCGTCGTCCGCTGCGTCGAGGGCGTCGGCGACGGCTCTGAGCTTGGCCGCCCGCTCGGCCGGGGCCAGTCCGCCCCAGGCTTCGGCGGCGCCGGCGGCGGCCCCGATGGCCTGGTCGAGCTCCTCGGTGGTGGTGTCGGGCAGGGTCGGTGCGGTCATGATCCCTCCGCGCGGGCCAGGGACTGCGAGGCCGGCACCGGAACGCCCGGCCGGGCCTGGCCCGTGGGCGAGGCTACGGCATCCGGGCGCTGACGGGCGAGGTGCTCGAGGCCGATGGCGGCCCGGCGGACCCGTTCCCGGCCGCTGGAGACGGCGGCGGCCTCCAGGTGGTCACCCGACGGGTAGATGTTGGGGGCGTTGCGAAGCCCGAACTTGAGGTGGACCGGCGCCGCCACCCGCACGATCTCCCCGATGTCGTGGTAGCGGAGGAACCCGCCGAGGCCGTCGGGCCCCTCCACGTACAGGTCGAGGATGGTGTCGAGCTCGGCCCGGAAGGCGGCCAGCTCGCCGATGGGCGTGTCGCCGCCGATGTTGAGGGTGTCGACGCCGAGGTCGGTCAGCACGCGGCAGCCGACCGGGTTGGCCAGGCCCATCACGGCCGAGGCCTTGACGACCAGATCGGACGGCAGCTCGCCGGCGGCCCGGCCCTCGGCGACGAGGGCGGCCAGGCCCTCGTCGGCGACCAGCACGCTGCGGATCCCGAGCTCGGTGGCCCGCACGACGTCGTCGTAGGCGGCCCGCAGGGTGGCGATGGTGGTGTGCCGCCAGCCGAGCTGCTTGCCGTCGGGGGCGAGGGACAGGGCGGAGCCGTTCCACGGGGCGCGGGGCCCGACGAACAGGCACACCTCGATGGCCCGGCCGGCGCCGAGCTCGACGTAGCCGGTCAGGTCGTCGTCCCGCAGCAGGGTGATCCCGCTGCCCTGCGAGATGCGGTGGAGGGGCACGCCGAGCTCGTCGGCCCGGGCGATGACGGCGGCGAAGGCGTCAGGCCCTTCGACGCTCGGGATCTCGACGCGGTAGTCGCCGTCGTCGGGGAAATGGTGACTCGAGCTGGCGGCGGCCGCCGCGGCGGACGCCAGCCGGTTGAGATGGTCGCGAGCGGTCAATGTGAGTGCCTTCCTACGTGGTCGCCGGAGCCGCCGACGAGGAAATCGAGATCGGCGCCGCGGTCGGCTTGGAGAACGTGTTCGAAATACAGGCGGGTCCAGCCCCGTTGGCTGGGCGGGATGGGGGGTTTCCAGGCGGCCCGGCGGTCGGCCAGCTCGGCCTCGTCGACAAGCAGGTCGAGGCGGCGGTTGGCCACGTCGAGCTCGATGAGGTCGCCCGTCTCGACCAGGGCCAGCGGCCCGCCGACGGCGGCCTCCGGGGCGACGTGGAGGATGCAGGTCCCGTATCCGGTGCCGCTCATGCGGCCGTCGGAGATCCGGACCATGTCGGTCACGCCGGCCTCGAGGAGCTTGCGGGGCAGGGGGGCGTTGCCGACTTCGGGGAAGCCTGGGTAGCCCCTGGGCCCGGCCCCCTTGACGACGAGCACGGTGTCGGCGGTGACGGGCAGGTCCTCGTCGTCGGCCACGGCCAGGTAGTCCTCGATGGTGTCGAAGGCCAGCGCCTGGCCCCGGTGGCGCAGCAGCCGCTCGGAGGCGGCCGACACCTTGAGCACGGCGCCGTCGGGGCACAGGCTGCCGCGCAGCACCACCGTGCCCGAGCCGGCCGGCTGGAACGGCTCGTCGGTGGTGCGGATGACCTCCCGGTTCCAGCAGGCGGCCGGGGCGAGGTTGTCGGCCACCGTCCGCCCGGTGACGGTGACGTGGTCGCGGTGGAGGAGGTCGCCGAGCTCGGCCATGACCGCGGGCAGGCCGCCGGCGTAGAAGAAGTCCTCCATCAGGAACCGGCCCGACGGCATGAGGTCGACCAGCACCGGCACCTCCCGGGTCAGGCGGTCGAAGTCCTCGAGGGTGAGGGGCACGCCGACCCGGGCGGCCAGGGCGAGCAGGTGGACGGCGGCGTTGGTCGAGCCGCCGATGGCGGCGTTGACCCGGATGGCGTTTTCGAAGGCGTCGCGGGTGAGGATGGCGGAGGGACGCAGGTCCTCCTCGACCAGGCCCACGATGCGCTGGCCGGCGTGCTGGGCGGTGAGCAGCCGCCGGGAGTCGGGGGCCGGGATGGCGGCCGAGCCGGGCAGCTGCATCCCGAGGGCCTCGGCCACGCTGGCCATGGTGGAGGCCGTCCCCATGGTCATGCAGTGCCCGGCGCTGCGGGACAGGCACCCCTCGGCCTCGGAGAGGTCGGCCTGGGTGATCTCGCCGGCCCGGTACTGCTCGGTGAGCTGCCACACCGACGTCCCCGACCCGATGTCCCGGCCCCGGTACTTGCCGTTGAGCATGGGCCCGCCGGTGACCATGACGGCGGGCAGGTTCACGCTGGCCGCCGCCATGAGCAGGCCCGGGGTGGTCTTGTCGCAACCGGAGAGGAGGACGACCCCGTCGAACGGGTTGGCCCGGATCAGCTCCTCGGCCTCCATGGCCAGGAGGTTGCGGTACAGCATGGTCGTCGGCCGCATGATCGGCTCGCCGAGGGACATGGCCGGGAACTCGAGCGGGAAGCCCCCGGCCAGGAGGACGCCCCGCTTGACCGCGTCGGCCACCGACCGGAGGTGGGCGTTGCAGGGCGTGACCTCCGACCAGGTGCTGGCGATGCCGATGACCGGGCGGCCGTCGAACAGCTCGTCTCCGAAGCCCTCGTTGCGGATCCAGGACCGATGGACGAAGCCGTTGCGGCCCTCGGAGCCGAACCACTCGGCGCTCCGCCGGGGAGGTGGGGTCGGTTGGGGCATGCGGCCTCCTACCCGTTGCCGGATGTGACGGCGTCGGGGGTGACGATGAGCTTGAGATGCTCGGTGGGCCGTTCGGCCAGCGCCAGCAGGCCCTGGTCCAAGGCGGCGGAGAGGGGGATGCGCTCGACGAGGGGCTGCCAGGTGATGGCCGAGGTCGACAGCATGGTCAGGGCCCCGGTGAAGTCCTGGGCCCGGAGGTGGCTGAGGGAGCCGATGATCTCCTTCTCCCTCACCACCAGGTCCCAGGCGTCGAGGGGCGGCCGACCCCGCCCGATGCCGATCAGGACCACCCGGCCGCCGGGGGCGGCCTGGGCGATGGCCCCGCTGACCGCGTCGGGGTGGCCGGCGCACTCGAGGACCACGTCGGCCGGCTCGGCGTCGGCCGCCTCGGCGGGGGTGGCCACGACGTCGGCGCCGAGAGCGGTGGCCAACGCCCGCCTGGACTCGAGCGGCTCGACCAGCGTCGTGGTGCCGGCGCCCATGGCCCGGGCCGCCTGCAGGGCGAGCAGGCCGACGGCCCCGCCGCCGTAGACGGCCACCCGGTCCCCGGGCGCCAGGCGCCCCCGCCGCAGGGCCCGGATCCCGACGCTCAGCGTCTCGGCCAGAGCGCCCGTCTCCGGCGGCAGCCCGTCGGGGACGGCGACGGTGGTGTCGGCGGGGACGTTGACGACCGGCTGCAGGCCGCCGTCGGCGGCGAAGCCGACCCAGCCGACCTCGGAGCACAGGTTGGGCCGGCCGGTCAGGCACTGGCGGCACCGGCCGCAGGCCACCAGGCCGTCGACGGCCAGCACCCGCCCGGCGGGCAGGTCGACGCCGGGGCCGGTGGCGACCACCCGGCCGGCCAGCTCGTGGCCGAGGGTCACCGGCGCCACCCCGCCCATGAGGCGGTGGGGCGTGTCGACGGGGATCAAAAACGGGCCGTGGCGCCACTCCTCCACGTCGGTGCCGCAGATCCCGCAGGCCAGCACGTCGATCTGGACTTGGCCGGGCCCGGGCGGGGGAGGAGGCGGGACCTCGTCGAGGCGAACGTCGTCCCTCCCGTGCCAGCGCAGTGCTTTCATGACGACGCAGCCTTCATGACGCCGCTCCCTCCGTGTCGGATGTCTCGGGGCCGGGGTGGGCGGCCACCCACCCCAGTGTGTCGTCCAGGTGGTCCCGCATGGCCCGCCCGGCCGCGTCGCCGTCGCCCGCTTCGATGGCCGACAGGATGGCGGTGTGGGCCTCGATGGCGGCCGAGCGGAGGACCGGCGCCCGGGACGTGAGGACCCGAACCTCCTCGACCAGGCGGTGGACCGGGTCGAGCAGGGCCTGGATGAGCTCGTTGTCGGCCGCCTGCAGCACCGCCTCGTGGAAGGCGAGGTCGGCGGCCGCGAAGGTGGTCACGTCGTCGCCGGCCGCCTCCATGGCCGTGATGGAGGCCCGCATCTGCTCCAGGTCGGCGTCGGAGCGCCGGGAGGCGGCGATGGCGGCCACGCCGACCTCGACGACCCGCCGGGCCTCCGTCAGGCGGACAGCCCACGCCGGATCGATCTCGCCGGTGGATCCGCCGGTCCTGGCGGCCAGGAGCATGGGGTCGAGCGGCGACCACCGGTCGCGCGGGTTGACGAACGTCCCCCGGCCCTGCTCGATGCTCGTGACCCCCCGTTGCTGCAGCGACTTCATCGCTTCCCGCACTGTGGCCCGGCTCACTCCCATGGCCTCGCACAGCTCCGGTTCGGTCGGCAGCCGGGCGCCGGGCGGGTACTTGCCGGCGACGATGTCGCCGAGCAGGCGCTCCGCGACCTGCCCGCTCCTTCCCCCCGGATAATTCATCTGACCTTTTCTACCCCGGGGGCGGCGAGTGGTCAAGCGGGGGCCGAAGCGCGCCCGACCGGCGGTGGCGGTGTGGCACGCTCAGCAGGTGCGGGATCGGCGGTCAGGTCACTGAGTGCAGCGGCGTTCCCGCAGCGTGCTCACCGGCGTCATTGTCTTCGTCGTGGTGCTCGGCCTCGGTGTCGGCGCCGGGGCCGCCAGGTTGGAGGCCACGCGCCCGCCCCTGCTGCGCCACCTGACCGTTCAGGCCACTCGGGTCACTTTCCCCGGGGCCCCGCCCGTACTCGACTGGCCGGCCGACGGCGAGGCGGCCGTCTCGGTGGAGGGGGTCGGCAACCTCGGCAGCAGCGGCGGTGACCAGCCGGTCCCGATCGCCAGCCTGGCCAAGGTCATGACCGCCTACCTGACCCTGCAGGACCACCCGCTGAGGGTCGGCCAGGCCGGCTTCACGGTGGAGATCACGCCGGCCGAGGCGCAGACCGAGGAAGCGATGGAGGCCCAGGGCCAGTCGACCGTCGATGTCACCGCCGGCGAGAAGCTCGACGAGTACCAGCTGCTCGAAGCCCTGCTCGTCCCCTCCGCCAACAACGCGGCGGCCATCCTGGCCGACGAGGACGCCGGCAGCCAAGCGAAGTTTGTGGCGGACATGAACGCCGAGGCCCACCGGCTGGGGATGGACCACACCACCTACACCGACCCGAGCGGCTACCGGCCGACGACCGTGTCGACGGCGGCCGACCAGCTCCGCCTGGCCAAGCTGGCCCTCGGCCAGCCGGTGCTGGCCCGGATCGTCGCCCTCCCCTCGGTGGTCCTGCCCGTCGCCGGCGTGGTGCGCAACTTCAACCCGCTGGCCGGCCACCCCGGCGACGTCGGGATCAAGACCGGCTCCGACAGCCAGGCCGGCGGCTGCCTGGACTTCGCCTTCCGCCAGCGGATCGCCGGCCACCGGCTCACCGTCATCGGCGTGGTCCTCGGCCAGGACCGGGGCGTCGAGCAGACCTCGACCATCCTGCAGGCCGCGGCCAAGGCCACCACCGGGCTGGTCGACTCGGTCACCGCGGCGGTGCGGGTGGCGGTGGTCGTCCCCGCCGGCCGGCCCGTCGTGCGGTTCACCAACGCGGAGGGGGACCGGGTCAGGGCGGTGACCCGTTCCCCGCTCAGCCAGCTCGGCTGGGGCGGCTTGCGGCTCCGGGTCACCGTCGGGCCGGTCGCGTCGCGGCGGTCGCTGCGCGCCGGTACCCGGATCGCGACCGTGTCGCTGTCCGGCCGGCTGCCGGCCCGCACCGTGGCCCGGGCCCGGGCCACGATGCCGACGCTGCCGTTCAGGTGGCGGCTTCACCACATCGTGTGACGGCCAGACCGGCCGTCTCGATCTCCAGCGGCAACGGGGGCCGGAGCCGGCCGGGCGGTCGGGCGTGCAGGTGGTTCCAGACGAGCAGGCCGGGCAGGCGGACGGGCCGGCCGTAGACGGCCCTGACCAGGCGGGCGATCAGCTCCGGGCGTCGGCCCGCCCGCTGCACCAGGATGTCGGTGATATGCCAGCGGCGGACGAAGCGGGGCAGGTCGCGCCGGGCCAGGGCCGGGGTCGTGCGCCGCCAGCCGGGGAGGTGGGCGGGCCAGGCCGAGAGCAGCTCGTCGAGCACCGGGCGGGGGGCGAGGAGGGGCGGCAGCTTGTTCCACTCGGGGTCGCGGTAGGGGCGGAGGGCGTAGCCGCCGAGGATCGAGAAGCGGAGATGGTCGTCGGCCGCCCAGATCATCGCCCCTGTCTCGGGGGTGACCGGGTAGGGGTAGCTGAGCACGACGGCGTTGCGGGGCACGAGGCGGTCGATGCGGCCGTCGAAAAAGTAGCGGGCCACGCCGGTGTCGGCGGCCGGATAGCCGCTGACGGGCAGGACGAAGCCCAGCCCGGCGACCACGGTCAGGGTGGTGAGGACGGTGGCCGGGAGCCGGTTGCCCGGCGGCAGCCGGCGGTCGCGCAGCTGGTGGACGGCGTGGGTCAGGAGCCGGTCGACGGCGACGGCCAGGATGATCCCGGCGGCCAGGTCGACGAACAACACGAACCGGCTGGGCACCAGGTCTTGCAGGACCGGCAGCCGGTCGATGACGGCGAAAGGCAGGTGGATCCGGGTGACCCGTCCGTGGATGATGAGGCGGGGACCGAGGGCCAGGATCCAGGCGACGACGCCCAGCACGGCGGCGAAGCGAACCACCCGCACCCGGCGGAGGGCGGCCACCGAGACGATCAGCACGATCACCAGAGGGACGCCGAGGAAGGCCATGTCTCCCGACGACCGGCGGCGGCTGGGCATGACCCAACCCGGCCACCGGCTCCCGAGCAGCAGATGGTCGGCCGGGCGGAGGAAGCCGAGCAGGTCGAGGCCGGGCACGGCCTGCTGGGTGGGCCCGAGGACGTGCTGCGGCCCGCGCAGGGCGTACCAGGCCGGGTAGGCCAAGCAGACGATGGCGATGGCGGCGGCCACGCCGAGCGTCGGCGCGGCGGCGACGAGGCGGTCCCGGACCGGGCGGCCCCGGATGAGCTCACCGGCGCCCAAGACGGCCACGGTGATCCCCAAGAGAAGGGCGGTGGCGACGAGCATCTCGCTGGCGATGAAGTACTGGGCGACGGCCAGGACCCCGATCAGGATGCCGAGGTCGATCCGGCGGCGGCCGGCGAAGAGGTGGCGTTCGACGAGCAGCAGGAAGATCGGCACCAGCGGGAGCCAGACCAGGAAGACGTGGTCCTGCACCTGATGGGTCATGTACGGCCCGAACCCGAACAGCGCCGCCCCGACGGCCGCGGCCAGCTGCCAGCGCACGTAGCGGCGCAGCACGAAGAAGCAGGCCACGGTGGACGCGAACATCCCGGCCCGGAGCAGAAAGTCGAAGGTGCCGACCGGCCCGACCAGCGAGAATAGGGGGCCCGCCAGCAAGGCGAGCAGGGGCATGCTGGTGTTGTCCAGCATGTTGACGCCGGTCGGATAGTCGAGCCGGGTGCTGAGCAGGGCCAGATGGCCGTGGGCGAAGGCGTAGTGCTCGGCGCTGAGGAACCACACCTGCAAGGCCTGGTCGGCGCAGGCGCAGACGGGCAGGTGCTGGGACGGGGCCAGCCCGAGAGGGGTCAGGAACAGCCAGGTACCAAGGGCGAAGCAGGTGATGATGGCGCCGGTCGCCAGGCCGCGCCGCTGGGCCGTCACCAAGCGGCCGACCCGGCGCTGGTCCATGCCGCCGAGGCTACCGACGCCCTTTCGGCGGGTGACGGCGCGGCCACCCGCCGCGCCTCCCCCGGTACGGTCGGGAGCCATTCCGCCCAGAGGCGGGTCGCTGGTGGCAGAGGCAACTGAGGTTCCTGAGGTTCCTGATGAAGCGATGTCTGTCGGTGGTTGTCCCCTGTTACAACGAAGCCAGCACGATCTCTGAGCTGCTTCGCCGCGTCCTCGCCCAGCCGTGGGTGGCCGAGGTCGTGGTCGTCGACGACGGTTCGACCGACGGCAGCGCGGAGCTGGCCCGCCGGACCGGTGACCCTCGGGTCAGGGTGCTCGTCCAGCCGGCCAACTTTGGCAAGGGCGCCGCTTTGCGCCGGGGGTTCGCCGAGGTGACGTCCGAGTTTGTGGTCGTGCAGGACGCCGACCTGGAGTACGACCCGGCCGACTACGGCAAGCTGCTGGCCCCGCTGCTGGAGGACCGGGCCGACGTGGTGTTCGGCTCGCGCTTCCTCGGCGGCGAGGCCCACCGCGTCCTCTACTACTGGCACTCGGTCGGCAACCGGGTGCTGACCATGGCCTCCAACATGGCCACCGACCTCAACCTCTCCGATATGGAGACCTGCTACAAGGTCTTCCGGCGCAGCATCCTGCAGAGCTTCGAGGTCGAGCAGGACCGGTTCGGGGTGGAGCCGGAGCTGACGGCCAGGGTGGCCCGCAGCCGGTGCCGGGTCTTCGAGGTCGGCATCTCCTACGCCGGGCGGACCTACGAGGAGGGCAAGAAGATCGGCTGGCGGGACGGCGTGCACGCCATGTACTGCATCCTCCGGTACTCGCCGTTGCTCGACCGGACCCTTCTCCGGCGGCGGGCCCGGGGCACTCAGGTCCAAGAGGCCCGGGGCGGGCAGGTCGGCGGGGCCCGGGCCGACGGGCAGCTCCTCGATCCGCTCGCCGGCGAGGAGGCGCTCGGCTGAGTCGCTCGGCGGAGAGGGCTCAGGCCGACGTGGGCAGCCAGCCCCGCCGGGTCTGCTCGTAGGCGTCGATGTCGGCGGCGTGGCGGAGGGTGAGGCCGACGTCGTCGAGTCCGTCGAGCAGCCGGTGCTGGGTGAAGTCGTCGAGGGGAAAGGTGCCGTCGAGGCCGGCCGCCGGCGCCGAGACGGTGCGCCGCTCGACGTCGATGGTGAGCTCCAGGCTCGGGTCGGCGAGCACGGCGTCGAGCAGGGCCCGGCCGAACTCGGGATCGACCTGCACCGGGACCAGGCCGACCTTGGTGCAGTTGTTGCGGAAGATGTCCCCGAACCGGGGCGACACCACGGCGCGGAAGCCGTAGTCCTCGAGGGCCCAGACGGCGTGCTCCCGGGACGACCCGGTCCCGAAGTTGGGGCCGGCCACGAGGATGCTGGCCCCGGCGTACTCCTGCTGGTTGAGGACGAACTCCCGGTCGTCCCGCCATTCGGAGAACAGGCCCCGACCGAACCCGGTGCGCTCGACCCGCTTGAGCCAGTCGCTCGGGATGATCTGGTCGGTGTCGACGTCGCTGCGGTCGAGAGGAACGGCCGTGCCGCTGATCAGGTGCACCGGCTGCATGCGCTCAGCTCCTTCTGTCGGGTGGGGTTGGGGTTAGCGGGCCAGGTCGGCGGGGGCGGCGAACCGCCCGCTGACCGCAGTGGCGGCGGCGACGGCGGGGGAAACCAGGTGGGTC
>Ga0209061_1005284_pt1 | contig 11439 bp, 8 predicted proteins | sample Coa_R1_10_FD_187157 | JGI IMG/M metagenome (GOLD analysis project Ga0209061, IMG submission 187157) | Surface soil microbial communities from Centralia Pennsylvania, which are recovering from an underground coalmine fire - Coalmine... | ecosystem: Environmental > Terrestrial > Soil > Unclassified... | reverse complement strand
GGTGTCGGCGGCTGCGGTGTGGCTGAGTCCGGGCCGGAGCGCCTGGGCGGGCAGCCGGGCGAACATGGCGTGGAAGGCATTTCGCCGCTCGTCGCTGAGCTGCTGCCAGTCGGCGGCGATGTCCGGGTCGACGGCCGCGGCGTCCCGGTAGGTCTGCCAGCCGACCGCGGCCCGCTCGGCGAGCAGCCGGTACTGGTGGACGAGGTGGGCCAGCAGTCGCCGGGGGTCGGCGGCGTCGGCGGGATCGAGGGTGGCGGTCAGGACGGCCAGGGGCTGCCCGGTGGCCTCCAGCGGGACGTCGTCATCACTCGCGAGGGCGCTCACCATGACCGCGCGCAGCAGGTTCCGCTTGCCGCCCCAGTCGTTGTACAGGGTCTGCACGGAGACGCCGGCCCGGTCTGCGATGCGGGTCACCGTGGCCGCCGCGTAGCCGCGCTCGGCGAACTCGGCCCTGGCGGCGGCGAGCAGCCGCCTGCGCGTCTCGCGCCGGGTGGCCTCGCCCGCCTCCCGCTGGCGGCTCACCCGCCGCACCCCGGCCCTTTGCGGCTGCCGTCCCCCGGTTCCGGCCTTGGCTGTCCTGGTCACGGGACCAGCATACCAGGTACTTGAATGCTATTCAAAAGATATGTAATGTAACTCTAAAACATGCTTCCTGAGTGAGGAGCAGGAGATGACCGCAATGACCGGCCCTCCGGTAAGGTCCCTGCCCGCGAGGGCCGTCCGCCCCGGCATCGTGACCGCGGTCGTGTGCCTGGCGCTTGCCGCCGTGGTGGCGGCGATGTCCTCGCTGAACGTGGCGCTGCCCGGCATCGCCCGGGCGACCCACGCCACCCAGACCCAGCTGGCCTGGATCATCGACGCCTACTCGCTGGTGTTCGCCTCGCTGCTGCTGCCCGCCGGCGCCATCGGCGACCGCTTCGGCCGCCGGCGGGCGCTGGTCGCCGGCCTGGCGGTCTTCGCCGCTGCGTCGGCGGCGGCCATGACCGCCGGCTCCGCGGGCGAGCTGATCGGCCTGCGGGCCGCGATGGGCCTGGGCGCGGCGCTGGTCATGCCGGCCACCCTGTCGACCATCACCGGGACCTTCGCCAGCGGCCAGCGCACCCGGGCCGTCAGCGTCTGGGCCGCGGTGGCCGGCGGGGCCGCTGTGCTGGGCATCCTGGCCTCCGGCATCATCCTGCAGGCCTGGTCATGGCCGTCGGTGTTCGCGCTGAACGTGATCCTGGCCGCCGCCGCCATCGCCGGCGCCATAGGCTTCGTCCCCGAGTCAGCCGACCCCGATACCCCGCGCCTTGACATCGGCGGCGCCGTGCTGGCCGTGACCGGCCTGGTCGCGCTGGTGTACACGATCATCGAGGCGCCCAGCCAGGGATGGCTGTCCGCCCGCACCCTGGCCGGCCTGGCCGCGGGCCTGCTGGTCCTGGCCGCCTTCGCCGGATGGGAGCTCCGCCGCCGCGTCCCGATGCTCGACCCCCGGGTTTTCGCCCGCCCGGCCCTGGCCGCCGGCAGCCTGTCGATCTTCGTGCAGTTCTTCTCCCTGTTCGGCTTCATTTTCATCGTCTTGCAGTACCTGCAGCTCATCCAGGGCGGCTCCGGGCTGGTCTCGGCGGTCAGCATGCTGCCCATGGCCGGCGCGATGCTGCCCGCCTCCCGGCTGGCCCCCGCGCTGGTGGCCCGGGCCGGGGCCCGGGTGACCTGCACCGCCGGGCTGGCGCTGATCGCCGCGGCCCTGGTCATCCTGGCCCAGCTCAGCCCCGGCAGCGGCTACTGGCTGCTGGCCGCCGGGCTGATCCCCCTGGGCGCTGGCATGGGCCTGGCCATGACCCCGGCCACCAGCAACATCACCTCCGCCCTGCCCGCCTCCCAGCAGGGTGTCGCCTCAGCACTCAACGACCTGTCCCGTGAGGTAGGCGGCGCGGTGGGCATCGCGGTCCTGGCCAGCATCCTCACCGCCACCTACCAGAGCAGCCTCCACCTCGGGCGCATCCCGGCCGCGCAGATCGCCAGCGCCCGGTCATCGGTCGCGGTCGCCACCCGCCTGGGCCCGGCCGTCGCCGCCCAGGCCCGCACCGCGTTCGCCGATGGGATGCACCTCGCCCTGTACATCGCGGCCGGGATCGTCGTCGCCGCCGCTATCACGGTCGGTACGCTCCTGCGCGACCACAGCCAGGCACGGCCCGGCACCGCCGGGTGAAGCGCCAGCTCAGCCGCCTGCCGCCCGCAGACCAGCACCGCCCCGCAGCAGCCGCCCGCAGACCAGCACCGCCCCGCAGCAGCCGCCCGCGGGATAACCCCAACCCGGCGCACGCTGCCTGCCAGCAGGCGGCCACCCTCAGCGCCGCTCGGCAGGGCGCCCAAGCCAGCCCGGACACGCTGCTGTCCGCCCTGGTCATCGCGGCGGCCATCCTGCTCCTCGCGCACCGCGCCCCACCTTGTGGCTGCTGCCGCTCATCGGCCAGAACCAAGCCGGATTCCCGGCCGACAGGCAAAGCGGCCGACAGGCAAAGAAGGCCCGCGGAGTCGCCACGCCCAATTCGGAGAATGACAGTATCTTTCCGGCACCGTTCGGTCCGGCGGCCCTGACTCACCGCTGCCCCTGTTGGGTCAGGCGCTGATCACGGGGAGAGACGGGTCGATGCGCGAGATGTCGCCAGGGTCGCTGGTGACAACGGCGTGCCCGCGCTCCCGGGCGCACAGCGCCACGTGAACATCGACGACGTCGCCGTGACCAGTGTGCGCGCACAGCAGCCCCACGATGCGCGCGGCGTCGGGCGTCATGACGGCGATGTCGACGTCGCGGGATTCCAGCAGCCGGGCCAGGCGGACCTGAGGGGAACCGCGCCACGCCTGCGCGATCGTGCCGGCCGGGACGCAGACGGTGCCGACGCGCCGCAGGGCCTCGTCCAGGCGGCCCTGCATGATGATGCCCCTGGCGGGGTGGTCGAGGGCGAGAAGGGCGCCGGTGCGGGGGTTAGTCCCGTTACCGTGCCGGCGGGCACCCGGCCTGCCTGTCGTCCCGCCAGGACCGGCCGGTGAGGCCGGCGCGGTCCAGTTCATCCCGGACTCGGCCCCGGACCTCCTCTGGCACGGGAGTCTTGGCGTTCCACGCTGCCAGCACCTGCCGAAGGTTCTCGCGCTCGGCATAGTCCTCAAAGGCGGCAGCGGCATACCGCTAACCCGGCGCTCGCCACCCGCGGCGTGCCTGACTTCTCCGCAAGGTCATCGGGGCGGAGAAGACCTATGTCGCCGCCAAGCCCGTGTCCAGGCTGTGACGTTTCTTTCGCCGCTCTCTGTGCCCAGTGCCCGCGGACGTCCGCGATCGCGCAGCCACGTGCCGTCACGGCCATGGCTGAACGGTAGCTCTGAATAGCCGATGCGCAAGCTGGACGAAGAAACCGAACGGCGCCAGCAGGCCCGTTACTGAATTGCGGCAGCCGCTTGTCTTCGCGGACCGCTCGGCGGGTCGCGCCCGCGCGAGCCTTCATGCCGGAGCAGCGGCGTCGATCGTACTCAGTAGGCGTCTCGCTAGCGCTTCGAAGTGGCGGTAGGCCTCCTGCACGGCCCGCTGGTGTGCCCCGATCGCTCCGTCAGCCGAGCGCAGCAGGAACAACGGCTTGCGTGCCTCCTGGGCCATCGGTGCGAGCGAATGGTAGTGCTTGATGAGCCCGAGGCAGTACTCGTCCTTCTCCGGCGGCGGCGGATGGCCGGCCGGCTCTCTGAGCACCGACTCGCGGTACTGCCCGGGTACCTGGCGCAGCCACCGGTCGTAGGCGCCCACGACACGGTCGACCCGCGTGCCGTGCTGCAGGACCACATAGCCACGCGGGCGCATCTGCCCGGCGGGCGCGTCGAGCCCGGGATCGGGCTTCCTCGCCACGTGGCTAGCCCAGTCCTGGCGCCAATCAGCGAGGGTCGGGCCCAGGTTCCGCAGTCCCTGCAGGGAGTAGAGGTCAGGGGCGAGCGGTATCACAACATGATCGGAGGCGATCATGACTGCCCGGTTGATGGCGCCGAGATTCGGGCCGACGTCGACGAGCACGATTCTGGCATCTGCCTGCGCGGCAGCCCGCTGCACGAGTGTCGAGAACGCTGTGGTCACGCCGAATGCCCGGATGGCGCTGATTCCGCCGCTGAGGCTGGTCGCCCAGGCGAGGCTCAGCTCCTGCTCGGTGCCTGACAGCAGCACATCGCCTGGAACGAGCCCGAGGTTAGGCGCGATCTCCTCCACGTGCGGATCGGCTATGCCGCCGGTGCCGCCGAACAGCGGCTCCAGCGCCCCGTATGCAGAAAGCCTCCGCGGCGCGCTCCACAGCTTCTCGACACTGTCGTCATCAAGAAACGACGCAGTCAGGTTGGCCTGCGGGTCGAGATCTACCGCCACCACGACAGCCCGAGTTCGCGCAGCATCCAGGACAGGTGATGGACCAGCGTCGTCTTGCCGACGCCGCCCCTGTTGTTGAAGAAAGTGACAACGGGCGTGGTCATCGGTTCAGCCTCACTATCGCGGCCACGGCACCTACCGATGCCTGGAACTCCGGCGGGGGATTCCCGTTCTGGGCGAGACGGTCACGAGCGATCTGTATCCCGATGCCAAATCGCTGAACGAACCCGAGCCGGTTCAGGACTCCGGCGAGGGTCGGATTCCGGTAGTCCGTCAGCCCCGGCTGCCCGATCGTCTCGACCGTCACCTGCCCGAACGGGCCCCCAGGTGAATGGATCTCCACCCGGTCATCAAACCAGGTGACGCGAACTGGGGCGTTGCTCGCCTCGTAGGTCCTGTGCAGCAGCGCGTTCCTCAGCAGTTGCTGAAGTGCCTCTCCTTGCGTTCGACCTGCTCGCTCTCGCCGCTCAGGATGAGCTTCAGGACATGTTCGTCATCCATGCTCTAAGCGTGCCACGCGCCCACCTGTGACGACGCGCCCGACACGTCTGGGAATATCTGCGATACTGCGAGCGCGCCGTCAAGGGCGACGGATCCGATTGCCTGTGCATTGGCGCCGCGGCTCCGCCGGATTCCGACCCAGACCCGCAGCCTGCCGGGCTCACAAGCCTCCATTGTTCCCGCAGCTCAGCCGCGTATCCACCGCAACGGCGCCGGGAAGGCCGCCACGGTGGAGATCCTCGGGCTTCAGGCGGCGCGCTGGCGGGCACCGTCCGGATGCCCGGGCTCGACCCGGCGGACCAGCAGGCCAGGCTGCGCGAGCGGATCGGCGTCGCGCCGCAAGGGTGCGGGTTTCCGGGGCAGGCCCGGGTCGCTGAGCTCATCGACTACCCGGCGCGCCTATTACCCGGTTACCCGGCTTACCCGGTGCCGTGCCCGCTGGGGAAACTGCCCGCGGTCGTTGAGCTGGCCTCGGACCGGAACTCCCCGGATGCGGCGGCTGTCCGGCGCAGCGCCGGCCACGGGCCCTTCACCCTGGCTCGCGTCCGGCGCGGTGCCGCGCGCGCCCGGCCTGCCGGAGATCGCGGGCGGGCTCGTCCTCGGCGTCGTGTGCTCCGGCTCGCCCGGCCTCCCGGTGCGGCCCCGGCGCGCGGTTGCTTTCCGTGCATACGCGACGGGTGGAATGCCGGATCGGTCTGGCTTCGTTGCGAATCGCGTCTTAAGTTACTGATTCGACGTTATGTGGCTGCTTTGCCGTAAAAGCTCCCCCTCCCAGTTCCCGTGGCCGAAAGCCCCCGACCCTGCCGTGCCCCGGAGACGGCGACGGCCAACCGGCCGAAACTAGACAAACGGTCCCTGGGATATCAATATCGCAATGACCGCGTTAATGCCCTTGCCATCCAGTCTGCCGGATAGATGACAAGTTGTAACATTTCCGCGCGATGATCGATGCACCAGGAACTTACGCTTCCGTCAACTCAAAACACTGGCAGCCTTCCGGTGCGTCCGGGCTGGCCCAGCCCGGACGCACCGGATGACAGGCCGGGGACCCGGGCGGCCCGGTGCACCGCGATCCGGTGCCCCGGGCGGCCGTCGCGGCCTGCTGCCGGCAGAGCTGCGATGAACAGAAAGGCGACACGCGATGATCCGATTCCGTGCCGATGGCGCCACCAGCGCGAGCGGGGAGGGACGATGATGAGAAAGCGGGTCGCGGGCGGCCTCGCTCTCGTGCTGGCGGGCGTGACCGCGCTGGCCGCCTGCAGCGGCGGCAGCAGCAGTGGCGGGGGCGGCACCAGCAGCGCTCCCGGTTCCAATGGCAGCATCGGACTGCTGGGCCAGTTCGGCCACGTGCCCGCCATGGCCGCCGGCCCCGAGCACGCCGGCACGATCACCGTGGCCGCGCCGCCCGACTCGGCGCCGACCTGGATCCTGCCGATGGTCACCGGGGCCACGAACTCGGTGTACACCGTGCCCGAGTTCGACTACCAGATGTACCGGCCGCTGTACTGGTTCGTCAACGGCGTGGAGCCTACGGAAGTTCCGGCCATGTCGCTCGCCAGCGACCCCACGTGGTCCAACGGCGACAAGACGGTCACGTTCACGCTGAAGTCCGCCTACAAGTGGTCCGACGGTCAGCCGCTGACCTCCAAGGACGTGCTGTTCTGGTGGTACCTGCTGAAGGCCGCGCTCAAGGAGAGCCCGGCCAACTGGGCGCCCTACACCCCCGGCCTGGGCATTCCGGACGAGGTGGCCAGCATCAGCGCGCCGAACTCGTCCACGGTCACGATGAACCTCACCAAGGCGGTGAACCCCACCTGGTTCTGGCAGGACTCCCTCGGCAGCGTGCAGCCGATGCCCTCCCACGTGTGGGACATCGACGCGACCGGCGGCAAGGCGATCACCGACTGGGCCACCAACCCCGCGGACGCCAAGAAGATCTACGACTACCTCGCCGCCCAGTCGAAGTCGGTGTCGACCTACGCGACCAACCCGCTGTGGCAGGTCGTCGACGGCCCGTACAAGCTGACCTCCTTCACGCCGAGCACCGGCGCCTTCACGATGGCCCCGAACCCGGCCTACGGCGGTCCGCACGCCAAGGTCGAGTCGAGCTGGCAGTCCGTGCCCTTCCAGTCCGACGCGGCCGAGTTCAACGCGGTCAAGGCGGGCTCCATCGATATCGGTTACGTGCCGCTCACCGACGTCCCGCAGATAGCCAGCCTGGCATCGTCCTACAACGAGTTCGGCTACTCCGACTTCGGCTGGTCGTACGTCACCTACAACTTCAAGGACACCACCGGCGACTTCAACAACATCATCGACAAGCTCTACATCCGGCAGGCCCTCGCCCACCTGGAAAACGAGCCCGGCTACATCAAGGCGTTCTTCTACGGCGCGGGCGGCCAGGGCTTCGGCCCGATCCCGGAGATCCCGAAGAGCCCCTACACGCCGCCGAACGCGCTCACCAACCCGTACCCGTACAGCCCGGCCACGGCGGCGTCGATCCTCAAGGCGAACGGCTGGACGGTCGTGCCGAACGGCACCGACACCTGCGCCAAGCCGGGCACCGGGACAGGCGAGTGCGGCGCGGGCATCCCCGCAGGCACGAAGCTCGAGTGGAACGTCATCTACAACACCAGCCCGGCGGTCATCGGCGAGCAGGTGCAGGACTGGGCCTCGCAGGCCAAGACGGTCGGCATCACGATGAACCTGTCGACGAGCAACTTCAACTACATGATCGCCAACTACAACGACCCGTCCTCGCCCAAGACGGTCAACAAGTGGGCGATGGAGGACTTCGGCGGGTTTACCAACTCCACCTACCCGACCACGTTCGGCGTGTTCAACTCGGCCGGGTCCAGCAACGTAGGCGGGTACGACGACCCGCAGGCGGACAAGCTCATCACCGCGTCGATCTCCAGCCCGAACCCGGACGCGGTGACCGCCGAGGCGCAGTACCTCACGCAGCAGCAGCCCAGCCTGTTCCAGCCGAACCCGGACGACGCGTTCGGGACGGCGGCGATCCTGGTCTGGAAGAAGTCGGTGTCCGGCACGCCGCAGTCGTTCGAGTCGCTGACCCAGGCCTACTGGAACCCCGAGTACTGGTTCTTCACCAAGTAGCACCAAGTAGCAGGGACGCTGCCGGGCCCGGCCGCGCTGGCGGGCCCGGCAGCGCGGCTCACCCGGCATGAAGGGTCATCACGAGTGGTCGGCTACATCCTCCGCCGGATCGGGACCTCGGTCGTGGTCCTGATCGGCGTGTCCTTCTTCATCTTCGCGCTGCTGCACGCGATCTACCCCTCGCCGGCGATCGACGTGCTCGGCGCGCGGGCCAACAGCGCGCTGATCGCGGCGTGGAACAAGCAGAACGGGTTCGACGATCCCTGGCTGGTGCAGTACCTGCACTACATGGGCAACCTGGTGCGGGGGAACCTCGGCTACTCCTACAAGCTGAACCAGAGCGTCACCGCGCTGTTCGGCGGGGTGTGGGCGCGCAGCGCCTGGCTGTCAGGCGTGTCGCTGGTGCTGGCGGTGCTGATAGCCATCCCGCTCGGGGTGTACCAGGCGGTCCGCCGCAACACGGTCGGCGACTACGTGGCGACGGGCATGGCCTTCAGCGTGTACGCCATGCCGGTCTTCTTCCTCGGCCTGATCCTCATCCAGGTGTTCGCCCTCGACCTGCACTGGTTCAGCTTCCAGGGCAGCCAGTCCAGCTCGCTGCTGTCGGTCGTCGTGGACTTCCACGGCATGACGCTGCCGGTCGTGACGCTGACCCTGCTCACGGTCGCCTCGTTCTCCCGGTACATGCGCTCGTCGGCGATGGACGTGCTGGCGCAGGACTACATCAAGGTCGCCAGGGCCAAGGGCCTGCCGGAGCGGCTCGTGCTGATGCGGCACCTGCTCCGCAACGCCTGCCTGCCGATGGTCACGCTGATCGGCCTGTCCATCCCGACGCTGCTGGCCGGGAACCTCATCACCGAGACGCTGTTCAACTACCGCGGGCTCGGCCTGCTGTTCTACGACGCGCTCGGCAACGCCGACTACAACGTGCTCCTCGCCTACACCCTTATCGGCGCGGTGCTCACCATCATCGGCAACCTTGTCGCGGACGTCGCGCTGACCGTGGCGGACCCGCGCATCCGCCTGGCCTGACCGGCCCGGCGATGACAATCGAGAGGATGGCTGGCAATGTCCCAGATGGCCGCCGGGTCCCTACCGCCGCTTGACGTGACCCGCGCGCCCGAGGGCGGCGAGGTCGGCCCCGTCCAGAGCGGCTGGCGGCTGGCGCTGCGCGAGTTCGCGCGGAACCGGCTGGCCGTGACGGGCGCGGCCATCTTGCTGTTCTTCGTGCTGTTCAGCTTCGCCGGGCCGGTGTTCTACCACGGCAACTACCTCACCTCGGACCTGCTGTCCACCAACCTGCCGCCCGGCGCCGGGCATCCGCTGGGCACGAGCAACCAGGGGTACGACGAGCTGGCCCTGCTGATGAAGGGCGGCCAGGCGGCGCTCGAAGTCGGGTTCTTCTCCGCCGTCATCGCCATCGTCATCGGCGCTGTGTGGGGGGCGGTCTCCGGGCTGGCCGGCGGCGTCGCGGACGCCGTCCTGATGCGCGTGGTCGACGTGTTCTTGTCGATCCCGTTCCTGTTCATCGTGCTGATCGTCGCGGTCAGGTACGGCGCGTCGGTGCTGTCGCTGTCCCTGCTCATCGGGGGGTTCAGCTGGCTGGTGCCCGCCCGGCTGGTGCGCGGCGAGGTGCTCACCCTCCGGGTGCGGGACTTCGTGTCCGCCGCCCGGGTGGCCGGCGCCGGGCAGCCGCGCCTCATCGCGCGGCACCTGCTGCCCAACGCGCTCGGCGTGGTGATCGTCAACGTCACCTTCCAGGTGGCGGACGCGATCCTCGCGATCGCCGCGCTCGGCTTCCTCGGCTTCGGCCTGCACTGGCCGAACCAGGACTGGGGCGACCTGCTCTCCAACGGCGTCACCTACCTCCAGGACGGTTACTGGTGGCAGGTCTACCCGGTCGGCGCGTGCATCGTGCTGGTGGTCATGGCCTGCAACCTGATCGGCGACGCGCTGCGCGACTCCCTCGACGTCAGGCTGCGGCGCCGGTAGCTCCACCGAGCCCACGAAGCTCCACCGAGCCCACGAATCCGAGAGGTACCCATCCGCTATGGCACCCGTCCTTGAGATCGAGGACCTGACCACTCACATCAGGCTCTCCAGGTCCGTCGTCCAGGCCGTCGGCAACGTGAGCATGCGCGTCGACGCCGGGGAGACGCTCGGCATCGTGGGCGAGTCGGGCTGCGGCAAGTCGATGACCGGCCTGTCCGTCATGGGCCTGCTCCCTCCGGGGGGCTCAATCGTGGGCGGCTCGGTCAAGCTGGGCGGCCGCGAGCTCGTCGGGCTCAGCCCCGAGGAGATGCGCAAGATCCGCGGCAACGAGATCGCGATGATCTTCCAGGATCCGCTGACCTCGCTGGACCCGACGAAGACCATCGGCTACCAGGTGGCCGAGCCGGTGCGGCTGCACCGGGGCGCGTCCAAGGCCGAGGCGCTGGACCGGGCGGTGGAGGTGCTGAGCCTGGTCGGGCTGCCGCGGCCGAGGGAACGGCTCAGGGACTTCCCGCACCAGCTGTCCGGCGGGCTGCGCCAGCGCGTCATGATCGCGATGGCGCTGGCGTGCGAGCCGAAGCTGCTCATCGCCGACGAGCCGACGACCGCGCTGGACGTGACCATCCAGGCCCAGATCCTCGACCTGCTCAGGGACCTGAAGGACCGCCTGGGCATGGCGATGCTCCTGATCACCCACGACATGGGCGTCATCGCCGGCCACGCGGACCGGGTGAACGTGATGTACGCGGGCCGGGTGGTGGAGACCGCGGACGCCGGCGAGCTGTTCGCCGGCATGCGCCATCCGTACACCCAGGCCCTGCTCGGGTCGATTCCCCGGCTCAGCCAGGACAGCGGGAAGGCGCTGCACGCCATCCCCGGGCTTCCCCCGGACCTGTCCAGCCCGCCGCCGGGCTGCCGGTTCGCGCCGAGGTGCCCGCGGGCGACCGGCCGCTGCCGCGAGGAGGAGCCGCCGCTGGCCGGGGACACGGCCGGCCACCTGTTCTCCTGCTGGCACCCGGTGGACGGGCCGCTGGCCCTTCAGCCGGCCGGGCCGGGCGGCCCGGGCGCGGGCGCGCCGGGCGCGGGCGGCGATGGCGGGCAGGCGCCCGTCCGGGCGCCGCTCGGGGTCACGGAGCGGCCGGTCCCGGTCGGGGTCACGGAGCGGCCGGTCCCGGCGGCGGGCGGTGCGGCGGACGGCGGCGCCGCACCGCTGCTTGAGGCCCGCAACCTCGTCAAGGAGTTCCCGGTCACGTCGGGCGCGATCTTGCAGCGGAAGCGGGGAGCGGTGCACGCGGTGTCGGACGTGTCGTTCTCGGTTCCGGCCGGCACCACGTTCGGCCTGGTGGGCGAGTCCGGGTGCGGCAAGACGACCATCGGCAAGATGATCGTGGCCCTGGAGAAGCCGGACTCCGGGACGATCACGCTGGCGGACATGGACGTGACCAGGCTGC
>Ga0209061_1005282_pt1 | contig 11440 bp, 9 predicted proteins | sample Coa_R1_10_FD_187157 | JGI IMG/M metagenome (GOLD analysis project Ga0209061, IMG submission 187157) | Surface soil microbial communities from Centralia Pennsylvania, which are recovering from an underground coalmine fire - Coalmine... | ecosystem: Environmental > Terrestrial > Soil > Unclassified... | reverse complement strand
CGACACGACATCTGTCGGTGGCAGTTCGTACGAGTTCCAGGCCGCGCATGCGCTGCGCGATATCGCCGCCGGCAAATGCCGCGTGGCGTTGCTCACATATGGTTCGACGGCGCGCGCCGATGCACGGGCGATCGGCACCGGAGGGCGGGTGAGCAGCGCACCCAGCCCCTTCGGCAACATGGAAGACCCCTGGGGGATGACGCTGGTGGCGAACTATGCGCTGGTGGCGCAGCGCCACATGTATCAGTACGGCACAACTTCCGAGCAGCTAGCGGAGATCGCGGTCGCCACCCGCGCACACGCGGTGCGCAACCCGCAGGCGGTACGGGCGATGGAGGACCTGGGCTTCGTCGGCACGGGCGAGATCACGGTGCGCGACGTAGTCGAGTCGCGTATGATCGCCGACCCGCTGCATCTGCTCGACTGCTGCATGATCTCGGACGGCGGCGGCGCGGTGGTCATCGCCAGCCGCGATGTCGCCCGCGGCACGCGTAAGCCACCGGTATGGATTCTCGGCACCGGGGAGGCGACGCGTTACTTCGCCAGCGACCGCGACATCACGCGCAGCGCGGCGGAGCTGTCGGGGCCGCAGGCGTTCGGCGAGGCAGGGCTGACGCCGGCGGATGTCGACATCGCCATGATCTACGACTCGTTCACGATCACGGTGCTGGTCTGCCTGGAGGACCTGGGTTTCTGCAAGAAGGGCGAGGGCGGTGCCTTCGTGCAAGGGGGACGTTTGCGCTGGGATACGGGCAGTCTGCCGCTGAATACGGATGGAGGCGGGCTGTCGTCGAACCATCCGGGGATGCGCGGCATCTTCCTGCTCATCGAGGCGACGCGGCAGTTGCGAGGAGAATCGACGTCACAGGTCAAAGACGCGCGCATCGCGCTGGCGCATGGCAATGGCGGGATGCTGGGGAGCCGGCACAGCGGCGGTACGGTGCTGCTGGCGCGGGACTGAGGACGTAAAGGACGTAAAGAGGGAGAGCGCGATGAACACGACGCAGCGGCCGTTGCCGCGGTTTCCCGAGCCGGACACGCAGCCATTCTGGGAGGCGACGCGCGAGCACCGGCTGACGTACCCGGTCTGCCTGGACTGCGGACGGATCACGTTCTACCCACGGCGGCACTGCATGCACTGCGGGGGCCGACGGCTGGAGTGGCGGGAGTCGAAGGGAGAGGGGACGATCTACAGCTACAGCGTGGTGCGGCAGAACCGGCACCCGGCGTTCAAAGATCTGGGGGCGTATGCGATCGCCTACGTGGATCTAGATGAGGGGTTCCGCATGCTGACGAACATCGTGGGCGTGGCCGACCCGACGCGCGATCTTCGCATCGGGCAGCGGGTGCGGGTGCGCTGGGAGGACCAGCCGGGCGGCCAGGTCAGCCTGCCCATGTTCGAGCCGATCTAAACGCTCAGGAAAGATCCTGGCGCGCCGGGAGCGCGTGATCGCTGCCCATCCTGTCGCTCAGAGCGCGCGTAAAGAGACGGACAGACGCGCCGCGTCGATCGCGCGAGCGAGGGGTGATCCTACCGGTCGGTTCGCGGCTACTGCCGCCCGAAACGCCTCGCCGTCTCAGCCGTAGACGATGTGGTGGCGCAGAAAACGGTCGACGCTGGCGTAAAAGTGCTCGATCGTATCGGGGCGGCGCCAGCCGTGTCCTTCGTCCTTGTAGAGATGGTATTCATGCGGCACGTTGCGCGCTCGTAGCGAAGCAACGATCTCTTCGCTTTGCGCCGGCGGCACCACGCGGTCGGCATCGCCCTGGAAAACAGCGATCGGATCGACGATGCGCTCAACGTGGAAGATCGGCGAGAGCTCGCGGTAACGCTCTGCTGCCTCGGGCAGCGGGCCAACGAGCGTATCGGTGTAGCGCTCTTCGAATTTATGTGTCTCTTCGGCGAGCGTGAACAGGTTCGAAACGCCATACATGCAGATCGCGGCGCGATAGAAGCCCGGATAGGCCACAAGCGAGCGCAGCACAGTGTAGCCGCCGGCGCTGCCGCCCATAATCGCGCGCCTGTGTGGATCGACAAGGCCACGCGCCGCCAGTTCCAGACAGCCGGTACGCGCGTCTTCGACGTCGTACACGCCCCAGGCGCCGCGCAGCTTCAGCATGTACTCGCGGCCGTAACCCGTGCTGCCGCGATAGTTGACGAGTAGCACGGCGTAGCCGCGTGTGGCGAGGAACTGTGCCTGCGCATTGTAGCCAGCGCGTGCCTGGCTCGTCGGTCCGCCGTGGATGAGCGCGACCAGTGGTGGCAGCCCCGCGCTCGTGAAGCGGTTGCGTGGCGGCAGGTACAGTAACCCATGCGCGGTTTCACCGTCGAACGAGGTCCACGATACGGCATCGGCCACGGCCAGGTCCGGGGCTGGCACCGTCTCGCCTGTGGCGCGCGCCAGCGTGTGGGTGGTGATCTCCTCGCCCACCGCCTCGATCTCGATCAGCCGCGGCGGGTACTGCGGCGCGCTGACGATCGCCAGGGCTGCCGGTCGACCTGCAACCGGCGCAATCGCGTCGATCTGCGTCCACTGGGCGAGATCAGCGGGTGCAAAGGGTTCGCGCTCGCCCTTCAGCCAGACGATCTGCAACTGCTGGTAGCCGTTCTCGTTGCACGCGCAAAGAACGCGGCGATCGTCGAGGAATGCGAAGATGCTCTGTCCCTGGTTCCAGGCAGGCAGGGCGTGCTCTGTCGAGCCGGTGGTCAGCTGCCAGCGCGTGCCCGTGGCCAGGTCGCAGGCGTACAAATGGCTCCAACCGCTTTCGTCGGAGAGATAGAGGAGTGTTCCGCCATCGGGCGAAAACTCCGGCTGTTGCACCGCCGTCTCCGGTCCGCCCGCCAGACGCTCAACATGCGTCAGGCGCGGTAGATCGCCGTCCACGGCGAAACGGGCCGTCCATAGCTCGGTGCCGTCCCAGGGCATGTTGGGGTGGTCCCAGGCGATCCAGGCGATCCGGTCGCCCGCCGGATGCCAGCGGGGTTGCATGTAAAAATCGCGCCCCTGGTGCAGGCGAAGCGGCCACTGCGCGCCGTCGAGCGGGACGCAGGCGAGGCAGTCGCGTCCCTCGTCCGACTGCACGAACAGCACCCAGCGGCCATCCGGCGAGATGCGCGGCGAAGCGACAGCGCCCATCGCGGGCGTGATCGGTTCGGGGCGCCCGCCCGCGATGCGCTGGCGGTAGAGACGGCCGCCGCTGGCGAAGACCGTCCAGCCCGCGCCTGCGTCGGTATCGCCGCCGCCGTAGCCGACGTTGGCGCGCACGGAGAGGTCGTCGGTCAGGTCGCGCGGCGCCGGATCATCGCGCCGCGAGGCGACCAGGATACCGCGATCGCCACGCCCCTCGACCCAGAGCAGCGTCTCGCCATCGCTGTCGGCGGTGGGGTCGCTCAGCCGCTTCGCTTGCGCGAGCAGACGCGGCGAGAGCGGGCTGCTCCACAGACCGTACGGGCGGGATACGAGCGTGTCCACGGGCGGGTGCCTCCTGCCGGCTCTGCCGGTGCTGGCCTGGGCATTGTCGCGACGTGCCCCGCGCCGCGTCAAGCGCGTCTATCTGTGACGCACATCACAACAGCTGTCACGCTGGTACACTCGATCCATGCGGATGAAGAAACCAGCTACTGTCCCACCAGGCGAAGCGCTCGACGAGGGATTGCGGCAGCTGCTGGCGCGTGGCTATCGCACGGTCGTGGTTCTGGGCGTGGCGACGGTTGCAGCCGTGGAGTACCTGCGCGTGCAGCGCGTGGCGCGGCGCCTGCCACCGGAGCGCGCGGCGCTCCTCTGGGAGCGTCAACATCGGCGCACGGCGAAGCGACTGGCGCGGGTGGCGATCCACCTCAAGGGGCTGTTGATCAAGTCCGGGCAGTACCTCTCTGCGCGGCCGGACTTGCTGCCCGAGCCGTTCATCGAGGAGTTGGCGGGTCTCCAGGATGCTGTGCCGCCACGGCCCTACGCGCAGATCGCGCGGCGGATCGAGCGCGAGCTGGGCGCGTCGCCTGAGCAGCTCTTCGCCGAGTTTTCGCGCTTGCCCGTTGCCTCGGCGTCGTTGGCGCAGGTGCACCGTGCGCGCACGCGCGATGGCCGCCTGGTGGCGGTGAAGGTGCTCTATCCCGGCATCGAGGGCGTGGTACAGGCCGATCTACGCAATCTGGGCCTGATTGTCCGCGTCGTCGGCCGGATCTGGCCCCGGTACGATTTCCGCATCATCTATCGCGAGGCTGCGCGGCTTGTGCCACTGGAGCTGGATCTGCGCCTGGAGGCTGCGAATGCCGAGCGGATGGGCGCCAATCTCGCGCATCGCGATGACGTGGCCGTGCCGGCGATCGTGCGCGAATTGAGCCGCGCGCGTGTGCTGACGATGGAGTACCTCGATGGCGTGAAGATCACCGATCTCGCCGGGCTGCGCGCGTACGGCGCCGAACCGGTCGAGATCGCCGAGCGTGTGGTCGATCTCTTCGGCGACCAGGTGATCGAGCATGGCTTTTTCCACGGCGATCCCCACCCCGGCAATCTTCTCGTGCTGCCCGATGGCCGGATCGGCCTGCTGGATTTCGGCCAGACGCTGGCGCTGTCGTCGCGCGAACGACGCGGTTTTGCGCTGCTCTCCTACTCGGCCGCGCGGCGCGATCCCCTCGGCATGGTGCGCGCGATCCAGATGGTTGGCATTCACCTGCCCGAGAGCGGCATGGAGACGTGGATCCGCCTCGCGCAGCAGACGCTGGGCATGCGTCGCCTGGAGCTGCGCGACGACGACGATGGCGCCGCGGTCAACGTGCAGATGGCGCGCGATTTCCGCGGCATTTCGTTTGACGGCATCTCGGGAGAAGCGCTCTTCGTCTTCCGCGTGCAGGGGATGCTGCGCGGGTTGCGCGCGCGACTTGGCAATCCCGGAAACGTTATCCTGACCTGGAACGGCTACGCAACTCGCTTCCTCGCCGAAACGGAGGAGAACGCCGAGGCGGCGTCGTAGGAGCAGACCGGGCCACACCCCCGTCTCGGCTCGTCTGGATTTGCGCCCTTCTCTGGCTCTGAAGCTGCATCTCGTTCTCCCGGTCTGGTTCGCCAACTCTCGCGGGCGAACAGAACGGTACAGCGCAAGGGGTGCTGCGCTGGCCATGTTGCCGCAGGTATCGCGTCGATAGGGTCGAACGTGTGTCGGTACGGGCGCGCTATCCACGCACGTTCCGGGCGATGCCTCTCTCGCGGGCTGACCTTGCCAGGACACAAAAACGATCCGGCTCGTGGGCGCTGATCCCTCTCGCGAGCCGGATCGTGTGCGGTCTGCCCTGGTCGATCGCCTTACTTCACGACCAACGTGCCAACCATCTCCGTTGGGTGTACATCGCACTGGAACTTGTACTGGCCCGGCTGGTCGATCTGGAACGTCAGGCTGGCGGTCTGGCCGGGCTGCAGCAGCGCGGTCTTGAGATCGTTGCCGGAGGGATCCTTCTGGCCAAGAAGGTCCCAGTTGTGGATCGCCTGGCCCTTGTTATCGAAGTTGAGCGTGACCTTCTGGCCGTGCTCGATGGTGATCGTCGTCTGCGAGAACTTGTTGTCGGTCATCGTGATGGTGGTGGCTGCCGCACCACTCGCACCTGCAGCCTGGCCCCCGCCCGCACCTTCTTTGGCCGGCGTCACGACGATCTGGCCGACCATCTCGGTCGGATGTACGTCGCACTGGAACTTATAGGTTCCCGGCTGCGCGATCACGAACTTGAGGTCGGCGCTCTGCCCGGGCTGAAGCAGATCGGTCTTGATATCGCCGCCAGTGTTCGCATCCTTCACGTCGAGGATGTGCATGTTGTGGATCGCCTGGCCCGCGTTGCGAACAGGAATATCGATCGGCGTGTTCGCGGGCACGGTGTAGCTCGTCACGCTGAACTTGTTGTCGGTGGTCACTTCGGGTGGGATCGCCGCGGTCTGTTCGGTTTTGGCCTCGTGATGGTTGACGCGATAGACGCGCGCGCCAATGCCCGCGGCGGCGAGGATGAGCGCGGGAACGACCACAGCCGTGATCGCTTGGACGCGGCTGAGGCGCGGCGCGGATGCGAAGACGCCGCCGAGCACGAGGATAATCAGCGCGATCAGCAGCGCCACCGGCGTGGCGTTGTGGCCCAGCGCCAGCAGGATCTGCGAAACCGCCAGAATGATGCCGAGCAAGGCCAGCCCCGCGAGGACCGGGATCAGGATCGGCAGCACGAACATCTTGAGCGGGCTCTGATGCCAGTCGTGCATGCCGCCGTGCGTATCGTGGGTTTCGGTGTGGGCCATACGTTCTCCACTCCGCCAGGCTGGACTGGGACAGGCTGGATACTCGCGTGCCCGCCTATCCTCCAATCGCCTTCAACGAGATGACGGCCACGCCAAGCGCAGCAAAGGCGAGCGCTAGCCCGAAGACGAAAACGTACCTGGGCAGGGGACCGTCGAAGCGCAAATGCATGAAGAAAGCGACGACCGTCGCGAACTTGATCGCCGCCAGCACAACCAGCACAGCGATATACAGCCACGTCAGGTTCGTGTTCCACTGATAGATCAGCACCTCGCCGAGCGTGACGATTGCGAGAAAGATCGCGACCTTGATGTACGTCATCTGCGAGGGTGCGTGTTCTGCCTCCGTGCGCCGCACGATGCGGGGGAAGCGTGCTTGTTCGGTCGTTTCTGCCATGGCGTGTCTCTCTCGTTCCGGCTCGAGTGCGTTTCGCGGTAGCACCGCGGGCTTTACACGCGCGTCAGGTAGACGAGTGTGAAGATCACGATCCACACGATATCGACGAAGTGCCAGTACAGACCGATCATCTCGACGTAAATCGCGCTCTCTTGACGGATGCGGCCTGTTAGCGAGAAGCCGAACAGCGAGAGGAGCATGATCACGCCGATGCCGACGTGCGTGCCGTGGGTACCGGTGAGCACGAAGAACGACGAGCCGAAGAGATTCGTGCTCGGCCGCAGCCCTTTGGCGACGAAGTCGGTGAACTCGAACGCCTGCCCGCCGAGGAAGACGCACCCCAATAGGGCAGTCGCCAGCGTCCAGACGCGGAAGGCGCGCATATCGCCGCGCTGAATCGCCGAGAGCGTCAGCACCATCGTCAAGCTGCTCATGAGCAGCACGAACGTGCTAACCGACGTGTAGGGGATGTTGAAGACATCCTTCGGATACGGCCCGGTAAGGCTGCGACCGCGGTACAGGATGTACGTCGCGATCAGCGCGCCGAAAAAGAGGCAATCCGAGCCGAGGAACGTCCACATAAACAGTTTGCGGCTGTCGTAGCCGGTGGACGTGTGCGCGGCGTGCGTTGCAGAAACCTCGGTGGCCACGATGCTCTCGCTCCAGCGGCGAGCACGTATCGCGCTCACCGCAACATTCTTGCTCTTGCTTCTTTACTCTGTCGGCTCCGTTGCCCAGCCAAACGCACCAAGGAAGAGGACGATGATACCAGCGGCAAACAGCGCCCAGAATGCCTTGTGGTCTTGCTGGTAGATGAAGCCGTACCCCATCAACGGCAAGCCCAACGCCGTGATGATCGGATAGAACGAGCGCGGCGGCATATGAATGTGCTCATCGGCAGGCTCCTGCGCCAGCGGGTCGTTGCCCGTTGCGCGGCCGTAGCGACGCAGCAGCTTCTGGTGCCAGAGGGGATCGCGCGCGTGCACGACCGGGATGCGAGCAAAGTTGTACTCGGGCGGCGGCGAGGGGATCGTCCACTCCAGCGAGCGGCCGTCCCATGGATCAGCCGGAGCGTCCGCCGGCTTGCGTGACGTCACGTACACATTCCAGAAGAAGACCAGGATGGAGAGGGCGATCGTGAACGCGCCGATCGTCGACACCATGTTCCAGAAGCCCCAGCCGTTGTTGGCCGCATAGGTGTAGATGCGGCGGGGCATGCCGTCCAGCCCGAGCATATGGAATGGACCAAACGTCAAGTTGAAGCCGATGAGCATCAGCCAGAAGTGCCACTTGCCGATCGTCTCATCGAGCATGCGGCCGAACAGCTTCGGATACCAGTAGTAGATGCCGCCGAAGAGGGCGAAGAGCGCCCCGCCGAACAGCACATAGTGGAAGTGCGCCACGATGTAGTACGTCATGTGCTGCTCGTAATCAGCGGGCACAATGCCGTGTGTCACACCCGAAAGGCCGCCGATGATGAACATCGCGATGAAGCCAAGCGCGAAGTAGAGAGGCGTCTTCATTTGGAGGTCGCCGCCCCAAAGCGTCGCGATCCAGTTGAAGATCTTGATGCCCGTCGGCACGGCGATGAGCATCGTCGTTGTCGCGAAGGCCGAATTAGCGGCGGCGCCGAGGCCAACGGTAAACATGTGGTGTGCCCACACGCCCCAGCCCATAACACCGATCGCCGCACCCGAGAGCACCACAACCGGGTAGCCGAAGAGCGGCTTGCGCGCGAAGGTCGGCAGGATCTCACTGATGATGCCGAACGCCGGCAGGATCATGATGTACACCTCGGGATGGCCGAACAGCCAGAAGAGGTGTTGCCAGAGGATCGGTTCGCCGCCCTTCGCCGGGTTGAAGAAGTTCGTTGCGTAGGCGCGGTCGAACATCAGCAGAATGAGATCTACCGCCAGTACGGGCAGGGCCGTGAACAATAGAACCGACGTGACCATGACCATCCAGGTAAACGGCGGCATGCGCATGATGCGCATACCTGGTGCGCGCATGTTGAGGATGGTCACGAAGAAGTTAATCGCGCCGATCAGCGAGGAGATGCCTAGGATCTGCAGGCCGACGTAGTAGAAATCGAGGTTGTGGCCGGGAGTAAACGTCTTCTCGGTAAGGTTCGCATAGGCGAACCAGCCATCGTTCGGAGCGGCCTCGAACAGCCAGGATGAAGTGAGTAGGATGCCGCCGAAGAGGTAGATCCAGTAGCTCAGCGCGTTGAGGCGCGGGAAGGCCACATCGCGCGCGCCGATCTGCAGCGGTACCAGCAGGTTGAAGAACGCGACGCCCAGCGGCATGACGACGAGGAAGATCATCATCGTGCCGTGCATCGTGAACAGTTCGTTGTAGGTCTCCGCACTGATCAGGCGCTCATCCGGTCGCGCAAGCTGAAGGCGGATAATCAACGCCTCGATGCCGGCGAGGATGAAGAACACGAACGAGGTGACCAGGTACAGCTTCGCGATCTTCTTATGGTCGACAGTGGTGATCCACTCCCAGATCACCTCCCAGCGACTGGGCCGTGGGTACGTGCCCGCATATGGTTGGGCGATGGTGGCCATGGTACGAGACCTCCTGCGACACCCCTCGACGGCTGCGCGGCGCGCGTTACTTCAAGCTTTCCAGATAGGCGACCAGGTTCGCGATCTCCTCGTCGCTCAAGTGTAGATTCGGCATCTTCGCCTCGGGCTTTACCGCCTGCGGATTGTGGATCCACTTCGCGACGTTATCCGGCGTGTTTGTCAGCGAGGCGCCAGCAAGCGACGTTCTCTCGCCGAAGTGCGTCAGATTCGGGCCAACCATACCGTTCGACACGCCTGTGATCGTGTGGCAGCCGATGCAGGCGTTGTTGGAGAAGACCTTCAGCCCGCCGGCCGGCGTGCCGGGTTTGCCGTTATAGGTATACGTCACCTGGTTGCCCTGATCTGGCAGCGTGGCAGGATTCACCGGCCCCTCTTTTTGGTGCTGCGCCCAGGCGTCGAAGTTCTGCGGGCTATCGGCGAACACCTTGAAGCGCATGAAAGCATGCGAGGCGCCGCAGAACTGGGTGCACTGCCCCTGGTACTCGCCCTCTTTGTCGGCCTCGATCCACATCGTGTTGTTGCGGCCAGGAACGTTATCCATCCCGCCAGCCAAGCGTGGCACGTAGAAGATGTGGATCACATCCTCCGATTGCAGCAGCAGGTTCACGCGGCGATGCGTGGGAATGTGCAGCTCATTCGCCGTCACCACGCCGAGGTCGGGATAGCGGAACTCCCACCACCACTGATGACCGATGACCGTCACGTTCAGCGGGTTGCCCTCGGAGGAGGGGCGCAAATGGAAGATGGTTGCGATCGTCGGCACCGCCAGACCGGCAAGCAGCAGTGCCGGGGCGATCGTCCAGGCGACTTCAAGGCGGGTATTGCCGTGTACCTGCTTGGGCAGCTGGTCGCTCGGCGCGCCACGGTGGCGGAAGCGCCAGACCGCCGCCACCAATGCGCCTTCGGTCAAGAAGAAGATGGCGACAGCGATCCAGAAGGCCGGGTAGAACAGCCGCTTGCTATCGGCCGCAGCGGCACCAGCCGGCGAGAGCGAGTCCTGCGGGTTGCTGTTGCCGATACAGCCGCTCGCCAGAAGAACGATGAGGAGGAAAGGGATGCTGGCGAGAAGGTACCGCAGGCGACGAATTCGCGCGATCATGGCCGCTCCACTATGCGTGGCGGGATGCCCGGAGACCCGCGCACAACTGCCTCGGAATGCTGTCGTGCTCGGCGCTCTCGGGGGTGGCGAGCGCGCCTGCGAGAGTATCGCCGTCGCCCCAGGGCGACGCCCGTTCGGAGAGCCGTGCGTGCTTGGGCCGCGTGCTTTCCGGCCGGTCTGTTAAATCTTTGCTTCCCACCGCAGTCTAGGAACGGCCCGCTCTTCGTGTCAAGCGCGTGTCGTGTCGCTGCCTACCCTGCCGGTGTTGACCCTGCGCGGGCGATCCCGTCACATGGAAGGCGAAGCCCTGAGACGACGAGGCACGCGCATGGCCACGGAGCCAACGACGTTCATCGACTGGACCGAGCGAGAGACACAGAGCGAGTGGTTCAAAGTTCGTCGCGTTCTCGAGGAAGAGATCGCCGATGCCACACGGGACCTCTGCCGCGATTACGGCATTACGGTCCGGCTCGCCTCCGCGACGATCACGACGCTCGAAGGCATCGATTACCTGCGCGTGCCGGTAACCGCAAACTGGCAGGGACGGCTCGAGCAAACGGTCGCGTATCTGCTCGTCTCGCGCCCGGTTGAGGACGATGCGCGCGCGCTCGCGATCGGTCAAGAGGTCGAACGCGCCCTTGAGCGCTGGATCGAACGCGACGTGCCGATCAGCATGGCGCCCGTGCTGCGCTACCCAGAGCCGGTGTCTGAGTGGCCGCCAGAGCCGGAGCCGAAGCAGCAGACGACTCCCGCGCAGGAGAAGCCGGCGGCAGCCTCGGCTAGTACGGAGAAGTCCGCTCCGACGGCCGGTGTCGCAAAGGCTGCCCCTGCCGAGGGCGCGGGAGGAGCGGCGCAGGTGCGCGCTGAAAAACCCGCGGCCACCGGCAGCAGTGAAGCGCCTGCTTCTGCCGCGGAGGCATCGGCTAGCAAGGCGGCCGAGGCGCAGATCGTCGAGCCGGGCGCGCCGAAACCCGAGGCGAGCGCGCCGCCTGGCGTCACCGAACCTGCTGGCGAGCAGAAGTCGCAGGAGTAGGCGGCTCGGCCTCAACCGCTCAGCAGTGCGCGCACGACTTTATCCAGTTCC
>Ga0209061_1005281_pt1 | contig 11443 bp, 6 predicted proteins | sample Coa_R1_10_FD_187157 | JGI IMG/M metagenome (GOLD analysis project Ga0209061, IMG submission 187157) | Surface soil microbial communities from Centralia Pennsylvania, which are recovering from an underground coalmine fire - Coalmine... | ecosystem: Environmental > Terrestrial > Soil > Unclassified... | reverse complement strand
CTTGGAGCCGCCGACCACGTAATCGCCGTTGGCATCGGTGGGGTAGCCCCACGGCGCCTGGTGCTCGATCTGCGCCGGGTTGTGCTCGGCGTCCACACCCAAGGTGACGCCCAGGGTGTGATCGGCAAACTGGTCCACAAAAACGCCATTGATGTTGTAACCCTTGTCGCTGACGCCTGGACCCGACGCAAGTTGCGACGCGCTATCCCAGATGTAATGCGCGTTGATAGCCGCTACCGGCCCAGCCTGGTCCAGGGGACGAATGGTGTGCATGTCCACGGTGCCAGCGAGACCTTGGCCGATCAAATCGGCTTCCGGACTCAAGTGCACGACCACATCTTGAAACCAGCTTGCCGGATACTGATCGAACTGCACGTCACGGTTGTTGGAAGTACTCACCTGCTGGCCGCCGTTGACCAGCGCCGTAGAGAAATCGGGGCCGAGGCCGTGGATCGAGAGCACCTGGGGCCGACCGTCCACCGTCTGCACGGCCAAGCCAGGCAGTCTCCCCAGCGCATCCGCGATGCTCACGCCGGGCAACTTACCGATCTGCTCGGCGGACACCGCCTCGACGATCGTATTGGCATCGCGCTTCAGCGCAGTCGAATTCTCGATGCTGCTGATGAAGCCGTTGACTTGCACCGTCTGCAACTGGGTGTATTGCGGCTTCTGCTGCTCCTTCTTTTTTGTCTCCTTCCTGGAGTTCTTCTGGCCGGTCTGCTGAGCGTTCGTGCTGGACTGATCCGTCTGGGATGGCGTCTGATCTTGCGTACCTTTGGCGGGCGCGCTTGCGGCAAAGGCGACATTGCCGCATGCGGCGAGACCGAGGCCCGCGGAGATCAGCGCCAGCGTCAACACGTTGCGTTTGGGTTGCATGGTTTGTTTCCCCAGTGGTGACTCGTTGTCCTGCGCGTCGCCGAAACGGCGCCGCGTGTGCCGACACTGCGCCCCGGCGCGTGTCGTGTCCGCATGGTAGGAGCATGTTTTGCACGCGTACGGCGCCTGCATACGTATTCATGCCGCGCCAAGCCGCCGCGTTTTGCAATGCAACACGATGTGATTTGGCGTGCACGCGATCGCGACGCTCGGTCGCAACCGCGTCCACGGCATGCGATGGACGCGAGTTCGCGCGCGCTTTGCGTTCATGACGCGCGGCCGTCATGACGCACGTGCAGCATCCATGAATACGTATGCGCAACCTGCCGGAGCCGCAGGGGCCAACCGTTAAGCTGTGCCCGCTTTTCTGACCGCTCGCTGATGTCCCGCGTAGCGCACGTGAATGGGGCTCGTCAATGGCTGATGTCCGCTGGTGGCGCGGTGCCGTCATCTACCAGATCTATCCGCGCAGTTTTCTCGATACCGACGGCGACGGCGTGGGCGACCTCCGGGGCATCATCGAGCGGCTCGACTACGTGGCCGGTCTGGGCGTGGACGCCATCTGGATCGCACCGTTCTTCGAATCGCCCATGGCGGATTTCGGCTACGACATCGCCGATTACCGCGCGGTCGATCCGCTGTTCGGCACGCTCGATGATTTCGATCGCCTGCTGGCGAAGGCGCATGCGCTGGATCTGAAGGTGATGATCGACCAGGTGCTCAGCCACACTTCCGCCGAGCATGCCTGGTTCCACGAAAGCCGGCAGTCCCGCAACAATCCGAAATCCGACTGGTACGTGTGGTCGAATGCCCGCGACGACGGCACGGCACCCAACAATTGGTTGTCGCTGTTCGGTGGCCCCGCCTGGCAATGGGAACCGCGCCGCCAGCAGTATTACCTGCACAATTTTCTCGCCCAGCAACCGGATCTCAACTTCCACAATCCCGACGTACGCGCGGCGGTGCTGGACGAAGTGAGGTTCTGGTTGGACCGTGGCGTGGACGGCGTGCGCCTGGACGCGATCAATTTCTGCTTTCATGATCGCCTGCTGCGCGACAACCCGCCGAAACCTTCCGATCTGCGCGTCGGCCGCGGCTTCAGCCCCGATAATCCGTACGCTTATCAGTACCACCTGTTCAACAACACGCAGGCGGAAAACCTCGCGTTCCTCGAACGACTGCGCGCATTGCTCGACCGCTATCCGGGCGTGGCGGCGCTGGGCGAAATTTCCTCGGAAGACTCGCTCGCGACGATCGCGGAATACACCCAGGGCCGGCGCCTGCACATGGGCTACAGCTTCGAGCTGCTCACCGACGATTTCAGCGCGGCCTATATCCGCGACACCGTGTCGAAGCTCGAAGCGAAGATGCAGGACGGCTGGCCCTGCTGGGCGATTTCCAACCACGACGTCGAACGCGTGCTATCGCGCTGGGGCGACGGCCACGCGTCGGCGCCGCGTGCGAACCTGCTGACGGCCATGCTCTGCTCGTTGCGGGGCACCGTGTGCGTCTATCAGGGCGAGGAACTGGGCTTGACCGAAGCCGAAGTCCCGTACGAGGCGCTGCAGGACCCGTTCGGCATCGCGTTCTGGCCGCAGTTCAAGGGCCGCGACGGCTGCCGCACGCCCATGCCCTGGAACTCGGACGCGCATGGGGGATTCACCACCGGCAAGCCCTGGCTGCCGGTGCCGAGGGAACACCTCGCGCTGGCGGTGTCCAGACAGGAGGCCGATCCCGCATCGACGCTCAACGGTTTTCGCACTTTCATGCATTGGCGCCGCGCGCATCCGGCGCTGCGCACCGGAGCGATACGGTTTCTCGACACGCCCGAGCCCGTGCTAGCCTTCACGCGCCAAGCCGCCGAAGAGTCGATGCTGGTCGTGTTCAACTTTTCCGACGCACCCACCGAATTGCGACTTTCCGCTGTCCATGCGGCCCGGCCCGTGTGCGGTCATGGCCTGCACGAGGGTACGTTCGACGGGGATCGCGTGCGCCTGCCGGGTTACGGCGCGGTGTTCGCAAGGCTGGAAGTCGGCGACCAGAACGGACCCGCAGCATGAACGCCCCCGCCGCCAACCTCGCCGATCATCCGCGCACGAGCTTGCGCGTGATCCTGATCGCCGCCGCCGCGGCGCTGGGCGGTTTCCTGTTCGGATTCGACAGCGCGGTCATCAACGGTGCGGTGGGCGCGCTCCGACACGTGTTCAACCTGAGCGCCGCAGTGACCGGTATTGCGGTGGCCTGCGCCCTGCTCGGCTCCGCCCTGGGCGCATGGTATGCGGGCAGCCTCGCAGATCGCTTCGGCCGCGTCCGCACGATGGAGGTCGCGGCCTTGCTGCTGGCCGCGGGCGGGCTCGGGGCGGGGCTCGCGGGTTCGGTGGCCTGGTTCATCGCCCTGCGGGTCATCGCCGGTATCGGCATCGGCGTGGCCTCGGTCATCGCGCCTGCCTACATCGCCGAGGTGTCGCCGGCGTCGATCCGCGGACGGCTGGGGTCGCTGCAGCAACTGGCGATCGTGCTCGGCATCTTCGTGGCGCTGGCCAGCGACGCCGCACTGGCGAACTCGGCGGGCGGCGCCGAAATCGCGCTGTGGTTCGGGCTCGGCGCGTGGCGCTGGATGTTCCTGGTCGGCGTGATTCCCGCAGTGATTTACGGCGGCCTCGCGCTGACCATACCGGAGTCGCCGCGCCACCTGGTGGCGCGCGGGCGCATCGACGACGCACGCGTGGTGCTGCGCAAGGTGCTTTCGCTGCACGACGCCGCGGCGCTTGACCGCAAGATCGCCGACATCCAGAACACCCTCGAACGCGAACACAAGCCGAGATGGGGCGACTTGCTCGGCGGCCGCGCGGGATTGCTGCCGGTGGTGTGGGTCGGGATCATCCTGTCGATCTTCCAGCAGTTCGTCGGCATCAACGTGATCTTCTACTACTCCACCATGCTGTGGCATTCCGTGGGCTTCAGCGAATCCGGCTCGTTCTCGCTGACCGTCATCACCTCGATCGTGAACGTGGTGGTCACGCTGGTGGCGATCGCGCTGATCGACCGGATCGGCCGCAAGGCGCTGCTTGTGATCGGGTCGAGCGGCATGCTCGTCACCTTGGCCGCCATGGCGGTGTGCTTTGCCGAAGCAACCGGCAGCGGCGCCAACGTCAGCCTGCCGGGCGCATGGGGGCCGGCCGCGCTGGTGGCGGCCAACCTCTACGTGGTGTTCTTCGGGGTGAGTTGGGGACCCGTCGTCTGGGTGCTGCTGGGCGAGATGTTCCCCAACCGCATCCGCGCGATGGCGTTGGCGGTCGCGGCGGCGGCGCAGTGGCTGGCGAATTTCGCGATCACCATGACGTTCCCGCCGATGGCCCAGTTCAGTCTGGTGTTTTCTTACGGCCTGTACGCGTTCTTCGCGTTGCTTTCGTTGCTGTTCGTGCTGAAATTCGTACGCGAAACCCGGGGCGTGGAACTGGAAGACATGCCGGGTTAGATGGCGAGCACCGGAAATCCCGCCCGAATTTGGCTAGGATCGGAGCCCCACGGCCGCCCTTCCGTGGCTTCCATGGATCCAGTCCGCGTGCGCAGCAAGAAACGCATCACCTCGTTCGACATCGCCGAACTCGCCGGCGTCTCCCAGGCGACGGTGTCGCGCGCGTTGCGCGGCGACCCGTCGGTGAGCGGAGAGACCCGCAGGCGCGTCGAGGCGGCGGCAACGGCGCTCAATTACACGGTGGACAAGAGCGCGTCGAACCTGCGCGGCAGGCTGACCGGCACGCTCGCGCTGCTGTTCTTCGAAGATCCCACGCCCGATGATTCACGCATCAACCCGTTCTTCCTGTCGATGCTGGGGTCGATCACGCGCGCCTGCGCGCGACACGGCTACGACCTGCTGATCTCGTTCCAGGAACTCGCGCGCGACTGGCACGCCGATTTCGCCGAGAGCAAGAAGGCGGATGGCATCATCCTGCTGGGTTACGGCGACTACCTGACACACACCAGCCGGCTGGAAAAACTGCGCGCGCGCGGCACCAAGCTGGTCTGCTGGGGTGCGGTCCTGCCCGAGCAACCCTGCGTCACCATCGGCTGCGACAATTTCAGCGGCGGCCGTTCCGTCACGGAACACCTGCTCGACCAGGGTTGCCGCCGTATCGCTTTCCTTGGCGATGCGTCGCAGCATTTCCCCGAATTCCAGGAACGCTACCGCGGCCACATCCAGGCTTTGCGCACGCGCGGTCTTCCGGTGGATGAGGCATTGCAGGTGGATGCGGAAAGCTCGCAGCATTCGGGGCGACGGGCGACCGAAGCGTTGCTGGCTCGAGGCGTAGCGTTCGATGCCATTTTCGCCGCCAGCGACCTGATCGCGATCGGCGCGATCGGCGCGCTGTCGGAACAAGGCATCGACGTGCCCTTCGAAGTCGCCGTCGCAGGCTATGACGATATCCCGATGGCCAGCTTCGTGACCCCGGCGCTCACCACCGTCCAGCAGGACACCCAACGCGCGGGCGAAGTGCTGGTGGACAGCCTGGTGCGACTGATCCACAACGAACCCGTGGCGAGCAAGATGCTGCCGATGAAATTGATCGTGCGCCGCTCCAGCCTTTGGCAGGAAATAGTCCATGCCGAGTGTGCCCGCGAGGACTGACGATCATGCAGAACCTGGCACTCATCGGCGACATCGGCGGCACCAACGCACGTTTCGCGCTGACCGACATCTCCGCGCCGAAGCCCGAGATCCTGCATGAGCAGACGGAGTCCGATACCGAATTCCACAGCCTGCGCGATGCCGCGCGGCACTATCTCGAATCGACCGGCGCGAAACCGGCGCGGGCCGTTCTCGCTATCGCGTCGCCCATCGAGTCCGACGACATCACGCTGACCAATCGCGACTGGTCATTCAACCGCCGTACGTTGCAGCAGAAGCTCGGCCTTGACGATCTGCGTCTCATCAACGATTTCGCCGCGATTGCCTGGGCGGCCCCGCATCTCGCCGCACGCGACCGCCAGTCCATCCACGGCGCGCTGACGACACCACCGAACGGACCGGTGACGCTGATCGGCGCGGGCACCGGCCTCGGCGTCGCGCTGCTGACGGGCTCGTCCGCACAGGGCTGGCACGTGGTGCCCACCGAGGGCGGCCATGCGAGTTTCGCGCCCACCGACGACGATGAACGCGCGATTGCCGCGTGGCTCGTGGTTCGTCACGGAAGGGTTTCCAACGAGCGGCTCCTGAGTGGCCACGGCCTCTCGAACATCGACGCCTGCCTGCGCGGCATCCAACCCGTCGCCGCGCCTGCGCCGCAAACCGGATCGCGCCGATCCAAGGACGTGGTCGACGCGGCGCTGTCGGGCAAGGACGGCGATGCCGAACGCGCGCTCGCGCGCTTCTGCCGGATCTACGGCGCGGTTGCCGGCGACGCTGCACTGTTGCACGGAGCCAACACCGTGCTGATCGCAGGCGGCGTGGTGCTGCACTTCCTCGATTTCTTCCGCGCCAGCGATTTCATGGACGCATTCGCCGCCAAGGGACGCCACCGGGACTACATGCTGCGGATGGCCGTGCAGGTGATCACGCATCCGAACCCGGGGCTGCTGGGTGCGGCGGTGGCGGCGCGGGCAAATCAGGGCTGAACCGGCCGAGTCCTGCGGCGAGTCATTGCTGATCCGAACCCGGGCGCTCATGATGGAGTTACCGCACGCGTGTTGAAGGATCAACGGCGCCATGGATGGCTCAGCGGAACTCCTTGCCTTCGCCGGATTCGGCGTCGCGATCCTGATCGTGGCGTGGCTGCCGCTGTGGCTTGAACGCCTCCCGTTGACGTTGCCGATGCTGGCGGTCGGCATCGGATATCTCGCATTCCTGTTCACCGGCGGCGCGGCCGCTCCGCTGGCGCACAACCGCGTCGCGACCCTGCTGGTCGAAATCGTGCTGATCATCGCGGTGATGGGCGCGGGCCTCAGCATCGACCGGCGCTTTGTCTGGCGCGAATGGGCCAGTGGGTGGCGATTGCTTGGAATCGTGATGCCATTGTCGATCATTGCCCTGGCGGCGCTCGGCTGCGGCCTGCTTGGATTGCCGGCCGGCGTGGCGGTGCTGCTCGCCGCGATCCTGGCGCCGACGGATCCCGTGCTCGCCGCTTCAGTGCAAGTCGGGCCACCGGGTGTGGGCGAGGAAGGCGAAACGCGCTTCGCATTGACATCGGAAGCAGGGTTCAACGATGGCCTGGCACTGCCGTTCCTCGCGCTGGGATCGGCGATGATCGCGCACCACGCGCGCCCCGGCCTGTGGATTGCACAGTGGCTGGGCATTGACGTCATCTGGCGCATTGCTGCCGCGGCTGCGGTCGGATTCGCGATTGGCTGGTTGCTGGTGAGGCTCAACCACCTGCTGCCGAAGCGACTGCGGCTCTCGCAGTCGAACGAAGGCCTGGCTTCGGTGGGACTGGCATTCCTCGTGTATGCCGCCGCGGACGCCGTGCACAGCTACGGATTCGTCGCCGTGTTCGTCACCGCCGTGACGATCCGCAACTTCGGGCACGCGCTTGATTATGCCCAAAGACTCACGGACTCGGCGCGGCGACTGGAACGCCTGCTCGCATTCTTCGTGTTCGGCCTGTTCGGCGGCGCCATCGCAAGCGGCGTGCTGCACGGCATCGGCTGGCGTGAAATCGTGTTCGCACTGGTCGCGCTGCTGGTCGTGCGGCCCTTGGCCACGCAGCTCGGCTTCCTCGGGTCCGCGCACCCCGCGCCGGTACGAATCGCGCTCGGCTACTTCGGGATACGCGGGTTGGGTTCGCTGTACTACATCAGCTACGCCGTAAGCGTTGGCACCTTCGGCAACCCCGGCCGCCTCTGGCCCGTGACCGCGCTCGTGGTGCTGTTTTCCGTGGTGTTGTACGGTTTCACCGCGCGCCCCGCGCTGGCCCTGCTCGACCGCCGCATGGAACGTGTCGGGTGGAAAGGCTCCCGCCCCCCGGAAACGCTGGATTTACGCACAGCGCGTGAGCGGGAGCAACAAGCGCGCGACGACGATTTACAGTGACTGCGTACCCGTGGCGCTAGCTGATAAACGATCGCTCGCGCACGCGATGGATTTCGTCGCGCAGTCGTGCGGCTTCCTCGAATTCCAGGTCCTGCGCGTGCTTGTACATCCGCGATTCCAGCTTCTTGATGAGCGCCGCGGCGGCATGTGCATCGAGCACGGAGTAATCCGCGGTTTCCTCGGCGACTTTGCGCACGGGCTCCGGCAATCCCTTGCCGCGGCCGCGAGCCCGTCCGCGCATTGACGGCTCCTCGCGCGCGCCCTCCATCACGTCGGCGACGTTGCGGACGATGGACTTCGGCGTGATGCCGTGCTCGACGTTGTACTCGATCTGTTTGGCGCGGCGGCGATCGGTCTCGTCGATCGCAGCCTGCATCGATTTCGTCATCGTGTCGGCATACATGATCGCCTTGCCGCGCACGTTACGCGCCGCGCGGCCGATCGTCTGGATCAACGAGCCCGTCGAACGCAGATAGCCCTCCTTGTCGGCGTCGAGGATCGCCACCAGCGATACCTCGGGCATGTCGAGGCCTTCGCGCAGCAGGTTGATCCCGACCAGCACGTCGAACTTGCCGAGCCGCAGATCGCGGATGATCTCGACGCGCTCGACGGTTTCGATGTCGGAGTGCAGATAACGCACGCGCACGTCCTGCTCGGCCAAAAAGTCGGTGAGGTTTTCCGCCATGCGCTTGGTCAGCGTGGTGATCAACACGCGATCGCCGATTTTCACCCGCTCCCGGATCTCGCCCAGCACGTCATCGACCTGCGAGCGCACGGGACGTACCTCCACTTCGGGATCGACGAGGCCGGTCGGGCGCACCACCAGTTCCACCACGCTGCCGCCGGACTGGCGCAGCTCGTATGGGCCCGGCGTCGCCGACACGAAGATCGTGCGCGGCTCGCGGTGTTCCCATTCCTCGAACTTCAGCGGGCGGTTGTCGAGTGCGCTCGGCAAGCGGAAGCCGAACTCGACCAACGTCTCCTTGCGCGAGCGATCGCCCTTGTACATCGCGCCAAGCTGCGGAATCGTGACGTGCGATTCGTCGACGACGAGCAACGCGTCGGAAGGCAGATAGTCGAACAAGGTCGGCGGCGGCTCGCCCGGCGCTCGACGCGTGAGGTGCCGCGAATAGTTCTCGATCCCCTGGCAGTAGCCGACCTCGTGCATCATTTCCATGTCGTAGAGCGTGCGCTGCTCCAGCCGTTGTGCTTCCAGCAGCTTGTTGGCGCCGCGCAGCACTTCCAGTCGTTGTGCAAGTTCTTCCTTGATGGTGTCGATCGCGTTCAGCACGCTTTCGCGGGTCGAGGCGTAATGAGTGGCCGGATACACCACGCAGCGCGGCAGCTTGCGCAGGATGTCGCCGGTCAACGGATCGAACATGGAAATCTTCTCGACCTCACCGTCGAACATCTCGATGCGCAACGCCTCGGTTTCGTTCTCGGCCGGGAAGATGTCGAGGTTTTCGCCGCGCACGCGATAGGTGCCGCGATGAAGTTCCATCTCGTTGCGGGTGTATTGCAGTTCGGTCAACTGGCGGATCAGCGCGCGCGGGTCGACGCGGTCGCCGATGGAAAGGATCAACCGCAGCGAAAGGTAATCCTCGGGATCGCCGAGGCCGTAGATCGCCGACACCGTGCCGACGATCAGCGCGTCGCGCCGCGACAGCAGCGCCTTGGTCGCGGCCAGCCGCATCTGCTCGATGTGGTCGTTGATCGACGCGTCCTTCTCGATGTAAGTGTCCGACGAAGGGACGTACGCTTCCGGCTGGTAGTAGTCGTAGTAGCTGACGAAATACTCGACCGCGTTGTGCGGGAAGAACTGCCTGAACTCGCCGTACAGCTGCGCGGCCAGGGTCTTGTTGGGCGCCAGCACCAGCGTCGGCCGTTGCACCGCCTGCACCACGTTGGCGATGGTGAAGGTCTTGCCGGAACCCGTGACGCCCAGCAGCGTCTGTGCCGCAAGACCTGCATCGAAGCCCTCGATGAGCTTCGTGATTGCCTGTGGCTGGTCGCCCGACGGCTGGTACGGCGCAACCAGTTCGAAGCGCTGGTCGTCGTGCTGCGGAGTGCGGCTTGCATCCATCCCGGCATTATACGTTTGCCCTGCTGACAACCCTTGTCAGCAATGGCTTGCCTGTTGCTTTGCTCGTCCTACCGTGTCGCCGCCAGCCTCGTCGGCGGCGGCCCAGGCATGGCGCGATAAATGGGCTTTATGGCCGCACCTAATCTTGGTGCACGCGCCCATTCGCCGGAGTAAGCTCCCCCGGTCAATCGCGAGGTTTGGGGCATGGCTCTCCAATCCGCGGCCGAACAGCCGCAAAGCTTCGACGACGACGCCTGGGACGACCTCCTCAATTACATCGAGGAACACCGCGTCATCCCGATCATCGGCCCGGAACTCCTGCGGGTGCAGACCGACAGCGGCCTGCGTCCGCTGTACGGCTGGCTGGCCGAGAAACTCGCGGCGCGTCTTGCGGTGGATACCTCCGAACTGCCGCAGCCGCCCACGCTCAACGACGTGGTGTGTTGCTATCTCGGACAGCGTGGTCGGCGCGAGGAAGCGTACACACGCCTGCGCTCGATCATGCGCGAGCTGAACGTGGAACCGCCACCGGCGCTGCGCCAGCTCGCGCAGATCACCGATTTCGACCTGTTCGTGACCACCACGTTCGATCCGCTGCTCGCCGGCGCGATCAACCTCGAACGTTACGGCGGCCAGCCTTCGACCGAAGTGATCGCCTACAGCCCCAACCGCATCGCCGACCTGCCGTCCGAACGCGGCGACCTGCAGCGCACCGTGGTGTACCACTTGCTGGGAAAGCTCTCCGCCTCGCCGACCTACGTGCTGTCGGACGAAGACATGCTGGAGTACATCTGCGCGCTGCAGTCCGAACACCTGACGCCGGAAAAACTCTTCCACGAACTGGAACACAACCATCTTTTGCTGATCGGCAGCAACTTCTCGAACTGGCTGGCACGGCTGTTCCTGCGCATGGCCAAGCGCAAGCGGCTGTCGGATCCGCGCGATGTCACCGAGGTGTTCGCCGACGACCACACCACCCAGGATGGGCGGTTGGTGGCGTTCCTGCAGCAGGTCAGCGTGCGCACCCGCGTGTACGCCGGCGCGGAAGGATTCGTCGCCGAATTGCACCGCCGCTGGATCGCGCGGCAGCCCGCGACGCCAGCGGCATCCGGGCCGTCGCCGCAACGTTTCCTGCCGCCGGCGCGCGAGATGCCTGCCAACGCGATCTTCATCAGCTACGCGCGCGAGGACCTGCCCGCCGTGCAGCGGCTCAAGGCAGGCCTCGACGCGGCCGGACTCACCACCTGGTTCGACCTCGATCGCCTCGAAAGCGGCGACGACTACGACCGCAAGATCCACGCGAACATCGCGCGTTGCAGTTTCTTCGTGCCGGTGATTTCGGCGACCACCCAGAACCGGCTCGAAGCCTATTTCCGGCGCGAGTGGAGCTACGCGGTGGACCGCGTGCGCAACATGGCGGGTGGCGCGGTCTTCATCCTGCCGGTGTGCATCGACGA
>Ga0209061_1005279_pt1 | contig 11445 bp, 13 predicted proteins | sample Coa_R1_10_FD_187157 | JGI IMG/M metagenome (GOLD analysis project Ga0209061, IMG submission 187157) | Surface soil microbial communities from Centralia Pennsylvania, which are recovering from an underground coalmine fire - Coalmine... | ecosystem: Environmental > Terrestrial > Soil >... | reverse complement strand
GCGAGGAAGCGGGAACGAAAAGACGGGCACCAGCACCGATCGGGGTGCCGCATGACGCATTGTCTCATGCTTAAACCTGACGGACAGACGGCCCGGAAGCCACCGCCTTCAGGCGGTGGTAGTTCACGAAGACTATCTCGTTCGAAGAGAGCGAGCGGACCACTTCGACGAAGTTGCCCTTCCCCAGCCTGACAGCTGCCACTTGTCATGTACCTCCAAGGGTTTTGTGGCTGGTGCTAAGCGGCGCATCAATTACAGTTCAACTTTAGTATACCCAGTGGAGTATATAGAGTTGTACTATAGTCGCTGGGAAAGTCAAAATTGCAGTCGATGGGAAAGGCCGCCCACGAGCACCGGAACTTTGCTCAGTTGGACCGAAACAAAGTAGGCAAGCGCGTAGTTACGACCCTTCGGAAGCATGCGCGCGGAAGAGGGTTTCCCGTTCGGGGCCCTCTCTCGTACCTGGGCGCCACAATACAGCGGACGTTGCTGGCGTTTGCTCCCTACCAGTGACGGCCGGCGACTGCGCGCCGGTTGCGGCCACCACGGTGGCTCATCAGGTAGACGAGGCCGGCCGAAATCGCTAGCTCGGGGACGATGCTGAAGACGCCGAGGCCTAGGATCGCGCCGACGATTGCTCCGCCGATTGCGCCGGTGAGCCCGACGCCCAGGGTGAGCAGCAGGCCGAGCCTATTGGGGCCGGGAACGATGAACCGGCCGAGACTGCCGATTATGAGGCCGACGACGGCGAGGCTGACGATGTAGCTGATGACTCCCACGATGGAGCTCCTTTCCGGGCCCGGGGCGCACCGCCAACTTCGGCGGCGGGGCCACGAGGTCTGCTCCCACCGTACCCGCAAGCCAGCTATAGAAGAATAAGTTTTCTAGAAACATTATGCTGAGCACGATGGCCGACTGGAGCTTCTTCACCAGCCACGGGAGAGCGCTGCTCTGCATCGCACGCGACCCTGGGGCGCGCCTGCGGGACATCGCCGCCACGCTTGGCGTCACCGAACGGACGGCCTATGGGATCGTCGCGGACCTCGCCGAGGCCGGCTACGTTGTCAAAGAGCGAGAAGGTCGTCGGAACCGCTACCGGGTTCAGTCGCATCTGCCGCTGCGGGGAGGCGTCGGCCGCGAACAGCCGATCGCTGACGTGCTCGACTTATTGGTTGGGGCCGAGACCGGGGGTGTGGCGACAGAACGGCTCCCGGCACGGAGGGAGAGATAGGCTCCGGCACCGACGGGGATGGGCAACCAGAAGTTCACGAGGCGGTAGCCGATAACGGCGACGATGGCAACCGCGCGCGTCGCTCCGAAACCGACCAGGCTGGGGACGAGTACCCCCTCGACGATCCCCAAGCCGCCCGGAGTCACTGGGATGGCGGCCAGCACGTAGGCGAGACCATAGGCTACGAGCAGGCCGTCCGGGTTCTCGATGTGACCGAACGCAGCGAGGAAAACGAACAGCGACGCGGCGTCAAGAAGCCAGTTGGCCGCCGCCCACAGCACCGCCCGGCGCATGAGCGCACGATCGGCGGCCATGACCCGGATCCTTGCCGCAACCTGGTGCACGACTCGGTCGGCGGCCTCGGCCGCGGCCGGCTTGGTCAAAGGCAGCCGGCCGACCACGGCTCGCAGGGCGGTTGCCGCCCGGTCCTCGCCCTTGGTGACGAGAAGGACGACGGCGGCGAAGGCGGCGAGCACCAACACCCCCATGGCAGCGGCGGCTGCGTAGAGAGGGTTGAACCCACTCAACGGGATGGACACGATCAGGGCCACCCACAGGATGGCATTGAGCACCAGCGCCGAGCCGATCCCCTGGAAGGCCAGGGCCAGGGCGGCATCGCCGCCGCTCACGCCCTCGTTGGTGAGCAACCGGTAGCCGAGGCCGTCCCCCCCGGCTGTGCCTCCTGGCAGTACGTGGCTGACGGCCAAAGTCGAAAGATCGACCCGCCAGACCCGAGAGAACCGAGTGGGCACCGGCGGGAGCACCGCCCGGGTCAGCTGGGCATAGCTCGCCAGGCTCGCTGCCTCGAGACCAACCCCGAGGACGACGAAGCCGACGCTCACTCTCCCGAGAAGTTGAAGGGAACGGCCTACTCCGCCTATTTGGGGGAGGACTAGGTACTCGGCCACCAGGGCGAGCAGGACGAGCAGGACGCCCCGGCGGACGGGGTGGGCCCCGCCGAGCCGCCGCAACAGCGAACCTCCCGTCAGCGGCGCGGCCGCGCCGCCTGCCCGCTCACGCACCGCCACGCTGGCACCGCCCGTCGGGGCGGCACGACCGCACGCCTGCCGTCAAGCGGTAGCTCCCGGTTCCCCCAAGGAGATAGGGTGCCGAACTCGCTCGGTCTGCTCTCGCAGACGGCTCAGCGCGGCGCGCAGGTCCGCCTTGACAGCGTCCTCTGGGCGGCCCAGGACCGCCGAGATTTCCCGGTGCCGGAGCCCTAAGAAATAGGCGAGGGCAACTGAACGCCGCTCGTCAGCTGACAGTGCCAAGAGCAGGTCCCACGCACGCGCACCGGCGCGCTCGCGCGCCTCTTGCTCTAATTCGCCGGTACCCATCGTCGCTAGCTGGCAATGCCGCTCGGAGTCAGACCTCAGCACGTGGACAGCCTGGCGGTGAGCGAAGCCTACAAGTGAGGCCCCCAGAGACGGTGCCCGAGCGTGCAGGCTGTGGGGTGCGCCCCACAAAGCGACGAATGTTTCGACGGTCACCTTTTCGGCTGCGGCCGTCCCGGCGATTTGGCGAGCCAGCCCGTACACGGCGGCGCCATGACGCACGTAGGCTTCAGCCAAAAGGAGCACTTTGTCAGCCTCACTTGGTTGTTCGGGGCCAGCGAGTACCCATGCCTGCTTCTTGACCACACGAGCAGCCCTCACGCGGGCCTTACTTGACCACTCGTACGTCCGGTAGCATCGTACGTCCGGTAGCATACGCCCGCCTCGTCGAGCGCCGGGCAAAGCGGTGCCCTCGAGGCTCCTCAAACCTCAAGCCCGGGACATGTCCCCAGCATGTCCTAACAGTCCAAACCAGTATCGCTGGCGGGTGCTTTACCACTAACTCGAGCCCTGGAGCTAGCTGAGCGGCGGCCGTGACGAGCACCCGAGCGCCGGAGACATCAATGAACCCGACGCCAGCCAGGTCGAGGTAGGCGTCACCTCCTAGGGCCTCTAGCGCGGCCGCCTCTTCGACGACGGCCCTCACAACTGCGGCGAAAAGGTCGCGGCTGGCGACGTCGACCTCTCCGTACACGGTGACGACACCTCCGACGCGTTCTGTGCAAAGCGGCGGTGGACAGTGCATGTCGCTCATGGCAGACCCTCCTGCTGGTAAGTCGTCACCGGGGTCTGGAGCGACGGGCCCGTACGCTGGGTATGGACGGCTCTTGTCCATGCCATCATAGGTGCTCCTGCGCTTAACAGGGGCCGAGGCGCGGGCAATGCTGTGAAGCGGTAAGTGCCAAACGGCCGACGGCGAGGCCGTGCGATGGGGTTAGGCTTGAGTGCGCCCCTTCGTGGGCAGCTGACCTGGCTGCGCTGGATCTGGTCCTCGTTGAGCGTCTGGCCTTTTTGAAAAGGACGTCGTTCATGGGGAACAGGTCCTTAATGGCGCCTAATACGGCGCAGCGTGCTAGCGGCTGGGGCGGCGCCAGTGGCTTCTGAGCGGCTCGTGCGGCTCCTCGGGCTACTCGCCGGCGGGGAGGGCCCGAATGCTGTTCGGTTGTGCGTAGTAGCTGCCGAGGTGACCCGGACAACCGGCGCGGGGGTCATGCTGCTCGCCGACGGGCGGCCGCAGGCATCGGTCTGTACCACCGACGAGGTTTCCTCGCTCATCGAGGAGGCCCAGTACACCCTGGGCGAGGGGCCCGGCGTGGACGCCCACCGTCTCGGGATGGTGGTCTCCGAGCCCGACCTCGCGGCCGCGGGCGGCTCACGCTGGGCGGCCTTCTCCGGTCGAGCTTTCGGCGGAGGTGCGCGGGCGGTATTCGGCTACCCGGTCCGGCTCGGTGTCGTGCGGCTCGGCGCGCTCAACCTCTACCGGGACGAGCCCGGACCGCTCCAGGGCGAGGAGCACGTCAACGCCCTCGTCATGGCCGATATCGCTGCACGAGCAGTCCTCGCCGCTCAGGCCGGCGCAACCCTCAGGGCCTTCCACATCGACATCGACGAGGACCTCTACCTGTGGGGGGCCGTCCACCAGGCCGCGGGCATGGTATCGGTCCAGCTCGGCATCCCTGTTGCCGAGGCCCTCGTCCGCCTACGAGCCCGCGCGTTCCTCACTGACCGGCTCGTCTCGGACGTCGCCCGCGACGTCGTCGAGCGGCGCCTCCGCTTCGACAGCGAAGAATGAGAAGAGGTCCCGCAACTATCATCTGTCCCATGGAGCAGGACACGCCGTCGCCCCTCCGACTCTTAGCGGTTGCCACGTCTATACAACAGGTGCCGTGATGGCAGACCAGAGCCTGCTCTTGCGCAGCCTCGTCGAGCTCGCCGACAACCTCGTTGATGACTTCGACGTCGTCGACGTCTTGAGCTTGCTCAGCCACCGCTGCGTCGAGGCCCTCGGCGTCAGTGCCGCTGGCGTCATGCTCGCCGGGCCCAGCGGGGCACTGCAGGTGATCGCCTCCTCGAGCGACGCCATGCGAACCCTGGAGCTGTTCCAGCTCCAGTCGGACGAAGGGCCCTGCCTCGAGGCCTACCGCACCGGAGAGCAGGTCGTGAACCTGGACCTCGCAGCCGAGGGCAGCCGATGGCCCCGGTTTGCCCCCCGGGCTGCCGCAGAGGGGTTCCGCTCTGCCCACTCTTTCCCGATGCGGCTCCACCGTCGCAGCCTCGGCGCCCTCAACCTGTTGCGAGCCGAGCCCGGAGCGCTCAGCGAAGCGGACATCGTTGCCGGCCAAGCCCTAGCAGACATCGCCACCATTGCCATCATCCAGCACCAGGTCATCATCGACGCGCAGACCCTCAACACCCAGCTCAGTGCGGCGCTCAACAGCCGTATCGTGATCGAGCAAGCCAAGGGCAAGGTCAGCCAGGCCACCGGCACCGATATGGACCAAGCCTTCCGCCGGCTGCGCGAACACGCCCGTAACCACAACCTGCGCCTCGCCGAGCTCGCCTCGAAGGTCGCCGAGGGCACCGTCAGCCCTGGCTCGTTGGACCAGCTCCGGTCCGAAAAGTAAAGACGGGCGCCAGGGGCCTCCGCGCGATTGGCAGCCGCTCCAGGCCTGGAGCCAAGGCGACCTCCCCGATGGCAGACGGCGGCCGCCTCCCTGGCGCTGCTGGCCTCAGCCGCTAGTAGTTATCACGACCTCGTCAACGGCGGGCGAGGCGGCGTCCGCTTTCGCTGTGAGGAGGCGTGTAGTTCATCTCGAAGTGATGATAGAGCGTGGACTCGTCGGCTTGGGTGAGCTCCTCGCCATGCATCGCGATGCTGGGCGCGGACTGGACCTTGTCCTTGCTCACCGTGACCTGCAGGTGTTCGGGGCCGATAGTGATGCCACCGAGGGGCACGAAGGTCAAGTGACGGCCGATAAACCCTTCCTTCACCGTGGCGAACTGCGGCTCGTCGGTCTCGACGTCGACGTAGACGTCTTGTAGCTTGCCGATCTTTGCACCGTCACGATCGACGATCATCTTCCCGTGCCATTCGGCAACGCTCCACCTGGCCTGGTCTGGGTGCTCGACCATATCACCCTTGTCTAACGGCTCATTGTCGGTGCTCATGATGTGGCTCCTTGTCTGTTCCTGGTGTTCTCATTGTTGTGGGACGTTTCAAGTAACGAAGGTCCGCTCGGGGCTGGGCGCCACGCCGAGAGCCCGCCGTGCGGTTCCGCAGGCGACGATTGCATAGTTACCCGCGCGGCGACTGGCCAATGGCTCCCAGGGTCACCGGCACGGTGCGCCTGGGCGTCGACCGCGTCGGCCACTCGGTCGTAAAGGCGAAAGGACAGGCCTAAGCCGACGAGCGCCAACACCCTGCGAAGCCTTGGCTGCGGGCACACGATGTCGAACGCGGTGTGCCAGGCGGCGGCTTGCCGCTGGCCACGTATTAGCGTGGTCATGCCTGCTGCTCCAAAGGAGCTTACGTCACCAAGGTCACAGACTAACCCCTTGGGCCCTCTTCGCAGTGCTGCCCGAATAACTTCTGAAAACTGCGGAGCGCTCGCGAGGTTGACCTCCCCAGTTACCGAGAGGACCACGGAACACCCGATTGTGCTTGTGTTCAGGCTGAGGCACGGTGAGCGACCGGCGAAAGCTGAGCTGGAGCTGGCGCGAGCCCTAGGCCAAGCGCCGACGCCAATTACCTCTAGCCGTGCCCCCATGCTATGGGTGACCCCAAGGTTCTGCGTCTTACAAGGTTTTCGCCCATAGCCGGCCAAGTCTCGCCACTGCGGGTAGTAGACCTGCCGGTGCTGGCCTGCGCGCTGCTTGCTATAGCGCCGTACGAACGCACAGTGTGTTTTGGTTCTGCCCATTTCCCATCGCTCCTTTCCTCTTGTGGGCGTACCCCCGAGGCCATCCCTCGGGCTCTGCGTCGCCAGGGTCTGGAGCAACGATGCGGTGTTGAGGCCATCCTGGGTGGCCTCACGACGCTCATGACGCTAGCACCGCCCCATCGGGCGCGCACGTCGACGTGGGGCTGCCTACCACCTGTCGTGCAGGCGCGATAGTGCTGGAGAGCAACAACCAATATCGGCAGGACTCGGCCCGACTGTCGCCAAGGGGTGCGCAAGTAGCACGCGCGCATCTCTGAGCGGAGCGCGCAGGGTAAGCTACTAGGTAGTACTGCCGGCCCGCAGATTTGTGGCCCGGTCGGCGGGACCGTTGCTCCAGACCCCGGCGGCGCAGAGCCCGAGCTTCGTGTTCGGTTAGGTAAAGATAGGCAAAGGAGCAACGTTGGAGACTTACATCTTGTTGGGCCGTTCTCTGGCTTGGCCGCGCACCCTGCGCGCAGTGCTCGGCCGTGCGTTCAGCACCGCAGTGACTCGAAGGCCTTGTGGGTGCACATCGCTGGGCCGACCTCGGCACTGTTGTCCCGGCGATGCCCACAACCTCCTCCGGCACCACTTCGCGGCGCTGACCGGCACGCACAGCGACAGACCGACAAGCATGCTGGGCCATTTCAGGCCCAGTAACTACAGAAAGGAAACGACATGACAGCACAAGTCCCCAGCACCGAAAAGGGGCACACCTTGACCGGGAGCAGGGAATTCGCGATTGGCAGCGAGGTGTCTTGCAGTGACGGCACCTGTGGGGAACTGCGACGTGTGGTCGTGGACCCCGTCGCCCGGTCACTCACCCACCTCGTCGTCGAAGACAAGCACAGCAAGGGGGCGGGCCATCTCGTACCGGTCGACATGGTGAGCACTTCGGGTAAAGAGGTCCATTTGCGTTGCACCATGGCTCAGTTCGAAGCCCTTGAGCAGGCGGAAGAGACGAACTTCCTGCCCGGAGCGCCTGGGCAGTGGGGCTATGGCCAGGACCAGATGCTCTCGTGGCCCTATTTCGGGCTTGGGATGGGCGGCATGGGCGGCATGGGCGTGGGCATGATGGGCGGTATGGGCATGGGCCGAGGCCCCCGAACGGTTACCTCGGACCGTGTCCCAGCCGGCGAGGTGGAAGTGCGCCGCGGCGACCATGTCCACGCCACCGACGGCCCGATCGGCAGGGTTCAGGGCTTGGTCGTAAACCCGGTGGACCATCACGTCACGCACGTCCTCCTTGACGAAGGGCACCTGTGGGGCAAAAAGAGGGTCGCTATTCCGATTGGCGCCGTTGCCGGCGTCGAGGGCGGTGTCCAGCTCAGCCTCACCAAGGACGAGGTGCGTGACCTGCCAACAGTCGACCTCGCCGAGCAGGGCTGACGGTGGCTGCCCCGTACGGCCGGCTGTGGCACCTGACGGCGGTTTCATGGCCAGGATGTCACACGAGCACCGGGTAGCCTTGTGGGGGGCCAGAAATACAAATAAGAAATATAAATAGAGGCGTTACCGGACAGCCCGACGAGCACTGAGCCACCATCGGCGCCGTCTTCTCACTGCTGACAGTGGCTTCCGGCTCCTCAGGGTGCGTCCAAGTCTTCTACTTCGGGCAATGGCATCGCCTGAACCGAAGGGCAAGTTGTTGGGAGCCCTGTCAGCGCGTGCCAACCTTTGCACAAGGCAAAGTGTTTCGCCATGACTGGAGGGCTATCTCGGTGCTTCTAACTGCCGTCTGCTCGGGCACCTCGCCGAGCGCGTTGGGCGCCGAGCTTCGCCCTCTCGGTGGGGAGTGCGGGACCCGCCGCCGAACGCTCACGTCGAAGAGAAAGGGGAGCGAGCGTGGCCCGAGCGCCTAAAGGGCTGTTCGCAGACAGGGTGGGCGAGGAGGGCCCCGCTGGTGCCGGCACGGGCCAGTGGGCCACCGATGAGGACGGTGGAGGCAGGCGACAGATCACCACGATCGAGGGCATCCCCGCCTTGTCGCTAGACGCGATCAGCTCGGTCGCCTACGGGCCCGAGGCGATGCTGGTGGTGCTGGCGGCTGCCGGCGCGGGTGCCCTGGCCAAGATCGAGCCGATAACGGTCGCTATCGTCGTCTTGCTCGTCATCTTGGTGCTCTCTTACCGCCAGGTCATCGAGGCTTACCCCGACGGTGGCGGCAGCTATGCCGTCTCCAAAGCCAACCTCGGGCCTCGGGCGAGCCACCTGGCGGCCGCCTGCCTCATCGTCGACTACGTCCTGACGGTGGCGGTGTCCCTTGCAGCAGGGGTAGCAGCGCTTGTCTCGGCGTTCCCTGGCCTCGCGCACGACGCTCTGCCGGTCTCCCTCGGGATTTTGGTGCTCCTCACCTCCTTGAACCTGCGGGGCATCGCCACGAGCGCCAGAACTTTCCTCGCACCCACCGCAGTCTTCGTTGTCGGCACCTACGTGGTGATCGTGGCGGGCATCGCCCGGTCCCATCCAGCGGCTGATGCTGGCTACCACCCGGTCGTCGTGCCCAAGGTCGCCGCAACAGTTGGTGTTTTCCTTCTCCTGAAGGCTTTCGCCAACGGCTGCAGTGCGCTGACAGGGGTCGAGGCCATCGCCAACGACGTGCCAGCCTTCCGGGTGCCCAAGGCCCGCCGGGCCATGCGCACCGAGGCTCTCCTCGGCGCCATCCTCGGGACCATGCTGCTGGGGCTTGCGTTCCTCACTGTCCGGTTCCACATCGGCCCCGCCGCCAACCAGACGGTGCTCAGCCAGGTCACCGGGGCATCATTGGGCCGAGGTCCTTTGTACTACGTCATCGACCTCTCCACCACTGTGATCCTCGCATTGGCAGCCAACACCTCCTTCGGCGGCCTCCCAGTGCTCACGAGCCTCCTCGCCCGTGACAACCTGGTGCCCCACGTGTTCGGGCTGCGCGCCGACCGGCCCGTGTACCGCTACGGAGTAGTCGTGCTCGCTGCACTGGCCGCCCTCCTACTAGTAGCGGTCGACGCCGACACCAACGCCTTGATACCGCTCTACGCCATTGGAGTGTTCACCGGCTTCACTCTTGCCCAAACCGGCCTGGTCTGCCACTGGGCAGCAGCGAGGCCCAAAAGGTGGTTGGCGCGGGCATCGCTGAACGGGACCGGGGCGGCCATGACCGGGGTGGCCACTGTCATCTTCCTCGTGACTAAGTTCACCTCGGGCGCGTGGGTGGTCGTGATCGCTATACCCGCGCTCATTGTCCTGTTCTCTCGCATCTCCAAGTACTACGCCGATGCTGAGGCAGAAATGCGCCTGAGCCCTGTTGCCATGGAGCCCGGCACCCAAAAGAGCCTTGTCATCGTTACCGTCACCGGCGTTTCCCGCATGACGGAGGCCTCCTTGCGCGCTGCTCGCTCGCTTTGCGCAGAAGTGGTGGCAGTGAGCGTCCAGTTCGACCGGGAGCAGGCAGCGTCCTTGCGAGCGGAATGGGAACGTTGGGGCCCCGGCGTCGAGTTGGTTGTCCTCCGAGCGCCCACCCACTCGATTGCAGCGCCGGTGCTCCGCTTCCTCGGCTCCCCTGAGATCCGAGCGTACGGGCGGGTCTTGGTGCTGGTCCCGGAGGTCGAACCGCGCAAGTTGCACCATCGCCTGCTACAGAACCAGCGCGACGTGATACTGGCAAACGTGTTACGTCGGCGCACCGACGTGATCGTGGCCAGGGTCCCGTTCCGTCTTCGCCACGACTAGGGCCGGTCGCCCTGGCGGCCTCCGAACTGCGGGCCTCGCCTCAGTACATCGACCTCTCGACTGCCGCCGAGTGCTCCATCATTACTGTCATCTTCACTCCTCCCGACGGTTAAAGCCGGGGCTTGTGGGGCTCAAGCAGCCGCCTGGATGACGCCGAACACCTGGGCATCCCGAGCGACCTTCCGGATCGGGAAGGAGGTTACACCGGGTCGTCGACGTCGACTGCGGGCAGGTCGCCCACCTCGTCCTTGGTCAGGCCGAGCCGGACACCGTCTTCGACGCTGGTCACGGCGCCGATCGGGATAGCGACCATCTTCTTGCCCCACAGGTGCCCTTCGTCGAGGAGCACGTGCGTCACGTGATGGTCGCTCGGGTCAACCACTAGCCCTTTCACTCGACCCACCGGCCCGTCGGTGGCGTGGACGTACTCGCCACGTCGCACCTCCACTCCGCCGGAAGGGACACGGTCCGAGGTGAGCGACTGGGGAGCAGGGCTCATTCCTAAGTCTCCCGTGCCCAGGCCGAAGTAGGGCCAAGAGAACATCTGGTCCTGCCTGTAGCCCCACTCGCCAAGCGCGCCCGGAAGGAACCGCTCCTCTTCGGCGTGCTCGAGGGCTTCGAACTCCGCAGTGGCACAGCCCAGCTGGATCTTTGGCCCAGACGAGATCACGAGGTCGACCGGCACGAGCCGGCCCCTCCCCTGGCGGTGCTTGGCTTCGACCACGAGATGGGTGAGAGCGCGGGCGACAGGGTCGACGACAACACGCCTTAGTTCCCCGCAAGCACCGTCACTGCATGAGACTGCGCTCCCAATAATATACTCCGCGCCTTCGGTGAACCTCCCCGCCCTTACGGGCGGGGCTTCATGGCCCGCCCTCCGGTTGGAGTTGTTGACGAACGCTTCCGTCACGCCACCGCGGCCAACGGGCCTGGCTCCTGAGAGCTGGTAGATGACTTGGCTTCGGCCAACTTGCTAGACGGGATGTCTCCCATCAAGGCCCGGTTCTGGGCGCTACTCAGGGCTCTGGCCGTTTTGCGGCGCTGCACATCGCTGTGTGCCTTGCGCTGTCGTATGGACCAGCGCTCGACAGCCCGGAGATACGTGACACGGATTGTAACGTCCGCGCCTATTGGGGTGTAGTCCCCGTGTACTGCCCGCTGGAGGATGTTGACCGCTCCTACAGCGTCGCGGTGGCAAGTGAACCCGCACTCGGGGTCCTTGCACCGGTAGTGCCGCCCGGTCGGGCGGTTG
>Ga0209061_1005278_pt1 | contig 11446 bp, 9 predicted proteins | sample Coa_R1_10_FD_187157 | JGI IMG/M metagenome (GOLD analysis project Ga0209061, IMG submission 187157) | Surface soil microbial communities from Centralia Pennsylvania, which are recovering from an underground coalmine fire - Coalmine... | ecosystem: Environmental > Terrestrial > Soil > Unclassified... | reverse complement strand
GAAATACCACAAATGCGGCTCAAACTCCTCGCGGGCCTGCCGGTCGGTCTCGGCGACGTAAATGGGAATTCCCCAGCCCATTTGTCCGGGATCGGCCTTGTAGCCCGCTTTTTCACAGGCCTCGCGGAACAGACCGAACATGCGTCGAAATATGTCGATATGAAAATAGGGTATTCCCATGTAAGCGTAGCGGCGCCCAGCGACGAACTCGACGGTCTCCAAACTACCGGCGCCGGGAATCCAGATGGGTGGATGCGGCTGCTGGATCGGACGCGGCCAGGGATTGACGTAGCGGAAGAAATAGTGCTTCGAGTTCCACAGAAACGGGCCAGGCGTCGTCCATGCCTTGACGATCAGATCCAGCGCTTCCCGAAAGCGTTCGCGGGCATAAGTGGGATTGACCTGGTAGGAGAAATATTCCGGGCCGCCGCCGATGACCATGCCGGCGACCAGGCGCCCGCCCGATAGCACGTCGAGCATGGCGAATTCCTCGGCCACGCGCAACGGCGGATTGTACAGAGGCAGGGCATTGCCGATGACCGCGATTTGACAGCGGCGTGTCCGCTGCGTCAGGGCCGCCGCCATCAAGTTCGGCGACGGCATCAAGCCGTAGGCATTTTGATGATGCTCGTTGACGCAGATACCGTCGAAGCCCAATTCGTCGGCATAGGCCAATGTGTCGAGATAATTTTGATATAAGTCGTGTCCTTTAATGGGATCGTAAAGCGAATTGGGCAGCCAAACCCAGGCAGAATCGTAGTCGTCGGCGAAATGGGCTGGCAGGTATGGCCAGGACATGAGGTGGAAGAAATAATAACGCATGAAATTTTCTCCGGGGCTTGTCCGCGCTTGCCCTGGATATTGTACGAACTAAGCGTGTGGTCAAGCATTACCCACCGGTACCGTCGGCTCGCGGCCATCCTCGATCCACACCCAACCGTATTGCGTGTTGCTCGGCGACGGGTTTTGCTGATACTCCTGGCGCAGCTGGGAGAGCTTGTCGGCCTTGATCGCTTGGCGTTTTGCTTTGACGTCGATGCCGAACAGCTTGGCCGCGTTGAGGCCGAGGATCTGGTTTTTGATGTCGTCGGTCAGTTCGGGGTAGCCATATTTCTTTTGCATTTCCTCCGGCATTTTCAGCTTGCGCAGGCGCACGATCTGGCTTTGCGGACTGCCGCCCCAGATAGAATCGGTGCCCCAGAGGACGTGGTCCACCCCGGCTACCTGGATCATCTGGCCGAGCATGTGCAGGCACGTCGTCGGAGCGTATACCGAAGTCATGTTGAACGTGCCGCCCAGTTCGAAGTAGATGTTCTTGATCTGCGGATTTCTCTTGAGAATGCGCAGCACGTCGCTGACCCAGGGGATTTCTTGCGGATCGTCGGTCTTTTTGTCCTTGATTTTCTCGCCCGTGCCGCTGCCGAACCGGCCAAAACCCCGAAAAGCGGAGTGGTAAACGATGAAATTCAGGTCCGGCCAATCCTTGGCTGCTTTCTCCAGGTCGAACGGTGTGCACCCCTTCTCGTTGAAGGCGCCCAGCGGCAGTCCCTTGTGGACGCAGAGATTTTTGATCCCTAATTGCTTCGATCGTTCCCAGAATGGATAAGCGACTTTCTCATCGTCCATGAACCAGGCTTTCTCGCCCAATTCGGCGCCGGTGTACATCTTCCAGGCATCGATTTTCAGCTCCTTGACCTGGCGCTCCATCTCCTCCAACTCTTTTTTGCCGAGATTGGGGCGGAGCAGACCGTGGGACAAGACGCGCTGCGATCCGGCGAGGTCGTTGACATACTTGCGTGTGGCCACCATCTGATCAGGCGGCAACGGGTTCTTGTCCCAATCACGGCTGGGTACGCCGCTGATGACGGCCATCGTCGTATCGCTGTCACCGAACACTTCCTTGACGTAATGCGCGCGGTTGAGCAACTCCAGCGCTTTCTCCGGCGTGGGGGCGCCGCGCAACATAGCGAGGAAACGCAACACGGCCTTGCCGTCGGCGGTCTTCTCGTACCAGTTGCGACTGACATCGACATGATGCGTTTGTACGTCGAAGATGAACTGGTCCTTGGGCCATTTTTCCTCGAAGGCTTTCTGGTCCTTGATCTCCTCGGCGTCGACCTGATAGATAGGGCCAAAGACTTGATTGAGGGCCGCGAGTGCGGCGGCCATGCCGCTGCCGGTGCGGAGGAAAGCGCGGCGGCTCAATCCCTGGCCTCGCGCCGCCTCTTCGCTCAGGACAGCCAGCCGGGCCTCAAATTCCCGTTGTTGCGGTGATTGCGACGGCGGAATGAATTCTTCATTGGAGGCGATGCGCGTCGGAACCGGCGACGGCGCTTCGGCCTGGGCATCGAGTTCACATTGACGTATCCACATGAGATTGTCTCCGGCATGAAAAGGACCACCAGCCTGCCCCGCCCGCAAAGGTACTCCTTGCGGGTGCGGCAGGCTGGTGGAGATACCCGCAGCACGAAGGAATGGTTTCATAGCACGCTCAATGATGGGCGTGCGCATCTTGATGATCGTGTGCTTCCGGTGGCGGTTCGGTGCGGATTTCCGGCGGCGTCCAGGCGAATTGGCCCTGCATCCAGCCGCTCACCAGCGCCAGCGCCGCCAGTGTGCTGAGGTAACCCAGTTGCCACCAGCCGTTAGGTACAACCAGAAAGCCAAGACAATTGCATGGACGGGCATCGATCATCGCCCAGGCCATGCTGGCCATGACCAACAGCAACCCCGCAGGCACCCAGCCGCCCGCGGCGAGCATCGGCCACGCCTTGCGCCAGTTGACGGCGAACAGCCACCACACGCACCACAACGCCCACGGCAACAACGCGAGCAATAGAGACAACAAATGATTCCCAAATTCCACGATTGTGCTCCTCATTCAGATATTCCGGCGAGCGGGACATTGACACACCTCACTCGCTGGAAATGGAATCACTTTTGTTTCGCCTTCCGCGGCCGGATCTCGGTTTCCTTGGGGTCTGGGTCCGGCACTTTTAGCTCCTGACGTAGCCGGGTCAGCTCCTCGTGCAATTCCTTTTGTACAGCGGCGTATTCGGATTGGCCGTATACACTGCGCAGCTCCTTGGGATCTTTTTCGAGATCGAAAAGCTCCCAATAATGGGTATCCGGCTCGTAGAAATAGACCAACTTGTAGCGCGGCGTCACGACGCCGTAATGGCGAGGAACGTTGTGAGGGCCCGGATGCTCGTAGTAGTGATAATAGAGGCTCTTGCGCCAGTCGGCGGGTGTTTGTCCTTTTAAGAGCGGCACGAGACTGCGGCCCTGCATCTCGGCAGGAACCGCAACTCCGGCCGCTTCCAGAAACGTCTCGGCGAAGTCGAGATTGCTAACCATGTCCTTGTTGACGCTGCCCGGTTTGGCCACGCCCGGCCAACGCACCACCAACGGCGTCCGCAGCGATTCCTCGAAAATCCAGCGCTTATCGAACCAGCCATGCTCGCCGAGATAAAAACCCTGATCGGACGAATAGACCACCAGCGTGTCCGGGGCCAAGCCCTCATCGTCGAGATACTTCAACACCCGGCCGACGCTTTCGTCCACCGCCTTGATACAGCCGAGATAATCATGCAGGTAGCGATTGTATTTCCAGCGCACCAGCTCTTTGCCCTTGAGATGGGCCTTATGAAACTTCTCGTTGCGCGGATTGTAGTAGGCGTCCCAGACCTTGCGCTGCTCCTCGGTCAGCTGCGGTGGCGGCGTTAGCTTGACGTCCTTGTCGTTCATGGTCTTGGCGATGGTCATATCCTGTTCGCGTTCAGCCTTGCCGCGACCGGCGTAGTCGTCGAACAAAGTGTCGGGAATGGGATATTGACGATCCTTATCGTGGCCCAGATGGCGCAGGGCTGGCTCCCATTCGCGGTGCGGGGCCTTGTGATGGAGCATGAGCAGAAACGGCTTGTCCTTGTCGCGCTGCCTAAGCCAGTCCAGCGCTAAGTCGGTGAGGATGTCCGTAACGTAGCCGTCGTGTTTGACTCTTTGGCCATTGCGGATCATGGGCGGATTGTAGTAGATGCCTTGGCCGGGCAGGATGTGCCAGTAATCGAAGCCCGTAGGGTTGGTGACCAGGTGCCATTTGCCGATGATGGCCGTCTGATAACCGGCTTTTTGCAGCAGCTTGGGAAAGGTCATCTGCGTACCGTCGAATCGGCTGTTGGTGTTGTTGTAAAAGCCGTTGGCGTGGCTGTACTTGCCGGTCAGGATGGTGGCGCGGCTGGGGCCGCAGATAGAATTGGGCACCAGACAGCGATCGAAGCGCATGCCCTCGCGCGCTATGCGATCGATGTTGGGCGTGTCCAGGAGCTTGCGGGGGTCGCCATAGGTACTGACGGCTTGCCAGGCGTGATCGTCGGCAAAAAGGAAGACAATGTTGGGCCGCTTGCCGACCGGTGCGGCGTTGGCTCCACCGGCTGCGGGAGCCGGCAGCACCCATACTTCCAGGAATATGAAGATGCATAATATCCTAAATATTAGTTTCATGCGCTGAACTCCACATTGTTACCGAGACGGCAGGAGACGGTCCTGAAGGAGTTTGTAATATCCTCGCGCCGCCGAATCAAGCGTCTCCTTCGTTTTCATCCATCAACAAGACTGCCGCTATGGCGTGAGCGTCGCCGGTAAGCGGTGGGCCAGACGCCGTACTGACGATAAAAAGCGTTACTGAAATAGATCTCTTTATTGTGAAAGCCGCAGCGTTGGGCCACTTCTTTGATGGGCAGGTCGGAATCGGTCAGCAACTCGCTGGCACGAGTCATTTGCACGCGCAGCAACTCCGCCTTCGGTGTGCGGCCGAGAAAGGCGCGGCATTTTCTCTCCAAGGCCCTCTGCGAGATGGCCACCTCGCGGAGCACATCGTCCACACGGATGCCGTCGCAGGCATGATCGCGGATGAAGCGCAGGGCCGCCGCCAGGTCAGCATCGTCGGTGGCCAGCACGTCCGTGGAACGGCGCGGCACCACGCCACGGGGCGGGATGATCTGCGGCGACCGCAATGGCGCACCGCCGCGCATTCGTCGATCGAGGTAGGCCGCCGCTACATAACCGATCTGCTCGGCGTTCAGGTCGATGCTGCTCAAAGGCGGCAGGCACATCCCACATAACAACACGTCGTTGCTGACACCGAGCACCGCCACCTCTTCCGGCACCGTCAGGCCGGCGCGGCGGCAAGCGTTCAACACCTGGTAACCACGATCGTCAAAATAGGCCAGCACTCCTACGGGCTTGGGTAGCTCCGTTAGCCAGGCGGCGATCTCCTCTACCTCCTGCTTCCAATCGGTCCCGGCCTGATGGCGAGCTGGCCAGGCGAACAGAGAACACGAACAGCCGGCTGCCTTGACCTGACCAGCGAAGGCTTCACCGCGTTGATCCATGAGGGGCCAATCGCCCCTGGGCAGGCCACAAAAGCCAAAATGCCGAATGCCGCGCTCCCAGAAATGTTCCAGAGCCAGGCGGGCCACTGCAGTGTTGTCCGTGTCTACCTGAGGCAGTCCGTAAGGCGTCAGACTGCCATTCAAATCCACCACCGGCACCCTTTTGGCCAAAAGGGCTGGAGTCACTTGCCAGGAAGGGAAACTTACCAGGATGCCATCGCCTTTCCAGTCGCGCATCCACAAGGGGAATGGCTCCAAGCCGCGGAGCTCGAAATAGAGCACCCAGTTCCCTTGTTCGCGGCTGTAGCGCGCAATGCCCTCTAGCAGTCCTCGCCCATAACCCAGAGACGACTCGATAAGGACTGCCACATGACGGACAGAACGCGTGCGTTTTATCGGCATGGTCTCTCGTCACCGAACTGCGGCCGCAAAAACGGCATCCTTAACCGCTCCCTTACGCGCCGCGGCTCGGTTTGCCTTCTACGTTATCTTCTCGGGAATTGTCGAAAAATCAAGAAAGTTTTGCGAAAAATTGCATTTCACCATCGCAATAGCGAGTTAAGATAGCAAGCAACTCTCCAGAACTGCGCTGTCTCAAACAGTGCAGTAATTGTTTTTGGATGTACATCGAAGAGGAGGTCTGGCAAATGCGCGGACGTTGTTCGCGGTGGTCGCCGACCGCGCGGATCGGCGCCGCCCTCTGTTGTTGCGGGCTATTACTGGCGGCGGGCTGCAAGGGTCCATCGCGAGGCAAGCAGGTTCGGGTGCAAGGGAAAGTCACCCTGGATGGCAAGCCGCTCACTGGCGGAGGAGTGATCTTTCATCCGATCCCTGACAAGGACACGCCGGTGACGCCCATCGGTCTCCTGCCTTCCATGGGGCCGCTTCAGGACGATGGCTCTTACACGCTCCGCACGGAAGGCAGGGCCGGGGTGCCGTTGGGCAGATACCGAGTCCAATTGGACAAAGGAGCCAAAGCGGACAAAAAGCAGTGGTCCCAGCTGGCCACGATATACACGACGCTCCAAAGTCCCCTAGTTATTGAAGTTACAGAAGACAAGCCCGAAGGCAGCTACGATCTGAAGCTGTCGTCCCGGGAGCGGCCCAGTGCTAACCAGCGCGTTGCCGGCGCGAGGCCGCCTACCCTGCAGCGCGGGAAATAGGATCAGGACGTGCTACTTTCTTTACTTGATGTGTGAACTCACTGTATTTTTTCCCTTTCTTTGGGAGGTACAATCATGTTCGGTCGCGGAAGACGCCGGATTGGTTTCACGCTTATCGAGCTGCTGGTGGTAATCGCCATCATCGGCATTCTTATCGGTCTGCTGTTGCCGGCCGTGCAGAAAGTGCGCGAGGCTGCTGCCCGCATCCAGTGCGAGAACCAGGTCAAGCAGATCGGTCTTGCCGTCCACAATTTCGCCGGTACTTACGGCACGGTGCCGCCCGCGTGGTGGTGGCCTCAGTCCGTGACAGGGAGGGGACCGTCTGGTAATCCGGTGAATCAACTGGGCATATATTGTGCGGCCAATAGTGTAACCGGGACGATCGGCACCGCTCACTACTACCTGTTTCCCTTCTTGGAACAAAACAACCTGTACGTTCAGTCAAAGGGGAACTGCCAGAATATCCTCACGACACCCCTGAAGAACCTCGTTTGTCCGTCGGATCCGACTTCGTGGCCGACGGGACCGTACCTGAATGGCCACGGCTATGGTACGACCAGTTATTTTGGCAACGTGGCGGTGTTCAACCCGCTTAAAGTGCCCAGTCTCCAAAACTCCATGCCCAAAGGAACCTCCAACACAGTTTGCTGGGCTGAGCATTACATCAACTGTGCCGGCGATAAGGCCTTGTGGGGGTCCGGCAATGGCCCGGCATGGGGTTATCTCACAGCCTACACCAATGGCGGCTATGATGAGAACCCGTTCATGGGCTGTTGGTATTTGTGGTGGGCAGAAACCAACTACACCTTCACTACCAACTGCAATGGCTATTGCTATATGAATATCCAGTTCCAGGTAGCGCCCACGCAGTCGCAATGCATCGATCAAGCAATGCAGACGCCCCACATCGGCGGTATGGTATGTGGCATTGGCGACGGCAGCGTCCGTATCGTTTCGTCGGCTATTTCGGATGCGAGCAATGGGAATTTTACCTGGTACTATCTCTGCGAGCCGGACTACCCAGGAGTCTTGGGAGATTGGTAGTTGTCCCAACCTGGCGGACGGTCTGTTTTGCTGCCGGAGTTACTTCTATCATGACACGACTTCTCTGCTTCTTCGGGACGCCGCTGAAAAGACTTCTTCACGCGCGCATCCCTCTGCCCACGGTTGGCCAGCTGACAGCTGGCCTGTCCCTCCTGGGTATCCTGGGTCTCGCTTACCTGTACGGCGCGGCTGTCATGTTCTTTCAACTGCCGTCGTGCGTTTTTTTGGATCGGGCCTTTGGAGGCGCCAAGGCCTGGTACGAGCGCGGCCGTTCCACGCTTCCTCCTCTCCCTTTGGATGAGGCCGCAGTTGTCCGGATGAAAGAAGGGATTCGCGTGGATCAGGCGGAGAAAACTGCGGACGGCTTCACGCTGTATACTCTGACCGACACCGCGCAGGCCACACTCATTAACATGCGCGGGACCGTGGTCCATCGTTGGGAGCTGCCTTTCCGCCGGGTCTGGCCTCATCTGCCGCATGTCCAACACCCTCTGCCTGACGAGCAGGTTCACTGGTTCCATTGCTACCTGTATGACAACGGCGATCTGCTTGCCATTTATCATGCCGACGGTGATACACCCTACGGCTACGGACTCGTTAAGCTGGACAAGGACTCCCGGCTGCTATGGGCTTATGCCAATAATGTCCACCATGATGTCGATGTAGACGAGGACGGCGTCATCTATACCCTGACGCAACAAATTGTCACCGAGCCGCCGCCCGGCCTGGAATGTCTCGGCGCTCCCTACCTGACGGACTCTCTTGTCGTCCTCTCGCCGGAGGGAAGGGAACTGCAAACTATTCCCCTCGTCGAAGCTTTTGCCCAATCACCCTATGCTCTGATTCTCACTTCAGGCCGAAGGACCGTGTCGCCTATCGGTTACGGCCCGATGGTCCTGCCGGCCGCGAATGCTTCGATGCCGTCGGCGCTGACCCTGACAAACACGGACCCGAAGAACGATCTGCTCCATACCAACAGCGTCAAAGTCTTGAAGGTGACGCAGGCGACGGCGTTCCCTCTGTTCCGAGCAGGGCAAGTGCTTCTGTCCCTGCGCAACCTCAGCACGATCGCGGTCCTGGACCGGCAGACGCGCTCGATTGCCTGGGCGGCCCAGGGGGTTTGGCAGGCCCAGCACGACGCCGAATTTTTGAACAATGGAGACCTCTTATTGTATGATAATTTGGGTGCGCGGCAGCAGACACGCATCCTGGAGTATGATCCGCGGACGCAGGCCATCCCCTGGACATATAGCAACGAAGATTCCACTCCCTTCTGTGCGGCCTTCCGGGGCATGAAACAACGCTTGCCCAACGGCAATACCTTGATCGTTGATCCGGCCGCTCGCCGGCTGTTTGAGGTGACGCCGGACAAGGAGTTGGTCTGGGAGTATTTCTGTCCATTGCCTCCGGTGCCCCCCGGCCAGCGTCCGCGCAGCCACGCCGTCAACAGTGCGCGGCGCTATCGTGCGGATAGGCTGACTTTCCTCAACGAGAGGGCACGTGCTCGGCCGTGATCTTGTCTGGCTGGTGCCAACACATCATCGCTTACGCTTCCAGTTCGTTGGCACCAACCGGCTCACGTCGGCCATTCTGCCTTCAGCCCCTTGTCCTTCGCCTCTTTCTGGGTTGGGGGACCAACTGGCGGCGGACTTCTTCGGCAAAGGCGTTGATGGCCGCGTGCGGGTGAATGCCGCAGCGCCGGATCAGATAGACGGAGATAGGGCCGAAGCAGGGCATGGGACGCTCATGCAACCGCGGGTCTGGTTCGCGCGGCCACAATCCCGGCAGCAGAGCGATACCCAGTCCCCTCTCGACGTAGGGACGGATGATGGCGGCGTGATGCGCCTCGACCCAGCGCGGTTCGGTCTGATACAGGCCCAGTTGAACCACGGCATTATGGACATGCGTGTTACACAAGGCGGTCACGGCGTTGACCAGCGGATAAGGTTTGAGGTCTTCTGGCCGCACGCGCCGCTGCCGCGCCAAGGGATGGTCCAGCGGCGTCAGCAAAATCATCTCCAATTCGAACCAGGGATCGAAGCACAGGTGCGGAAATTGGCTGCGGTTCTCGATGTAGGTGGTGAAACCCAGAGAAGCCTCACCACTTTCGACCAGCGCCGCCACTTCGTGGCTGTAGGTCTGACGGAGCGTGAAACGGGCGCGCGGCCAGGCAGCCACAAAGGCGGTGACGCAAGACGGCAGACACTCGGCCAACAGGCTGATCGGACCAGCCACCGTGAGATGAATGTTGGCTTGTCCCAACTCCTCGGCGAAACGAGTCCGCAGTCCTGGCAAATCGAGATGGGCCACCGCCGGCTCCAGCAAGCGGCGGAGCACCTCGCCCGCTTCGGTCAGGCGACAGCCGCGCGGGTGCGGCTCGATCAGTTTGCGGCCGAACGCCTGCTCCAGGGCATGGACCTGTTTCCATACCGTCGGCTGGGCCAATTCCAGCGCCGCCGCGGCGGCGCTCAGACTGCCCTGCCGCGCCGTGGCGCAGAAACTCCGCAGCTGCCCCAACGTGACGTCTTTATAAACGACCGGCTTCATGACAAGGCTCTCGGGCTATCAGGGTATAGCCAAAAGCTAGTACTCATCAAGAGACTTTTAATATCAGTTTATTGTAGACAGGTCTTTTTCACCAAGAGTAAATTGAAATATCCTTTGGCTATACATAGGGGAGGATGCAGAAAATGCACTCGCCTTGTTCTCGATTATCCCGGTTGGTGCGCGCCAGCACGGTTGCCTGCGGGTGCGCACTGCTGCTGGTGGGCTGTACGAGGAACAACGGATACACAGGCAAGCTTGTTCCGGTGCAGGGAAAAATCACGATGACGGATGGGAAGCCCCTCTCCGGCGGGCACGTAGCGTTCGTGCGGATCGACCAGGACCCGAATACCTCAGCCCCGGCGGCGCCTATTGGGGAAATCGGGGGGCCGATTGGGGAAGACGGAGCTTACACACTCTTTACGCAAGGGAAAGCGGGAGCGCCGCCGGGTAAGTACCGGGTCGCGTTGAGGCCCGGTAGGGACCGGAAGACTTGGCTGGCGGTTTCGCCCCAATACCTCAGCCCCAAGAAAAGCCCCCTAGAGATCGAGGTTGTGGAAAATAAGCCTGTTGGTGGATACGACCTGAAGGTACAGCCCCGAAAGTAGTCTACGAAGGCGAATAGCGGCTGCTACACGGCACGGCACTCTTCCGCGTTTCCAGGCAGAGTTTGGAAACGAGGAAGAGCGCGGCCAGTGCCCTGAGCGGATGGACAACGGTGCCGGGAACTTTACGTATGAGGTGTTCTACTTGCTTTTTTACTTTTTTTAGGAGGCGCAAGCCATGTTCGTGACTCGTAGCCGCCGTCGTGAGGGTTTCACGCTGATCGAGCTGTTGGTGGTGATCGCCATTATCGCCATCCTTATCGGCCTGTTGCTACCGGCGGTACAGAAAGTACGCGAGGCCGCGGCCCGCGCTTCGTGCAGCAACAACATCAAGCAGCTGGGCCTTGCTGCCCACAATTTCGCCGGCACCTACGGGGTCTTGCCGCCCGCCTGGTACTGGGGGCCGGCTTACGGAAGTGGCTGGGGTTACGAGGCCTCCACCAGCATACCTCGAGTGAATGAAGGATCGTGCCAATATTTCCTCTTGCCTTTCATCGAACAGGGCAATCTGTGGAACTTGTCTGCAGGCTCCGCAAATAATGTGAAAAGAAACATCGTCAAGACCTTTATTTGTCCCTCGGACGGGACGATGTGGCCAGCGGGCCAGTATTTGAACTATTTTGGTTGGGGTATCTGTAGCTATTTTGACAATGTGGCAATTTTCAATCCGCTTGGCCAGAAAAGCATCATCCAGGCCATG
>Ga0209061_1005277_pt1 | contig 11455 bp, 10 predicted proteins | sample Coa_R1_10_FD_187157 | JGI IMG/M metagenome (GOLD analysis project Ga0209061, IMG submission 187157) | Surface soil microbial communities from Centralia Pennsylvania, which are recovering from an underground coalmine fire - Coalmine... | ecosystem: Environmental > Terrestrial > Soil >... | reverse complement strand
AGTTGTGGAGGAGCGATAACATGGAACGGGCACGGTTATCAGCAGCACGGCTAAAAAAGCATTGGACGTTGGAGGAAGCGGCAGCGGAACTTGGCGTTGACCGCTCAACACTCTTACGCTGGGAAAAAGGCAAAACAACGCCCCAGCCGATGCATGTCCGCAAACTCTGCGAGATCTATGGTTTGACGGCGCAGGAGTTGGGCCTGGAGGATGATCCCGGTGAAGTCCAGAGCACCATCGCTCTTGATGAGCGTGATGCGGATGCTCTGGCGTCATTTCGCAAACAAGATCTGACCTTGCGTTTGCTCCGCATCGTCTGGAGTTGGTCGTATCATGCCCGTTATCGCGATCTCCAGCAGTTGATTCTGTCGGAGCTAGAGGATAACCGCATGGAGTATGAGAACATCAATCGGCGCGATGCCTTGCGTCGCCTGGCACTGCTGCCTATCGAGATGTGTGGCCTCTCTGCGCTACGAGCTGTGTTAAGTCATCCAATTGAGGAGATCCTGAAGCAATGTGCTGCCGGGATAACGGCGTGTTGGTGTTTGCGCAAAGGCAAAGAATTAGCGTTTGCTGATAGTGCGGTGTCAAATTACATTCCCACACTGAAAGTCATTGCGCAGCAAGGAACTACCTCCCACCGTGCATCTGCTGCCGATCTTCTCGCTCAGAGCTATCTCTTAAAATCTACGACGGCCCGACATCTGGACAGCAGCAAAGAAGCTGCTAGCTATGCGCGAAATGCAGAAACGTATGCGGAGATAGCTGGTCACACCCTGCTTCGTATCCTCGCCCTGCGAACGCAGGCTGCTGCCTATCAATATGCCCATCAGTGGGAACAGGCATTAGCCGCCACAATAAAGGCAAAGTACCTCCTTGAGGAGACGGAAAAGAAAGCACCGCTCCCTCCTATTGTCCATAGCTACGTGTATGCGGGGCTAGCAACCTATCAAGCCTATCATGGAAAGAAACAAGATGCGCTCCGGTCACTCGAAAAAGCCCATGCCACGTTCTTTGCACAATCAGATAATACAGCAATGCCCATCTGGGTAGATCATAACCTGGGCAATTTGCTCAGTAATGACGGTCAGGCACACCTGCACCTCAATCTCTACAAACAGGCAGCAGTCTCTTTTGCACAGATACACGAGAGTACTGCTGGTGAAACAGCAATCTTTGCATCAAGCAGGATGGCCTCTTTCATCAATCAGGTGATGGCAGAGGTCAGCCGCGACGATCAGCCGCGTGATATGGAGCGATGCGTGGAATGCTGGAAAAAGGGATTGGAAGGAGCAAAAATCCTGCAAAGTACACTTCTTCTAGGCCAGGCGTTGCAGGCATACCAGGCTATGTGCGCAGCCTGGCCCGGTGAACGCCGCATTAAAGAGTTGCGCGATCTCATTATCCATTGGTAGAAGCCATAATGGACCGAGACATGTAGAGACAGGGCTTGCCCCTGTCTCCTTTTTTTGTCTTCCGCAAGCAAGCTTCCGCAAGCAAGCTTCCGCAAGCAAGCTTCCGCAAGCAAGCTTCCGCAAGCAAGCAGGCATGCAACAGGATGCGCACGGCATGCCCCTTGCTCTTCTCTGCCTCTCCTCATCTTATTCCTTGCTCTCGTATGCACGCCTATCCTCGTCTACACTCTTCATTGGCGCTGCTTCTTATGATGCCTTTGCGGAATGAGTGGCAGCGCTGGAGCGGCGGCCCCGTTCGTCGCCGCTTGTGTGATTGTGGTTGAGTGAAAGGAACGTTATGGGAACTATCGCCGACAACGGCGCCATCTTCGAGCGCGCCCTGCGCATCGAACAACGTCTGGAGCGCGAACTGAGCGCGCCGCCCTTCGCTTTGCAAAATGCCCTGATCCACGCGCGCACCGTGCTCGATGTCGGCTGCAACTGCGGCGTCTGGACCGTCGCACAGGCCCGAAAGCACCTCTATAATGAATTCATCGGCATCGAAGAGGATGCCCACCTCGTCCAGATCGCGCGCTGGCACGCCCAGCAGAGGAAGACGCCCAACGCTCAATTTGCCTGTCACCCCTTGCGCGACATCGAGACTATCGGCTTCCCGCTGGGCTGCTTTGGCTACATCCAGGCTCGCTTCCTGGCGCGCGGGCTGCTCGACCTGGATTATGCAGCGCTCGCTACCTCGCTGTTCCGGCTCTGTAAGCCCGGGGGCGTCATCGCCTGGACCGAGTTCGAGTTGCCCATCACCAGCAGTCCCGCCTGGCAAAGTCTGTGTTCCCTGCTCTGCCGCGCCCTCGACGAGATCGGCCAGCGCTACGCGCCCCCAACCGAGATCGAGCGCTTGATGGCCGAACTGCGTGCGCGACAGGGCATCGCGGCGCCGGAGCGCAGGCACCTGTGCATCACGCCACGGCTGGCCTACTGGCTCGCCCGCGCTGGCTTCGAGCAAGTACAGAGCATCGCGCACGCCATTGATATCTCTGCTTACGCGCCCGCTCACGGCGAGTTTGTTGAGCTGGCCGAGGCGTTCTTCGCTCAGGTCAGGCCGCTGCTAATGACGACCAGTCTCATCCAGGAGGCCAAACTGGGCAAGCTGATCGAGACGGCACGGCGCGAATTGCAGGATGAGCACTTCTGCGGCCTTATTTCTGGTTTGACCGCCTGGGGCAAGAAACCGGCAATGATGAATATTACCACCCAAAATCGGTAAGCAAACTTGTCATCCAGAGCGCAACAGATTGTTGCAAGCGCCAACATGTCATCCTGAGCGGCAGCGAAGGATCTGCCCGAGTGAAACAAAGGTCAGTCCCGGACAGCGCCGGGACGAGCGAGACACGCGGCTGCTTCGCGTCGCCAGATCCTTCGCTGCCGCTCAGGATGACATTTAAATCGGGATGACATTAAAAAAATAAGAAGGAGGCATCATAGATGGTCGGTAATGATAACAATCACAGCGAAGTCGCACGCCTGGTGGCGCAGATCGAGGCAGAGTACGCGGCGGCCTGCGCGGGGATGTACGGCCTGAGCGCCGGCAGTGCGCGCCACGACGTGATCCAGGCGCGCATGAGCCGCGCGCAGGAGCTTGGCGAACAATTGATCGAATGCATTGGCGAGGAGGCAGCCCTCCCGCTGATTGTGGAGGCTATGGATTCCGCCTCGCGGCACAAGGTTAATTGAAGATCGAGAATGTCATCCTGAGCACGAGCGAAGGATCCGATTGCGGTGCGCGGCTCCTTCGCTCGCGCTCAGGATGGCATCATCAAACTACATCATAGTGCGGTCAGCGAATGCGCTTCTGCGTTATTTCATCGTCCGCCGGGGTGGGCAGCGCTTTCTGTTCGCCACTCTTCCAGAGTGGCCGCGTGGTGGCATCCGAGAGCGGCGGCTGACCGGCAGATGGTAGTGGAAGGGTGAAGATAATGCGTGCTCCCCCGCCGGTCCTGTTCTCGGCCCACACCCGGCCGCCGTGCGCCTCGACAATCGCCCGCACGATAGCCAGTCCCAGGCCGCTCCCGCCCATCGCGGACTGCCGGGCGCTATCGGCGCGATAGAAGCGCTCGAAGATACGCGACAGCGCCTCGGGCGGTATGCCCTTGCCGGTATCGGAGACCGCCACCGCCAGTTCGCTGCCTTGCTGCCGGGCCTCAATCGTCACGACGCCCCCGGCGGGCGTATAGCGCAGCGCATTATCGCACAGGTTCGAGAAGACGCGGGCCAGCATATCGGCATCGGCCAGCACCGGGGGCAGATTGTAGGGAACAGCGTTGCGCGGCTCAACATGGGCGCGCTCGAACTCCGGGGTGAGAGCGGCCAGCGTCTGATCGACCAGCGCGGCCAGGCGCACAGGCTGGCGCTGCGGCTGCAAGGCGCCGGCCTCCACCTTCGCCATTGTATGCAAATCTTTGACCAGGCGGCGCAGGCGCAGCGTTTCGCGCACAATGATGCGTCCGGTTGCCTCGTAATCCTCGCGGCTCTGATTCACACCATCCACCAGCGACTCGCCCAGCCCGGCGATTGCCGTCAACGGCGTAGCCAGGTCGTGGGTGATGCTCATAATCAGTTCGCGGCGCCACAACTCCTGCTTGCGCAGTTCCTCAACATCGCGGCTCAACTGCGCCGCCATCTCGTTAAAGTTGCGCGCAAGTTCGCCCATCTCACCCTGCGCCTTCGTCTCTACTCGAGTCGCGTAATTACCGCTGGCGAGCACACGCGTGGCCGCCGTCAGTTGCGCCAGCGGGCGCGTGATCGTGCGCGAGAAAAGGATGGCCGCGCCCGCCGCGATCACCGCGACAATAAGGGCCGCGATAAGGATCGCGCTCCCCGCCGTGGCGACAAAAGGCGGGATCGTCCTCTCAATTGCCGAACGCGGTGTGACGAAGAGTACGCCAACCACCGTGCCGCCGCTCTGGCCGCCGGCGTAAACTGGCTCCGCGACAAAAGGCTGAGGGAGCAAACCCCTGCCAAGCTCATCGCTCACGGGAATACCGCCCTGCGCCTCGACCAGCGCCTTATGCAGCTTGCTGGAATCGCCAGGTTGTCGCGCCGGATCGATGAGCCGCAGCAGAAGCGCTGCGAGCGTCCCGTTTGCCACACTCGCCGATACCGCCGGATAGACGACGCGGTTACGCTGGTCCAGAACGACCATCAGATATTGCTGATCCTGTGTGGTGCGCAAAGATATCGGGGGCAGGGCCAGCGCTGAGGCCCGGCGCAGGGCAAGGGCGGGCTTGTAAAGAGCGCTCTGCTGCGTATATTCGATGCCCACCTGCTGCGCGCGGCTCGCGGCCAGCTCGCTCATGCGGGCCTTCTGATCGCCCTCATAGTAATAGACAATGGCGATAATGGCCGTCAGCGTCAACAGGGCCATTGCCAGCAGCGTCACCAGCACCGACCCCAGGGCCAGCCGCCAACGGATGCTCTGCCACCAGCGTATGCTCATAGCCTGATCTCTCCTACGAGGAAGCGGTTGGGCGAACTCTGGTCTCGAAACGATAGCCAACGCGCCATACCGTCTTGATGTAGCGCGGTACGCTATCAAGCTCTATCTTCTTGCGCAGCGCGCTGATGTGTACGTCGATGGTATGCCCATCGCCAAGATAGTCGTAGCCCCACACTTTATTCATCAGCACTTCACGCGTGAACACACGTTCGGGAGATTGCGCCAGCAGCGCCAGCAGATCGAACTCGGTGGGCGTCAGCGCGACTTCGACTCCATTGACCTCCACGCGCCGCGCCAGCAGGTCGATAGTGAGGCCGGGGAAACGCAGCAGCGAGCGCGCATGCTCATCGGGTGGCGCGGGCGTCTCCGCCACGTCCTGGCTGCTCACGCGTCGCAAAATCGCACGCACGCGGCTGACCAGTTCGCGCGGGCTGAACGGCTTCACCAGGTAATCATCGGCTCCCATCTCCAGCCCGTTGATACGATCATCCTCCTCGCTGCGCGCCGTCAGCATCAGGATAGGCGTCTTCGACCACGAACGAATGCGGCGACAGACCTCAAAGCCATCGATGGCCGGCAACATAATATCCAGAATCACCAGATCGGGCCGCTCGCGCGAATGCAGCGCGAGGCCATCGGCGCCATCCTTCGCGATAATAACGCTGTAACCTGCATCTTTCAGATACAGATTGAGCAGGTGAATAATGCCCTCTTCATCTTCGATAATCAGGATTTTCTGAGACATGGGGTGCGCTCCCACGATATGTGCATCTTCTCCTGTATAGTAGCACAGTCTATGGCGAATTACATGCAGTTTTCATGCGCCAGGGACAGTCTCTCACCAATCTTGATCGAATCTTGACATTTATCACACACATTTTTCATGATTGCGATTTATGCTCTTGATTGAGACAGGTCGATACATCTTCCCCCTTCTCTCTCGTGCTTCACAAAAGGGGCCGGTACAACGGGCGTCGTACCGGCTCCTTTTGTCTTTTCAGATCTTGAGCAAACCTTGAGTTTCCCCTGAGGGTTCCCATAACTGCATATATTAGCCTGTGAGCATGCGGAAGTTTTGCTTCCTACGGTACTCCCCCTCGGGCGAGCGCCTGCGGCGCTCGCCCCCTGGATGGTGTGCTGTGGGACAATGCGCAAAGCGCATTGTCCCACAGCACACCATCCATTCCTTGCGCGGCGCAGCCGCGCGAGTATCCGGGGGCAGAGCGGGAATGTTGAGAATATGACACTTTCTTAAAATAAGGAGCTCTATATATTATGAGCAGAAGAATTCTCTTTATTATTATAGGTGCCGGCGCGCTCGTAGTCGCGATCATCATTGTCAGCATTTTCGCCATCATGCCGGCGATCACGCAGGCGAGCACCGTCACGCCCACGCCGACGCCCGCGCCATCCGTCTCGCCGACGCCGGCGGCTAAAAACATCTACGCACCCTACCTCAAGCAATATGGCTTTGACATCAAGAACCAGATCGCCCAGGGATTGCATATGAACGCCGACCAGTTGACACAGCAGTTAAACTCCGGCAAAACCCTGAGCGATATCGCGACTGCGCAGGGCGTCTCCTCTACACAGTTGCAGAGTGTCGTCGGCAATGCCATCCAGAGCGCCTTGCAGCCCGTCGTCAGCTCCGGCGATCTCACGCAGGAGCAGGTCAGCAAGCTCGTGAAGCGCATGCAAAAGAACCCGAACGCTCTGGATAAGCTCTTGTTGCGTGCGAAGGAGCCAAAGAGCTAATTCTGTGCGGCAGTATGTGAAAAAGAACCTCAGCGCAACGAAGGAGTTTTGAGCGAAGCGCGCTCAATCCAAAAGCCTCAGAGAACAGGCGGGGGATTATCCCCGCTTCTGTTCTCCGAGGGCTTATCCTATCAGGAGCGGAACGGAGAAACGGCAGCCGGGCCTGACGTTCTCTACGAGCATGCAGCAGCAAAGGGCTGCCGATACGTCACCTCTGGATCAGACGTGCTCACCTGATGATAGGTAAAGCTGTTGTCGCCTTTAGGACTCAGATACCCCGCCTTCGCCACAAGAGCAGGAGCCTCACCCACTTTGCCAACCAGTACCGGGGAGAAAGCCCAGTTGTCGGCGGCATCCAGATCGCCAATATAGCGTCCCAGCGCGCGATGCTCGGCTTCAATCGTCGCAATCTGCCCTGCAATCTGCGCCAGGTCGGGCCGCCCTTGCACAGCAAATTCGCGGATCGCCGAGAGGAAGGCCGAGTCAAACACGCCTTCAAGCTGCTGCTGAGTAGCGATAAAGAGCGAGAGCTGCGTAAAGGTCGCCGGACCGTGCGGGAAGCTGAACGTGCTCGCCAGCACGTCTCCGCCAGCACTGGCGAAGAAGAGTTCATGGATCTGCTCCTCCACGAGAGCCGCCCGGATCGCGGAGAGGGCATCGCCGCTTAATCCAAGCTGTGCGGCATGGGCTACGCCATGACTGTAGAACGTGACCGCGAGCCGCTCAGCGGTGCGAGCAATAGTGAAGATATCTTTAATGGGCGTGACACAACTCTTCGAGGAAACCGAAGCCGCATGCGTCATCATCGCTGGCAGCGTCGTCAGCGCCCCTGCGGCCAGTCCCGCACTGCCAACGGCGCCCGTTACAGCACCCTTTAAGAAAGAACGACGTGCAGTAGATCGAGAAAGCCCCTTATTTTTTATCTCGTCCATCTGCTTATCCAGTGTTGTCATGGTAAAAACCACTCCTTACCACCATCATAATAGAGATTTATGCTTTATAGTATCGGCAGAGGAAAGCAGAACTGAACAGGGCCATCTCTTATTACGTGAAGATGCCGGCGAGCTAATAGTCCGGGGAGACCAGATTACTAGCTCGCAGCAGGGATAGTAGTAACTGGCAGTTACGGCGAAACTTCGTCGAGGCGCCTGTTTCTGGTGATCGTCCCCAGGCGGGCGACGCCAGAGGCGACCAGATAATACGCGCCGAGCAGGATGAAGAAGCCCCACGCGCCAAGCGAGCCGATAATCAACGTGACCACCAGCACCGCGATGCCTCCGCCGATGTGGCCGACGCCATCGCCGAGCGCGAAGCCGACAGCACGCGCCCGCGTGGGGAAGTTCTCCGTGGACCACGCGTAGGAGATCGGAATAAAGATCGCGATGCCAACCCAGATCAGGAAGATCCCGATCAGGGCCACGATAAAGCTGCTGTGCCCGCCCGCCGCCGTGATAATGCCTCCAAGCAGGGTAATAATGGCAGCAATCAGCATCCAGATCTGCCGCTCGATCCTCTCGGCGAAGGCCGTCGCCAGATAGCCGCCGGGGATCTGGCCCAGCGCGCCGATTGCTACGAGTAGCCCGGCAACGGGTGGCTCATAGCCCAGCGCCACCATAATTACCGTGCCGCCCGAGACAATCGAATATGTCGCGGCATAAACCAGCAGCCAGAGCACCAGCACAATCAGTACGCGCCGCAGGTAGAGCGGATTACCCAGGATCTCGCCGTAGCCCACGCGTTCGACGGAGGTCGTGACGGGCAGAGCCGGCGGCGGGGGCGGCAGTTCACCGATGCGCACGCTGGCTCGCTGCTCCATTTTCGTGATCGTGCGATCAGCTTCCTCCAGGCGTCCCACCGAAACAAGCCAGCGCGGCGATTCCGGCAACTCGAAGCGCAGCAGCACGCCGATGATAGCGAGCGCGGCGCCGATGCCATAGATGATACGCCAGCCCGGTCCCTCAAAGACCGGCCCGGCTACCGTGGCGACGGCGAAGGGCAGGCCAGCAGGGAAAGGCGCGGCGGGCGTCGTCAGAACGAGCGCCAGCCAGATGCCCAGCAGCGAGCCGATCACGCCGCCGACGATGAAGTTGAGGGAAATATACCTGCCGCGCGCACCGACGGGCGCCACTTCACTGATATAGGTATTGACGATAGCCAGGTCAGCGCCAATGCCGATGCCGGTAATCGTGCGGGCAATGATGAAGTTCACATAGTCGCCCACAAAGGCAGTGTAGATCGAGCCAATACCCGTGAGCAACAAGGTGATCAGCAGCATATTCCGGCGGCCAAAGCGGTCGGCGAAGGGAGCCAGCACAAGTGCGCCAACGATATAGCCGATCAGGTTCAGCAGCGTGGGCGGGCCGATGTAGCCGGCGGCGGAAGCCGGTGTACACCCGGCGACGATCTGCGTACAGGTCTGGATGAACGAGACGTTAATGTCGGAGATGTCGTAGAAAGTGAAAAGCGTGCCAATACCAATGATGACCAGAAAAAGATAGGGGAACGACCAGACAGGGATACGATCCTGTCGCGCAATGATGGCAGCACCGCTGCTTGCCGCTGGTTGGGATATACCACTTGTTTCGGATGCCATGAAAAGCCCCCTTTCACGAAAAAGGAAAGTCAGGTGACAACGCGTTCATGACCAACATCCGTTGGGAGAAACAGGAACCATAACGTCATGTCATCGTTAAAGACGGATGACAGTATACCCCTCCATAAAAAACAAACAATGATAATCAAACCAGACAATGGTACCAGGCCAGATAAAAAGGTGGATGCCTTCCCTCAGGCTCCGAGGGCGCGAGAAATTTTTTCTGCTTCAGCCTTTAACAACTCTCCTGCCTGTTGCATCGCCTCGTCATCGAAATGCGAGACAAATCCCAATGCACAGAGCAAGGCAGCCAGCGAGTTCTCCGGGCCGAAAATCGGCACAGCGACAGCGTTCACTCCAGTTAAATATTCTTCATGATCGATAGCCAGGCCAGTAGCCGCTGTCTCCTCGACTGCTTGCAAAAACCGATCAACATCGGTTAGAGAAGCCTCGGTAAAACGGGGAAGCTCATGCCTCTGGAGCCAGCGCCGTCGCTGCTCCTGCGGCCAGCTCGCGAGCACAAGGCGTCCGGTAGCACCCGCGAGCAGAGGGACTCGCGTTCCTCGTGGGACTGAGATATGTGGATGGAGGTGTTCACCTCCCGCCTCTACCGATTCAATAACATGCACATGTTCCTGCTCTATACGCCCAAGAAAAAGCGTTTCGCCAATGTAAGGTGCAAGACGCTGCATCGCCGGGAGTGCCAGGCGCCGCAGCCCGGTACTTCGAACATACGCAGCTAATTTATAGATGCGCGGTCCAAGCACATAAAAGCGCTCTTCATCCAACACCACAACGCCACACTGCTCAAGCGTCTTGAGCAGACGATGCATGCTGCCCTTGCTCATCGAGAGCGCCCGTGCAAGTTCCGAAAGCCCCAAACCCTTATCAGTCACCATGAGAAGATCAAGGAGTTGAAAGGCACGCTCCACCATAGGAGCTGGCGCCTCAGTCAGAGCAGGCGCTTCAGTCTCCGAGGACTGCTGTTCCATATGCTGAACGAATCGTTCCATATAACACCAGTATATGCAAAGAAGAGTATCTCGTCAAGTGTTTAGAGGGCTTGATGTTCACTGTTTTTGTCGAGCGCGCGCGCGGCTCCGCCGCGCAAGGGATGATAGCGGGTTGTGACATATGCGCTGCGCGTATTTGCCACAACCCGCTATCATCCGGCGAGTGCCGCAGGCGCCCACAAGCGATGGATAGCAAGGTGGGAAGCAAGCACAATATGATATGATACATGAGAAGAAATCTCCAACAACGGTGTTGTGTTGCTCAGAATATCCTGTACGTAAGGAGAACCGGCTATGACGGTAGCGAAAACCCCTCATATGACCGACTATGAGGCCGAACGACGCAGTTTCCACATCGACATCCCCGAAGAGTTTAACTTCGCCATCGACGTGATCGGCAAATGGGCCGCCGATCCCGACAAACTGGCGATGCTCTGGATCGGGCCAGACGGCGAGGAGCGTCGCATCACCTTCGCGCAGTTCGCCGAAGGCTCCAGCCGCGCCGCCAACGCTTTCGCCGCGCTGGGCATCAAAAAGGGGGACCGCGCGCTGGTGATGCTGCCACGCATCCCCGAATGGTGGGAGAGCGTGCTTGGCCTGATGAAGCTGGGAGCCATCCCCATTCCCTGCACAACTCTTCTCACGCCAAAGGATATCCAGTTTCGCGCGGAGGTCGCCGAAGCTCAGGCGTTCATCAGCGATAACGAGGGCGCGCCCAAATTCGACCAGGTGCGCGGCGAGTGTCCCACCGTTCGTTACGCGATCCTGGTTGACGAGGGGAGCGCGGACGCGCAGGGACGGGAAGGCTGGACGAACTATCACCAGATCGTAGCGCAGGCATCGCCGGAATTTAGCGGGCCGAAGACGAAGAGCGACGATCCCTGCCTGGTGTATTTCACTTCCGGCACCGTCGGCTATCCCAAAATGGTGTTACATACCCAGGCCAGCTATCCTTTAGGACATACCATAACCGGCAAATACTGGCTCGACCTGCACGAAGACGATCTTCATTGGAATCTGAGTGAGATGGGCTGGCTTATCAGGCCACTTTAGACGATTTCCCCGGTTATTATCGGGTTCGTGAGGATGTCTTTTAAGCCCGTGTAGCCTGTGTATCGGGTTGCCTACACGATACGAGAGAGCGTAATTTTATCCTCAAAAAATTGGTTAGAATGTCCGATTCTGCCCC
>Ga0209061_1005276_pt1 | contig 11463 bp, 15 predicted proteins | sample Coa_R1_10_FD_187157 | JGI IMG/M metagenome (GOLD analysis project Ga0209061, IMG submission 187157) | Surface soil microbial communities from Centralia Pennsylvania, which are recovering from an underground coalmine fire - Coalmine... | ecosystem: Environmental > Terrestrial > Soil >... | reverse complement strand
GTCCTGGTCGAGAGATGTATCAGTGAGGCCGCGAGCCGAGGTGTTTGAGTCAGTCGTCCGGTAACTCACCGAACGGTCGCCGCGCAGGCCGGCCGGCACGATCTCGATCTTCTCCTTGGCCGTCCAGCTCCGGTACTTGCGTTGCTCGCTTAACCCAGTCTCCTTGCCAGTCGAGCAGCCCATGCGCAGCCGGCCGCCGGACGACCCCTCCGCTGCTACGCGCCTCCGGGATCGCCCGGCACTCCAAGTCAGCTAGCTGTCAACGCCGGACCGGGGAGCGGGGCAAAACCGATCTACACCGCCGTCGACGCCGACGCCGCTCAGGCGGCGCTCGAGGCGTTCGACGAGAAGTGGGGAGCGCGCTTCCCGGTGATCACGCAGGCGTGGCTGAACGCCTGGGAGTACGTGACCCGTTCCTTGCCTTCCCGGACGAGGTGAGGCGCGTGATCTACACCACGAACGCGATCGAGGCGTTGAACCGCCAACTGCGGAAGGCGATCAAGACGAAAGGACACTTCCCCAACGAGGAGGCCGCCAAGAAGCTGATCTATCTCGCCATCGTCAACGCCGTGCCGGCGTGGACAAGGACGCGCAACTGGACGACCGCCCTGCTCGCGTTCAAGATCCACTTCGGCGACCGACTCCCGGAGTAACGTGCACCGGAGTCAACCCGCCTGAGGGGAAATGCGCGGATCAGGCGGCGGTTTGCAGGGTGACCTGGTGTCCGAGTCGTTCGAGTTGGGCGACGAGCCGTCGGGTCTGGCGTTCGGGGTCGCGGCGGGAGAAGTAGTCGCCGCCGAGGTCGTTGTAGATCTCGCCGGTGGCGAGCATGTGCCAGCAGGCGCAGATGATCGAGTGCTTGACGGCGCCGATGGCGCGGCCGTGCCCGAGCTGGGGCTTCTTGCGACGGTAGAGGGCTTGGAGGTAGCTGCCGTCGGTGCGGATCGCGGCGAGCGCCGCGTCCTTGAGCGCGTCGTCGAGCCACTTGCTCCCTTTACGGGTCCGGCCGGAGCGACGCTTGCCGGCGGACTGGTCGTTGCCGGGACACTGCCCGGCCCAGGACGCCAGGTGGCCGGCCGTCGGGAACACGCTCATATCGAGGCCGATCTCGGCGACGATGTTTTCGGCGGTGCGCCGTTGGATGCCCGGGCTGGTACACAGCAGCTCAATCGCAGGGGCGAAAGGGGTGAGCTGCTCCTCGATCGCGTCGGAGATGCGCTGGATCTGCTGCTCGAGGAAGTCGATGTGCGCGAGGATGGCGTCGATCAGCAGCGCGTGCAGAGGCTCGAATCGTCCCTCCAGCGCCTCGCGCAATGCCGGGATCTTCGCCCGCATCCTGCCCTTGGCGAGGTCGGCAAGGATCTCCGGGTCGGTCGTGACCGCTACGAGCGCGTCGAGCATCGCCCGGCCGGACTTGCCGAGGATGTCGGTGGCGACGCAGTCGAGCTTGATGCCGGTGTCCTCGAGCGCCTGGTGCAGCCTGTTCGTCTCCCGCTGACGCTCCGAGACTTGCGCCTTGCGATAGCGGGTCAGCCGCCGCAAGGCGCGGATCGGCTTCGGTGGCACGAAGCTCGCCCGTAGGAGCCCAGCTTCGGCGAGCTGGCACAGCCACATCGCGTCGGAGACGTCGGTCTTGCGTCCCGGCACCTGCTTGACGTGACGGGCGTTGACCAGCACCAGTTCGAACTCGTCCTCGAGCACATGCCACACCGGCTTCCAGTACACGCCCGTTGCTTCCATCGTGACCTGCGTCACCCGGTGCGCCTTCAGCCAGTCAGGCAGCACCAGCAGGCCGCGCACCGTCGTCTTGAACTCGGCCATATGCGAGACCCGCTCGACCTCCAGCTCGACCAGGACACGGTGGTCGGCCGCCAGGAACCTCGAGAACAGACGAGTCTGAGGAGCGCGCTCACGGCGGCAGTCCCGGGATCCGGGCGAGGCTCCACGTCAAACTACACACGGGCTCACACACACCACGGCGGAAACGACGTCAGCAACCGACCCCGGGATCCTCCGTCATTTCACCCGCCGCGGGCGGGCGCTCGCGCCCAGAAGAACTCCACGGAAAATCGGACGCCCTCCACTGCCGAGCTGGGTTCACTGCCTGGCCAGTTGCCAGACCGTGGTGAGTAGGAGCCGTGCGGCGGCGAGCATAGCCGGTGGGTTGACGTTTTCTGGTGTGTCGGCCGGTGTGTGTATGTCGTTGCCGCCGAGGCCGATGCCGACGGTTTGGAGTCCGACTTGGGCGAAGCGGCGGTTGTCGGAACTGACGTCTCCGAGTACGAGTGGTTGGCCTAGCCATTCGCCTGCCTGGTCGAGGGCGGCGAGGGTTCGCGTCGGTGAGGCGCCGGGCTCGACGAGGACAGCCTTGTGGAGTTGTGCGGCCATGTCGAGGTTGATCACGAGCGGCCTGACGCCGGCCTTCGCGAGTGCTCGTGCGTAGGTGTGTGTGCCGAGGGCGTCGACTTCTTCGGCGTCGAAGGCGGCGAATGAGATCGGTCGCCGCGGTGGGGTGGCGGAGGAGAGGACGCGTGCGAGTTCAAGCACGACGGCGACGGCCGCGGCGTTGTCCGCGGCGCCGGGAAGGCGCAGGCCGCCGGTGTCGTCGCCGAGCGCGTCGTAGTGGCCGCCTACCAGGATCGGCTGCTGGGTGAGTTGCGGGTCGCTGCCGGAGATCGTGCCAACGACGTGGCCGCCGACGGCGGTTAGGCGGCGGAGCGGCAGTTTGATCCGCAGCCGTTTCCGTTGGAGCTCGGGAAGGAGGTCGGGGGCGACGGCGATCAGCGGAAGCTCGATGGGTGGGCGGGCGACAATCCGCTTCGAGAGGAAGCCGCTCTGGGTGCGGAACTGGGGCACGAGGAGGCCAGCGACTCCTCCCCGCCGGTAGGAGGCTGCAAGGTTGTCGAGTTGCTCCCCGCGGGGAACGGAGTCGAGGATCGCCCAGGGGAGGTTCTCTGTGGGTTGGGGGAGATCGCTGGAGCGGGGATGCTCGGCGTAGTCGATCCGGTAGCGGAGCCGCCGCTGCTCGTCTGTGAACTCGAACAGCGGCGTGTCGTAGACGTCGAGCACCTGGGTCGCGAGCGTGAACGGAACGATCTCGACGGTGAGTCCGAGTAGTTGCATCCGCATCGCGAGCCATGCTTGGGCGAGGTCGTGTCCCAGACTTGAGACGCGGCGGCCGGCGAACTCGACGTCGCAGAGCCGGTTCAGATCGGCGGTCATCCGGCCGAGGTCGAGTAGGCGCAGGAGCGCCTCGACCTCGGCCGGCGCTGTCTCCGTGACCGTTGCCATCTCGGATTAGCCGCAGCAGCCGGAGCGCTGCGCAGGCTTGGTCGGGGCTACGGCGGGCTCGCCGCCGCTGTCGCCGGTGCCGGCTGCGGGCTCGCCGCAGCAGCCGCCGCCGTCGCCGCTGCCGCCGCAGCACCCGCCGGCACCGCCAAGATCTGCGGCGGAGACGCCCTCGATGAAGCCACCCTTGCGGGCCTGCTCGCTCGTGTTCATTGTGTTCTCCTTTCTCTTGCTGCTCTATGGGGTTCCGTTGGGCAGGTCATCGAGTGCGGTGGGCAGGCGTGCGCCCTCGGCCGCGGTGTTGTAGTGAAGGAAGCCGACTCGAACGGCGCTGTCGTCGAGGGTCAGGCTCGTCATCTTCGACCCCAACCCCACCTCCTCCGAGTCGCAGCCGAGGAAGCTGGCCGCACGCACACGCGCCTCGGCGCTCGGCCGGTTTGGTGCGCACGCTGGCCGCGAACGACTCGTCGACGTTCGCGTCGCTCTCGGCCGGTGGCAGCTTCCCGCGTCGACCACCGCCGCCGGCGTCTGCGACCCGCCGGCCCGTCCAGGAACACCGTCTGGCGGCGAGCGCTGGAAACAACGCGCGAACCCGCTGCAACAGCCAAGCCCTGCCAAGCCGCCTGTGCGGACGTCATCACCGAGTTCTTCCATCGAATACCTTCGATGAGCAGACCCTAGCTGAGATATTCAAGCTTGTCAATGGATCTGCTAGCCTGCCCTCATCGATGAAGACCCTGGCCCTGCTCGACCGCTGCTGCTCGCCCCTGCCGGAGACGGTCTCCGACGCTGAGGCGGCCGAGCTGGAGCGCATCTTTCGCGCCCTCGCCGACCGCCACCGGGTCAAGATCGTCAACCTGCTCGCCCAGACCGGCGGCTCCGCGATCTGCGTCTGCGACTTCGTGCCCGCGCTCGGGCTTGCCCAGCCCACCGTCTCCTACCACCTGAAACAACTCGTCAACGCCGACCTCCTCGTCCGCGAGAAGCGCGGAACCTTCGCCTACTACCGACTCGCACCCGAAGCCCTCACCCGGATTCGCGACGCGCTCGGAGAACCCGCCCGCCGCGCAGCAACCGCATGACTCTCTCGGCTCGGGAGTGTCCGACGCCCTGTGTAGGCATGTCCAAGGAGGAGTGTCGTGTCTAGGCAGGCTAAGACCGTCAGCGAGCTGATCGAGGTGACCGGCGGGGCTGATCTCGCCGGCGGGATGCGGAGCGAGCCCGTAGGGTGAGCGCAGCAGCCTGCCGGCGGCGCGCCGACGATCGATCTCCCGCCCGAGCTTCGCGAGCAGCTGTCCGACGAGGTGATCGACCAGCTGCTCGGCGGCGCTCGGACCGAGGAGGAGATCGTCGGGCCTGGCGGGGTGCTCGCGCAGCTCACGGAGCGGCTGGTGGAGTGGGGGTTGTCGGCGGAGCTGACCGAGCATCTCGGTTATGAGTGGCATCAGGAGCCGCCGGGTGGTGTCGGCATCACCCGCAACGGCTCGACGGCGAAGACGCTTGTGACCGAGCACGGGCCGGTGCCGATCGAGACGCCGCGGGACCGCAACGGCAGCTTCGAGCCGCAGCTGGTCAGGAAAGGGCAGCGGCGCTTTCAGGGCTTCGACGACAAGATCCTCGCCCTCAACACCGGTGATCCGAACTTGCGGCGCGCGTACGGTGCGCAGCCGCTCGGCTCGATACGTTGGGAAGATGGACCACACAGCGCTAGAGACCATTGCGCTCCTCTTAGGCGTCGCGGTGTGGTGGCTCGGAATCCGCAAGATCGAGCTCTCGACGGCTGCGAAGAGTGTGGTGTCGGTGCTCGAGTTGGGTCTACTGGCCGGCGCTGTGGTCGGACTCGGATGGCTCGGACTCGGGCTCTTCACCGGCGCGAGCATCATCGGTTTCCTCGGACATGCCGTCTGGCTTGCGATGCAACAGGAGGCGATCGTGGTCCAAGTGGCCGTTCGCACCGGCGCTGACAAGGCAGACGTAGAAGCACTCCACAAGCGCCTGGGGCGGCACGACCGCCTCAAGTGGGTAGGCCCGATCGAGCGCGCCCGCTGGCTCCGAGAGATAGCCAATCGGGGACGATCTCTTGAAGAGATCGAGAGCATGGCGCCGGCGCTCGGCGGATTGTCGGCCATTTACGGCAAGCCAGATCCGGCATGGCTGATCGAGCGGTTCGATCGGCTGTTGAGGCTCTACGGCGAGCCAGCCTCGCGCGCTGAGGAGGTTGCCGCGACCGTGCATGGCAGCGTAAACGCGTCAGCCGCGACGTTCCCTGAGATGCTCGACGCGATGATCGCCGTGGTCGACCCGTCGGTCGGCTATTCGGCGCTGCACACCCAGGCGCCTGAGAACTGTCGCTTCTTCATGGGTTCATCCGGAGTAGGCGGCGGAGCCAGCCGAAGACAATGGCGGCGACGTCTTCGCCAAGTCGTACGACCTCCCGTCGCGCTCCTTCCCAGAAGGCCCGTGCGACGGCAGCCGCCACGACGCAGGGCGCGGCGTACGGCGCCGCGATGCGGAGGAAGTGGAGGACGAGGGGCAAGATGGTCATCTCGGCCCTCGCCTATCGGCAGACACGCCGGATTCTCACCGCGGCCGGTCAGAGGCGGTGAACGTCGAGAACATCGGAGCAGCACCTCCTCGCCCCGAGGCCCAGGAGCACTGCGCGTCGAGATGAGGTGGAGGGGTCGAGCGGCGGAGCCCTCCGGCGCCGTCCCCAGGTCGACACGAGGTCGACGGGGGAGCCGATTGCGCATCAGGCTACCAGCCGGATCTACCGTCTCGGCATGGCCCGAAAGCACGGAGACGCATCGTTGGTCATGGGCGGGTCGATCACCCGCTCGCCAGATGGGCGGTGGCACACGCTCCAGACCCACAGCCAGTACCCGACGCCGATGGGGGTGCAGGAGGTCTGGTCGTCGGCGTCGCGTCGGCGCTACCCGAAGAACTGGGACGGTAAGCCGGTCGGGGATGTCGGGTACACGATTGAGTGGGAGCAGCGACGGATCGCCTGTGCCTGCGGCCGCTCGCTCGGCGACTACGCCGCCTACCGCGTCTGCCGGGCGTCGGGCCAAGAGCAGGGGCTGGAGGAGCACGGCGTCGTCGAGGACACTGCACACCGCTACGGGCACACGACCGAGCGGATGCGTGATGGCAGCCGTAAAGAGCGGTCGAAGCCGCGCTTTTGGCTCACGGGCGAGATCGGCTTCCGGGCACGGAAGTCATCGGCCCACTTCCGCTGCCGTGGGTGCGCCCGCACGCACGACCGCAATCTCCACCGGCTCGGGCAGCAGGTGTTCGATAGCCCCGCCGGGCAGACGTTCGTCCTGGAGTCGGCACGTCCGGGGTAGGCGTTCCGCGAGTCCGCCTCGGGGGACCGAGGTGGCTACAGATTCTCGGGTCGAACCGTCTCGACTCCGATCCCAATGTGGTGGGCTGCTCCCGCAATGATCTGCGCGAGGCCGCCGGCATGCGTGCCGACCGTGTGTTCGAGCGACGAACCGCGCAAGTAGAGCGGTGCCGAGATGAGTAAGTGGTCGCGGGCTCGTGTGACGCCGACGTAGGCACGGCGGATGCCGTCCTCAGGCGCGCCACGGCCAGCGAAGCTCTGTTCAATTGCGTTTACCAGGAAGACAACGGGCGCCTGCAGCCCTTTCGCGCCGAAGATCGTGTAGACGGGGATTGCGTCCGGCACCTCGTCGGGCGTCGCTTGCGTCGGCTCGCTGACGGCGAAGACCTGCTGCAGCCATCCCCGTGGCGATGCGGCTGCGGTCTCACCACGAACAGCCTCGAGCCCTGCGCGATCGACCGGCCCGCACTGCAACCGGTCGACCAAGATGTCGACGATCGCGCCGGGCTCGACCTCCTCTTGACCTCCGAGCAGCTCGATCACCGCGTCGCCAGCGTCGACCGCGCGCTTGCAGGCGGCGTCGGCTTCCGCAACGCGTCGCAAGTTCGCGAGGAATGTCGCTTCCCCGGTCGTCAGCAGTCGCGTCAGCCGCGTGTCGCCGAGGCCGCGCACCGCCCACACGAGCGTGCGCCGGGCCATCTGGTCGTCAGCGCCGACGAGCAAGCGTGCGCCTGCGCTCAGAAGACGCACAGCAAGGTCATCAGCAAGCGGGTCACGTTGGCGCGGGTCGTAGAACCTGAACGGCAATCCATCAAGCTCACTGGCGGCTTGCGTCAGGTACCGGAAGACGTCGTCGAAGTATGCAGCGACGACGACCATGAGCTCGCTTGGCTGCCGGCCGGCGCCGATGAACCCGCTGCAGCGGTGGACTACCCAGCGCGCCTCGGTGATCGGACTCGAGGCGGCGATGACCTCGACGACGCCCTCGTCCTCGCGTCCTTGCCACGGCGCCAACTCCGGACGCTTGAGCCCGGGCAGCGCCGGCAGCGTCTCGGCGAGCCGGTTCGCGAGGTCACAGACACGCTGCGGACAGCGTGATGAGCGCCACAGGTAGTCCGGATGGTCGAGGTGGTAGACGTCCGGGAAGCGGTGAAGGGCAAGCGGGTCGGCCGCTCGGAAGCCGAAGATCGACTGCCGGTCGTCGCCGCAGGCGTCGATCACCGTGCCGAAGCTCGCGTTCAACAACTGCAGCAGCCGAAGCTCACCGGCAGTGAAGTCCTGGTACTCGTCTGCGAGTACGTGGGTGGGCGGCTCGTCAAGCTCTGCCCCCTGCTCAAGCAGACGGACCAGGTCGTAGGCGAGCTCGTCCATCAGCCGGTACCGGAACAACTCGCGTTGTTGCAGGAAGACCTGGTGGAGCTGGCGTTGCTCGACCGACATCTCTGCTGGCTCATTCTGGTTGTTGCGAAAAGCGGTGCCGAGCTCCGAGAGATAGCGGTCGATGCGCCGGAGCTGGATCGAGTGCCCGTAGGCCTCCCGGAAACCGAGCTGGAGATCCCGGCGGACGAGGTTCTCGACCTCCCATGGATCTGCAACACGCCGGTCCCACGCGTCCCCCAGCCGGTTCAATTGGGAGAGCGAAAACGAGTGCAGAGTCTGCGCGCGACCGTAAGGGATGCGCTCGCCGAGACTCCGCGCCAATGACCGCGTCAGGGTCAGCAACGCGATCCGTTCAGGATTGATGTGGCGTTCGTCCACGAGGAACTCCGCCCTTCGCTCAAGCGTCCAAGTCTTGCCCGTACCCGGGCCTGCGACGAGGAGCGCGTGCGCTGCAACGTCGCGCTCAATGAACTCGCGTTGCTCTGGAAGTGGCTCCTGCACGCCCATTGGCGACGAGGCTAGGCACGGGGCCGCCGCTCGTCAACAGGTGTCTTGACCGGTCCGAAGGTAGAACCAGGCGGGGCGCCGGCCGAGTGCCGACGACCCGCCTGTTGCGTTACGAGAGGTCGGCGCGAGCCGCGCCGATGCCCTTCGCTCCAAGGACGTCGCGGAGCATCTGGTACGAGTCCCGTTCGGTCGTTCCATACCCCTGCCCCTGCAGCGTGTGCTTGGGATCGAAGGCGAGGTGCGACCAGCCTTCGTCGTAGTTCCAGAGCTTCACGAAGAACCAGCCCTTGTACGGACCGTGCGTGCGCACTTTGCCGCTGAGCTGGTGATGCTCAGCACGATCGACGAGGCGACGCCCGCCGAGATGCGGCGCGAGCGTCTCCCAGCCATACGTCTGAACAGACGACACAAGAGCCCCCTTTGACTCATCCGGTCTCCCATCGAGACCAGGTCAGCCTGATCGTACCGGCGCGCTTCCGGGCCGCTTCCGACGCGGCACGCCTTGGTCAGCTGACACCTCGCTAGGACACGGCCGACAGAAGACGCCAGGAGTGCTCCGGTTCTGTAAATGCTTCTGCCCCGCGTGTGACTTTTCGGGGGTCAAAAGCGCCTGTCTATGTAGAGGGTCTGTTTTGGCCGCTGTCACTTTTCGCGGGCCGGACGGGCTTCTCTCTGTAGTGGGAGGTCCGCGCAGAGCCAGACCGCCCGGACAATTCGTTTCAGCTCGGCTGACCGGACCCCGTTGATCGGTCCACTCGCTATGAGAGTCGTGTTGTCAGGGTTGGCTGCGTGCCGTGGCGTAGGCGGCTGGGGTCTTCCAGTCGAGGCTGCCGTGTGGCCGCCGGTGGTTGTAGGTGTTTCTCCATTTTTCGCTGATGGTCTTCGCCTCGAGCAGCGAGTCGAAGGCCTCCACAGCGAGTACTTCGTCGCGGACGCGTGAGCCGGACGATTCTACGGACGGGTTCTGCCAGGGCGAGCCCGGCTCGATGTACGAGGCTCCGCTGCCGCCGAGGCGGCACCAGTCGCGCAGCGCGTTGGCGGTCAGCTCAGGCCCGTTGTCCATCCGCACGAGCTCCGGCCGCCGGTCGTCGCGGGCGACGATCCGATCGAGCACCCTGACGGTGTGGTCGGCGTCGATCCGGCGCTCGACCTCGATCGCGAGGGCTTCACGGGTGTGCTCGTCGACGACGTGCAGCAGCTTCAGGACGCGGCCGTCGGTCGTCGTGTCGAACTGGAAGTCGAGCGCCCAGACGTGATTCGGTCGCTGAGCGCGCAGCCTCTGGGCGGGCGTCGTCGAGTTCCCGAGCCGCTGCGGCTTGCGCGTGCGCCGCGGCAGCCGCAGCCCTTCTTCGCGCCAGAGCCGCTCGACCTTCTTGCGGTTCGCCTCCCATCCATGCTCGCGCAGCGCCGCCCACGCCTTGCGGTACCCCCAGCGCGGATGCGCACGCGACAGCGCACGCAGCTCGGCCCGCAACGCGTCGTCGCGGTCGGCGTTTCGCGGCCGGTGCCGCTGGGTCGAGCGGTGCTGGCCCCTGATCCGGCATGCCCGCCGCTCAGACAGGCCAAGACGATCCTCAAGCATCGTCACCGCCTCGCGTCTGCGCGACGGGCTCACCAGTCTCCCTTCGCGATCTCCTTGAGCGCGTCGATCTCCAGCAGCTGATCGGCGACCATCCGCTTCAGCTTCCCGTTCTCACGCTCCAACCCCTTCAGCCGCTTCGCGTCGGCGGCCTTCAGCCCGCCGTACCGCTGACGCCAGCGAAACAGCGTCTGCTCCGACACCTCGAGCTGCTTCGCAACCACGGCGACCTCCCAGCCCTCCCCAAGCAGCCGGTCAGCCTCACGCAGCTTCCTGATGATCTGCCCCGGCGTACGCCGGCGCCGTCTCCTCTGACCCATCGCTCCGACGGTCCTCCTTGCCCATCGCTAGGCAGTAAGACTCACGTAACGACCGGACCGACGTCAGGGGGTCACGCCACGACCACCTCCCGGCGGGGGAAACGGAACGCCCACTCCCCGTCGACGAGGTGGACGACGTAGTCCCAGCCCTCTGAGAGGAGCTCGACCGAACTCCGCGGCAGGGGCGCGAACTGCTCCGCGATCAGCTCGCGCGCGAGCTCCGCGTCCGCGCGCGCCCCAGCGGTCCATTGCGCCACGCGTCGCGCACCCGAGCATGAGCCGCTCCCTGACCCGCCGCCGCGGCCGTCTCACCGTCGACAAACAGAAGCTGCGCGCCGAGGAGCACGCCGACAGCAAGTTCCTGCCCTCCTCCTCCGACGACGCACTCTCCGCCAACGAGATCGCGCTCGGGTACAAGCAGCTGATCGACGTCGAGCGCGGCTGGCGCACTTTGAAGCTCCGCCGGCCCCGGTTCGCCGGACACTCTGGTGGACAACGTGATCATGCCGCGGCGGCCGCCTCGGCGTGTAGGTGTTCGCGCGCCTCGGTCGGCGTGCGGTAGTTGTGACGCTGGATCAGCCACTGCTCGTTGTAGAGCCGGCCGAAGCGGCGCACCGCCTGCCGCAGCTCCTCGAGCGTCTCGAACCGTTCGATCCAGAGCACCTGCTCCTTGAGCGTCTGGATGGCTTTCTCGGCGCAGCCGTTCGTCTCCGGCTCGTAGTGGAAGGCGGGGGAGCGGGTGATGCCGAGGTGGTCGATCTCGGCCTGGTAGTGGTGGCTGCGGAAGCAGGAGCCGCCGTCGTAGCGGAGCGCGAGCCCGGAGGCGACCGTCTGCTCGACCGAGCCGAAGCGCTCGGCGCAGACCTCCCTGAGCAGGTCGGCGGCGGCGAAGCGGTCCATCCGCTTTGCGACGTCGTACCAGACCTCGTTCGAGGCGTGGTCGACGAGCACGAACACCGCGCAGCGGCCCTCCTGGCGCGTCCATGCCTCGGTCGCGTCGGTCGCCCAGAGCGTGTCCGGGACCGCGACGGTGATCGTGCCCTCGT
>Ga0209061_1005275_pt1 | contig 11465 bp, 10 predicted proteins | sample Coa_R1_10_FD_187157 | JGI IMG/M metagenome (GOLD analysis project Ga0209061, IMG submission 187157) | Surface soil microbial communities from Centralia Pennsylvania, which are recovering from an underground coalmine fire - Coalmine... | ecosystem: Environmental > Terrestrial > Soil >... | reverse complement strand
TGTTTGGCAGCGAGATTCTTGCACAGCGGCTCGAACGCGACGCCCGCGACGAGTTGTACCTCAGCCTGCTAGCCAAAAGCCAGACGTATCACAATCAGCAGCGCGTCGGCGACATCATGGCGCGGGCGACAAACGATGTGCGCCAGCTCAACCCGATGATCAATCCCGGCGTCAGTCTGATCCTCGACTCAATGAGCAGCCTGTTCATTCCGATCATCTTCATCGGCTTCATCAACCCACAATTGTTGCTGGCGCCGCTGCTCTTCACCGTCGGCTTCTTCTTCGCCGTCTGGCGCTACACCCGCCAGTTGACGCCCGTCACTGCCAATATGCGCGCGCAGTTTGGCGAGATGAACGCCGAACTCGAAGAGACGATCACCGGCATCGAGGTGGTGAAGTCTACCGCGCAGGAGCAACAGGAAGAGGGCAAGTTCGCGCGCAACGCCAGCAAGTATCGCGACTTCTTTGTGAAGAACGGCGCGATCCAGGCGCGCTACATTCCGCCGCTGCTGATCGCCATCGCCTTCGTGATCGCCTTCCTGCATGGCGTATTCTTGATTGCGCAGCATCAGTTATCCATTGGTGGGCTGATCGCCTACATGGGGCTGATGACGCTGCTACGCTATCCCAGCTTCATCTCGATCTTCACCTTCTCGCTCGTGCAGCTTGGCGTCGCGGGGGCCAACCGCATCCTCAACGTGATGCGCCAGGAAACCGAGCTAGACGAGAACGCCAACGGCTACGACGAACCAATGCGTGGCGAGATCGCCTTCGAGGATGTGAGCTTTAGCTACAAGGGCATTCCAAACATCGCCGAGGGCGACGAGCCGGACAACACGCCAACCAGCCAACTGGGGCAATCGGAGCCAACGTTCGCGCTTGCCGACATCACCCTACGCATCCCCGCCGGGCAGACGGTAGCCATCGTCGGGCAGACCGGCGCGGGCAAGACGACGCTCACCCGCCTGGTCAACCGCACCTACGACGCCACCAGCGGGCGTGTGCTGATAGATGGCGTTGACGTGCGCGATTGGAGCCTGGACGGCCTGCGCAGCCAGATCGGCGCTATCGAGCAGGACATCTTCCTCTTCTCGCGCACCATCGCCGAGAATATCGCCTTTGGCGTGGGGGCGCCATTGGGCGATTCAAGCGAACCCGCCGTCTCGCGCGAGGCAATCGAGCAGGCGGCAAAGCAGGCGCAGGCACACGACTTCATCATGAGCTTCGCCAATGGCTACGATACCGTGGTGGGCGAGCGCGGCGTGACGCTCTCCGGCGGGCAGCGCCAACGACTGGCCATCGCCCGCGCGCTGCTCACCAACCCGCGCATCCTGATCCTCGACGACGCTACCAGCGCGATTGACAGCGCCACCGAGGACGAGATTCAGCGCGCGTTGCATGAGGTGATGGAGGGGCGCACGACGCTCCTGATCACCAATCGCCTCTCGCAGATACGCCGCGCCGACCAGGTGGTGTTGCTACGCCAGGGCCGCATGGTGGCAGTCGGCTCACACGACGAGCTAATGGCGAGCAGCGATCTCTATCGTCGCATCTTTATCCGCTACGATGGCGACGAAAAGAACAGTAAGCTGATGCAGGCTGTCGCCGAAGCGATGACATCAGCCAACGATCAGGCCGATGAAAGGGATCATCAGACAGTAGCGGCGTGCGGATAACTCGTAGGCATATCTCCCCTTCCCATAGATGGGAAGGGGCCGGGGGTTAGGTAACTCGTATGGGCTTTATCATGGACGGCCTCGACGCCGAAGCGTATGACCGCACCTATAGCGACGCCGGTTTAGTCAAGCGCATCCTTGGCTACTTCCGTCCAGTGCGTGGGGCGATGGCGCTTGTCGCTGTGACAGTGCTGGCCGGTTCGCTGATGGATACCGCGCTGCCACTGTTGATTTCGCGCGGGATCGATACCCTGAGCCATTCCTTCACCCTCAATGCTGCGGCAATCTTGGTGGTGGGTATCCTACTCTCAGGCGCGCTCTCGTGGGGCTTCAACTTCGCGCGCCAGCTCTATAGCGCCAAAGCTGTTGGCAATGTCGTGTTGAAGTTGCGCGAAGACGCCTTTGCCGCAGTGCTGGCGCGCGATATGTCGTTCTACGACGAGTTTCCATCCGGCAAGATCGTCAGCCGTGTCACCTCCGATACCGAAGACTTCGCCACCGTTGTCACGCTGACCTTGAACCTGGTGAGCCAGTTCTTGCTGGTCGCGCTGATCGTCGTCGCGTTGTTCATCATTGACCCAGGGCTGACGCTGCTGGCGCTGCTCATTGCGCCAGTGATCGTGATCGTGGCGCTGGCCTTCCGGCGCATCGCCCGCACGACGACCCAGCGTGCGCGGCGTGCGCTGGCGAGCGTCAACTCCCTGGTGCAGGAATCCATGAGCGGCATCTCGGTCGCCAAGAGCTTCCGCCAGGAGCGCAGCATCTACGGCGAGTTCTGCCAGGTCAACCAGCGCTCCTACGCCGTTAATCTGCGCCAGGGGCTTGTCTTCAGCGGCATCTTCCCGCTGCTCAACACCATCGCCGGGCTGGGTACCGCGCTGATCATCTACTTTGGCGGTCTGCGGGTGCTGGGGCACACCGCCTCGCCAGGGTCGTGGTATCTCTTTGTGCAGGCCATCAGCATCTTCTGGTTTCCGCTCACCAGCATCGCCTCGTTCTGGAGCCAGTTCCAACAGGGCCTCGGCTCGGCGGAGCGCGTCTTCGCGCTGATTGACGCCACCCCGCGTGTGCAACAGACCGGCGAAGTCATGCCGCCACGGCTGGCCGGGCGCATTACCTTCGACCGCGTGGACTTTGGCTACAACGAGCGTGAGCCGGTGCTGCAAGACTTCAGCCTGACGATTCCCGCCGGGCAGACGGTGGCGCTGGTGGGGCATACCGGCGCTGGCAAGTCTACGCTGGGCAAGCTGATTGCCCGTTTCTATGAGTTCCAGCAAGGGCGGCTGCTCATTGACGACTACGACATCCGCAGCTTCGATCTGCCAGCGTATCGTCGCCAGTTGGGCATCGTGCCACAGGCGCCCTTCCTCTTCGCGGGAACAGTGGTCGAGACGATACGCTACGCCCGCCCTGACGCAACCGATGAAGAAGTAGAAGCGGCGGCGCGTCGCATCGGCGGGGGCGATTGGATCGAGGCGCGGCCTCTCGCTAGGGCAGCGACAGCTTGTCGCGCTGGCCAGGTTACTCCTGCAAGACCCGTCCATCCTGATTCTCGATGAGGCGACCGCCAGCGTTGATCCGCTGACCGAGGCGCAGATTCAGGAGGGACTTGATGAGGCGCTGGCAGGCCGTACCGCCATCGTGATCGCCCATCGCCTCTCCACGGTGAAACGCGCGGATCGCATCCTTGTGCTGGATCACGGGCGCATCGTGGAGGAGGGGACGCATAACGAGTTGTTGGCGCGCGGCGGCGACTACGCCCGGCTGTATAACACCTACTTCCGCCATCAGTCAGCCGATTACGTCCCAGGCGGCGGCTTTGTCGCGGTGGCCGAAGGGCCGCTCGCGCTGGCGGGAGCAGAAGTCTAGCCAGCGCGCTGCATCCTACCTACTATTGATTGATAATTGACCTGGCTGCCGCCCTGCGAAGCGTTGGTGGAACGTCGCAGGGCGGCATCGTTGCGGCGACGGAACGAGCAATAGTACATTTGACCCAGCCCAACCGGAAGCGTTTGACCGCTTTTGGCGGGCGATGTGAGAACAGGTCATACAATGAGTCGTCGCGCGCAGTATGGCGGGTCATGTGGATCATTGCGCTAATTACTACCTGACTTCTCAGATTGGAGGCGAGAATGGCTATCTTATCCGTTGAACAGGCGGTCAGCGTCAAGCTGCCTACGGCGTTGCTTGAGCATGCCGCCAATCAGCAGGCGATCTTCGTTCCGAGTGGAACGATTCGTGAGGTGATTGACGCGCTGGAAGAACGTTTCCCTGGCATGCGTTTTCACCTTTGCCTGGAGGTCGGTGAATTGCGCCCGTTCGTCAACATCTTTCTCAACGGCGTCAACATCCGCTATTTGCAGGGACTCGATACACCGGCGCCCGCTGGGGCGTCGCTGCTGATCGTGCCGTCGGTGGCTGGCGGGTGATTGCCAGACAATAGAACCAGCACATAGCCTCGATTGAGGAAGGCTTGCGTCAGGGCATGTAGACTGGTTTCTTTCTTCGCCCGCCTACACAGGCGGGAGCGCGCATACCCCTCTTGTAACGTTTTGTAGTTCTGAAAACCACACCTGGAGGAAAAAGACATGGCGTATCCCCTTGACCTGGCTCCCTCATCCGTCGTGCTGATGGTTGGCACGAAGCGCGGCTTGTTTTTGCTCACGTCCGCCGACCGTGAACACTGGACAATCACCCCTACAGCCCTTGAAGGCGGGCGAGTCTACTACGCCATGCTCGATCAGCGCAACGGGCGGCGCATGTTCGCGGCAGACAACGGCGACTTCTTTGGCTCGTTTATCCGCTATAGCGACGACTTCGGCCAGACGTGGACTCAAGCCAGGCAAGGCATCGCTTTCCCCGAAGGGAGTGGATTGAGCCTTGCCAACATCTGGATGATTGAGCCGGGGCGCGCCCATGAGCCGCAAACGCTCTACGCGGGCGTTGATCCGGCCAGCCTGTGGGTGAGTGAGGATGGCGGCGAGACATGGAGCATGAACGAGGGTCTGGCGAATCATCCCACGCGCGCTGACTGGAATCCAGGCGCAGGCGGCCTCTGCCTGCACTCCATCGTGGTTGATCCCTCACGCCCGGAGCGGATGTGGATCGGCATCTCGGCAGTGGGATGCCTGCGCACCGACGATGGCGGCAGGACATGGAAGTTCGCCAACAAGAATACGCGCGCCAGCTTCCTGCCCGATCCCTACCCGGAGTTTGGCCAGTGCATCCACCGGCTGGTGCAGCGCCCCGACCAGCCCGATTCCCTCTATCAGCAAAACCACTGCGGAATCTATAAGAGCGAGAACGGCGGCGACGATTGGACTGACATCCAGAACAACCTGCCCTCGGAGTTTGGCTTCCCGATGGCGCTCGATCCACACCATCCCGATACGGTCTATACGGTGGTCGAAGGCATGTACCGGCATAACGTCACCGAACAGTTCTGCGTGTATCGCACTGAGAACGCCGGAGCCGAGTGGACACCGTTGACGGTGGGCATGCCTGCTGGGCCGGAGGTGCGCCTGGGCGTCCTGCGGCACGGGCTTTGTACGGATAGCCTCGATCCCTGCGGCGTCTATGTCGGCACGAATACCGGCCAACTCTTCGCCAGCGCCGACCGTGGCGACTCCTGGAAGCTGATCGCCGAGTATCTGCCACCGATCTACTCGGTCACTGCGGCTGTGCTAGCCTGAGGTTTCCCCACACAATATGGCCCACCACTTGCATGTGAAGCAGACCGTGTTCGTCGGCGTAGGGAGTCATAACTTCGCGCAGGGCGCTGTCAAAGGCGGCAGCGTCCGCTGGCGACATTGCCGAACGCGCCAGGCTGCTCATGGAATGTTGCGCCTCGATGTTGTCGTCTATTGCCTGGGCGAACTCCACGGGGCGCGTTTCCATCTCGCCGACCTGCTCGAAGAGGCCGCGCTCGGTCAAGAGCTTGACCAGATCGTAGTCCTGGTAGTCATGCGCCACGGAATAGCGTTCAATCAGCGCATTGCGTTCCGCCGCCCAGGGCAGGTTGATCGCGTTGCGACCGAGGATGGCGAGCACGCCATGCGGCGTGAGCGCGGCGGCCATACGTGGCAGGGCAGTCTCCCACGCGAACCAGTGGAGGCTCTCGCCTGCTGTGAGAAGCGCATAGGGCGGATCAAGCGGCGCCGTCTCGATGGGGCCTTCGATATAATGGAGATGCGGGTGATCGCCGTTGGGCAGCGTGCGCGACAGCGCCAACATTGCCGCCGATTGATCGAGCGCGTCCACACGTTCCACGGCTGAACGCATGACAAGCCGCCGCGCAATGGAGCCATCGCCTGCGCCGACATCCAGCACGGCGCGTGGGCTGTCGCCAGTCTGAACGAGCAGCGCATCGAGCGTATCAAAGACTTCTTCAGGGTAGGGAACTCGCTGCGGGTACGCCGCCACAACGCCCTGATCTTGAAAACGGGCGGCGTTCTCGGTGGAAAGGTGTGGTGGTCTGGGGGTCAGCATATGTGCTTACTTTCTCGTTCGACTGGCGCCTTGCTTTGGCGACACGCTCTATTTGACGTATACTAAAGTCATGATACCAAAAACTCAGTTCATACATAGAGGCAATCATATTCGAGTGAGCGCCAGACGAGAGCGACGCGCGAAGGGAAGGCGGCGGAGCAGGCGTGGTGGCGCGTGGAGTGGGTACGGATGAACAGGAGCCAAGACCCCTATAGAGCCGAGAGAGTCGAGGCGGAACGCCAGATCGCGGCTTTGCGTGAAGAGGTTGACCGCTTGCAGCGGCGCAATCGCCAGATGGAGGATCAGTCGCGCGCATTCCTCATGGCAATCGAGCATGTCGCCAATACACTCAGCAATGAGCCAGACCTGCGTGCGGCGCTCAGGCGCATCGCGTTGGTGGCCGTGCGGCTGACAGGCGCCGTGAAAAGCGTGGCGTATCTGGCCGACTCGTCTGGCGGACTGACCGTTGAAGCCATTGAGACCTCGCAGGCAGCCGAGAGCGGCCTGTTACGCCCAATCACACCGACAGGAACGTTAGCGTCAACAGCGCCAGAGCAGCAGGCGGAGGACGATCACAACCAGACGCACATCGCGCCGGGTCAGGGCATCGCCGGGCATGTGGCGATGACCGGCGAGTTGATCCTCAGCCCTGACGCTGGCTCAGATGGTCGCATACCTGCCCCTGCGCTGGCTGTGGAAAGCCAGACGCTCGGCATGACTCCGGGAAGCCTGTTGGTCTTGCCCGTTGTTTACCGGGGATCGGTGACGGGCGCGCTTGAAGTGGTGAAAGATGTCGGCGCGCCCAGCTTTGACGTGCGCAGCCTTGACATTATGCACACCCTTGCCGCAGAGGCGGCTGTCGCCATCGCCAACGCGCAGCTTTCCGAGCGAATCGGCGCCGAGCGCGACCGCATCATCCAGGCGCAGAAGGGCGAACGCAGCCTGATAGCGCGCGACTTGCACGATGGCCCAATGCAACGGCTGGCGGATGTGGTCACAACGCTTTCCCTTGCCGAGACACTGTTGCAGCAGGATCCGGAGAAGGCGCAGCAGGAGCTACAAATCGCCCGTGGTTACGCCGAACGCGCGTCGCAGGAGCTACGCGACATCCTTTTTGATCTACGTCCACGAGTGCTCGAGACCGAAAAAGGCGACCTTGTGGCTGCGCTACGCTCCTTCCTCACGCGCTTCACCGCCAGGCGCTCACCGCAGACGCCACACATCCGCTTTGAAGCCACCTATCCTGAGCGTCTCGATCCCAATACCGAACTCACGGTGTTTGTCATCGTGCGTGAGGCAGTCTATAACGCGCTGAAACATGCACAGGCAAAGACGTGTGTCATCGAACTGCGCGAGAGCGAGACGGCGCTCACAGCCACCGTGCGCGACGACGGCAAGGGCTTCGACATGCGCCAGGTGATGCAGGAGTATCCCACACGCGACCGATGGGGGCTGCTGAGCATGCACGACCGCGCAACACTGATCGGCGGCGCGCTCTCGATCTGGTCGCAACCAGGGAAAGGGACGCTCGTCACGCTTGAGGTTCCACGGACGCCAGGCGACGCCGCCCGTTGACCAACGCAACAGACCTATGTTATTCTCAAAAAGAGAGCGTATTATGACTGCCTGTGAGCATAACACAGGATACCTACAGACAACACCTTGCAATCATCCGGCGATTACGCCACGCCATTCATCCCCGTATATCGGGAAAGAACGATCATCACAGGAGCTACTCAGTGCCAAAGATCACCTTCGTCAACGAGAACCGTGAGGTCACGGTTGAGCCGGGAGCGAACCTCCGCTATGCCGCGCTCGAAAACGATATTCCGCTCTATTGCATGTGGCTTGGCCTCTCCAAGTTCGCCAACTGCCACGGCAACGGCCTCTGCTGGACGGATCGCGTGCGTGTCGAGCCGACAAGCGCCGTCACGAAACGCACCATCCTCGAAGACGCCATGAACCAATTCGGCACCTTCCCAAAAAATCGTAGCAAGCAAACGCGGCTTGCCTGCCAGGTGCAGGTGTGGGAAGATTGTCGGGTCTACACAGGCGCCAAGCCGCGACAACGCCGGTAGGCGGCACACTGTTCACAGAGTGATTTGAGAGGAATCATCCATGCGCTTGGATCGCATCTATAGTGAGGGCGAGGCGCTCAATGCGCTACGCCGCTTGAAGTTTATTGTGCGCGACGACGCCAATAACAATCCTGAACTCTACGAGGTGGAGCATCCGCAGCTTGGCGGCGTGCGTACGTTCACCGTCGAGCAGCTTTGCTCCTTCGCGGAGGGAGCCGCCTGCCTGGAAACACTCTTTCGTGGCGAGCCGGTGACGATGCCGTAGGTCACCACTGGCGGGCATGTGGGACGGCGGGCGGTTAAAACCGCGCCTACGGGCGTTCCGCCACGAAGCCCGCCCAGGGAGCGGACGACGCCGACTCGGCTTGCATGCAGCGAAACAAACAAGTACCGCCGCGCGCCAGGGCGACGTGTCTGCGGCGCCTACAAACTCCATCAAAAAAAGGGGAAGAGGTTGAACCTCTTCCCCTGGCTTATCAGCCACTTCTCAACTATGCCGCTTTGGCGATCTGCTTTCTATGCGTACATTTTGGGCAATTATAAGCTCCAGCGCCACACTTTGGACATATCACCCATGTACACTCCTCGCACCTTTTGTGGTAGCGAGCGAATATTCGCGTGAACCGACCGAAATCCCATTTGCAGCGCCAACAGCCTGACTTATGGTTTGGATCATCAAACCCTACAAAGAGACGAGGGCGGTTTAAGTAACGAACATTGTCATGAAGGGACATATTCTTCTCCATACAATAATATTTAACACAACAATATACAGGTGACAAAAAATAGGCGTAGAGGTGCTTTCTGATCCTCCAATCTTCGGTTGTCAATGTGCCATTCTATTTTGAGGAGTCTGCTGAGAAGCGGACAATCCCTAAACTGTTTAGACGCTCCTCATGCGTTTTGGTCACACTCTGAGGGGTTGTTAGAGAACTACTGATGTCGTGCAAGAGAAGTAAACCTTACGATGTCCAGCAAGTCGGAATTATTCAGTGCTCTGGACGGCGGCGAGTTTACTTTTCAATCACGACATCAGTAAGGCCATTTGTTGAATCGCCAGACGTGGATGGAACACATATGCCGGACGATCTTTGAGCAGCGGACACACGCCGCCCTGGAGCGCGGCGCTACTCGAATAAGACCGTCGCCATCCTGCGTTCGTCGCCTGTCGGTCAGCTGCCACGTTCAAGATCTTCCAACCATGCGTCTTTCAATTGTGCTATCCTGGGCAAGAGGGGGTCACTATGGCTGAGGGAGATCGCTTGCCTACGGAGATCGCGCTGGCCATTGAAGAGAATATGGCGGCGCTGCTGGCCTATTGCGCTACGGCGACAAAAGGGCAGGTTCATGATTCGCCCGATCTTTTCTGGACGCTGACCGACGCAGCCAGTTCTTTTCTGAACGCTGTCGTGCGGACACGTTGGCCCGCCATGCCAGAAGATGAACTCAATGCCGCCATCGAGAGCTTGCTGGCGCGCTACCGCGAACGTCAGCGCCCATTTGTGTGGTGGGTCTGGCCTTCCACCTCACCCGCCACGTTGGGCGAGGCGCTTGCCTCCTGTGGGCTGACATACCGTGGTGAAGGGCCAGGGATGGCGATGTCGTTAGCCAACCTACCCGCCAACCATACGCTTGACCTCACAGAGGGATTATCAATCGAAGAGGTCAACGAGCACGAAACGCTGGCTGAATGGCTGGGCGCGATGAATGTGGCGTATGGCGAAGACGCCGACAACATCTCGGCGGAGAAACTGGCGCGCGAGGCGCTCTTGGGCCTGCCGGAGGAGCGCGCGGCTCGCCGCTACCGACGTTATCTGGCCCGGCTCGATGGCGCGCCAGTGGCGACGGCGTTTACCTTTGTCCATGCGGGCGCCGTCGGCCTCTATGGCGTCACAACGATTCCCCAGGCGCGGCGGCGCGGTATTGGCGCGGCGGTCTCGCTGGCCGCGCTTGTAGCTGCTCAAAACGATGGTTGCCAGTTTGCCGTACTGGAATCTTCACCGCTTGGCGAGCCAGTCTATCGCCAACTCGGCTTCCGCGAGGCCTCTCGCATTCGCTCCTACGTGTGGGAACCATAGCACTTCCACGTCATGCGCGACCTAGCGCCAACGTCGCCTCGGTGGCGGGCGGCGGAAGTGGCCTGCGCATCATTGCCAGCGCGCCTGAGAGCAGCTTGGCTCGCTGGCGAGCCTTGGCGCGCGGCCCCGCCTGTGGCCAGATCAACCCCATCAGCCCAAACACCAGCCACATCAGCATCCACGCCAGCCAGACAGTCACCGTCAGGATGCGCTCCTGGCCTGCGCCAAGATACGTGCGCGTGAAGTAGCGCGCGCTCTGGATACTGCTGCCCAGGCCGCGCACCGTCACCCCTTTGTCGCGGCTGGCCCCACCCTCCAGGTGAATGATCGCCGAGACCGGCGCATAAGTGATGCGATACCCTGCCCGGCGAATGCGATAACAGAGATCGGTATCCTCAAAATAAAGGAAAATCTGCGGATCGAAGCCGCCTACCTCATGGAGCACATGTGTGGGAACCAGCAGATAGCAGCCCGATAGTGTGCCTACGTCGCGCATGGTGGTGTGATCCCAATCGGCAAGCTGCTGGCGGCGGATCACGCCTGCCCGCACTCCGGCGAACGCCAGCGTATAGCTGGCGATCAGCACGGGCAGCGTGAAGCGTTCGCGACAGGAAAGCTGGATAGTCTTATCGGGGTTGAGCACAAGGCCGCCAACAGCGCCGCATGCTGGGCCAATGGCGTCCGCCGCGCCCACCAGCGCATCCAGCGGCTCCTGGATGATTGTGTCGGCGTTGAGGAAGAGCACATAGCGCCCGCGAACAAATGGCAGCGCGCGGTTGTTGCCGACGCCGAAACCGGGATTGTCGTCATTGAAGACGCACTGCACCTGCGGGTTCGCCTGCGCAACCATTGCCAGCCACTCACGTGAGCCATCGGTTGAGCCATTGTCCGAGACGATCACCTCATAGCGCAGCCGCGTTCCCGACGCCGCCAGCGAACGCAGGCATTGTTCGAGCAACTCCCTGCTATTCCAATTCACGATCACAATCGAGAGATCCATGCGATGGCCTCCAGGGACAGGGATAGGGACAGACGCGAGATCGAGATCAGACGCGAATCTCATCGAGCAGCGAGAGATTGATGAACAGATCGCAGCTTTGCCGCAGGATCAACGCGGCGGAATCGTCAAACGCCGCCACCTCGAC
>Ga0209061_1005270_pt1 | contig 11484 bp, 11 predicted proteins | sample Coa_R1_10_FD_187157 | JGI IMG/M metagenome (GOLD analysis project Ga0209061, IMG submission 187157) | Surface soil microbial communities from Centralia Pennsylvania, which are recovering from an underground coalmine fire - Coalmine... | ecosystem: Environmental > Terrestrial > Soil >... | reverse complement strand
TTGACCGCTAGAGCAGCCAGATCGTCTCCGCGCACATCCTTCAACGCGCCCTTATTCGCACGTCCAATAGGTGTGCGCACGGCGCTCACAATTACTGCCTCTGCCATATGTATGTTTCTCCTTTATGTATGAACCATCCTGATAAACTCGTCCCCTGTCCCTACAGTGTGAGGCTACTCCTGCGTTGCTGTTCCTCCACTGCCGTTTTCAACCTGTGCAGTGAATCCACTACACTTGCTTCGACAAAACGCGCTCCGAGGTGTTCCATCAGCCAGCCCCGCCAGCCTGGGGGGAAATGAAAATCTCAGCCATATTGTACATAACACGTTTGCTCATCGATGGGCGTGCAGGTAATCGTATTATCCGAGACGATGCCGAACGGGAAATGCACAGTAAACCGGATCTGGTGCTTATCAGGATCAACGGCCTCGATAGCGAGGTTTACTCTCGCACGTATGCCCATCGCGCGGCCCGAGGCTTTAATAACCTGACCCGCCGTGGCCGATCCTTCTGGCACGATCTGTTCGATATGGATATCCCACCACTTATCATCATAACGCGCCGGGTGCATAAGTAATGCCCACACGTCTTCCACAGGTACGGCCACGTTGGCCGCCGGACAGGTGCTGATAGCCGCCATAAGCGCGCCTCCTTGCTTTATGGTCACATCCCGCTATCCCAGGCCACCCCTTGTGGGTGGCCTGGGGGGTGATCCCGGCTTCGATGCCCTACAAGTGGGGTCTGGGGCGAAGAACTACCCCTCCAGAGGATACCCCTGCTTCTGCACTACGAGGTCGGCGATTTCGCGCTGCAAGACGACCCCGTTGACGAGATAGTCGCCCAGGTAGGCGCGCACACGTGGCAGTTCTTCCTGAATTTCGCTCTCGTTGAAGTTGGTGGCGATGACCTGGTCGAGGTTAGAGCGGATGCGGTTGAAGGCCAGCCAGGTGGCGAGCTGGGCCAGCTTGACGTGGATGTCAGCGTTGGCGTCGCCGCGCCGCGCAGCCTGCACGGCACGGGCAAGGGCGCTATCGCTGGCGTAGATGTCGATCAGCAGGTTCGCCAGGTACTCGATGAACTCCTCCTCGTTCTCCAGCGCCTGCATGTACTTCATCGCCGCCTTCATGGCCGTGTAGATGGTCGCGTCTTTGGCGCGCTCCACGGCGTTGACGGCCTCGCGCAATGCTTCGGGAATGTCCCCGGCGCGATCAGGCGCTGTGCCGGAGGTGACGTTAGCCTCAATGGTTGGGTACTGTGCCATGAGCGGAATCTTGCCGGACATGACGCGGCGGAAGAGCGTGCCGGAGGCGACCAGGCGGTTGATCTCGTTGGTGCCTTCATAGATGCGCTGGATGCGGGCGTCGCGGTAGGCTTTCTCGATGGGATACTCCTGCATGAAACCGTAGCCGCCGAAAATCTGCACGCCCTCGTCCACCACCATCGACAGCACCTCGCTGCCGTGTACTTTAGCGATGGAGGCTTCCACGGCATACTCTTCGATGGCCTTGAACTGGCCTTCGGTATCGCTGGCGCTGCGCCGGGCCTGCTCGATATTGTCGGCGGTGCGGAAGACCTCGCTCTCGGCGGCGTAGGTCTCGGCGGCCATACGCGCCAGTTTCTTCCTGATCATGCCAAATTCGCTGATGTACTTGCCGAAGGCTTTGCGCTCCGTGCTGTACGTAGCCGCCATGCCCAACGCGGCCCGCGCGCCGCCAACAGCACCGGCCCCCAGTTTCAGGCGTCCGATGTTGAGGATGTTGAAGGCGATTTTGTAGCCCCGGTGGATTTCGCCCAGCATGTTCTCCACCGGCACCTTCACATTCTCGAAGTAGACCTGGCGCGTGGACGAGCCTTTAATGCCCATCTTGCGCTCCTCCGCCCCGGTCGAGACGCCCGGCCAGTTTGCTTCCACGATGAAGGCCGAGGGGCGATTGTCGCCGATGCGCGCAAAGACGATCATCATATCGGCGAAGCCGGCGTTGGAGATCCACTGCTTCGTGCCGTTGAGGATGTAGTATTTGCCATCATCGGACAGTTCGGCGCGGGTGCTCAGATGCATGGCGTCGGAGCCTACGCCCGGCTCGGTCAGCGCGTAGGCGGCGATCCACTCGCCGGAAGTCAGCTTCGGCAGATATTTGCGCTTCTGCTCCTCGTTGCCATAGAAGACGATGGGCAGCGTGCCGATGGTGGTGTGCGCGCCAAAGGCCGTGCTGAACGAGGCTTCGCGCATGGTCGAGCCGACGAGGGCGCTCACCAGCAAGCCCAGTTCCGTGCCTCCAAACTCTTCCGGCACGTCGATGCTCAGCAAGCCCTGCTCGCCCGCTTTCTTCAGCAGCCCCGGCACCAGTCCCGGCTCCTGGTGATCGATGGCCTCGGCTCTCGGCAACACTTCGCGCGCAATAAAGGCCGAACTCGTCTCCTCAATCCAGCGCTGCTCCTCGTCGCGCTGCTCCAGCGTAAAGATCTTATCAGCGCTCTCGCTGACAGGCGTGGTCAGAAAGGCCGTGCCTTTCTCGGTTGGTTTCACAGTTGTTGACATAGATAGAATGTTCTCCTCGTTATGTGTTCACGTTTCGCGGGCGGGCGACTGCAGGGATTATTCCCACAGGATTGCGTGCCCGAGTTGGGCGGGCGACCACAAGGGACCGCCCATAAGTCATTTTGTCGGTTTCAATTCGCGACGCAGGACCTTACCAACGAGGGTTTTGGGCAGGTTGTCGCGAAATTCGAGCATTTTGGGAACTTTGTACGGAGTCAGTTCGCGCTTGCAGAAAGCGAGGATGTCCTGTCGCGTCTCCTCTGTTGGCGCGAAGCCGGGTTTGAGCACGACGAAGGCGGCCACCGTTTCGCCCCGGTACTCGTCTGGCACTCCGACGACGGCGGCTTCCAGTACAGCGGGATGCTGGAACAGTACCTCTTCCACCTCGCGGGGATAGACGTTGAAGCCACTGGCGATGATCAGGTCTTTGGCGCGGTCAACAATGTAGAAGTAGCCCTCTTCATCCATCCTGCCGATATCGCCGGTACGCATCCAGCCGTTGTAGAAGGTGTTCTGAGTCTCTTCCGGGCGGTTCCAGTAGCCTTTCATGATGTTCGGTCCCTTGACGACGATCTCGCCTATGCCGCCAGGTGGCAGCAGTTCGTGTGTTTCCGGTTTCATGATGGCCGCGTCAACGTTGGGCATGGGCAGACCCACGCTGCCGTCGCGTACATCGCCGTTGAGCGGGTTGCAGTGGGTGACGGGCGAGGCTTCGCTCAGCCCGTAGCCCTCCACCAGCCTGCCGCCCGTCATGGCCTCGAAATCGTCGCGCACCTTCGCGGGCAACGCCGACGCGCCGCTGATGCAGTACTTGATCGAACTTAACTTCTCCGTGTGCTGGCCCACCTCGCGCATGATGGCAATGTACATGGTGGGAATACCCGGCAATTGCGACGGGTGGTAGCGCTCAATGGTTTTCACCACCTCCTTCGCCTTGAAAAGGGGCAGCAGCACCATCGTCGCCGCGCCGCTTATAGCGAGGTTCATACCGACGGTCATACCATAGGAGTGGAAGAAAGGAGCGACGCAGAGCACGACCTCTTCGCCATCGTGTACCTTCGGCGTCCAACTGCGCGCCTGCAAGGCATTGGAGAGCAGGTTGCGATGCGTCAGCATCGCTCCTTTAGAGAGGCCCGTCGTGCCGCCGGTATACTGCAACACGGCCAGATCATCTCCGCTGCTGTGTACCGGCAGATTGAAGACTTCTATGCCACTTTTCGCATGCGACTCCAGCATCTCGCTCATCTCATGAAGCATCGGGTCATCGTGCAGCTCTTTTGCCGTCAGGTGCGGCTCAGGATGTTTGGCCCCGCGCTGGCTGAGCGGGAAAAGGGCGTGTAGCACTGGCGGCAGGAAAGCGGCGGGGCTGGTGATAATAATATGTTCCAGCGCCGTTTCCGCGCGGGCGTCACGAATGACGGGATAGAAGGTGTCGAGTATGACGAGCACACGAGCGCCCGCGTCGGCCAGTTGATGCTGCATTTCATGTGTGGTATAGAGAGGATTGGTCGGCACCACCACGGCACCGGCCCGCAAAGCTCCGTAAAAAGCGACGGGATACTGCGGGATATTAGGCAGTGCAACCGCCACGCGGTCGCCTTTTTTCACGCCCAGACGCTGTAAGGCGGCGGCAAAACGATTCGCCAGCGAAGAAAGGCGGGCATAACTCAGCTTTGTGCCATAATAGATTATCGCGGTACGAGATGGGAAGCGGCTCACCGTCGTATCGAGCAGCCAGGTCAGCGGTTGATCTGGAATAGCGATTTGCGCCGGTACGCCCTCTTCATAATGGCGTAACCAGGGACGGGTAGCTACCAGTTGATCGAAATTTACAGACGCGGAGGCAGAGACAATAGAAGACGTGGCTTTCTGCTCCGCTTGTACATTATTGATTACCGACGGATCAGACATTCTAGACAGCTCCTCTCTGAGCCATGCAACACAAAACGTCCCATTACTCTAAGTATATGTACATTCTTACTATAAGACCATGTTGCCAGCTAACAAATTTTGGGGCATAATGGGGATGTAGCTAACGAAAGCGGTGCAGGTAACTTCCTGTCGGGGTTTGGGGGTGTCCCCAATTGTTTCCTTTCGTTGGCTGAAAGCAAGTAATTCAAAAGTGGGACCTGGGAATCCTGCCTTGAGCAGTCAAAGAAGTATGGCAGTCAAAAATCCATCGGAATTTGCGCAATTGATTACAGAATTTCGGCAGCGCAGGGGTCTATCGCAGGGACAACTGGCGCAGGCGACGCGGCTCTCGCGTACCTACATCTACCACCTGGAGGCGGGCATGCGTTCCAACCCTTCGCAGCATGTCGCGCAGAGCATTGCGCGCGCTCTGCAACTGCAAAGCGATGAGCGCCACCGCCTCTACGAAGCCTACACACGCCTTACCGGCCACTACTTCGACATAGAGCAGAGCGGAAGCGACCTGCTCGACTTCGGCGAACTGGCTTCCCTGCTTGTGCGCAACACATCCTACCCGGCCCACTCGCTCAACCGGCTCTGGTATCTGCACTCCTGGAACGAGGCCGCCGTCGTTCTCTTCGAGGCGGAAGAAGAGAGCCTGGATGGGCAGAAACGCCACCTGCTCGAACTTGTCTTCGACCCGCAGCGCCGCCGTCTCTTCTATGGTTGGGAGAACCTTGCCCGCCGCCTCGTCAGCGACTTCCAGTACCAGACGCGCACGGTCACACACCTGCCCGAATACAAAGAACTCTGGAAGCGCTTGCGTGAGCTGCCAGAGTTTCGCCGCATAGCGGCCGCCACCTATCCCGAAGGGCGACCCGAACCCTCCTTCGTCTTCCACGTCCAGCACAGCCAGCTTGGTCGCCTCGCCCTGCGCACCGCGACGACCGTCTTCACCGGCATCTCCAGCTACTCCCTCGTCACCTACGTCCCCGGCGACCAGCAAACCTTGAGGATATATAGAGAGCATCACTGGCAGCCGGGATAACCCCTCTTGAAACTTCAGAGCAGTAAAGCGGGCTACATGCCCTCTCTTTGCTGCAACCGCGCAATGGCGCGTTCGGTCACTTCGAGGTCGGCTTTGAGGGTGGCCTCTTTGTATTCGCGCACGAGCAACTGGTATTCGAGCAGGCGCGGGCGGCGCGAGGGACGCGAGCCATACTCCCGCTGCACCCACTCCATATACTCAATTTGCTTCAACAGGCTGTCACGGTGTTCCAGCAGGTGTTTGAGCGCCACGTCATCGCTCGTCTCGCCACAGAAAAAGAGTTTGGTTAGAAAATCGTCTTTGCTGAAGCGTTCGGGAACTTCCGTGTGCAGCCAGCGGTCGAGTTCGGCCTGACCCGCCGCAGTCAGCCGATAGACTTTGCGATTGGGCCGGCTCTTTTGCACGATCACCTCGGCCTCTACCAGCTTTTCGTGGCTCAGGCTCTTCAACGTCGTGTAAATCTGACTATTGCCCGCGTTCCAGTAACTGGCGAGGGCGCGATCAAAGGCCTGCTTGATATCGTAACCGCTCATCGGACGTGTCCCCAGCAAACCCAAAATAATATAGCGCAGCGTATCACGCGTCCGCGTCCCCTGCTCTGCCAGTTTCCCAGTTTCCTCGCTTTCCCGTGTTTCCTCACTCTCTACGCTTTCTACGTTCTCCTCAGGCTTCACAGGAGTGGCGGCTCCATTTTTCCTTGTACTCGCCGCGCGCCCGCGCCCGCGTGTCGCCGCGTTAGCCGAAACCCGATGCCCATTTTGCCTTATTGTGCTGCTCTCAATCTGTTCTGCCATACTTCTTACTCTTGTCTATCATAAGAATATTAGCTATTATATCACCTCGAAAATACCTTCCAACCCTGAGCATTTCTGAGCGTAGATTCTGGCAGAGATGACAAATACACGTACAAAATTCCTGGCCTACACTCAATCGTTTACCGGACAAAAAAGTATAGACAGAGGAGAAAACAAACAATGGATGCCCGTTTTTACAGAAGCAACAATCTGAATATCAACCAGCTCGCTACCGACCTGCAAAACCTGTATCGTTCGCAGGGATATCAGGCGCAGGAAATCAGCAATGGGAACCAGATCATGGTACAATTGAGAAAGGGTGGTGATCTTGAAGCACTGCTTGGCATGCAGGCGGCGCTGACAGTGACCTTCCAGCGCACTGGCAGTGGTGTGGCAGTGGCAATCGGCCAGCAGAAATGGGTGGACAAAGCCGCTGTTGGCGTGGCCGGACTGGCTATCCCGCCTCTGTGGCCGCTGATGATTACGGCGGGTTTCGGAGCTTTCCGGCAGGCCAGCCTTGCCAGCCAGGTTCTCAACGTCATCGATGGTCTGGTACACCAGCAGGAGCCAGAAGCGCAGGCAGGCCCGGCACCGTCGCAGGCGTAATAAAGTCACCTGAGTGTACGTATATATCAGGGAAACACGTGGAGTAGCGAAGCAGCAATAAGCGTTATTCCTCGATGTCTGCATACCTTGCGTTAAGGAGAGAAGAGAGAAGAGGATGGATGCACGATTTTATAATAGTGAAGAAATAGACATTGAACGACTTGCTAGCGATCTGGTGAACATCTACCTGGCGCAGGGCTACCAGGCACAACAGATCGGTAACAAAGATCAGATGATGGTGCAATTGAAAAAGGGCGGCGACTTTGAGGCCATCATCGGTATGCAGGCGGCTCTCACAGTGACCATCCAGCGTACGGCAGGCGGCGTGCTGGCGATGATCGGGCAGCAGAAATGGCTGGACAAGGCGGCGGTAGGAGCTGTCGGCGTGGTCGCCATGCCCGTGCTCTGGCCGCTGATGCTGACGGCGGGCGTCGGGGCTGTGCGCCAGGCCAGCCTCTCAAACCAGGTGCTCAACGTGGTTGATGGCCTGATACGCCAGCAGCGCCCTGGTCTGCTGCCGAGCCAGATTCCCGGCCAGTTGATGCCACAGGTGCAGCAGATGTGGGCACCGCCCCCACCGTCCTACACTCCACCATACGTTCCAGGGCCGCAGGTCGTCAACGCGCTGCCTGCTCCGGCTCCCGCGCCCGCTGCACAACCGACAGGAAATCTGCGCTGCCCCACCTGCAACACCCCTTATCAGGAAGGCGACACCTATTGCAGTGGCTGCGGGCGTTCGTTGAAATTGCTCTGTCCCAACTGCAAGGCCGAACTGAGTCCCGATGCCTCCTTCTGCCCGAAATGCGGCACTTCCACCTACCAGAGTATGACCGCGACGCAGGCGGCACAGCCCGCACCTGCCCCGGCTCCACAAGCACCCGTCTACACACCGCCTGCGAGGCCAACGCCGCCTCCTGAGCCGTTGTACACACCGCCCCCGCAGCCGCGACCACAACCACGACCGCAAACGCCGTTGTACACACCGCCGCCACAGCCCACGCCTACCCCGGCTCCATCAAAGCCAGAGCCATATGTGCCGCCAACGCCAAAGGAGCCGCCGCTTCAGCCGACGCCGACGATCACCTATGTGCCTGCCACGCCAAAGCCGGAGACACCTAAACCGCAGCCGCAGCGCCAGCAGACCCCGTTGTATGTCCCGCCTGTACAGCCGCAGCAGGTCGCGCCTAAAGGCCAGACACCCACAGCTTCGACACCAGCTACACCTCCAAAGCCTATTCAGGCGCGACCGGTCAGTCAGCCGCTGCCCGATACCAATGCTCCGTGGGGCAACCTGACCTTCAGCAACGGGCAGCAGATTACGCTCTCCGGCGAGCGCGCGCTGGTTGGCCGCTACGATCACGACCTCGGCGGTATCCAGCCAGAAGTCGATCTCAGCAAGATGGAGGGCGCGGACACCGTTTCGCGCATCCACGCCGCCATCGAACACATCGGCAGCAGCTACACCGTGACCGATCTCAACAGCACCAACGGTACGCGCCTCAACGGCACGCGTCTCGAACCCGACAAGGCCACTCCTCTCAACGTAGGCGACACCCTCACCTTCGGCAAAGTGACCGCCACGTTCAAAAAGATGTAAATAGAGCATTATGCTGAGAGCCGACAAGCAGGCATAGCGCCGCTGGCTCTCAGCATAATGCTCTGCTGAATCCTAACGAGGCGTTGCGGCATCGGGCGCAAAGGGAGCGCCGTGACCCGGCACAATCAGTGTGGCAACCTTGAGCACTCGCGCTCGATTCTCATGCAGCGCGGCCAGGTCTGTTGCCAGCGGGTCTTCGGCAGGCCCTTGAGCAGACCACCATAAATGCGTGAAGGCGACAACGCCAGTGGGCGTTCCAACCAGCGTAGTGATATCCTGCGGCGTATGCCCCGGCGTCTCGATCAGGCGAATGGAAGGCGCAAGCTCGTAGTCCTCTGCCGGACGACTCTCCCAGCTATCACCCTGATAAATAGCCCAGTAGTCGTGGAAGCGGGCACGCGGGAAGAGCGCCGCGTTGAGCGTGTGGTCGGGATGGTGATGCGAGAAAATCACATCCGTGATACTCTTCGGCGATTCTCCTAAAGCGGCCAGCGGCTCCAGTATAGACGCCGGGTCGGGGACCATCCCCGGATCAATAATCACCCGCACCTCGCCATCCCGCACAAATCCCACCGACGAAGCAACGCGACTCACCGCCGGGTCTGCGCTGTCCTCCGCATACCCACTAAAAAGAACATGCACCTGCGCCGTGGATGCGCGGGGCCGATCATCCTGTGTTGTCATATATGCTCCTTGCAGGCCGACCGCAACGGGTCGGCCCTGCTATACACGATTCCTGAGCGCGCTAATAGCGCACTGAGAGGCCGAAATGGACAATTCGTCTGTGAGTAATGTCATCAATATCATAACACAAAGCAACCCATCAACCCCCAAAAACCCGCTTTGTAAACGTGGCAATGAAGCTGATCTCAATCTGGCTAAGCTTGACAAGCTCATCTACAAGCCCGTATAATACGAGCGCAATACATTTCTTGCAGGAGGATTTGACATTTATGCCGGCTAACCGCTAACTCCATCCAGTTTTCACCTGCAACGGCTGAAACTGGCTCCGTTTTTGCTTCTCTTAGAGCGTCAACTTATCAAGAAATACGCCCTGTAGCGTTTCTTGCCGGTTGACTTGACTATATACTCATCCTGTCGGTCGCTATTGTAGGGAACGAGATGCGTCTGGAGAAGCATGTATGGAACGGTGTCCAGAGGTATGGAGAAGCGTGTAGCAAACAGGCGTCAATGTTGAATTTTCCAGCGCGCTGATTTCTTCTGTTGACCTCTCTTTGAGCTGCTCGCGGGGTTTTGTGTGGCAACATGTTTGCGTCCCGGTGCAGTCTCCCGGCTCACCTCTCCATGACGTTTTTCACGCCATTGCCTTTTCCCATTGTCACTCCATGCAATGTTGTTTGTTCTAAGCAACAGGAAAGGGTAATCAACATGTCACAAATCGCGAAGTACTATGAACTGGCCCGGCACCACGAACTCATCGGGCAATCTTACGATGCCGAACTGCCGGAGGGGGCGAAAAACGGCACTCGTTACGAACTGGAGCGGCTGGAAACGGACGCTCCGGTCGAATACGCCATCACGCGGCGCTATCTCCTGCGCTACATTGCAGAGGGCGCGATCGTCGCGGACGTGGGTGTGGGTGGAGGCCATTACAGCGAACTGCTTGCCAGTCGTGGCAGCAAGGTATATCTTGTAGATGTCGCGTCACGCCTGCTGGTGGCAGCACAGGAGCGGCTGGCGAAGGCAGGACTGGAGAAGCGCATCCTGAGCATCACCAACGCCTCAGCAACCAATCTTTCGTTCATTCCCGACGAATCCTGCGATGCCGTTTTGATGCTTGGCCCGTTCTACAACCTGAGCGTGCCGGAAGAGCGCCGCAAAGCGACACACGAGGCCCATCGCATCCTGCGCAAAAGCGGCCTGCTCTTCGCGGCAGGCATCAACCGCATGACGATGCTACACTGGATTTACGCCGATGGGCCAGAAAGCATCCTGGAAGAGCGCGCATGGTTAGAGCCATATGTGAAAACTGGAAACTTTCCCGCTTCAGAGCCAGGAGTGCCACCCATCTGGCACCTGACCACCATCGCCGAATTTCGCGCCGAATTCCCCGAATTTCAGGAAATCGCCTTCGCGGGCATCGAATCGTTCGCACAGGGCCATGAAGCCAATCTTCTCAAGCTCTCACCTGAGCAAGCCGAAATCTGGCTCGACCTGATTGAGGAGACGGGCAGAATGCCTGAAGGGCTGGGCATGACAGGGCATTTCCTGTATATCGGGCGGAAATAATCCCCGTCCTGCCGCACTGGCTTTGCCAGTGCGGCAGGCCGACCGCCACCAGGCCGACCGCCACCAGGCCGACCGCCACCAGGCCGACCGCCAGGGTCGGCCCTACTATACACCTTACGCTCGCTCCGCGAGCGGCGACGCGGGGTGGGGAAACGGGGCGTATATAGTAGGGAGACCCGCAAGGGTCTGCTGGGGTTCCTGGGGCTGGCGGGTCTGCTGGGGCGGTGGGGGATCGCTGCCTCTTGTCTCTCCGCCTCCAAAGGTGTACCATTGTATAACAAAGGTTTGTTCTATGCTGACCTTTTTTCACCTTTTTATTCTTTCTTGATAGAAGGACTTATGGATATGGAAATTGACGAAAAGCGGCAAGAGAAGGCGAGGGAGTATGCACGCATACGGCTGCGACTGTCGCTGGTGGATATGGCGCTTGCCGCCGTGGGCGTGATTGTCATCCTGGCGAGCGGGCTGGGTATCTGGTTCGCGCATGTGCTACGCCCGCTGAGCTGGCAGCCGATTGGCGGCTGGTTCCCGTTGCAGATACTGGTCTACTTCCTGGTACTCATCCTCGGCTACCAGCTTCTTACCACGCCGCTCGGCTATTACAGCGGCTACGTGCTGCCGCATCGCTATGGCCTCTCCACGCAGTCACTGCGGGGCTGGCTGGCCGACCTGTTCAAGGGGCTGGCGCTGGGACTGGTCTTCGAGTGCGTGGCAGTTGAACTGGTTTACCTGCTGCTGG
>Ga0209061_1005269_pt1 | contig 11494 bp, 9 predicted proteins | sample Coa_R1_10_FD_187157 | JGI IMG/M metagenome (GOLD analysis project Ga0209061, IMG submission 187157) | Surface soil microbial communities from Centralia Pennsylvania, which are recovering from an underground coalmine fire - Coalmine... | ecosystem: Environmental > Terrestrial > Soil > Unclassified... | reverse complement strand
AGGATTGCTCTCTGTCCGGCGATTCGCCGACCCACAGGAAGGGTGACGAACGGTTGCCCAAACCGTGCGCGATAGCCGGCTATCGGAACTTGAGGCAGTGGGCACGAGAGCAAGGGATCCATCCCGCGACCGCCTCCCGCTGGCTCCGGTCGGGCACGCTCCCCGTCCCGGCACGGCGCGTTGGCGGCCTGATCCTGGGGGAGGATCAGCGGCCACGGCCGGTATGACCGCTCTCCCCGCCCACAGGTCCGCTGCGGATCGGCGCCCCGACCTGGATCGGCAGGTGGCGCGAATCGCGGCGTAGCGGCTCAAGAGGGGCTCGCCGTCGGGCGCATGGTGACCGAAGGTCGGATCAGCGCTGAAGGGGGAGGTCGGAGGTTCCTGGCCCGGCTGCGTGACCCAGCCGATCGTGGTCGAGCATCGAGGCCGCTTCGCCAGGCTCGGGGCCGAGGAGGTGGAGGCCGCGCCGGCGGTCATCCGAGGTCGATGACGATCTGGTGGGGGAGGTGACCGGGATCCTGACCCGCCGGTGCGCTCGGCGCTCCGGGGCGACGCTCGGCGGCCCATCGTGCGGCCCGGGCGATGGCTCCCTCCGGGAGGGAGGTGATGCGGAGGTGCTCCATCCCCGACGGCCGGACGCTGCTGGCATTCTGGTTCGCCCTGGACCCCATCCCGGGGCCGTGGCAGGCCATCCGGCGGCAGTGGGGGGACGCCGCTCCGCCTCCCTGGGGTGAGGTTGGGGAGCGCCGGCGGCCCAAGGCTGGGCCCGCCGCGTTTGCCCGAGTGGGGGGCCGATCCTGGATCGGAATCGAATGAAACCACCCATAATCGGTTATCCATTTTCTTCATCCATCCGTAACGAATTACGTGATTGTAGGTCGCATGGACGGGGGTGCGGGAGGCATGCCCCTGGGCCGTTCCGGGGCGCCGAGCAGGTCCGGAGGTCGTACGCTGGCCTGGTTGCCCGTCGGCGCGGGGCGTGGGTGATCGGCCGCTCGTTGCCGGGACGGCCTTGCGCCCACGGCTCTCCTGGGTCCCCCGGACGGCGTCCTGTCCGGGAGGAGGTGATGCGCTCGGGGGCGGCTTGAGCAGCCAAGACGATCGGGGAGTGGGACCGTCGATCGGCCGCCGGGCGTCCAGCCCGGCCGGACACAGAGACTCGATTGAGGAGGTAAGTCGGTTCATGAGGTCCCGTCTCTTCCGGACCATGGGGGCGAGCCTGAGCCTCGCCGCCTCGATTGCGCTGAGCGCGGCCAGCACCCAGGCCCTGGGCACCCCCGGTCGGGGGGGCTCCACCACCCAGGCCAACCTCGCCCAGGGCCAGGCGGGCTGGCTCCTCAGCAGCGATCCAAGCGACCTCACCTCGGACGCTCAGCAGGACACGACCGGCCAGCAGGGGGTGCAGGAGAGGAACGAGAACGGCCCCTTCACGCTGGGCAGCAGGGTCGACAGCGGCGATGTGGCGCAGGCCAACGTTGCGCTGGGTTCGGCCGATAGCCAGGCCACCACGGCGCAGAGCGACAACACCGGGGACGCCAGCGTCGATCAAAGCACCACCCAGACCCTGATCGGCCAGGACTCGAAGCAGTTGGGCAACGAGAGCCAGCCGGTCGTGGTGTGGAGCCAGGTCGACTCCGGCAACGTGGCCCAGGCCAACGTCGAGCGCGGCAGTGCGTCGAGCGGATCGGCGACCCAGCAAGCAGCTGAGCAGCCATCGCTTCCCGACCTCCCACCGTTGGTGGTGTCCGATCCCGGGGGAGGGGCGTCGTCAGCGGCCGTCGGGGGCGGCCGGCTGAGCACGAGCCCGAGCCAGGTGGCCGGGAACGTGGCGGGCTCGCTTGGGAATGGGAGCGGCGCCAACGGTGCCCCGGAGGTGGCCGGTGCCTCCAACCCCGTGAGCGCCGAGGGCACGCTCGCCGCGGCCCATGACCTCACCGCCCAGCTCCAGGCCGACCAAGGTCAGCCGCCGGCGGCGGGGACGGCCTCGCCCGGCGACCCTACCAGCAGCACCAGCCAGACCGCGTCCGGCCAGGTGGGGACGGTCCAGGTCAACGTGAACGATCCGGTCACGGTCCTGAGCCGGGTGCAGAGCGGGGACGTCCAGCAAGCCAACGTCGCCTCGGGACGAGCGTCGAACCAGAGCCAGACCAGCCAGGCCGATCCCAACGACCCCACCCAGACCACGACGGGGCAGGACACGGCCGCCCAGGTCAACGTCAACGCTCCGGTCACGGTCTTGAGCCGGGTGCAGAGCGGGAGCGTCAGGCAGGCCAACATCGCGAGCGGCGAGGCCTCCAACAGCAGCGAGACCGCCCAGGAGTCGAGTGGAGGGGATCTCGTCAGCGACGGGTCGTCCTCCCTGACCTCCGGATCCGTGAGCAGCACCACTGACCAGTCGGCAACCGGTCAGACTGGCGTGGCCCAGGTCAACGTCAACGCTCCGGTCACGGTCTTGAGCCGGGTGCAGAGTGGGGACGTGGCCCAGGCCAACGTCGCACTCGGCCGGGCGTCGAACCAGAGCCAGACCGACCAGCAGGGCTCTTCCTCCCCTCCGGCCTGAGGCCGGCGCTTTCCTTCCTCCCATCCAACGGGACGGTGCCGCCGATCGGCGGCACCGTCCCTCTCGTTGCCCTCGGGGTCATCGCCTCGCCACCGACGTTCCTAGATCCCCGAATCGAGGTACGCTCCGCCCTGGAGGTGTGCAACGTGCGCGATGGCCGGACGGACCTGCGAGAGACGCTGGTGAGCGCGGTCGGCCTGCTCTTCGAGGCCGGGGTGATGTCCGCCAGCGGACACGGCAACGCCTCGGTGCTGGACGGCACCGACGGCTTCTGGATGACCAGCGGCGGTCACCTGCGCGGCCTGGAGGCCCGACAGCTCGTGCGCGTCCCACTGCGGGGGGAGCCAGAGGGTCTCGACCCCACCACCGCCGAGGTGGTCGAGATGCACCGCCAGGTCTATCTCCTCGGCCTCGAGGAGGTGCGCTCGGTGATCCATACCCATTCGCCCGCGGTGACCGCGTTCGCCCTCGCCAACCGTCCTTTGCCCTGCCGGTACGAGGCGATGCTTCGCTTTGGCGTGGAGGAGGACGTGCCGGTGGCGGCCTGGGCCCCCCGAGGCTCTCCGGAGTCGGTGGCGAACATCCTGGGCCTGCTCCGCGAGCGGCCCAGTCGGCGGGCGGTGCTCCTGGGCAACCACGGCCTGCTGGCCATGGGGCCCGACCCGGTCTCGGTGGCGCGCCTCATCACGGCCATGGAGGAGGGCGCGGCTGCGGTCATCGCCGCTGAGGCCCTGGGCGGCGCTCGCCCCTTCCCCTCCGGCGCCTTGACCCGGGAGCGCGAGCACATGGCTCGCCACGGAAGCCGTCCCTCCCCGGCCTAGCGCCGGTGCTCGGTGCGCCGGGATGGGCGTGGGGTGGCGGGGGCCCGCTCGCCTCGATGGTGGTGTCCCTGATGGCCCCGTCACCTCGGCGTCAGGGTGGTTGGACCCCGAGACGAGGTGGGATGGTCCGGGCGCGTGGCGCCTGGGCCAAGCCTGACCAGGTGGGAGGTTGGAGCTGGAACGATGGCTGATGCTGAGGCCTGGAACTTGCGTCTGCTCGGGCAGCACGATCTGGCTGGCCACGGCAACGGTGGAGAGGGGATGGGCATCCACGTCGCCGGGGGCCGCCGCTACCTGTACATCGCCCACGAACGTGGGCCCATCAACTTCAGCGTGGTCGAGGTGACCGATCCGCGCCGACCCCGTCTGGTCGACCAGGTCCGGCTCCGTGACCCGCGGCTGCGCTCCAACTCGTTGGCCGTCTGCGCTGGCCTGCTGCTGGTCGCCTACCAGGTTCATCTTGAGCAGGCATCGACCCCCGGCACCGAGCCGGGGCAGGTGGGGCTCGAGATCTTCGACCTCTCGGAGCCCGAGCGACCACGCCCGGTGGGCTTCTTCGACACCTCAGGCCCCCACTCCTTGGGCGCCCACTTCGTCTGGTGCGTCGACGGTCGACGTGCCTATCTGTCCACCGGCATGCCCGACTTCGAACCCTCGCATCCCAAGGACCACCAGATCCCGGTGATCGTGGACCTGAGCCGGCCCGAGCGACCGGTCGAGGTGGGCCGCTGGTGGCTGCCGGGGACCCGGCGCGGCGACGACGTGGCCCCGCCAGCTCGTCATCCACGCTTTGACGGTGGCTACCGGGCCCACAACGTCAACGTCTACCCCCAGCGTCCTGATCGGGCGTACGTCGGCTACCTGGACGGGGGGATCGTCATCCTGGACATCACCGATCCTTCCCGGCCCCGACAGGTGTCACGCCTCGACTACCACCCGCCGATGACGGGGTTCACCCACACCGTGCTGCCCCTGCTGGGCCGGGGGCTGCTGGCGGTCACCGACGAGACCGTGGTCGACGGCGGCGCTGACCACCCGAAGCATCTCTGGATGGTCGATTGCCGGGTGGAGGAAAACCCGGTCATCCTGGGCACCGCCCCGCTCCCGCCGGCGGAGGACTTCCGGCATCGAGGAGGACGGTTCGGCCCCCACAACCTTCACGAGAACGACCCAGGAGAGGTGTCCTGGCGCTCCGAGGAGCACCTGGTGGGGGCCTTCTTCAACGCTGGGGTGCGGGTGTACGACGTGCGCGACCCCTTCCACCCCCGGGAGGTGGCTTACTTCGTGCCGCCGCCCCCGCCCGGCTCACCGGCCGGCGCTGCCCAGGTCAACGACGTGTTCGTCGACGAGCGCCGGATCATCTACGCCGTCGATCGCTTCACCGGCGGCCTCTACCTCCTTGAGGGCGACTTCTGACCCCCCTCAGCCGGTCGAGCCTTCCCGGCTCGTGGGCCTGGCTAGGTGGCCGGGTCACCCCCGCAGCCATCAATAGGATAGCGGTTTGCAAGCCCAAGGTCTAGTGATATCTCAAGGTGGTACGTACCTCGATGGGCGTGTGCCGGGTCCCCGTGCGGGTCGGGGCCGTGGCGGACGTCTCGACGAGGTTCCCGCGGCGCTCTATGCTGTCGGCGTGAAGCGCCTCAGCCATCATGGATGGGTTCCCTTTGGCCCCTGCGCGGTTGGTCGATCGGGGCCTGCCCGAGCAGGGATGCCGTCCCGGCAGGCCAGTGGTGGCCGGAGCTGATGGGCCGGACCGCGATCTGCGTCACGGCCGCCGAGGCGGTGGCCGATGTCCCCGACGGCGCCAGCGTCATGGTGGGAGGGTTCGGCCCCTCGGACTGCCCCAGCCTCCTGGTCCAGGCCCTGGCCGAGGCCGGGCCACGGGAGCTGACCCTGATCTGCAACGGACCCACGGGTCGACCGGGCGGCTCGGACAGCAGCCTTTTGGTGGAACGGGGTCTGGTTCGCAAGGTGATCTGCTCGTTTCCCGTCCCGCCCACCACCGCGGGCGAGATGACCGCCTTCGAGCGGCTGTTCCGCGAAGGGCGGATCGAGCTAGAGCTGGTGCCCCAGGGCACGCTGGTCGAGCGGATCCGAGCCGGGGGGGCGGGGATCCCGGCCTTCTACACGCCGACCGGGGTGGGGACGGTGTTCGCCGAGGGGAAGGAGGTGCGCGTCATCGATGGTCAGGAATGCCTGCTCCAGTTCGCCCTGCGCGCTGACTTCGCGCTCGTGCGGGCCCACCGTGCCGACACCATGGGCAACCTCACCTACCGGCTGGCCCGACGGAACTTCAACCCCGCCATGGCCATGGCCGCCGAGGTGACCGTCGCCGAGGTGGGGGAGATCGTTCCCGCCGGGGGGCTCGACCCTGATGCGGTGGTGACGCCAGGGATCTTCGTCGACCGCCTGGTGTGCCGGGAGGGGGCGGGGTGAGCGGCAAGGAACGGCTTCCGCGTGAGGCCGTGGCCCGGCGGGTGGCGGCTGAGCTCGCCGATGGCGACTACGTCAACCTGGGGGTCGGCCTCCCCACGTTGGTCGCGAGCTACGTCGACCCCTCGAAGACGGTGGTCTTTCACGCCGAGAACGGGATCCTCGGCTTTGGGCCGGCGGCCAGGCCGGGGGAAGAGGATCCCGACCTCTTCGACGCCGGCTTCCGTCACGTGACCTTGCGGCCCGGTGCGGCCGTGGTCGACGGGCCGACCTCGTTCGCCATCATCCGCGGCCGCCACCTCGACGTCGCCGTCCTGGGGGGCCTGCAGGTCTCAGAGCGGGGCGACCTGGCGAACTGGATGCGGCCAGAGCGGGGGGTGGGGTCGGTGGGAGGGGCCGCCGACATCGCCCAGGGGGCCCGTCGCATCTACGTGGCCATGGAGCACACGACCAGGGATGGGGGGCTGCGCATCGTTCGTCGTTGCACCTATCCCCTGACCGCCATCAAGGCCGTGCACGTCATCTTCACCGACGTCGCCGTGATCAGGGTGACCCCGGGGGGCCTCGTCCTCGAGGAGGCGGCCCCGGGATGGTCAGTCGAGGAGGTGCAGAGGATCACCGAGCCCCGGCTGGCGGTCAGCCCTGACTTCCACGAGATGGCCGTGTGAGCCTGGAAGACGTGGCGCCTCCTCTGCGCCCCGCTTGTCGGCACGGGGGATGAGTGGGTAGGCTGCGTCCACACGGACGCCGAAGCCTGTATCCCATTCACCCCTCCGCCGTCGATGAAGCTGCTGCACTTCGCCGATCTGCATCTTGACACGCCGTTTCGCTGGGCCGGGCCCGACCTCGCGCGCCGCCGCCGGCAGGCCCTTCGCGACGCGCTGACCCGCATTCTCGACCTCGCCGGTGAGCACCGGGTGGACGCCGTGCTCTGCGGCGGCGATCTCTACGAGGACGAGCGCTTTACGCCGGACACGGTGGAGTTCGTTCGTGCTGCCTTCGAGCGCGTGCATCCGCTCCCCATCTACCTGGCTCCCGGCAACCACGATTGGTTCGGGCCCCAGAGCTTGTACCGTCAGGCCAGCTGGAGCCCCAACGTGCACATCTTCACCTCGGATCGACTGGAGCCGATCACCCTTGCCGAGGGCCTCACCCTGTGGGGGGCGGCCCACCTGAAGCCAGCCGGGACTGTGGGTTTCCTGTCCAGGTTTCGGGTCGACCGCGGTGGCGTCCACCTCGCCCTGTTCCACGGCTCGGAACGCTCTCAGCTGCCCTTCTTGCCCGAGGGAGAGGAGCCTCATGCCCCCTTCGACGCCGCCGAGGTCGCGGCTGCTGGCCTCCACCACGCCTTCGTCGGTCATTACCACCTCCCACGCGATGCGCCGTGGCATACCTACCCTGGCAACCCGGTGCCACTCACCTTCGGGGAGGAAGGCGCCCGGGGCGTCGTGATCGCGACCGTGGGCCCGGAGGGGACCGTCCAGCGGGAGCGGCACCAGGTGGCGACCGTGGGCCTGCGCGACCTGGCCATGGACGTGACCGGATGCGGCAGCGCCCAGGAGGTGCGTGATCGGGCCGCGCGGCTCCTGGCCGGCCAGACCGGTGTCGTCCGCCTCACCCTGACCGGGGAACTCGACCCTCGCGTCGACCTGCGGGCCTCCGACCTCGCCGATGTGGCCCCCTGGCTCGAGGCCCTGACCGTGCGCCTGGGCGCGCTCACCGTCGCCTACGACCTGGACGCGATCGCGGCCGAGCAGACCGTGCGCGGGCAGTTCGTCCGGGACGTGATGGCCTCCGACCTGGACCCGGAGCTCAGGCGGCGGGTGATCGTGACCGGCCTGCGGGCGTTGGATGGACGCTCCGACCTGGAGGTGGGGTAGGTGCGGTTCGAGTCGCTGAACCTGATCGCCTTCGGGCCCTTCTCCGGCCGTCTGCTCGAGCTGGCCCCGGGCATGAACGTGATCTACGGTCCCAACGAGGCGGGCAAGTCGGCCTTGCACGCTGCCGCCTACGCTGGGCTCTGTGGGATCCGTCGCGGTCGCGGCCTGTCTCGGGAGGAGAAGATGTTCCGCGACCAGCATCGGCCCTGGGATAGGGACGAGTGGGTGGTGGGGGCGGTGATCGTCCTGGCCGATGGGCGCAGGATCGGCCTTCGCCACGATCTCGACGGCAGGGCCGGATCTCAGGCCGTCGACCTGACCCTGGGCTCCGACTTGGCGGGGGAGGTGGTGTTCGAGGGCGCCCCCGACGGGTCACGCTGGCTGGGCCTGGACCGGCGGACGTTCCTGGCCACCGCCTGCGTCCGCCAGGCGGACGTGCTGGGGGTGATGGAACATCCGGAGCTGCTGGCCGAGCATCTCCAGCGGGCAGCGAGCGCCGGTGGCGACGCCACCGCCGCTGCCGCCCTGGAGGCGATCGACCGGTTCCTACGAGAGCGGGTGGGGCTGGATCGCGCCTCCAGCACCCGGCCGCTGAGGAGAGCTCTGGAGGCTCGGGAGGAGGCACAGAGGCGCCTGGTGGCGGCGCGAGAGGCGCATGCCGACTACCTACAGGCGGCGGCCCTGGTCGAGGAGCTTGAGGTGGCCGAGCAGGCCGCTCAGAGCGAGGTCCTGGCCTGGGAGGCGGCGGTGGCGAGGCGCCGGGCGGCTGAGGTGGGCCGCCGTCTGGTCCGGGTGCAGGAGCTCCTCAGCCGAGTTCCAGAGCGACCGGAGCTGGACCTGGCGGCCAGCGAGAGCCTGGCCCGGCGAGCCCAGGCGGTGCTTCGGCGCTGGCTGGAACGGCCCGGCCTGCCCGCGCTCGCCGGTCCCTCGGCGACGGAGATCGAGGCCGAGCTGGCGGCGCTCCCCGACCCACCCCAGGGGGACCTGGACCCTGATCCGGCCGTGCTCGTGGCTCGTGATCGGTGGATCGCCGCGCGGGGTGCGGTCGCGGCCCACGAACGCGCCCGGCCGCCGGACGTGCCGCCGCTCCCTACCGAACATCCTGAGTCGGTGCTGCGCGACCTGGCGCACCAGCTGGCCGGACCCGAGCCGGAGCTCGATCCCGAGCTGGTGGCGCGTCGCGCCGAGGCCAGTCGCCGGGTCGAGGCCAGCCAGGGTTCCCCCTTCGAACTGGCTCTCATCGCGGTCTTGCTGGCGGTCCTGGTCGCCGGGCTGGCGGGGGCGGTGCTGGTGCGGCCGGCGTTGGTGCTGGCGGCGCTGCTAGTTGACGTGGTGCTGGGCTCGGTGGTGTGGGTCCGCCATCTCCAGGAGCGCAACGCCGCCCTCACCGCGCTCAATCAGGCTGATGCGGCGCTCGGCGGGGCCGGGGTGGCCGCCCAGCGTCGACGGCAAGCGGCCGCGCGAGCCGCCGAGCTGGGCCTGCCCGCCGATCCTGAGCGACTCCTGGAGCTCGCCGACGAGGTTGCGGCGGCGTCGGCGGCTCGCTCCCAGCTGGAGGCTTGGGCGCAACGCGGCCCCGAGTTCAGCTACCAGCTCCAGAAGGCCGAGCACGAGCTCTGGGAGGCGCTCCAGCGGCGGGGCCAGGGGTGGCTGGGATCGGTGGATGCGACCCTGAGCGCCTATCTGGAGGGGTGCCGGGAGCGCAAGGCCCGGGCCGAGGTGGCCGCCCGGCGGCGGGCGCTGGAGGAGCGGCTGGAGGCACGGCGGGCGCAGGAGGCGAAGGCTGCCGAGGACCTCGCCTCGCGTCGGCAGGCCGGCGAGGACCTGGTCTCGATCGCTGCCGAGATCGGTCTCCAAGCCGAGGGCGAGGAGGCGCTGGCGGAGGCCCTGGAGGACTGGCTGGACCGGCGGCCGGAGACGATGGCCGAGCACCAACGCCGGGTTCGCGAGTGGGGGGAGCTGGAGACCCTCCTGGAGGGGACCACCCCCGATCAGCTCAAAGCGGAGGCGGAGCGGCGTGACGCCGAGGCGCGCCGGCTCGAGGCGGCCGCCGATCGCGATCGCCTGGCCGCCATCCTCGCCCTGGACGTCGACCTTGAGGCCGAGCTCCAGCGTCGACGCCAGGAGGCGGTGGCCGCGGCGGAGCGTGCCGCTGCCGCCCGTGGCAGCCTGCGCCAGCTCGCCGCCCAGGTGCCCGACGTCTCGGCCGCGGAGGAGGAGCTCGACCGCGCCGAGGCCGAGTTGCGGCGGGTGCAGGAGCTGGAGAAGGTGCTGACCATAACCCGGGACATCCTCCAGCGTGCCCAGGACCGGGTCCACCGTGACGTCGCCCCCGTGCTGACCCGCAAGCTGCGCGACTGGCTGCCACACGTGACCGGAGGCCGGTACACGGATGCGATCGTGAACCCGGGCACCCTGGAGGTGCGGGTTTGTGGCCCCCGAGGCCAGTGGCGCGAGGCCCATCTCCTCTCTCAGGGCACCCGGGAGCAGGTCTACCTCCTGCTCAGGTTGGCCTTGGTCGAGCACCTGACCCGCCCGGGGGAGAGTTGCCCGCTCCTCCTCGACGAGGTCACCGTGCACAGCGACGCCAGCCGGACCGGGGCCTTGCTCGACCTCCTGCATCGGACCAGCGAGGTCCATCAGGTGCTGCTCTTCACCCAGGAGGACCAGGTCCAGGAGTGGGCGCAGCGCGCCCTCTCCGGCCCGCGGGACCGTCTCGTGGTGCTTGAAGGGGCCGCATCCCCCACCTGAGCACGGGGCTGGATCCCGCCCTCAAGGGCGATCAGCCACGAGCGGAGGGCTCGGCGGGGCGGCAGATCCGGCAGGGGCGAAAGCCGGCCCCCATCGCTGCCCGCTCGGAGCTGAGCTCGACCCGGCGATGGGGGGAGATCCGACGGGCCCGCCGGCAGGTTGGGAAGCAGAAGATCCGGGTGGCGGAGCTGGCCACGAAGCGCACCCCCCGCTTGCCCAGCTCCTCCAAGACGTCGGGCTGGGCTCCCTCGAGGTCGAGCAACGTCCGCTTCGCCCCCGGTCCTCCACAGCTGTAGGAGCCCAGCCCCCCATCGTTGCGAACCACGCGATGGCAGGGGATGAGGAGCGGGACAGGGTTGTGAGCGAGGGCGTTGCCGACGGCTCGGGCGGCCTGCGGTCGGCCGATCTCCCTGGCCACCCACGCGTATGGGCGTACCTCGCCGCGCGGGATCTCACACGTCTTGGTCAGGACCGCACGTTGGAAGCTGCCCACGTGGCTCAGGTCGACGGGTAGGCGACGATGGGCCCCGCCCATCACCGCCGCCAGGCGCGCGGACAGGGCTGGGGGCAGCTCGGCTGCCCGCCTGGCCGGTCGCCCGGTTCGCGCCCGGAGCCACTCCTCGAAGCGGGTCGGATCGCCGGCTGGGCGCAGGCCGAGGATGCCATGAGGCCCCCATGCGAGGTAGAGGGGGCCGATCGGGCCCTCGAGCTCGGCATACCAGTGGCCCAGGCCCAGGCCGTGCAGGACGCGGGGCAGGAGGGTGGCCGGCGCGGGCGTCGGTGGCGAGGCGCGAAGGGCGGTTCCCAGAACGTGATGGTCGTCCATCTCAGATCACCTCTGGAGGCAGGTAACGACGCAGCCGTTGCAAGCCCCGGTGGACGTTGGCCTTCACCGTCCGTTGCCGCTGAGTAAGCGATAGTCTCACACGGCACCCCTCACGGGGTTGCCCTTGCGGGCTTCGCGCTTCCTCGCCGCGTGCCCGGGAAGCCCGGGTCTTACCGCGGCTCTGCGCTTCACGAAGGCTCCAACTGAGCCTACGGGCGGGGCC
>Ga0209061_1005266_pt1 | contig 11502 bp, 5 predicted proteins | sample Coa_R1_10_FD_187157 | JGI IMG/M metagenome (GOLD analysis project Ga0209061, IMG submission 187157) | Surface soil microbial communities from Centralia Pennsylvania, which are recovering from an underground coalmine fire - Coalmine... | ecosystem: Environmental > Terrestrial > Soil > Unclassified... | reverse complement strand
CTCCCGGTAGCGACGCGCCCACTCGTAGGTGAGAAGGAGAAGCGCCAGTTTCGACTGGGCGTAGGCGCCCCAGGCGCTGTAGGCACCCTGACGCTGGAGATCCTCCCAACGCAGCCGACCGGTGCCGTGGGCGGCCGAAGAGATGTTGACCACCCGGCCCCCGCCACTCGCCGCCAGGCGGCCCCGGAGCCCCTCGGTCAGCACGAACGGGGAGAGCACGTTGAGGGCCCAGGTCCGTTCGATGCCCTCGCGCGTCCTCTCAAAGGGACCGAAGATGCCGCCGGCGTTGTTGACCAACCCGTCGATACGCTCGAGGCTCTCCGCGATGGCGGAGGCGACCTGATCGGTGGATCGGAGCTCCGAGAGGTCGGCCCGGAACGTTCGAATCTCCCCCCGACCCGGCTCGGCCTCGAGAGCGCTCCGAGCCTGGGCGAGCCGGCTCTCCGATCGACCGATGAGGGCGAGGGAGTGGCCCGCCCGGGCAAGCCCGCGGGCGATCTCGAACCCGATGCCCCCGGTGGCCCCCGAGATGACCACCCACCTTGAGCGACGATCGGCGGGCGTCGGGTCGGCCACGCCGCACCAGTGCGCGGCCGCATTTACCCTCCGCGCTCGGGGGTTTCCATCGCGATCGCGGATTGGGCGAGAGCCGCGACCAAGGAGCGCTTCACCGTGCCGACGACCCATTCGGAGACCATACGTCTAAATGGGAGAAGTGCTTCTCCTTGCTAACTCCTCCCCGCGGAGGAGACAGAGAACGATGCCGGCGAAGAAGAAAGGCAAGAAGAGCAGCAGCAAGAAGGGCAAGAAGTAAGGCGCGACCGCCTTACGGCTCCCTTCGGGGGGATTGCTTGCGCGGTCGGGCTGCGGCACCTCAGGGTACCGGGCACCCGCGGATCCCCCCACGTCTATTTTGCAGGGGGAGATGGGATCTGTGGACTCCGCGAGAGTCGAAGAGTCCCGCTGAGCGATGAGACCGGGAATACCCACCGAGGATCAGGCGTTCGAACTACCGGCGGCCCGTCGCCAGCGGGACGGGACCCGCTGCCAGGCGGAGCGGACGGCCGGGGGGGAACCGTCGGCCGGGAAGGTCACCCGAACCGCGGCGGCCCGGCCGAACATCCCGAACTCCAGCGAATACCAGGTCGCGATCCACCCGCCCTGCGGGGTCGGTTCGGCTCGGCCGAACTTGTAGGAGTCCTCCAGGAACCGGCGGCGGAGATGGGCCATGGAGTATGACTGCTCGAGAGCCTCCTGGGCCGTGGCCACCGGCCGGTCGAGCCGAGGGGCCTTCTGGGGGACGTCGACTGTATGGGGACCGTCCACCAACCCCTGACCCAGCACATAGTGGGCGTAGGTGGTGCGGAACCGGCCGTCCGACTTCGATTCTGAGATCAGGATCCAACGCATCGGATGGCTCGTGGGGACGGGCATCTGGAACTCCCCCCATTGTCGGAGATGGCGGCCGATGTAGAGGCGGGCCGAGAGCCGAAGGGCGAAGTACGCCACGAAGAAGGCGGTCAGCAGGTAGAGCGTATCGAGATACCACGCATACGGGACCTGGTTGCGCTCGAGCACGAGGAGAACGTAGAAGGCGACCACCGAGACGACCAGGGTCACGAAGTTGACCGCCCGGTCGGCGTCCAGTTCGAGCCGGCGCTTCGAGAACGGGAGCAGGGGGGGGACCGAGAAGTTCGTGAAGCCGTCCTGGGCGATGTGGGCGAGCCCCCCGACCTCCATCACCAGGAAGTACCACCCGAAGGTTCCGGCGGCGACCAGCGGGCCGAGCAGGCCCCCGGCAACCGCCACGATCGTCACCCCGAGCAACGAATGGGTGATCCCGTGATGCTGGAGCAAAGGAAACCGCCGGGCGATGGGGAAGAAGAGCGCGTCGGCGTCCGGAAGTCCCCCGGCGAGCGCCCCCGCCGCGAGGTACTGAGGATGCGCTCCGGCAAGTCCGAAGCTGATCAGGTAGGCGACGAGGACGTGGGTAAAGAGGTCCACGGACGGGAGTTGAGGGGGCTAGAGGAGCCCCTCCTCCATCACCTCGACCGACTCGACCCCGGAGATGTGGGCGAGGGCCTCTTCGGTCGCCGGTAGGAGTCCACCCTCATCGTTCATAACGACCGACACGAGGAGGGACTTGAGTCCGTAGGCGATCTCCTTCACCTGAAGACCCCGTACCGTGACCCCAGCGGGGACCCGGGTTCGGAGTGCCTCGGCGACCGCCTTGAGGTCGGTTTCGACCCCCTGGGGCATGATGCGAAACAGGACGGCGACTTGACCCATCGGTGCTCCTACGGCCCCTCGAAGCCGCAGCCGGGGCAGATATAATGGACGCTCTGGTCCCGGCATCTCGCGCAGCGGCCGATCCGGATCGACCCGCACTGAGGGCAGGGAAACTCTGTCGATCCCTTCGCGGGGATCGCCACGCCGCACGAGCTGCACCGTGAGGTTGTACTGTCTGCCATGCTCTTTGATTGCACCGGACCGACCGACCTACTTGCGCCGGTTCCGGCGGCGCGCGCCCACCCGGGCTACGAATATAAAGATGGCCCCGAAGAACGCCGCAATGCCCGCGACGTACCAGATCGTGTAGTTGGTCGGCGCCGGTGGTATGTAGAAGGACTGGGAGTAGGTCTGCGTGCCCCCGGAAAACTCCACGAGCCCGTGGGCGTGGGCGACCGAGATTGTGAAGGTGTGCCAGCCCGGGGACAGTCCCAGGGTAGGGTACTTGAAGGTCAGGGCGTAGGTCTGGTGGGGGGTCAGGGTCGGGATCGTGACCGACCCCACCGGCGTGCCGTCCAGCGACACCGTGGCGGCAAAGGAGAGGATCGTTTGGGCGCCGGCGATGACCGTGGCCGTCAGGACATAGGGTCGGACCACCGTCACCGAGTAGGTCAGGTTGATCGACTGGTTCTGAGTCTGATAGGTCGACGCGATGAGCAGGTGGAGCACGAGGCTCTGGCTGAGGTTGTTGACCGTCAGTTTGGCCGTGAGGCCCCCGGGGCCGATCGTCGCGTTGGCCGGAAAGAAGCTGACTCCCGTCAGGTTGGAGCCGGTCAGCGACGCGTAGTAGCGGATGGCGCCCGCCACAGTCCCGTTCGGCAGCACCGCCGGGCCACCGGTGGCATTGATGTAGTAGCTCCCGGAACCGGAGAGGCCGAGCACCGTCGGGCCATGGACGTATCCCGTCAGGTTGACCGCCGGCGGAGGAGCGGTCGCGGCCGCCAAAGGTGCGCTCGAGCCCCCGAGCAGTATCGCCGTGACGATGAAAAGGATGAGTCCCGGACCCAGCCGGGAGGGCCCGCTCCGGCTCATCGCCGGGTCCACCTCCGCGACCGGTTCCACTGGTAGACCAGGACGCCGACGACGAGAGCAAGCGCCGGAATGAACGAAACGACGGGGATCACCCAGGTGGGCAGGGTACTGGTCGGGATGCCGACCGAGGGCCCCGTGACGGTGGCATTCGGGGCCCCCACGACGACCGACGCGGTCGGCACCTTGAGGACCAGGGTGTGCTGGGCGCCGGTCGAGACGACAGTGACCGCGATCTGGACCGATTGCGGCAGGCTCGAGGCCGGTCCGACAGCGGTCAGGTTGACCTCCAGCGTCTGGTTCGCCCCGGTGTTGAGGTAGATCGGAGCGCTCACCACACGTCCGGACTGGAGGAGGTTGGCATACCAGCCCAGGAGGGCCAGGTGACCGAGGTTGGCGACGCTCGCCGTCACGTTTTCCGGTTGGTTCCCGATGTTGGCGATGTAAAAGGAGAGGACCGCCCGGGCGGGGCCGACTTGGGGGGCGACCGACTGAAGCGGGCCCACCGCGACTCCCGAGTGCGGAGCGATGACGATCGACGGCGCGACGCTCGCGGCCGTGGTCCCGTTGGCGAACTGGGCCTCGAGCAGGACCGCGGGATGGGCGACCGGGGTGCCGGAGGGAACCGAGATGGTGACCTCCCCGGAAATAATCCGCGACGGGCCGGTCACTCCGAGGGTCACATTGACGGCCGAGAAGTGGAATCCCCAGTAGGCGGGAGTTCCCACCAATGTCAGGGAGAGGGGCTGGTTCGCCAGGCTGGTGAAGGCGTAACCGAAGGAGGCATTCCCTCCGAAGTAGGGCAGGGCGACGGAGGGGGGCCCCACAATCTGACCGACCACCGAGTCCTCGAACTGATACCTCAGAGTGAGTGAGGTGGCCAGGTTTCCGGAGACGATCTGGACCTGAGCCGAGGCGGTGGCGTTCACCGTGACGCCGTAGGGAGAGCCCGCGGCCTTCACCGAGACCGAGTAGAGTCCGGGAGGAAGAGCGATCGCCTGAGGAGAGTTGAGGGAGATCGACGGGAAGACGGCCGACCGATCCAAGGCGTCCTGGATAATGAGCTGCGCCGCGGTCACGGAGGAACCGGGGGGGGAGGGCGGCCGGACCTGGATCTGGTCGATCCAGGCCGGTGACAGCTCCAGGCTCAGGTTGGACGCGCCGGAACTGAACACCGACTCATATTGGAAGGTGGCGAGCGGCTGCCCACCGGACGAACTGTTGGCGTAGACGGAGTAGACCCCCGGTTCGAGCTGGGCCGCAATTCGACCCGTCGCGGTGGTGCGGACGATCGTGGGAAGGGCGGTGTCATTGAGGTCGGTCAGTCGGACGGTGCCGGCGATCGTTCCCGGCGAGCCCTGGGCCGTCAGGGTCAGATTGACCGGTACCAGCAGGGCGCGGCTGGTGAGGGGGATGTTGCACTGGGACGAACTGTTCGCCACGTCGCACCGGTATCCGGCAGCCGTCGTGTAGACCACCGCGGTGGTTCCGTTCGCGGTCGGTACCTCGAGCGTCACATTCACCTCGGCTCGGTAGACGCCCGGCGACGGCAGGATGGTCGAGTACTGGCCCTGGTTCGCTGCAACCTGGACGGTCACGCCGGTCGCGGAAGTGAAGTGGATGGAGGTGGTGGCGTTAACCAGTCCGGCCTGCAGAGTGGTAAGGCTCCCGCTCACGGTTGCACCGCCCACCGTGAGGTTCAGGGGGGCGGAGATCCGGCCGTTGCTGCCCACCGTGATGTTCGCCACGGTCGAGTAGGGGGTCCCGTTCAGCAGCCCCATGGCCAACACCGAATAGTTTCCGGTGCCGGCATAGAATCCGCTCAGGAATTGGGTTCCGTTGACGGTGACGTTGACGAGCGAAGAGGAAAGCCGGACCGTGACATTGGCGGGGGAGAGGCCGGGGGGCAGTACCAGCTGCCCAGTGGTATTGATCTGGGGAACCACCAGAAGGGTCAGGGTCACCTGATGGGCCCCCGGGGCAATGGTCGTCGTGTAGGTCTGCGGGGGCAAGTAGACGGTCACGGTGCCCACCTGGGCTCGGGCCCCCACCCCGTAGACTCCCGGAGCGGCCAGGAAGCGGAAGCTGGGACCCCCGGTGAACGTCCGGCTGACGGCCGAGGAGCTCTCCGAGGTCAGGTTCACCTGGACCGGAACCCCCGAGGGCAGCCCGACCACCGAAAGGGTCACCGGAACCGGGGTGAGGGTCATCGGCAAGGTCGACAGCGCGGAAAGGTTCGACGGCTCCAGCCCGCACATCTGGGATGCGTTGAAGGCAAACGAGGTGGCGGAGACGCAGTAGGTCGTTCCCGAAGGCAGGACCGCGGGGATGTAGCCATACACCTGGCCGCCCGATGTGGCGCGGGTAAAGAGGCTCGCAGCCCCCGCTGAGATCGTAACGGCCGCCCGAGGCGCGGGGACCAGGGCCGTGGAATTGGGGGAGGGTTGCCCGACAGAGAACGAGACGTGCAACGTGGGCACCGGGGCCAGCGTGAGCGACCGGTCGGAGGAGGTGTTGTACGCGACCATCGCCGCATACAAGGTCGAGGCGGGCGTCGACGCGCCCTGCCAAGCCGCCACGGTGTAGGTGCCGGCGGGCACCTGCAGGGAAAATGCGGTCGCATTCGGAGATACCCAGGTCGATGCTTCGCCTCCCTGGGAGTTATAGACCTCCACGAAGGTACGGGAGGTATTGGTGAGGGGTGCGGCCTGGACCACGGTTCCCTGAAGGGTAACGGAAGGGGCCAGGGTCAGGGTCGGGAAGAGGCTCGTCAAGCCCCCGGAGGGGGCGGGATAGATGGAGGTGAAGCCGGAGTACGGCACCCCCTGGACGGTGGTCAGGGCATAGACGGAGTAGTTCCCGACGGGCAGGCTCACCCGCACGACGCCGTTGCTGCCGGCGAAGATGGTGGTCGAGTTGGCGGCCGCGGCCTTCTGGAGCCCCAGTACCGAGGCGGAGGCGTTGGCAAAGGACGGGAGGAGCGTGAAGCGGACCGCGGCATGGGCCGCGGGCAGGCCGTCGGCCGTCAGCTGCAGGGCCACACTCTGGTAGGCCTGTTCGGTGAGGTTCAGGGTGATCGACTGCCCGGGATTTCGGATCTCCACGGGAACGCCTGCCGATTGGAAGCCCGAGACGGTGGCCGACACGGCCCGGACGGTATAGTTTCCCGGACCCAGGTTGGCGAAGCTGTAGGATCCGCTGGTTCCGGCGACCGTGGTGGACACCACGCCCGACCGGTTCCCGAGGGTAACAGTGGACCCGATGCCCGGAGCCACCCCGTTGAGTAGGACCGTACCTCGGATGCTCGCGGACTGTAGGCCGGTCGTGGCGTTGACCACGGAGCCATTCCCCACGAACCGAGCGGTCTCGGTGTAGTTTTGACCATCGTAGAGAATGTTGAAGTTGTAGTTTCCGGGCGGCACGTCGGTCAAGTCGAAGGCGCCGCTCGCATCAGTCACTTGGCTGATGCGGGTGGTGTTGTTCCCGCCCCAAAGGACCACCTGGGCGCCCGGGATCACGGCATCGGTCGTCGGAATGTAGGTGGAGTTGTTGGCCGAGTTCCAGTAGACGAAGCCCTGGACCCGGCCGGCGCCCAGCCGCACGGTCAGGGGCAAGGGGGGAGCGTTGAGGCTGAGGCCCACCGCCGAGGGAATATCGAGGGGGACCGTTTTGAGGTTGAGCGAATCCTGCTGAGTGTAGGGATCAAAGCTGCCCGTCGTGACGTTGAGGGTGTCGTTCCCGGGAGGCGCGACCAGCGAAAAGGAGCCGTCCGGCCCGGTGGTCACGGTCATGTGGGGAATCCCCCAACTGTCAAAGATGGTCACGCGCGCCCCGGGGACTGGGCGACCGTCCGGGAGCACGACCCGGCCGAGGATCGTCTGACCCGGGTAGTACTCCAGCATCGCCCCACCACCGTTGAAGTAGGAGTTCGCGCTGGTGTCCGCCACCCCGCCGGTCTTGTTCGCCAGGCTCACGGCGGTCGGCTTGTTCATGGCCGTGAAGCAGTTGGAGTTGGAGCGGGCCTCCGCCTTGGAGGGGCAGTAGTACGCCGTCTGGTAGACGACCTGGAAGTGCTGCATCATCCAGCCGGGCTCGACCGGATAGCTGGCGGCCGCTCCCGAAAGGCCGGGAATGCCGCCGGAGAGGCCGACATCGGTACCGTTGTAGCCGATGTAGGTCCGGTAGATCATCGACTTGTAGAACGGGGCGAAGTAGTTGATGTTGTACTGGACGGCCCCGACATTCGCAGGCAGCTGTCCGAGCGGGTAGGTGTTTCCGTCCGTCCCCAGAACCGTCACGTTGAAGAAGGTCGTCGGGACCCCGACCGAATTGACGACCCGACCAACGAGGTCCGCCGGCGCGTAGAAGATGCCGGTGTCGGTCCCCGAGAAGGGAAAGAGCCGCATATCGGTCATGGCATATCGGATCGTCCACCCGGTGTAGGCCTGGACGTCGTTGTAAACCTGCGCGACGCCGGAGAGGGGCAACGAGTCGGCCAGGAAATAGGAGACCGCGAAATACATCGCATTGTCCAAGGTCATGGTGGACGGGTTGACGGGCAGATACTTGTCGGGGTGGTTGACCACGGTCTGGAAATCCGCGGAGGTATCGACCAGCAGGTGGGTGAGTTCGGTCACGTCGATCCCATCCCGCTCCAGAGTTGATGCCAGCCCGGCGGGCAGGGTGTGCCCACCGGTCTTGGTCATCTCCGCGAACAGGAGGGCCGTCGTCAGGACACCGATCGCGATGGACTCATTCTGGGCCAGGAGGAACTGACCTCCCGGGTCGATGCCGTTCTGGAAGTTGTCGGCGACCACAGGGTGCTGCCCCTGGTCCATCTCCTGGAATCCGTAGTCCCACCAACTGATGAAGGCGGGTCGGTCCTGGATAGGGAGTTGGGTATCCTGGGTGCCCAGCCAACTGTACATCGCCGAGTCATACTGATTCGGGGTGTCCAACTCAGTCCCGGCGGCACCGAATATGTTTCGGGACGCCGAAGACGTCGTCGGCTGGAGGCCGGGTGGGAGGGTGTTGTAGACCTGCTCCGAAAGTTGGGTCTTGGTGTTCCCGGGGATTCCGGCGTCGATCGAGATCCATATGTTGGGCAGGAGAAGGCCGACAACCACAAGGAGGATCACAATGTGCCGGGGCTTGAGCGCCTTACGGAACGCCGAGAACTGACTGCGCGTATCCGACAGATGGGTCACCGTCCGGCGCAACTCCGGGTAGCCGGCGTAGTCGATCGCGCGCCGCAGGGTCTCGGCGGCCAGCAGGGCGAAGCCCGGCGCGCCGATCAGGAAGAACTTCGACGCCGAAATCGGCAGGTAGATGGAGAGGACGCCGAATACGAGGAAGACCAGCCCCACCCGGGAGTACCGGGCGCGAATCCAGCCCCAGGCGTAGAGGGCCACCCCGACCAGAGCCAGATAGAAGGTGACCAGACCATAGCCGATCACCAGCTGATCCAACGACGGGGCCTGGGCCTCGGCGACCGTGGAGTAAATCAGGGTTTTGACGAAATAGCCCTGACCCGTGACGATATTGATGAAGAAGTTCGGCAGGAAGATCGCGAGGACCAGGGCGCCGGCCAGGTAGGTCCCGATCAGGAGCGGAATCGAAAACACCCAAGGCACATCCCGCATGAACATGAAGGGTAGCAGCAGGAGCAAGGCCCCAAAGAACAGGAGCAGCGGAAGGTCGAACCAGCCGGCAAATTCGTGCTGGACGATGTAGTACGGGAAGGCCATCGGGAAGCCGATGATCCCGACGATCAGCGTGACGATGTACGTCCCGAACATGTCGACGTGGCGGATCCGCTCGATGATGAATCCCACCGTGAGGAAGATCGCCACGACCGCGACGAAGTAGGTATACCCCTGCCAGGACAGCGCAAGGGCGCCGAAGCAGACCCCCGTGAATACGGCCCACTTGACCGCCATCCGCTCTTCCCGGAGGAAGGCCTTGAGGCCGCGGCCGATCTCCCGGGGCTGTCGATAACTCACGACCCACCGTCGGGTCCCGGTCGCCTTGAGGGTCCGGAGATAGGCGTAGACCGTGATGAGGATGACGAAGGTGTAGAACGACAGGTAGTTCCCATAGCCGAGTGTCGAGGAGTCGATGCTCGCCGGGAAGAACGGGAAGATCATCGCGGCGATCAGTCCCATCCGACGCGAGGAGACCTCCTTGCCGATCAGGTAGACCGGGAAGACCGATAGGGCCGCCCAGAGGGGTCCCTGCAGGTTGAGGAAGAAGGCGCCGGCGGCGTTCGCGTTCCCTCCGAAGAACGGGGCGAAGACGAGGCCGAGGATGGCGTTCATCCAGTCGAAGAGCGGCTCCCGCGGGTTGATGGCCCCGAAGGGATACTTGAGAAGGGGGTCCAGAATCAGATTGGTATGGTTCAGGATGATGTAGGTCATCACCCGCGAGTGGTAGTACGAGTCCGAGCCCCCGGCGTAGACGTAGAGGTTCCCGAACTCCTCCAGGACCGGGACATTGAAGATCGTCCGGATCGCAAAGGCCAGCCCGAAGGCCGTCCAGAGCAGCGCGATGGTCCACCCGTGACGGTGCCACCACTCCCGTTGCGACGAATCCATCGAGGGCCACTCCTACCGGAGAGCCGCGAGACCTGGGACGTGTATAAATAGCCTACCGATGGGCGGACGGGGGCGGGAAGGTTTCGTTCCCCTCCCGGCCGTGCGACGGTTCCGCCCCCCGACGAAATCGATAAAACCACCGCCCGTCGGGCAGACGGAACGGTTCGAATCGAACCCGCTCGCCGATGGTCGGCCCCGGCACGGCCGGACCCGCCAGCCGCGTGAACAGCCGCAAGGGTGCGCCGTCCAGGTCGACCAGCCCGACGCCGAAGGGGAGATCGGCCTCCATCCCCAGGGGGGCTCCCACCAGGACCGTGCTGAAGGCATAGATCGTCCCTTCCGTAGGCAGATCGAACCACTCCAACGCCTCCCTGTGGCAGGTCGGGCATGCCACCCGGGGCGGCCAGTGGACCGAACGATCGGCGGGGCACCGGGTCGTGATGAGTCGGCCCTCCGCGAGCGCCGCATAGAAGGCCGAGAGGCGGGTCTGCTCGGGACCTTCCAAGGGGAAGAAGTCGAGCAGGAATGGGGGAACGCCCGTCCGTCGCTCGGACTCCCGGGGAGCCTTCAGTTCGGACCCCCGGGGAGCAGGCAGTGTGGTGTCGCTCATGCCGCGGCCTCCCGCCCGTAGACCATGACCGAATGGACGTTGGCGCTCCCCGACAGGTTGTGCACCAACGCGACGTCGGGCCGGGGCACCTGTCGGGCGGCGGGTACCCGGTGGGCCATCTGTTGGAAGACCTCGACCGCCTGGGCGACGCCCGTGGCCCCCAGGGGGTGGCCGCAGCCGAGGAGCCCTCCCCGCGGGTTCACCACGATCGGACCCCCAATTTCGCCCTGACCTTCCAGGGCGAAGGTGCCTCCCTTGCCTCGAGGGCACAGCCCCAGGGCTTCGTACTCGACGATCTCCGAAATGGTGAAGCAATCGTGGATCTCCGCGAAATCCACCTCGTGGATGGTGAGCCGGGCGGAGCGTAAAGCCTCCTCCGCGGCTCGGCGGAGTCCGGTCCACTCGGTGAGCGAACCCGCGTGGGCCAGATTGTGGAAGTCGGAATACTGACCGGTCCCCCGGATCCAGACGGGGGTGTCGGTGAACTCGGAGACCCGCTCCTCCGCCGCCAGCACGACCGCGGCCGCCCCGTCGGTCATGGACGAGCAGTCCCCGAGGCGCAGCGGCGGGGCGACCCAGGGGAGCCGGAGGAGCTTCTCCCGGGAGAACGTCTTCTCGTGAAACTGCGCGGTCGGGTTGCTGTTGGCGAACCGGTGGTTCTTTTCGGAGACGGCCGCCATCATCTCCTCGGTCGTCCCGAACTCGAGCATATGCCGCTGGGCGACCATCGCAAAGAACGGGGGGGCGGTTGCGCCGTGGGCTCCGTCCCAGGGCCGGTCCATGACGCAGGCCATGGAGGTGTTCGCTTCCGCCATGGAGGGAAGGTTCATCTTCTCGATGCCCACACAAACGGCCACATCGCTGAGGCCCGCCGCAATGGCGGCATACGCCGACCGGATCGCGGATTGGCCCGATGCACAGGCGAGTTCGGTCCGCTGGAGGATCCGGAACGGCCGCAGCCCCATCTGCTCGGCCGCGAGG